>Ga0066904_10000038_pt1 | contig 13948 bp, 12 predicted proteins | sample PanSoiMetaPlot30_FD_133941 | JGI IMG/M metagenome (GOLD analysis project Ga0066904, IMG submission 133941) | Tropical forest soil microbial communities from Panama analyzed to predict greenhouse gas emissions - Panama Soil Plot 30 (version 2) | reverse complement strand
TTGATCCGCACTGAGGAAAAGGCCGGAACGACCACGGCAATCGAGAAATTCGGCGATCAGGCTTTGCGGCTCGCCCGCGCCTCGACCATGGCCTGCGCCATCGAAATGGATTTCGCAGGCTATGTTAAGGCATTTGCCCGCCGTGCCACGATCTTGCGCGAATGGCAGCTGTTTTTTGAGCGCTATCCATTGTTGTTAATGCCTATTTCTTACCAGCGCCCATTGTCGAATGATTTTGACCAACGCGGCGAGCAAGCGGTTGCGGAAATGCTCAGCGCGCATCAGCCGATGTTAGCGGTGTCAACGCTCGGTTTGCCTGGTCTCGCCGTTCCGACCGGTCTAATCGATGGTGTGCCGATCGGCGTGCAGCTTGTCGCCGGACGTTTTCAGGAAGAGCTTTGTCTGGCGGCAGGAGTAGTAATCGAAAGCGACCCTGCTGCGTTGACGCCGATCGATCCTGTGTTGTCCTGAATTTTCAGGCCGCGGACGATCCCCGGGCACTTGCACCCTGTTGCGAGGTCAGGCTCAATCCCTGCCGGAACGGGCAGGATGTAGCGGCACAGAGCAGCATGTACCAGGATCTTCGCGAATTTATTGCAAAAGTTGATGAGCTCGGCGCGTTGCGACGAGTTGATGGTGCCGATCCACGCTTTGAAGTCGGCGGGATTACCGAGGTCGCCGCAGGGTTGCCCGACTGCCCGGCCTTGTTGTTCGACCGACTTAAAGGTTACGCGCCGGGGTTCCGAATCTTCACCAATGCCACCACGACGCCAGAACGCGCGGCGCTCGCGCTTGGGCTCGACCCCAAGCTGCGGCCGCTCGATGCGCTGAAAGCCTGGATGAAAAAAAGGCAGAAGCTGAGACCACTGACGCCGACGCCGACCACGTCGGCGCCCTTTCTGAAAAATTCCATGCGGGGCGGCGATGTCGATCTCGGCAGGCTGCCGGCGCCGTATTGGCATCGCCAGGATGGCGGACCATTTATCGGCTCCGGTTCGTTGGTGGTCATGCGCGACCCCGATGGGAGTTGGACAAACGCTTCGATCTATCGGGTGCAGGTCCAGACAGGGGCCAAAGTCACGATTCAATTCGATCATCAGGGACGGCACGGCGCGATGATTGCCAAGAAATATTGGGATAAGGGCGAGTCCTGCCCGGTCGCGGTGGTCAATGGCGAAGATCCGGCACTGTTCGTCGCGGGCTTTGAATATCTACCGCCGGGACAGTCCGAATACGAGTTTGCCGGCGCAATTCAAGGCACGCCGCTCGAAACCATTGCCGGACCGCTGACCAAGTTGCCGCTACCGGCGCGGGCCGAGTTCGTGTTCGAAGGCGAGCTGTTGCCGAGCGCACACGAGATGCTGCCGGAAGGTCCGTTCGGCGAATTCACCGGGTATTACGCGGCCGACAAACGTCCCTGTCCGGTGATGGAGGTGAAGGCGATCTATTTCCGCGACGATCCGATCCTGCTCGGCTCCCCGCCGATGAAGCCGCCACGGTTTCATTTCGGCCTACCGCTACGCGCTGCCACGATCTGGAGCGACCTTGAGCAGGTCGGTGTCACGGATGTCGTCGGTGTGTGGCAGCACGTTGCGCAACTCATGACGGTCGTCGCGATCAGACAGCGCTACGCCGGTCATGCCAAGCGCGCCGGCTTGATCGCGGCGGCGAACAGCTACATGGCGCGACTAGTCGTCGTTGTGGACGATGACGTCGACGCTTCGAATCTCGGCGACGTGTTGTGGGCGATCACGACGCGCTGCGAACCCTCGGAGCAAATCGACATCATTCGCGATGCTTGGAGTTCCGCGCTCGACCCGCGCATCCCAATCGACAAGAAGCTCGCAGGAGCGACTTCGCATTCCAAAGCGATCATCGATGCGTGCCGCCCGTTTGCCTGGAAAGACAAGTATCCGCCAACATCAGCGCTGACCGAGGACGAAGCGCGCCTGATCGAGGAGAAATGGGGAAGGGCGCTCAAGGGATGGTAGCGTCTAAGCCGGGCATCGAATGTCCGCTTGTGGCACATCGCGCGATGCAAGCTGTATGTCTGCTTCGCAAGGCGATTGAATTTTATATGGCTGCGGGTCTGTTTGATACAAGCGACTGATGAACCATCGGTCTGCTGAGTGCCTACCTCGCCTGTGGTCTGTGCAAGTATTCCCCGCGTGCAGCACCCAGGACCTTGCCGTCGCCGTAGATTAACGAGCCGCGGAGAAACGTGTTCTTCACGCGCGCCGTAAGCTCCATGCCCTCAAATGGCGTATAGCCTTGATGGGACTCCGATTCCGCCGCCCGCACCACGAATGTGGCGGTCGGGTCTACGAGAACAATGTCTGCATCGTAGCCCGGAGCAATATCGCCCTTAGCGAACAAGCCGAAGCGTTGCGCGGGATTCCAGCTCAACAATTCGGCCATGTGGTTGTATGACATGCCTCGTTTACTACCTTCGCTTATTACTCCGGAGAGCAGATATTCGGTGCCGCCGAAGCCGGATTTGGCCAGCCAAATGTTGTGCGGATCATTTTTCGACCACTTTTGCTCGGCGGAGCAGCAGGCGTGATCACTTACGATCCAGTCGATCTTGCGGTCGAGCACTGCCCGCCAAAGTGCTTCGACGTCCTCACGTGGCCGAATTGGCGGATTAACCTTGGCGTGAACGGCACACGCACAATTCGTATCCAATAAAAGATGGCCGACCGTGACCTCGCGACGGAAAGCAACATGCGGAAACACCTGCTGCATGATCAAGGCCGCTTCCATTGCCTTGCGAGAGCTAAGGTGCAAGAGATTGATGTTCAGGCAATTTGTTTCGTTTGCCAGATAGGAAGCTATCCAGATTGCCAATCCTTCGGAGTGGGGCGGACGCGCGGCGCTGTAGGCTGCTAATCCCGTCAGCTTGCCCTCACGTTCGACGATTTTTGTATAGGCATCGAGAATATCGGCTAGCTCGCAGTGCAGGCTTACACTGATATGAGTCGCCTTTTCGGGAAACTTTTGCATCAACCGCTGGGCCGAGCGCATGATAAATTCAAAATGCGCGATGTCGTAACGATCATCAGGTCCAAGCATCAGAAATTCGTTTTGCGACGAGGAACGACCGTGCAGACCATAGCCGCCGTAAAACATGAATATTTTGAAGGAGGGAATACCGTACTCGGTAAGCAGATGCTCCATTTCGCATATGTGCGCGGACTCGATCGGTGCAATATGATAGCCGTAGTCAACCCAGAAACGTCCTTTGGATTGGCTGAATACTTCAGGCATAAAGTGGCGATATGAGCCGCCACGATTCAAGTAATAGTGGCCAGTGCGTATGTAGTTCAGGCTTGAGGTGACGCCCCCCATCGCCGCGGCTTTGCTTTCCGAAACTGCATCTTCGCCGAGCGGCGAATAAATTCCAATGTGCATGTGCGCGTCGACGCAGCCCGGAAAGGCGAGATAGTTTCTGCCGTCAAAAACCTGCTCGGCTTCTTCAGCCGGCAGTTCAGGCGCGAGGCGATCGATCTTGCCGTCCTCAATGGCGATGTCGAGACAATCGATTGAAGTGTTCTTCGGACGCACGATGCGAACGTTTTTAATGAGTAAATCGTAGACCTTCGACATGCCATTCCTCAGTCGTAATGCCGTGGTGATTGTACGAGGCTCAGTGGGTAATCGGATTTATTGCCCATCTTCATAACGCTTACCCAACGACAGCATTTCCGACGTGCCGATCAGATCATTGAGCCCGACAAAATCGAGCATCCGGCCGCGAAACGGCTCGGACGTGCCATGCTTTGCCAATGAGGCATAATACTCGCTCGCCATGTGACCGAGGGCCCTTACGATCGCGCCGGGGAAGATGACGAGCGCAAATCCTATCGCGTCAAGTTCTGCGGCCGATAGTGACGGAGTTTTGCCGCCCTCAACCATGTTCGCCATTAACGGCACACGGCGATCTAACGCTGCGGCGATCCGAGCGAGATCGTCACGGGTCTTTGGCGCCTCGACAAACAGGATGTCGGCGCCGGCGTCACAATAGCTGATCGCACGCTCGATGGCACGGTCGAAACCTTCGACAGCAATCGCGTCAGTACGCGCGATAATCAGCGTTTCGCTGGTCTGCCGCGCATCGAGCGCGGCACGGAGCTTGCCACACATTTCGGGTGCCGAGATCAAAACCTTGCCGTCGAGATGACCGCAGCGCTTGGGAAAATCCTGATCCTCGATTTGTATGGCGTTGGCGCCGACGCGCTCGAACTCTCGAACCGTTCGCGCCACATTCAGCGCATTGCCATAGCCGGTATCGGCATCGACGATGAGGTTCGCTGTCACGCGATCGCGGATCATCGCCACCGTCTGCGCCACCTCCGTCATGCTCACCAAGCCGATATCGGGCCGACCGAGCCGCGTATAGGCGATTGCGGCGCCAGAGACATACAGCGTATCGAATCCCGCCTGCGCCGCGATCAGCGCGGTGAAGGCGTCATAAACCCCGGGCGCGACGATGATAGGCTTGCGGGCAAGGAGAGAATGCAGGGCTTCTGCCATTACTCACATTCCAAGATATGCTTGTTTTAGTCTCGCGTCTTTGCTGAGCTCGGCCGCAGGTCCATCCAGCACGAACCGCCCATTGTCGAGAATATAGGCGCGCTGCGCCACGTCCAGGCTTTGCACGACATTTTGCTCGATGAGCAGCAGAGCGGTGCCTTGTGCATTGATAGTCTTTATGAGGGCGAACAGTTCTTCCACCAGTAGCGGGGACAAGCCAAGGGATGGTTCGTCGAGCATCAAGAGGTCCGGCTCCGCCATTAATCCTCTGCCGATCGCAAGCATTTGCTGCTCACCGCCGGAGAGCGTGCCCGCGCGCTGCGACTGACGGTCGGCAAGCCGGGGAAAAATCGAAAATACCCGCGCCCGATTGTCAGCACGACGACGGCGGGCGCGGCGGTAGGTGCCCAAGTCGAGATTCTCGCGGACCGTCATGTTTGGAAAAATCCGCCGCCCCTCCGGGACATGGATAAGACCCCGCGCCACGATTGCAGACGGCGGTTCGCGCTCAATCGCGGAGCTTTTAAATCGGATGACGCCGCGCCAGGCCCGGATTACCCCCGAAATGGTCCGGCTCATGGTCGATTTGCCGGCGCCATTCGGGCCCAGAACCGTAACGATCTCGCCGGGATGCACGGCAAAGTCGACCCCGCGAAGAATTTCGGTGCCGGCATATCCGGCGTGCACTCCGGTAAGCGAGAGTAGCGGCTCAGGCATGGGCGTTTCCCGCGGCCATACGCTGCGCTGCGCCGCGCCCCAGATATGCCTCCACCACGTGCTGATCGACAGCAACGTCTAGCGGCGTGCCTTGCGCGATGATGCGGCCTTCTGCAAGAACGAAGACCTGCTCCGCGAGACTCATGACAGCCTGCATGACATGCTCGGTCATCAGGATTGTCATGCCACGGGCGGCGAGATCTCGAATGACCGGCACCATGTCGCGAATCTCAGACGGGTTCAGTCCGGCCAGCACCTCATCGAGCAGGAGCAGCCGCGGCGTGGTCGCCAAGGCGCGGGCGAGCTCAAGACGCTTACTGCCGGCCACTGTAAGCGTCGCCGCCGGAGCTTCGCGCTGCGCATCCAGTCCCACTGAGAGCGCAACCTGATCCGCCGCCTCAAGTGCGTCGACTCGACTACGCTGCCACAAGTGCGCGCCGATCGCGATATTCTCGCGAACGGTGAGACCCGCGAAGGGTTGCGCGATCTGAAAAGTGCGCGCGATGCCGCGGCGGGCAAGCTTGTACGGGGGCTCAGCCGTAACATCGACGCCATCGTAAACAATGCGACCCTGATCTAGCGCCAGGAAACCGGAGATGATCGAAAACAAGGTCGTCTTACCGGCGCCGTTCGGTCCGATCAATGCAGTGATTTGCCCCGGGTTGATCTGAAACGAGACTTTATCGACAGCGAGCAAACCGCCAAAACGCTTCGAAACGTCATCAATAATGAGCAGCGGTTCAGGCATGGTCACGCTCTGCCGGTAAAGCGTTCCGAAAACCACGCGGAACGAACGCTGCCATCAGGCCCGCCATGCCACGAGGCAGGAAGCCCACGACCGCGATCAAAAGGAGGCCGTAAACAACAAGGTCGAGACCTGGCGCGTCGCCAGTAACGAGCTTAGTCGCCTCGCCTAATGTCTTTATGGCGAGCGCACCGAAAAGCGATCCAAACAATGTTCCTGCGCCTCCGACAATCGGGGCGAGCAGAGCGTCGATCGAGATCCGCGGCCCGTAAGCAATCGCGGCATCGATGAACAGAAAATATTGCGCATAAAAACACCCCGCCGCCGACGTTATTGCCGCGGAAATCGTCATCGCCGCCAGTTTGACCGCAAAGGTGTTGATCCCAAGCGCACTCGCTGCGTCTTCGTTTTCGCGAATGGCGACAAGGTAGGTGCCAAAACGGCTATTCTCGGTGGCACGCACCACCACGAGGGATAGAGCGACTAGCGCAAGAATGATCCAATAAAATGGCACCCGGCTCTGAAACTGAAACGCTTCCGGACGCATGTCTAGTTTGATCAGAGTCCCGACCCCGGCTCCCGTGATCGGCGCCACGCTCGAAATGATGCGCAGCACCTCGGCAAAAGCGAGCGTGACCAAGGAAAAATATGAACCTCGCAATCCGGAGCGGAAACACAGAGCGCCGATAGCGGCGCCCACCAGAGCGCCGGCCAAGACCCCCGCGACAAGACCAACCCAGGCATTGATTCCGTATTGCACTTGCAGAATGGCGGTCGCATAGGCGGCCGTGCCAAAGAAGGCGGCGTGACCGAACGAATATTGCCCGCCATACCCGCCGAGCAGATTCCAACCTTGGCCGGCGAGCGCAATCAGCAATGTCGTCACCAGGAAATTCAGAACGACGTTGGACGTGGTGACAAACGGCACGATGGCGAGTAACGCCACGACGAAGACGATGGGTAAATAAGACTTCACAGCCGCGCGCCGAATAGACCGCCCGGACGAGCGAGCAGCACCGCGATAAACATGATGAATATGCCGATCTGGCCTAATGACTGGCCTAAAAAGATGCTGGATACGCTTTCCACCACGCCAACGCACAATCCGCCGAGCAGAGCGCCGGCGATCGAGCCCATACCGCCGAGCACAACGATCGTAAATGCAATGAGCACGAAGGCCTCGCCAGCTGTTGGATTAACGTAATAGCTCGGGATGAGAAGACAGGCGGCGATCGCGACACAGGCCGTGCCCACGCCAAAAGTCACGGCAGAAATATGCGCAACATTGATGCCGCAAAGTTCGGCGCCGAGTTTTTCCTTCGCCACGGCGCGGATGGCTTTGCCGGTATCAGTCCAGCGCATGAACGTCCAAAGCCCGATTGCGACCGCAATGACAGCAGCGAATGCAATAACGCGGGGCACGGCAACGAAGGCAGGTCCTATTTCAATCACGTCAAACGCGTAAGGCAGGTTTATCGTGCGCGTGTCAGCACGAAAGAAATAAAGCAGCGTATTTTCGATCACCACGGCCAGTCCGAGCGTGACCAACAGGAAGCTGCGGTCCTCGCCGTGGGCAGCCGGTCCTATGATAAACCGCTGCATGGCATAGCCGACGCCAAAGAAAAGCGGCGTCAGCACGATCGCGGCGAGGTACGGATCAATGCTAAGAAGCGTGAAGGCGAAGAATGCGGCGAACATCGCCGCCGTCAGCAATGCGCCGTGCGCAAAATTGATGATGTGAAGCACGCCATAGATGAGCGTCAGGCCGAGAGCGACCAACGCATACACCGCGCCGGCCATCAAGCCATTTATTACAGCGGGAACAAGGATGACCGGCGATAGCATGGCAGTTACCGGCCAGTGACCTGATGATGCGATCAAGCGGGCGGGATCGGAAACACTGGCTTTGCCGAGGCAAACTGAGCGGGCAGGATTACCTGTATGTCGTTACCAAGCACCTGCGTATTCACCGGTGCCGCGCCCTGATTTTGCCCGTCGATGAATTTCGTCGGGCCGTACGGCATGACGTGACCGCTGAACGTTGAACGGGCAAGCGCATCAGTGATCTTGGCGCGATCGGTGCTGCTTGCGCGTTCGATCGCGTCGGCAAGCAGAAGAATACACGAGTAGTTCATGTATACTTCGTAGGTATAAAACTGCCTCTTATCTTCCACGCGCTTTTTCAGGTCCAAGGCTTTCGGGTTCTTGGGATCGAACCAATGATTGCAATCCATGATGTATTGCGCCGCTTCAGGGAATTCCTTGACAAATTTGTAGGAAGAGGCGGCGCCGCCAAGTACCGAGTAAATCCCCTTCGGGCGCACGCGTTGCTGTTGCATGGTGCGGGCGAGTAGAACGTACTCGTTATAATAATTTGCCGGAATGACGAGGTCGGGATTTTGCGCTTTGATCTTCAGCACGACGTTTTCGAACTCACGCGTCGGTGTCGGATGGGCAATTGTTTCGAGCACTTGGAAGCCGCGGTCCGGCAATTGCGCGTTCAAGAGCTTTGCCAAACCTGCGCCGAAGGCGGAGTCCTCATGCACGATCATTGCTGTCTTGGCCGGCTTGCCGGCTTGGTCATTGATCGCAACGAGGTTGTCGAGCGCGGTCTTGGCAATGACGCCGAATCCGGGCCCGAACCTGAAGGTATTTTTTAATCCCCGCGTGACGATACTATCCACGACACCCACGTCGACGACGTAAGGTAAATCGTAACGCGCAGCAGTCTGGCTGGCAGCGAGGCAGATCGCGCTGGCATAGCCGCCAACAATGGCGCAAACGCCGGCAGCGTTCATCTTTTCAACTTCGGCATTGCCGCCGTCCGGCGTTGATTGAGCGTCACCGAGCATCGGATCGATCTTGGCACCACCCAGCGCCTTGATTCCGCCGGCAGCGTTGATGTCATCGATGGCCATGGTCGCGCCGAGACGGCCTTGTTGGCCTGAATAGGACAGCGCACCCGAAACCGGATGAAGCACGCCGATCTTCGCCGTGGCGCTTTGTGCGCGTAGAATTGCTGGTGCGTGCAAAAAACCAGCGGCGGCAGTCGCGCCGAACGCGGTGTTGCGTAAAAACTTGCGACGGCTCAAGCGCAACGGCCAACGAGACATAATGCCCCTCCTTCTAATTGCGCCAAGCCTAACATTGGTTGGCGCAGCTATCTATACTATCCTGCCGCGGCTTAAGCGCGTGGTGTGCAGGTGACCCAGCCGCAAACTATCATAGATAAACTTTGGAGCGCTCACGAGATTCTGCGACGCGAAGACGGCGAGTCGTTGCTCTGGGTCGATCGTCACTATGTACACGAAGGGTCTTTTCATGCGTTCGGCAAACTTGCCGAACGCGGCGCCAGGGTCGCCGAACCAGCGCTGACGTTTGGCGTTGCCGATCATTACGTGCCAACGCGCGGCTCTCGACGGAGCATCGCCAATCCCGAGATTGCGCGGATGGTTCGTCAGCTTGAGGAAAACTGCGCGAAACATGGCTTCAAACTGTTCGATCTCGACGACCCCGGTCAGGGGATTGTGCATGTGGTCGGCCCGGAACAAGGCCTGACGCTCCCCGGTCTTTTAATTGTCTGCGGCGACAGTCACACTTCTACACATGGCGCGCTTGGCGCTTACGCGTTCGGCATCGGCGCTTCCGAAGTGGCGCATGTGCTGATGACGCAGACGATCTGGCAAAAAAAACCAAAGCGCATGCGGGTAAGAGTAGATGGCGTAACGGCGCCTGGGATTGCCGCTAAAGATATCATGCTTGCCATTATCGCTCGCATCGGTGCCGACGGCGCAACCGGTTGCGCCGCGGAATTCACCGGCTCGGCAATCCGTGGTCTCTCGATCGAAGGGCGTTTGACCTTATGCAATATGTCGATCGAGGCCGGCGCACGGTGTGGCGTGGTCGCGCCGGACGCGCTCAGCTTTGCTTACCTGAGAGGCCGACCGTACGCGCCGAAGGGGGCAGAGTTCGAACAAGCGGTCGATGCCTGGTCGCGACTGACAACGGACGAGGGTGCGCCGTTCGATCACGAAGTTGAATTCGATGCGGCAAATATTGCGCCAATCGTGACCTGGGGGACAAGTCCGCAGGACGCACTGCCAATTGACGCCAGCGTGCCCGATCCAACCCGCGAATCTGATCCCGAGCGCGCCCAATATGTACGCGATGCACTCGACTATATGGGTCTTGTGCCGGGAAAAAAGCTCACAGACATCTCGATCGATCGCGTGTTCATCGGCTCCTGCACGAACGCTCGTATCGAGGATCTCCGTGCGGCGGCATCAGTAATCGCCGGCCGCGACAGCAAAGTCCCGGGATTGGTTTCGCCCGGCTCAACACTGGTCAAGCGCCAAGCCGAGGATGAAGGGCTTGACCGCATCTTTCGTGATGCAGGACTCGAATGGGGCGAATCGGGATGCTCAATGTGTGTCGGCATCAACGGCGATCTAATCGCGCCTGGTGAGCGCTGCGCGTCCACCACAAACCGCAATTTCCGAGGTCGGCAAGGCCCCGGCGCGCGTACGCACCTGATGTCGCCCGCGATGGTCGCGGCGGCCGCCGTCACTGGTCATCTCGCAGATGTCAGAAAGCTACTCGGCTCTCGAAAACCATGAGCTGTCATGGAAAAATTTACGACATTCACCGCCGCAGCTTGCCCAATCAACCAGAAGAATCTGAATACGGATCAGATTCTTCCCGCGCGCTATTTGAAGTGGACGCGCTCGATGGGTTTCGGCAAAGTGTTGTTTCACGATTTACGGTTTGATGTCGAAGGGCGCGAGAAGCCCGACTTTCCTCTCAATAACCCTGCTTGGCGCAACTGCAAGATCGTGGTCGCTGCCCGAAATTTCGGCTGCGGCTCGTCACGGGAGGCAGCGGTTTATGCGCTTTGCGATTATGGCGTGCGCTGCATCATTGCGCCGTCGTTCGGCGACATCTTTGCCGGTAATGCCGTGCAGAATGGATTACTGACCGCCGTCGTGACAGACAATGAAGCTGCCGAGATCATGGCGTCATTGACGCAAATGCTGGATCTTCCGGTTTCCATTAACTTGGAACAGCAGATGATCGTCTGCGGCAATCGGCTCTACAACTTCACAATCGACCCAGTTCGTCGCATGCGCCTCCTCAATGGCTGGGACGATCTCGCTTTGACCGAGAATTATCGCGAGCGCATTACGGCATTCAAAGCGATTGACAAGAGCCAGCGTCCTTGGGCGGTGCCACGTAAGCAACTATAAGGCACCGTTCTCTGGTGATCTGGGCTTGGGCTTCCGTTCGCTTTCGGGAGCAAACCAGACATTGATCGGACATGCCGCTATGTCCGCTAATGACCGAATCGGCACGTCTTAGGCCGCCGCACGCTCATCATCCCACACCTTGTCGGGCATGGGCAGGCCGGCGAAGGTCTTCGCGGTCGGCGGACCGTTCGGCTCGATTTGCAAGAGGCCAAGCACCATCACGAGCTGGCGCACGTGCTGGGCGGAGTGCCACGTAGTGCGCTCAAGGTAGTCGTGCACGGTCACGTCGCCATAATAGACGCGCGCCTTGCGGGAGAAGTCGGCCGTACGACCGGAGCCATCCCACCACGCGTTCAGTCGGGCGAGCACATCGGCTCCATAGGCGAGGACCTTAGCCTTGGTGTCCATCTGCGGCGGCGGCACGCGGCTGTACGCGCCTTCCTTGAGCGGCAGGCCCTCGACCTCGTGCTCGAGGAATGCGTCGGCGATGTTGAAGATGTGATAGCCGAGCTGCACGTAGGAGCGCGGCCGATGCGGCAGGTGGCGGGACAGCGCCTCGTCGGGAATTTGTCCAAACAGCCGTTGCGCCGTCGTCTGAATCTCGATGAGGCGGCTGACAAGCTCAGGTACGGGCAGCATCGGCGCGCCGGCCCAGGCGATGCCGGCAACGCGGGCGACATCGCGCAGCACCTGGCCGTTCGCCCACTTCGTGCCTCGGCGGACGATCGGGACCGTGCGGATGCCTAATTCCGCAAGCTCGGCAAAGCCCTGCTTATCCTCGAGCACATTGATCGACACGAAGGGTACGCCGTGCTTGGTCAAGAACTCCTTCATCCGCAGGCAGCTGGTGCACCCCGGCTGCCAATATGCTTTGATCACGTCGTTTGATTGCGCCATGGAGACCACCTCGGACGCCCTGTCATGACATGCGAGAAAGCCATCTATGTCAATGGAGTGTGCTATCGCTTTCCCGCACGTCCCGTCGTTGTCATCTGCAACGATGGCGGCGATCCCGCCTATCTCGAGTACGCCCTTGATGAGGGGGTCGTGCCGAACATCGCACGTTTCATGAAGAGCGGATTTGCCGCGACGGCGCAAGCCATCATTCCGAGCTTCACCTGTCCTAACAACGTGTCCATCGTCACCGGCAGTCCGCCGGCGGTGCACGGGATTTCCGGCAACTTCTATCTCGAGCCGGAGACAAAGAAAGCGGTGGTGATGACCGGGCCAGAGCTCATGCGAGCGCCGACCATTCTCGCGGAATTCTCACGCAACGGCGCCAAGGTTGCCTCAGTCACGGCGAAGGACAAGCTGCGCCAGCAGCTCGGCAAGGGCATGAATATTGAAGGCGGCTCCATCAACTTCTCATCAGAAAAGGCCGACACATGCACCCGGCGCGAGCACGGAATCGAGAACGTGCTTGAGCTCGTCGGCTTGCCGTTACCGGACATGTATTCGGCGGACCTCTCGCTGTTCGTGCTTCAGGCAGGCGTGAAGCTCATCGAGAAGAATCGGCCGCTGATCACTTATCTGTCGCTCACCGATTATATCCAGCACAAATATGCGCCCGGCGAACCCGAGGCGACCCGCTATTATCGCGACATCGATGGGATCGTAGGGGAGCTCGATCGCCTCGACGCCGTCGTCGGTCTCATTGCCGATCACGGCATGCGCGATAAATCCAACCCCGACGGCTCGCCCAAGGTGGTGTGGCTGCAGGATGCGCTCGACCGCGCGTTCGGGAAGGGTGCGACCACGGTGATCTGCCCGATCACTGACTATTTCGTTGCCCATCACGGCTCGCTCGGGAGCTTCGTGCGGGTCTATTGCACCGACAGTGTTGCGCACGCAGCGGTGATGCGGTTTGCCGCTGGCCTTCCCGGCATTGAAGCGGTTTATGACAAGGAAACGGCGGCGCGCCTGTTCGATCTCCCGATCGACCGCGAGGGCGACGTCGTTGTCATCAGTGATAGCGAAACCTGCATCGGCACGACGCCGGCTGCGCACGACCTTTCGGCTCTCGGCGATCACCCGCTGCGCACCCACGGCGGCCTGGCCGAGAGCTACGTCCCCTTCATTCTCAATCGCCCACTTAACGACGCTTACGCGAAGCGCGCCGCGCCCGGGACTCTGCGCAACTTCCACATCTTCGATTTTGCGATCAACGGGGTGATGTGATCTTTCACCTCTTCCCGCGTGCGGAGAAGGTCGACGCGCGGAGCCCGTCGGGTGAGGGGAGGAATCTCAACGCGCTGAATGCTTTGCGATCGCTCTTCACCCCGATCCAGGAAAGAGAGAAGGGCGCGAGCGAAATCCACAATCACCTTCCACGCATCTTAGGATCGAGTGCATCGCGCAGTGCATCGCCGAACAGGCTGAAGCCGAACACGGTGAGCGCGATCGCAAGACCGGGAAAGATCGCGATCCACGGCGCGGTAGTGGCGAATTCTTCTGCACCGCCTTGCAGCATCAGCCCCCACGCCGCGGTCGGCTCCTGCACGCCGAGGCCGAGATAGGAGAGCGATGCCTCGGCGAGGATCGCCTGGCCGACGAACGCGGTGACCATGATCAGGAACGGCGCCATCACATTGGGCACCATGTGGCGAAGAATGATGCGCGCATGAGAGAAGCCGCAGGCGCGGGCGGCATCGATGTAGGGCACTTCGCGGATCGCGAGCGCGCTCGAGCGCACGACGCGCGCACAGCGGGG
>Ga0066904_10000037_pt1 | contig 14028 bp, 14 predicted proteins | sample PanSoiMetaPlot30_FD_133941 | JGI IMG/M metagenome (GOLD analysis project Ga0066904, IMG submission 133941) | Tropical forest soil microbial communities from Panama analyzed to predict greenhouse gas emissions - Panama Soil Plot 30 (version 2) | reverse complement strand
GCAGGCGTTCATAGCCGCGTTGTACGCGTTGGCTGCAATCAATCTACTGGTGAATCCGCTGCTCGGGGTGGTTCTTCTTGCGTTGGTGATTGGCGTCGTTCTTATCGCCGAAGGTATCATCGAGGTCGTTCTCTTTTTCTTGCTCCGCGAATATCGTCACGTCTTTTGGATCCTGATCGACGGAGTAGTGACTCTCGTGCTCGGGATAGTAGCATGCGCACACTGGCCACCTGCCAAGTTGGAGCTGGTTCAATACCTTGTCGGAATAAGTTTCATTTCGAGCGGCATTTCCCGTTTTTTGCTGGGCTTCACAATTCGCGTCATGGAACGAACAGCGACTCCTGTTGCATGAACAGGAAGCAGTCCATACGAGCGGACTCGCGAGTGTTCGCCTGTCTATGTCAGACTACTAGTAGTAGACGGCACCTCCGCGCTTTGCGCGTGTCGGTATTCCGCAGTTGATCGTTGCTACGCGAGGCGCGCGCTACAGCGCCAGTAAAGAATTGCATTGGCAGATGGCTTCCACGGTGCGGGAATCCTTGCCGTTCACGTTGGCTTCCATTTCCAGTTGAGAACCTCGGGCAGATCTTCACCACGTTCGCAAATGTAATGTTTGTGCTCGATCAACTTGTCGCGCAGGGCTTGTTTGGCATAGGCGGCTCGGGCGGCGAGACCGGGCGCGCGATCGATCACGTCGCCGACCAGGTGGGATCGATCGAGGTCATTGAGTACGCACAAACCGAAAGGCGTGGTGATCGTGCCTTCTTCCTTGTAACCGCCGGGAACTGAAATAGTGCGAATTTGCTACTCTGCGGTCGCGCGCGATGTGATGAGGTTTTCATTTTGGTTCCACCGACAGATTACGAGATGTAGCGCGCATCGCTGCGCGCCGCTTGCGAAAACCGAAATCTCAAGGGCCACCGGCTCGCCGCGCTCGGATGCTTAGTTTGACTGGGTTTGCGCTACGCCGGCTTGCACTCGTGAACTAAGCGCTCGGCGCATAGCCTTTTCCGTCTTGTGCTTGTGCAGCGCGATCTCGATGGTCGCTTTTAATTCGGGTACTGTGTAAGGTTTGAGCAAATACCCGAAGGCGCCCGACTCGACAGCACGCGCTAATGTTTCAGTCGAGGCGTGCGCAGTCAGAAACACCACCGGAACATCAAGGTGTCCGCGGATGGCGGCGGCAGCGGCAACACCACTGATCCCGCCATCCAGTCGGATGTCCATGAGAACAAGATCAGCGCGGTTGTCCTCTGCGGCGCGCAGCGCGTCAGCAGCCGTGCTGGCATCGCCGGCAACTTCATAGCCGACCTCGGCGAGGTCGCGTTTGAGCGCTAACACAGTCAGCGCTTCGTCTTCGACAATTAGAATACGATTCTTTGACATAACATAACGAGTTGAGGTTAGGGTTGAACGTCCGCCTGTTGGCGCGACGATTTAACGGAGAAAGAAATGGTGGCGCAGGTTCCACCCTCGGGGGCTTGGTTGATGACGAGGTGGCCGCCGAGTTGGCGTGACATTGCCCGCACGAGTTCGACACCGGCCCCAGGGTGTTTTTCCACGCCGGTCGGCGGGGGGACAAATCCGTTGCCATCATCACAGATCGTTAATGTTACTCGATCGCGAGCGGTGCGCAGTTCAGCATCAACCCTTCCTGCAGCGCGGCCATGAAATGCGTGCTTCAGAGAATTGAGCAGTAATTCGTTGGCGATCAGGCTGAGCAAAATGCTTTGGTCGAGATCGAGCGGGACGTGATCGGCGGAAACATTAAGCGCGAGTCTGCAGCCCGCGGGCTTGTGCGAGCGCAGCAGCATTTCAGCTAACTCGCGCAAATGCGGCGCGAAATCGAGGTGTGACGGCCCCAGCTCGTTGTAGAGTTGTTCGTGAAGACGAGCCATGGCATTGATGCGATCGCGGCATTCCGTAAAAACGTCGCAAACAGCGGGATCCGAGAATTTGCCGGATTGAAGCCGGAGCAAGCTGGAGACGATTTGCAGGTTGTTCTTTACCCTGTGGTGAATTTCCGTGAGCGAAACAGTCTTTAGCGCGAGTAGCGCCTTCAGGCGTTCGTGTGCACGACGCGACGAAATCACCAGTTCAGCCAGAGCGGCCGACGCAAATACGAGTATGCCGGCGTTAATGTAGGAGAGCACAATGACACGTCCGCTGCGGGGTACCATCAAGTCGGCTATGAGCACTGTCGCTCCACAAAGTACAGCAATAAACCAGCCTGCTTTTCGTCCTGTCCTCCACGTCGCCAACACTACGGGCACGAAATAAAAAACCGTGACGTTGAAGTCGGTAGCGTAATCAATCCAGCCAATCAGCATGATCAGCAAAACGGACCCGATTATTGCTACCTTGGGAGAGGAGAGGAAATCTACACTGACGCGATGCGGTTTTGTCTGCGGTGGTAAACTGTTGGCGCGCATCGTAGGTTGGTGAATTGACAAGCTGCTCCAGCTGGACCGCAGACACTAGTGCCCCCCGATTCGGTTCCATCAGCACAAATCTAAAGACCGTGGACAATTCGAGCCGTTTAAAAATAGGTCGGATTAGCGGCTCCCTCTTTTGGGAGAGCCATTAAATTTCCGTGTACTTATTGCTCATCGACTTCACATGGGTAACAGGTGCAGCGAGCCATGCGACGACCATTTCGCGCGGTGATCTTCGATCTCGACGGCGTGCTCGCCGACTCCGAGGCGTGGTGGAACCAGATCGATGCGAAATTACTCGCCCAATACGGCGTCACATATCGCGGCGAATATCACAGAAACGTGCTGGGCGTGAGTTACCGGCTCGCGGTCGAGTTTTATAAAAATGTTTTTCGCATCTCCGCAAGTGTTGAGGAATTGATGCGGAATCGGGGCGAGATCGCGACCGAGTTCTTCGCGAACCGCGTTGGCCTGTTTCCTTCTGCAAAAGCGACTCTGGAAGAATTGCGGGACATGAAGCTGCGGCTCGCGGTGGCGACGAGTTCAGTAAGCGCATCCGCGCGTCCATTCCTCGAGCGGACGAGAATCAGCAGCTTCTTCGATGTCATAGTGACCGGTGATGAAATCGAACGCGGCAAGCCACATCCGGATATTTATCTGCGAATCGCTGAAAAACTCGGCATTCCCGCCGGCGCCTGCCTCGTCATTGAGGACGCCGTATCCGGTGTTCTCGCCGCTAAAGCCGCCAGGATGCGTGTCGCCGCCATCCCCGATACGCGCTTTGTGGATCCGCACGATTACGAGAAAGAAGCTGACTACGTGCTCGGAAGCCTCTTGGAAATTCCGGCGCTCATCCGCGGCGTTGGAGCAGCGGGCTAATTTTCGACCCCTATAATAGAAAACTTCCTGCATTGAAACTCCCTCGCTTCCCAGCTCAGTCGCTGCTACCCTCGCAGTTTTACGTTCTATGTCGCTCGCCCCAGTCGCTCCATTCTGAGTTCCTGATTAAATTCTTTTGCACCTATGGCCGAACAAAAACGCTTCCGTATCTTCGCGACGTCGCGCATCGGCGATGCAGCCGAGAACCTTCTGCGCACACGCGGTTACGATCTTGACGTTTTCCAAGGCCCAGAAGCGCCGCCGAAGAAATTAATAATCGAAAAAATTAAAAGCGGCATTGATGGATTGATCACCACGTTGCGCGATCCAATCGATACCGAAGCCTTCGAAGCAGGGAAGGGGACGCTGAAGGTTGTGGCGCAGATCGCTGTCGGGTTCGACAACATCGACCGCGCGGCGGCGAACAAATACAAAATCCCGTTCACGAACACGGCCGACGTGCTCACTGAAGCGACGGCCGAGTTCGCGTTTTTTATGATGGGCATGCTCGCGAGAAAGATGTGGCAGAGCGAGCGGCTGGTGCGTGAACAGAAATGGCCCTCGTGGCATCCGTTCCTGCCGTTTCTGGGCGATGAGGTCACGGGCAAAACCATCGCCGTTATCGGCACCGGTCGCATCGGCCTGGCGATGATCAAGAAATGCTCAGGGTTCGACATGAACATCCTTTGTTACGACCCCGTTTATCAGAATCATAAGTTCATCAAAGCGATTCAGGACGTGATGGACCTGCGTCACACGCGCGCTATTCAGAAAGACAAGACCTGGATCAAGTACGTCGAGTTCGAGGCTGCCTTGCGCGATGCCGATTACGTGAGTCTGCACGTGCCGCTGTTGAGGAAAGGTGAGGGGGAAAAACCGACGTATCATCTCATCAACGAGAATACGCTGCAGCTGATGAAACCGACCGCGTACTTGATAAACAGCTCGCGCGGCCCGGTCGTAGACGAGATAGCGCTGGCGAACGCATTGAAAGAGAAGACAATCGCCGGCGCAGCGCTCGATGTTTTTGAGAAAGAACCGCTCCCACCCGATTCACCGCTGCTTGATCCCGAGATTGCCGACCGCTGCCGGCTCTTCCATCACTTTGCCAGCGGCGCGCAAATCACACGGCTGGATATCGATCCTGACAAAGGTATGGCCGGCCGCTGCGCCCAGGGACTCATCGACGTCCTCGAAGGCAACTACGGCGGGGATCCGACCAGGATGCCGTACGTGGTGAATAAAGAAGGGTTCGCCCAATCACATCCATAGATGTCGTTGTAGCGGCGGTTGTGCCAGGTGCCGAATGACAAGGCGTTTGACACAAACGCCTCTACAATGAAGTGAAACCCACACTTACTACCGGCGTCGCACGCGCCCTGATCCGACGGCTTCTCAAAATTGTAAAAAAAATGTTTGCGCGTTGCAATAATTCTGGTAAATACTTAACCAGATGGTTAAATATTCTTCGAGGACGTTGAACCAAACTTTTGCGGCGCTGGCTGATCCAACCCGCCGGCAGATTCTGGCGCACCTTGCGCGGGGCGATCGACGTGTGACCGATCTCGCACGACCCCACGCGATGTCGTTGCCCGCGGTTTCCAAACATCTTCGCGTTCTCGAAAAGGCCGGGTTGCTGCGGCGACGACGTTATGGCCGCGTGCACGAAATGCAGCTTGATGCCAAACCGCTCAAAGAGGCAGCGCAATGGGTTGAAGAGTATCGGAAATTCTGGGAAGGCTCGCTCGATCGGCTTGCCACCTATTTGGACAAGACAGCCGAGCGAACGCAAAAGAAGGAGGCTCACTAGTCCGATGTGTCCTGCATGTTTGGCAAACGCGCTGTCGGTCGCGGTTTGCGCAGCGTCGAGCGGTGGATTGACCGCGTTCTCGTTCGCCAAATTTCATCGAAGAAAAAGACAGAAAGCAAAATCGGAGGAAACCCAAATGAAACTGCAAGAAATGGAACCCGAAACAGAAACCAACCACCTAAATCTACAACTCAGACAAGTACCGGTCACAAGGACCGGAATGCTGATCCGCAAGCCTGTCGCGGAAGTGTTCGAAGCTTTTGTCAATCCAAACTTGACCACTAAATTCTGGTTTACCAAAAGTAGCGGAAGGCTCGAGGCTGGAAAGCAAGTGCAATGGGAGTGGGAAATGTACGGCATCTCGGTTCCGGTGACTGCGAAAGTAATCGAACCGAATAAACGCATTCTGATTGAGTGGCCGGGATACAGCGGTCTGACAACCGTGGAATGGACATTTTCGCCACAAGAGGATGCCGCGACGTTCGTCAATATCACCGAGAGCGGCTTCACCGGCGACGGGGACGAACTCGTGAAACGAGTGACCGGATCGACGCAAGGGTTCTCTTTGGTGCTGGCAGGCCTCAAAGCGTTCCTTGAGCACAACATCAGCCTGAATCTTGTGGCGGATCGTTATCCCAAGGGAGTCGAACAACAGCACTAATCTGGCATGGTGGATTGAACGCGTTCGCGCTCACAGATTACCTCGAGAAGCAAACTAGCAGGAGAGATAAATGACAATAATAAAGTCGCCAATCAAAGTTACGGTCATCCGCCGCTTCAACAACGCCCCGGAGAGGGTCTTCGATGCCTGGCTGGATACTGAAATAATCGCTCAATGGATGTTCGGCCCAGGTGTTCGCGACGAAGAAATCGTGCGCCTAACCACGGATCCGCGCATCGGTGGTTCTTTCTCCTTCCTCGTCCGCAGGAAAGGCGAAGAGATCGATCATGTTGGAACGTACCTTGAGATAGAACGTCCCAATCGTCTCGTGTTCACCTGGGGAATCGGCGAGGCAGAGGCAAGTCGGGTCACCGTGGAGATCGTTCGGTGCGAAGCTGGTTGTGAACTGAAATTGACCCACGAATTGCATCCCGATTGGGCGGATTATGTCGATCGGACCAAAGCCGCGTGGGAAAAGATGCTCGAGGTTCTTTCAATAAATTTGAAACGAACAGCCAACAACTAGACGAACAAGAAGAGAAAATCATAAAGCAGAAAGCGATAGAAAATCATGACGACGAAAAATCATTTGGCGGAAGCAGTGATTATAGAACGCGCGTTCGACGCACCGGTCGCACGTGTTTGGAAGGCGCTGACCGATGTCGATCAAATGCGCGTTTGGTACTTCGATCTAAAGGAATTTAAGCCGGAGGTCGGTTTTGAATTTGAATTTGTGGTCGAGCACGAAGGCAACAGTTATCATCATCTATGTCGCGTCACCGAGGTGATTCCGGAAAAGAAGATCGCCTACACGTGGCGCTACAAAGGCGAGCCGGGCGATTCGTTAGTCACATTTGAGCTGTCGCCTCAAGGTGAAAAGACACGGCTCAAACTGACGCACACCGGAATCGAGACGTTTCCGAAAACGCCGGCATACGCGCAAAAGAACTTCGAGGCCGGGTGGAGCACGATCATTAATTCCGAACTCCGGCAATTTGTCGAGAAACAAGCAAAATCATGACCAGCGAATCCACAGAGAAAACATCACTGGAGATCAAACGCTTCATCAACTCGGCATCTCAGACCGTCTCTGCACAGGAGCGGCTTACGGGGTTCGCAGGAAACCGTGAGTCACATCGTTCGCGTCAATATAGTATCCGGTGATTGCACCGACCGGATTGTTGGAAAGAGGTATGGTGCCTTGGAAGGGGCCTGTCCCCGCGCCAGGAACGTCGAACGTGCTGAGCGTACCGTCCGAGGCGCGCACGAAGCCGTGATTGACGTCGCTCGCGTCCACGTACTCTCCCGTGACAGCGCCCGATGCGTTGATGCCTTGCGGTGAGGTGCCCTGGAACGGGCCTGTGCCCGCGCCGGGAATATCGAACGTGGTGATGGTGCCGTCCGAGGCACGCACGAACCCGTGATTTACATCACTCGAGTCAATATAGTCGCCCTCAATCGTTCCGGCCTGGTTGATGCCGAGCGGGAGTGTGCCTTGAAACGGGCCTGTGCCCGCGCCCGGAACGTCGAACGTGGTGATGGTGCCGTCCGGAGCGCGTAGGATGCCGTGATACACATCGCTCGCGTCAAGCGAAGTTCCCGCGATTGCCCCTGCGGGATCGAGGCAAAAGCCGGTAAAAACAAAGGTGCCCTGGCCGGGGCCTGTGCCGGCGTTTGGAGCATCAAACGTAGTGAAGGTGCCGTCCGGAGTACGCAAGAAACCGTGAGCTACATCGCTGGCGTCAACGTAGCGTCCTGCGATCGCCCCTAGCGGATTGATGTTGCCGGCGAAGGTACCTTCGCCTGGAGCTGTGCCCGCACCCGGGACGTTGAAGGTAGTGATCACACCGTCCGGAGTGCGCAGGAAACCGTGAAACACACCGCTCGCGTCGTTGTAGTAGCCCGCGGTCGCGCGGGCTGGGTTGATGCTGAAGGGTCGAGTGCCCTGCCGGCGGCCTGTTCCCGCGCCAGGAGCGTCGAACGCGATGATTGCCCCGTTCGGATAGCGGATGATAGCGTGAATCGCACCGCCTGCGTCGGCGTAGCGTCCTGAGATCGTCCCTGCCGGGTTGATGGCGAACGCGATCGTGCCCTGGCCCGGACCTGTACCAGAGCCCGGACCATCGAATGTAATGATCGTGGGACGCGGCGTGAGTAAAGGCGTGTTGCTGAAATTCAGGACACCATCGCTCGTGCCGCCGGAGCCACTGGGCGCAAGGATACCCAGCAGTACCATCGAGGTCATCGCGACAGTCGGCACCCGCGCAAGCCTTGCCGTTTTGTCTTTGAGTTCAGTTAGTAAAGTCATCTTCTTCCTTTCTTTTTGAAATTGAGTTTTCCTTTACAAACGGATTCCGGAGCCCGTGCTGCACAGAATCTCAATTTTGCTGTCCGCTTGCTTTTCTTGTGCGGTGGATATGACGTACTGGTGTGAAGGCGTTGGCAGGGAACTGGTGTCGCCAGAGTGATTCGTTTCCTCCGACTCACTGGAGCGTGGTTCTCGCGGCCGGAAGAGGCGAGGCGGAACCGGAAGTTGCGCAAGCCGCACTAGCGGAGCTTTGCCAGATATATTGGGCGCCGCTTTACAGTTTCGTGCGCAGCCGCGGATACAGCCTGCACGATGCCCAAGATCTCACGCAGAGCTTTTTCGCTTACCTGATTGAACACAAAATCTACATACGCGTCGACCGGCAGAAGGGCAGATTCCGTTCGTTTCTGCTCGCCTCCCTGAAAAATTTTATCGCGCACGCTGCCGACCGCGAGCAGACCCTCAAGCGTGGCGGCGGACAACATTTTCTTCCTCTGCATGAAGAGCACGCTGAACAGGCCGAGTCGCTTTTCCAGACTCATAGTTCTACCAGTAGTGGAGATCGGCTCTTCGATCGCAGCTGGGCAGCGGCATTGGTCGCGGCGGGACTGGAACGGCTCGCGGCAGATTACAAAGGTGAATCCAAGGAGAAGCTGATCAAGGAATTGAGGCCTTTTCTTGGCGGCGGCGCTGGCCCGCCACCGACTTACGCTGAACTGTCGGTTCGCCTTGGCATGAGTGAATCAACACTTCGCAGCCACGTCACTCGCCTTCGAGCGCGCTATCGGGAAGTGTTGTACGCCGAGGTGCGCCGAACGGTGGAGACCGAAGCACAAGCGCAGGAAGAGCTGCACGAACTATTGCGTGTGCTAACGGAAAGTTAAGCGAGACCGCACCATGGCAACAACATTCGCATCAACAACCAGGGTTTGCTGGACATGCGGTGAGCCGTTGGACGCGAAGGGCGACTGCGTGGCCTGTTTCCTTCGGAGGGCCTTGGGCGAATCATGCATCGAAACCAAGCAGCTTCCCTCCTTAGTTTTCGGTGACTTCGAGGTCGAACGACGTGCAGATGGTTCTCTCTGGGAACTCGGTCGCGGCGGCATGGGAGTTACCTATCTCGCCAGGGACAAGATATTGCGCCGCAGAGTCGCTCTGAAAGTGATCGACACGCCAACGGTCTGTACCCACCGGGACTCACAAACTGCGCGTGAACGTTTTTTGCGCGAAGCTCGCGCCGCGGCTGCCTTGCGGCATCCGAATGTGGCTGCCGTTTATCAGTTTGGCGCTGCACCTGATGGGAGCCGCTGCTTTTACGCAATGGAATTGATCGAGGGCGAAACGTTAGAGACTCGTGTGCGAAGACACGGTCCGCTGAATCCAAAGCTGGTTGTTGAAATTGCGGCTCAAATCGCGCAAGCGCTGATCACTGCTGCGGCTCAAGGTTTGATCCATCGCGACCTCAAGCCTGGCAACATCATGCTTAAGCCAGGTGGCGCTGGAAAGACCGAAGTAGAAGTAAAAATCATCGATTTCGGATTGGCCAAGGCGGTCGCCGATGCCGGCGGAGAGATGGATCTGACGCACGGAGAATTTGTTGGCACACCGAATTTCGCGAGCCCTGAGCAATTCGAAAGCGGCCCGGTCGATGTGCGTTCCGACATCTACTCGTTTGGCGCTACGCTCTGGTTTGCGCTCACTGGAAAAACGCCATTTGCCGGTCGGAACATTGAGGACATAAGCAGCGCTCAGAAATCGGCCGCGCTTCCCACCGAACAGCTGAAGGCAGCGCATGTTCCGCCTCCTTTAAGATCGCTGCTTAAATCCATGCTCGCACTGGAGCCGGCGGCCCGGCCCGGTGTACACGATCTGGCAGCGAGACTGCGGGGTTGCTCTGGACAGGCAAGCAATATGCGCCGCATCCGCTTCGCCACCGCATCCACCCTTATCCTAATTCTCGGCGTATCTGTCTTCTTCATTTTTCATTCTCTCCGTACGCATCCGGCCGCCGTCGAATCTGTTTCGAATCCTGCGGTGCTCGAGAAAAGCGTTGCCGTGCTGCCTTTCGACAATCAGAACCGTGACGCAGACATCGATTACCTCTCTGACGGTATCACTGAAAGCATCATTCACAGCCTTTCGCAGCTGTCTGAACTGAAGGTGATGGCGCGCAGCACGGTCTTTCAATACAAGGACAAAAAGGTTGACCCGCGAAAGGTTGGACACGATCTCGGCGTGGGGTCTGTGGTAATGGGCAGATTGCTCCAGCAAGGCGACAACCTCACGATCCAAACAGAACTGGTAAATGTTTCAGATGGAACAGAATTGTGGGGACAACAATACAATCGCAAAGTCGCCGACGTATTCGCGGTGCAGCAAGCGATCGCGAAAGAGATTTCCGAGAAGTTGCGCTTGAAGTTGAGCGCCGCCGAGCGTCAGCAGCTTGCAAAGCGCTCAACGCAGAACCTTAAAGCTTTCCAGTATTACATGCAGGGACGTTCGTCTGCCCAACGTCGTACCCGTGAAGATCTCCTTACCGCCATAAGCTACTACGAGAGGGCAATAGAGGAAGATCGCAACTATGCGCTCGCCTATGCGGGTTTTGCTGACGCCTATGCGAATCTTGGCGCTTACGGCTATATTGCGCCAGTTGACGGTACGCGCAAAACCGAAGAGGCAGCGCGCAAAGCCGTAGCGCTTGATGAGAACCTGGCCGAAGCTCATGCCGCGGTAGCTCTAGCCAACATCGCATTCGCCCCATCCAACTTCCAGTTGGGTGATCGAGAACTGCGCCGTGCCATCGAACTCAGCCCGAGCTTGGCATTAGCCCATGGCTATTTGGCATTTTCGCTCGTGCGGCAGGGGCGTCTCGATGAAAGCATAGAGGAGATACTGAAAGCTCGCCAACTCGATCCGCTTTCACCAATTATCGCACGGCAAGCCGCTATGCCTTACTATCTCAAGCGAGATTATTCCCGAGCCCTTGAGTTGCTGCGGCAGGCCAATGAGCTGGGCCCAGCTTTCACCACAACATGGGAGATAGGAGTCTACATCCAAAACAAGTTGTTCAACGAAACGCTGGCAGAATTGGAAAAGGCCAAACGAGAGAGGAAAGGTGACCCGATTTTGATTTTCGATATCGGAATGATCTACGCGGCGCAAGGGAAGCGCGCAGAAGCGCTCAAGGTCATCAAAGACTTGGAAGGGATGTCAGGCGCGAGTTTGAGCCAAGCACATTTAATAGCCAAAATCTATGCCACTTTGAACGAGAAGGAGATGGCGCTTTCATGGTTGGAACGCGGCTTAGCAACGGGTGCGGTCGGAGTTTTTTATAAAGACGACCCGGTGTGGGACGCAATCTGCAGCGATGCGCGGTTCACCGACCTCGTGCGGCGCACGGAGACCCCGCTGTGAATCCGAACAAATTCCTGATCGAAACTGAAGCGTGGGAATGAATTATCGAATCCGAGCTCAAACGATTCGTTGAAAGACAGAGAAAGGGAAATCGTGACCACGACAACGCAATCGCCGCAACGCTGGGTTGACGTACCCGAAAGTTTTTTGGCGCGCTAGGACGAACGCTCACAATTTGTCAGCAAGTAGAACCAAAGGTAAAAGATACGAATGAATACAGAAGAAGTAGCTAAAAAAGTTGTGGAGCTAACTCGAAAACAGGCATGGTACGAGGCGCTCGACCTTTACGACGAAAACGTCGTCAGCGTGGAAGCTTCCGGCATGGGCGGCGGTTCGCCAGAAACGCGCGGCAAGGAAGGCGTTCGCGGCAAAGTCGATTGGTGGGTCAACGCGATGGAGGTGCACAGCTTCGATGCGAAAGGACCGTTCGTCGCGCATGATCGTTTTGTTGTGCAGTACGACGCCGACGTGTCGGATAAGAAAACGAAAGAGCGCCGGAAAATGTCCGAAGTGGGCGTTTACACCGTGAAGAACGGCAAGATAGTGCGAGAAGAGTTCTTGCCGAGCATGAGTTAAATTCGAGCGCGCTCGCACCGGATCGAAAGGAACGCCGTGGCCGCGCTCGCAGCAGCGAGCGCAGCGCCAATGGCCATGATCCATCGAAATCCAGAGACAAAAGATTCGTCGATCACGCGACGGATCAGCTGTTGTGATCCGGAGTCCAGATTTTCCGGAACCGTGATTGCTGCGAGCTTAGTCGATTGAGTTTGCACTGACTGCATAGCTGAAGCTGGCAAATTCGTCATAATAAATTTGCGATCCAGGTTCGTTTTGAACACATGGAGCATGACGACTCCAAGGACTGCAATCGCGACCAGGCTGGCGGCCCGCGCGACAGCGTTGTTTACTCCCGAGGCAATGCCCGCGCGGTTCTGCGCAATCGAACTCATAACAGTCGTGGTGAGCGGCGCTACCGTGATGGCCATACCTAATCCCAGAACAACCACCGGTGGGAAGAAATTTGTCCAGTAATTGCCACCAATTCCCGGCAGCAGGAAGAAGAGATAACCCACCGCTGTGAACACTGGGCCAATCACAAGCGGAAGTTTCGCACCGTAACGCGTAACGAGTCCGCCGGACCAACCCGCAAGGAACGACATGATGACTATGAACGGCAACACCGCCGCGCCCGCTGCGGTCGGCGAGTAGTGCTGAACTTGAATCAAATTTAACGGCAGAAAAAAAAGTGTTCCGCCGAGCGCAGCATAAAGCAGAAACGTTAAGAGATTCGTTCCGGCGAAGGTTCGCGAACGAAACAGCGCAAGCGGCAGCATTGGCTGCGAAAGACGCGACTCGACGAATACAAACACAATCAAAATGGCAACGCCCAGCGTCAGGGCAACCATCACTGATGGATCGCCAAAGCCGACCTGCGAAGATTCGATCAATCCGTAAACGAGCGCGCCCAAACCGAACGCTGCCAAAACTGCGCCTAACCAATCGACGCGAGTGCTTTCTTTATCCGACTTCTCCGCGATGTGACGGAGCGAGATTAAGACGACTGCCAGCGCGAGTGGAAGATTGATGAAAAACACGGCCCGCCATGAAACGTGCTCGATCAACCACCCACCAAGGACTGGACCAATTGCGGTGGTGATGGCACTGAAGCCGGACCAAGTCCCAATTGCGCGTCCGCGTTCCTGCTCGGAGAAAGAATTACTGATGATGGCGAGGCTCCCCGGCACCAGAAGTGCCGCGCCGAATCCCTGAAATGCGCGAGCGGCGATCAATTGATGAATGTTCGCGGCAACACCGCATATGCCTGATGCGACCGCAAAAATCGCAATACCGAGCAAAAAGATACGACGTCGGCCATAATGATCGCCCAGCGAGCCGCCGACGAGCAACAAGGCGGAGAGCAGAAGCGCGTAGGACTCGATCACCCATTGCACATCCACTGCGGTTGCATTGAGATTTATCTGCAGGGCAGGCAGAGCCACGTTGACGACCGTCCCGTCGATAAACGCCATGCTCGAAGCGAGAATGGTTGCGGCAAGAATCCAACGGCCGCGCGCTTTCGAACACGGCGCCGTCTCCGGCCCGGCTCGAATTACGTTCTCGTCACAAGGTTCCTGAAGAACTGCCCACATATTTGTGGTGTTATGATTGCCCAGGCTGCAATTGCCGAACTAAAAATCGCAAATGACCACATGCGCCTGTGACGCGGTCGGTCTCGACAGGGCACAGTGGCAACGCGATCTTGAATCCGAACACCTGCCAATTGGCATCTTATTCAGGAAGTGACCCATCGATGTCGATTCAAATTGTCGAAGCAGATCTAAACTTACCCGAACATCGCGAGGCTGTGCTTGCACTGGTCGACGCCTACTCGAGGGACGCGATGGGCAATGCCAAACCGCTCGATCCCGATGTCCGCGCGCGTCTGATCCCCGGGCTGCAGAGGCACCCGACGACTTTGATCTTTCTGGCTTTCGAGGGTAAGCAGCCGGTCGGTGTGGCT
>Ga0066904_10000036_pt1 | contig 14087 bp, 11 predicted proteins | sample PanSoiMetaPlot30_FD_133941 | JGI IMG/M metagenome (GOLD analysis project Ga0066904, IMG submission 133941) | Tropical forest soil microbial communities from Panama analyzed to predict greenhouse gas emissions - Panama Soil Plot 30 (version 2) | reverse complement strand
GCGTAGTCGTCGGTCGGCAGCGGCGGGTGGTCCTCGGCCGGTTTGCGCGCCATGACCTGGTCGATGACGGGCTCCAGGCGCTTCTGCTTGTCCTTCACCGCTCGTTCGTCTCGCACGAGGAATTCGGGGAGCACCTCCCGCCCGAACAGCTCCAGGCTCTCCATGATGTGCTCGTGGCGGTTCTTGCCCGACTGGCTCACGAAGATGACCTGGTCGACGCCGCACTCCTCGTAGCGGAGGAGGAACTCGCGGATCTGGTCGGGAGTGCCGACGGCGCCCCGCAGGCCGCCCAGCCCGCCTTCCACGACCTTGGCACCGAGCCGGTCGGAGTTCGCGGCCGCCGCTTGGACGGCGCTGGGATCGAAGCCCTGCTCCCCCCGTTGCCGCTGGTACTCGGCCCACACGTCGCTGACGCCGGGTTGGTGGCGGCCGAAGACGTAGTAGTGCGCGAGCGAGTAGCCGAAGAAGTTGGCGCCCTCCAGGCCGCGCTGCATGGCCTCGTCCTCGTCGGGATGGCACATGAACGTCGTCACGCAGGCCAGGTTCGGATTGACGGCGTCGCCGATCGGCACGCCGTCGCGCTCGAGCGTTCCGTAGTAGTCGCCGACCCAGTGGCGGGCGTCCTCGGGGTCGATGAACGCGAACGTCAGGGCGCCGATCCCCTTCTGCGCCGCGAGGTGGATCGTGTCGCGCCGGCTGCACGCGACCCAGACCGGCGGATGGGGCTTCTGCCGGGGCTTGGGGACGACGTTGCGCGGCGGCATCGTGACGTACTTGCCGTGGTGACCGGTGAATGGCTCCTCGGTCATACACCGCGTCGCGACGCGCAGGCCCTCCTCCCACATCTCGCGCTTCTCGATCGGGTCGATGAGGAAGCCGCCGAGCTCGGCTTCGGACGACGACTCTCCCGTGCCGAAGTCGACGCGCCCGCCCGAGACGAGGTCGAGCGTCGAGATGCGCTCGGCGACGCGGGCGGGGTGGTTGAACGGCGGCGGACTCTGCACGATGCCGTGCCCGAGCCGCATGTGCTCGGTGCGCTGCGACACGGCGGCGAGGAAGACCTCGGGCGCGCTCGAGTGGCTGTATTCCTCGAGGAAGTGGTGCTCGACCTCCCAGCAGGTGTGGATGCCGAGCTTGTCGGCGAGCTCGCACTGCTCGAGCGCGTTCTGCAGCAGCGTGTACTCGGAGTTCTCTTCCCAGGGGCGGGGAAGCTGGTGCTCGTAGAACAGCCCGAACTTCATGGTGATCCTCAGTAGGTGTTCACGGCGACGAACGCGCCGTCGTCGGCCGGACGGATGGTGCCGTGGGCGTGGAATTCCTCGAGAAGGACGGCACGCCGCCGGTTCCGATCGAGCGCGTGCTCGACCTCGCGCAGGGTCAGGGCCAGGTTCTGCTCGCGGCGGGGACCGAGGGAGTCGGCCAGGCCCCGTTCCCAGAGGCTGCCGACGACCTCGGTGCCGGGGTACTTCCGCCCCGAGTCGCCGACGAAGGACCGGTCTCGCATCTCGGTGAGTGCCGTCTTCAGGTACTCGACGTGTGGAGTCTCGTCTTGACGGATGTACGACACCAAGCGGGCGGCGTCGCCGTCGCCGTCGACCAGATCCGTGTCGGACAGCACGGACTCGGCCCACGCGAAGGTATGGAACGCGGAGATCTCGATCAGGAGGATGTTGATCATCCGCTGGACGAGCATCTCGAAGTCGAGGTCCAGGTCGGCGAAGACGCGCGCCTCCTCCATCTGTCGGCGGATGCGCTGCGGATCGGGAGCCGCGCTCCCACCACCGCCGATGCCCATGCGCTCGAGCATCCGCGCTGTCTCGTCCTCGGTGACGGGGTTGTCGAAGGCGACGTCGCGCGCCGCGAACCACATCTGCTTGTGGCCGGCTTCTTCGTCGAACCCGGCCTCGTCGCGCGCATGCGCCTCGAAGAGCCCCCGGTGGAGGTGCGACGTCGCTGTCCCGGCGACGCTCTCGTCGAAGTGGCGCTGCGGATCTCCGACGTCGGCATGGCGGATCATCGCCCCGAAGCCCTCGACCGTGCCGATGCGCGTCAGCGTCGTGATGATGGGGCCCGGTACTCCCTCACGGATCAGGAACTTCGCCTGCTCGACGTTCGGGTACGTCTCGGGCCACGTCGACACCGGCACGTCGATCAGGTCGGTGCCGAAGGTCGCCGCATGGTGCTCCTGCCACTCGTCGATGGCCGGCACGCGGTGCCGCGTGCGAGGCGAGTGGTACGCGCCGCCGTCGTCGAATCCGCCGTGACAGCGGACGCCGCCGACCACGAGCGGCTCGGCGACGTCGTCCGTGGCGAGGAGCTCGTCCTCCGTCCATTCCAGCTGGAGGTTCATGCGTCACCCTCCGTTGACCGGTACACACGCAAGGGTATACTCATGAGTATACCTATGGCAAGTGCCGACCCCACCGTCGTCGACCCCGCCCGCACCGGCCCTCTGCCCCGCGCCGCCCGCCAGGAGACGATCCTCCGGGGCGCCGGCCGCGCCTTCGCCCGGGCCGGGTACGCGGCGACGTCCATGGAGGACATCGCCGCCGCGTCGGGCATCACCAAGCTCATCGTCTACCGGCACTTCGCCGGGAAGGAAGAGCTGTACCGGGCCGTGCTCCAGCAGGTGTTCGATCGTCTCGCCGAGGAGTTCGTGGTCGGCTACTCGAAGGGCGAAGGCGGTGTCGGCGCGCGCTCGTTGCTCACGGTCGCACGTGAGGATCCCGACGGGTTCCAGCTCCTGTGGCGTCACGCGGCGCGCGAGCCGCAGTTCGCCGACTACGCACGAGAGCTCCGGGAACGGTCCGTCGATGCGTCGCGCGCCCTCCTCGCTGGACAGGTCCAGCCCGACCTGTACGAATGGGCCGCCCACACGCTCGTCGACGAGCTCGTCGTCGCGGTCCTGAACTGGCTCGAGTTCGGCGACCCCGCGCGTGACGAGGAGTTCGTCGGCCTGGCGACGGCGGCGGCGCGCGCCGGCACTCGCGCCTGGGTGAAGGGATGACGAGATCCCTCTTCGCGCACTCCGTGACTGGTCCGGCGGGGGCCGGTCAGGCAGTGCCGAGCGCGGGGCGGGGCGCCGCCGCCGGAGCGGGCGGCCGGGCCTGGACCTCGGCGAGCTGCTCGGCGGTCATCACAGCCCGGAGCGAGGCAATCGCCACCTCGAGCTGGTCGAGGGTGGGCTCGCGTGTCGTCAGCTGCTGGAGAGCGAGACCGGGACGCATCAGGATCCGGACGACGCGTGAGTCCATGTGGCGGGCCGCGAAGCGGATCACCTCGTAGGCGATCCCGGCGATCAAGGGGATCAACAACACCCGCGACGCGATGAGCAACGGCCAGTCGGGACGGCCCACGAACGCGTAGACGACGATCGTGATCACGAACACTGTCAGCAGGAAGTTCGTCCCGCAGCGGACGTGCTCGGTCGTGAACCGCTGCGCCGACTCCGGCGAAACCTCCACGCCGTTCTCGTATGCCGCGATCGCCTTGTGCTCGGCGCCGTGGTACTGGAACACGCGCTTCACGTCGCGTAAGCGCCCGATGAGCAGCAGGTAGCCGATGAACAGCCCGAGCCGGAGCGCGCCCTCGGCCGCGTGGAGCCAGAAGCCCTCGAGGGGAACCCAACGATCGAGGCCGCGGGCGCCGAAGGCGGGCAGCAGGATGAACAGACCGGTGAAGACCGCCAGTGCGATGGCGATCGTGCCGCCGATCGCGCCTTTCGAGAGGCGCTCCTCCTCGGGGACCTGCCGGTTCGCCGACCACGCCAGCGCCTTGAACCCGAGCGTGAGGGACTCGGCGAGCGCCATGACGCCTCGCACCAACGGGATGCGCGAGTAACGCTCCGACCAGCGCGGCACGTCCTGCGTCTCGAGCTCGATGTCACCTTCCGGCGTTCGCACGGCGACGGCCCAGCTGTTGGCGCCGCGCATCATCACGCCTTCCATGACGGCCTGGCCGCCCATGTAGCGGGGCTCGGGCCGTCGGGCCATCAAGCCTTGGCCTTGCCGCCCTGCTTCGCGTACCGGCGCTGGAACCGCTCGACGCGGCCGCCGGTGTCCACGAGCTTCTGCTTGCCCGTGTAGAAGGGATGACACTCCGAGCACAGCTCGACCCGGAGCTCAGGGACGGTCGAACGCGTCGTGAACGTGTTGCCGCACGAGCAACGCACCGAGCACTCGACGTAATCGGGGTGGATATCAGTCTTCATGATGCTCCCAATCTAGTTGCGTGCCGACCCGAATGGCGCCGGCCAGTGGGATCGCTGGGTTCGAGGGGCGGCCCCGAGGGGTTGTCGACGACGCCTCTGCCCAGCGAAAGAGGAGACGATTTCTCGGGCGTCACGCTGAGCGCGAGCCGCACCCCGTGCGCATGCCTATGAGCCGGGCGTGGGCGCCTTGGCGATCTCGGCGAGGAACTCGTCGTTGCTCTTGGTCGTGCGGATCTTGTCGATCAGCAGCTCCAGACCCTTCCCCTCCTCGAGGGCGTTCAGAACCCGGCGCAGCTTCCACACCTGCTGGAGCTGGTTCCGGTCGAAGAGCAGCTCCTCGTGGCGGGTGCTCGACTGCTCGACGTCGATCGACGGGTAGATCCGCCGCTCGGACAGCCGCCGGTCGAGCCGTAGCTCCATGTTCCCAGTGCCCTTGAACTCCTCGAAGATCACCTCGTCCATGCGGCTGCCCGTCTCGATGAGCGCCGTCGCCACGATCGTGAGCGAGCCACCCTCCTCGATGTTGCGGGCCGCGCCGAAGAACCGCTTCGGCGGGTAGAGCGCCGTGGAGTCCACGCCACCCGACAGGATGCGGCCCGACGCCGGCGCCGAGAGGTTGTAGGCGCGGGCGAGGCGCGTGATCCCGTCGAGGATGATCACGACGTCCTTGCCCATCTCGACCAGCCGCTTGGCTCGCTCGATCGTGAGCTCGGCGACCTGTGTGTGCTCGTCGGACGGCCGGTCGAAGGTGCTCGCGACGACCTCGCCGTTCTTGACGTGCCGGCGCATGTCGGTGACCTCTTCGGGGCGCTCGTCGACGAGCAGCACCATGAGGTGCACCTCGGGGTTGTTGCGTTCGACCGAGTACACGATTTGCTTCAGGATCGTGGTCTTCCCCGCCTTGGGCGGCGAGACGATCAGGCCGCGCTGACCCTTTCCGATCGGCGAGATGAGATCGACGATCCGCCCGGTGATGTTGGAGGGGTCGTCCCCCATTTCGAGGCGGAGCTTCGAGTCGGGGAACAGCGGGGTGAGGTCCTCGAACTTCGATCGATCGCGTGCGGCTTCGGTCGGGAGGCCGTTGACCTCGTCGACGCGCAACAGCGCCGGGTACTTCTCGTTGCTCGCCTGCGGTCGCGCGTAGCCGTTGAGGTAGTCGCCCTTGCGGAGGGCAAAGCGGCGGACCTGCGACGCCGACACGTAGACGTCCTTGGGCCCGGGGAGGTAGCTCGTCGCCCGAAGGAACCCGTAGCCCTCGTCCCGCAGGTCGAGCAGACCCTGCGTCTCGACCGGCTCGCCCTGGAACTCGCGCGGCTCACCGTCCTGCTGGCGATCGCGACCGCGGCGCCGGCGGCGACGGCGGTTGCCCTCGCCGTACGACTGGCGCTCGTCCTCGGCCTCGATGCGCGGGGCCGTGCGAGTACCGCTGCCGTCGCCGTCGCCTCCCTGGGGCTCGGCTCGCGCCTCTGTCGTGGTCGTCGCACTCGCGGAAGTGTCCGAGCCGCGGGCGGTCCGTGCGGCCCTTCCGGATGCGTTCGCCCTTCCTTCGGGTCGCGAGACCGGGCGCGGCTCGGCAGGGATGTCGGCACCGTCCCCCGCCGCCGCGATCGCCTCCTCTTCGGCGGCGAGCGCGTCCATCGGGTCGTCGCTCTCTGACGTGCGGCGGGACCGGACCCGCTTCGGACGGTCGCCTCCGTCGGAACCGCCGGAGGCGGCGGAAATGTCACCGGCGGGGGCGTTGCCGTCGCCGGAAGCGCCGAGGATGGCGTCGATGAGGTCGGCCTTCTTCATGCGTGTCGGCGCCTGGACGCCCATGGCGCCCGCGATCTGATGGAGCTCCTCGCGGTCCTTTCCGTCGAGGACCGATCGGTCGAGCCCTTGGTCACTCATGGGGGGAAACTCCTCGTGCTGGTGGTAGCAGTCGTCCTGGCATTGCGCGCGGGGTTCGCACTCGACTCAGAACTCCTCAGGGCTCTGGTCCATCGGAAGAAACCAGTGACAATGCCGGCCCGCTGATCACAACGGGACGAACCGGTGCCGCCTCACGCGGGAACAGGCCCCGGGTGGGGTGCGACGGATGCCGGGACGGGATTCGGGACCGAAACGTCTCCGGGGATCACCGAACCGGTACGAAGAACTTAGCGTCCCCGTTGTCAACCCGCAAGTATCAGCGTGTATTCCGGCGGGTCAGTCCGTGGCCAGCAAGCGGCGCATGAGCGTATGCGCGACGACCGGGTCTGCGCCGGCGACGGCGCGTTCGGTGTACTCCCCGCCGGGGGCGTCCCGGGTCGAGTCGAACAGCAGGTACGGGACCGGGTCGGAAGTGTGGGTCTTGATCGCGCACGGCGTCGCATGGTCCGGCATCACGAGGAGCCGGTACTCGGTCCCCGACTCGTCGAGCGCCCGGACCAGCGGTCCGATCACGTCGCGGTCCCATCGCTCGAGCGCCAGGACCTTCTCACCTACGTCGCCCTGGTGTGCGGCTTCGTCGGTCGCCTCGACGTGGAGGAGGAAGAGGTCGCGGTCCCCGAGCGACCGCAGTGCCGCGTCGCGTTGCGCGCCGTAGTCGTTGTCGAATCCCGCAGTGGCACCCGGCACGTCGAGGACCTCGAGCTCGGTGAGCGCGCCGAGGCCGCGCACGAGATCCACGGCCGATGACAACCTTCCCTCCACCCCGTAGCGGGGTGCGAACGCCGGCAGCTCGGGTCGCACACCCTGACCCCACAACCAGATCTGCGTCGCGACCGAGCCGACCTTCGCAGCCTGCTCGGCGACGATGGGCTTGGACGCGTCCATGAGCGCCATGAGCTTCTCCGCGGCTGCGCCGACCGGGAACACGGCGGGCTTCCCGGTGAGGTCGTGCGGTGGAACACAGGTGGCGTCGCCCAGCTCACGTGGAACGACGCACAGGTGTCGGTATTCGACACCCGGATAGAACCGGACGCCGTCACGCCCCGAACCCAACGTCGCGTCCAGCGCCGCGATGATCGGCGCGCTCTGGTCACTCGTCGGATGACCGGCGGCGAAGTCGATCATGGTCGCCGGAGTGGCGTCGTCGAGGGTGACGAGGTTGCAGCGGAACGCGACGTCGTCGGGCCCGAGCTCGACGCCCATCGCGGCCGCCTCGATCGGCGCGCGTCCGGTGTGGAAGCGCGCCGGGTCGTAGCCGAGGATCGCCATGTTCCCCACGTCGCTTCCCGGCGGGAGACCCTCGGGAATCACGGCTGCTCGCCCGACTTCGCTGCGCGCGGCAAGACGTCCGAGCGCCGGCATCGCTGCCGCCTCGAGCGGGGTTCGCCCGCCGAGCTCGGCGAGAGGCTCGTCCGCGCAACCGTCGGGAACGAGCACGACGTACTTCATGCGGCCAAGGGTAGGCGCGGCCCTCTTCGCATCCTGTCCGGATAGCGTCCCCGCCACGATGACCAGCGCGCGGCAGTCCCCCACGTTCGCTGCTGTGAGACGGTCTCCAGCGCATCGATCCCGCGTAGCGCGGGAACGTTCACTCCACGCGTGGGAGGACCGCGCCGGCGATCCGCCGGGTGATGCCCGCGGGCAAAGCGCGCGAGAAGACGGCGCCGGCCTGGTTGAGCGCGCCGGGAATGCACACCGCGCGTCCCTGCTCGTACGCGTGCAGCGCCGCCGCGACCACCGGCTGCGGCGTCTGCCACAGGAAGCTGGGCACGACACCTGAGTCGAACCCGGCGCGGTCCTGGAACTCAGTGCGTGTGAACCCGGGGCACAGCACCATCACCTTCACGCCCGTCCCACGCAGCTCTTCGTGGAGCGCCTGGCTGAAGCTGGTGACGAACGCTTTCGTGCCGCCGTACGTGGCATTCAGCGGCGTCGGTTGGTAGCCGGCGAGCGACGACACGTTGATGATGCCGCCGCTCCCGCGCTCGATCATCCCGGCCAGCGCAGCGTGCGACAGCTGCACGACCGCCAGGACGTTCAGGCGAATCTCCCGCTCCTCTGAGTCGCGGGGCAACTCTGCGAACCTGCCGTAGGTGCCCATTCCGGCGTTGTTCACCAAGAGATCGATTGCCGGCTCGGTGGACTCGAGCCTCGCCTCGACGGCCGCTCTTCCCTTCTTCGTCGTCAGGTCGGCCGGCAGGACCTCGACGCCCACGCCGTGCTGCATCTCGAGCCGCTCGGCGAGCCCGTCGCACCGGGCCACGTCGCGTGCGACGACCACCAGGTCGTCGCCGCGGGCGGCGAGGGCGCGCGCGAACTCTTCGCCGATTCCCGACGATGCGCCCGTCACCAGCGCGGTCGACTTCGCGGTGCTCATGCCGTCACCTCCCATCTCAGAGCCCGAGCTCGGCGGCCACCGCGTCGGGCGTGGCGTCGACCGGATGCCCGACCGCGACCTCGTCCATGGCCCGCTCGGGATCCTTGAGGCCGTGACCCGTGAGCGTGCACACCACGGTCTCGTCGCTCCCGATGAGCGCGTCGTGCGAAGCTTTGAGGAGCCCCGCCACCGCCGCCGCCGACGCCGGCTCGACGAAGCAACCCTCGGCCGACGCCAGGAGCTGGTACGCGTCCATGATCTCGGTGTCGCTCACCGCGCCGATGTGGCCGCCCGACTCGTCGCGTGCTGCGATCGCGCCCTCCCAGTTCGCCGGGTTCCCGATGCGGATCGCAGTGGCCACCGTCTCGGGATACGGAACCGGCTCGCCGTGCACGAGCGGGGCCGCCCCCAGCGCCTGCCATCCCAGCATGCGAGGTCGCCGGCTCGGGCGCCCATGCACCTCGTACTCGAGGTAACCCTTCCAGTACGCGCCGATGTTGAGCGCGTTCCCGACCGGGATGCAGTGCACGTCGGGCGCGTCGCCGAGCGCGTCGATGATCTCGAACGAAGCTGTCTTCTGACCTTGGATGCGGAACGGGTTGATCGAATTGACGATCGTGACCTTGCGCCGCTCGGCGAGCTCTCGCACGACGCCGAGGGCAGCGTCGAAGTTGCCACGCACCGGAACGACGCGCGCACCGTGGATCAGCGCCTGCGCGAGCTTCCCGGTCGCGACGAAGCCTTCGGGAATGACCACGGCGCAGATCAAGCCGGCGCGCGCCGCGTACGCCGCGGCCGAGGCCGAAGTGTTGCCGGTGGACGCGCAGATGACCGCTTTGGCTCCGTCCTCCACGGCCTTCGACATCGCCAGGGTCATCCCGCGGTCCTTGAACGAGCCGGTTGGGTTGAGACCCTCGAGCTTCAGCAGCACCCTCGCGCCGGTCCGCTCGGACAGGTGCGGCGCTTCGACGAGTGGTGTGCCCCCTTCGAGCAGCGTCACGACTGGGGTCGCGCCGCTTACCGGCAGGTAATCGCGGTACGCGGCGATCACGCCCGGCCACGGCCGCCCCTGCGCCATCAGTCTTCGTCGCCCAGAACACGGAGCACCGACCCGACCCGGTGCACGACGTCGACGTCGCGCAACGCGTGGACGGTCGCCCTGAGATCAGCTTCGCGCGCCCGGTGCGTCACGAAGATCAGGCGGGCGTCGTCGCCGATCCCGCGCTGCTGCATCGACTTGATCGACACTCTGTGGCGGCCGAACTGGTCGGCGATCTTCGCGAGCACGCCGGGCTGATCGGCGACTTCCATCAGCAAGTAGAACTGCGACTCGACCTCGTCGATGGGCCGGACCCGGCGGTGGCTCAGCGCGCCGATCGTCGCCCCCCGTCCGCCCGACGTGAGGTTCTTGGCCGCATCGATGAGGTCGCCGAGCACCGCCGAGGCGGTCGGGCTCCCGCCCGCACCCCGCCCGTACAGCATCAGCTCACCGACGGCGTCGGCTTCGATGAACAGCGCGTTGAAGGACTCCCGTACGGACGCCAGCGGATGGTGCACCGGGATCATCGACGGGTGCACGCGCACGGCGAGGTCGCCGTCGACCTCCTCGGCGACGGCCAACAGCTTCACGACGTACCCGAGGTCGTGCGCCGAGCTGATGTCGTGGTCGCTGATCTCGGCGATGCCCTCGCGGTAGACGTCGCCGGCGACCACGCGGGCGCCGAACGCGATCGACGCGATGATCGTGGCCTTCGCGGCAGCGTCGTACCCCTCGATGTCGGCCGTCGGGTCTCGCTCTGCGTAGCCGAGCATCTGCGCTTCGGCGAGCGCGTCGTGGAACGACGACCCGTCCTCCGTCATGCACGTGAGGATGTAGTTGGTCGTCCCGTTCACGATTCCGATCACCCGTCGGATGCGGTCACCGGCGAGCGACTCACGCAGCGGTCGGATGAGGGGAATGCCACCCGCTACGGACGCCTCGAACAGCAGGTCGACACCCGATCCCTCCGCCGTCTCGAACAACTCCTTGCCGACGTTGGCGAGGAGCTCCTTGTTCGCGGTGACGACAGGCTTACCGCGCTTGAGCGCCTCGGTGATCAGCGAGCGGGCCGGTTCGATCCCGCCGATCACCTCGACGACGACGTCGATGTCGGGATCGGTAACGACTTCCTCGGCGTCACGAGTGAACCGCCCCGCCGGCAGCGGAACGTCCCGCTCGCGAGCGAGGTTCCTCACCGCGACGCTGGCCACCTCGATGCGTACGCCGGCGCGGCTCTCGATCACGTCGGCGTGCTCATCGATGAGTCGCACCAGCGCCGAGCCGACGTGCCCACACCCGAGCAGGCCGACCCGCACGGTCTCGTCGCGCAGCGGGTAGGCCATCGCGTCAGTCTCGCGCTCTAGAACTCGTCGAGGCGGATGAGATCAACCGGCGACTCGCGCCGCACGACGACCCGGGCGCGACCGTCGCGCACGAACACCACGGCCGGGCGCGGCACCTTGTTGTAATTCGACGCCATCGAGTAGCCGTACGCGCCGGTGACGGGGACGGCGAGCAGATCATCGACCCGCACACCGTCGGGAAGGCGGGCGTCGGCGACGACGAGGTCGCCCTGCTCGCAGTGCTTGCCCGCGATCGAGCATACGAGCGGCCGGGAATCGTCGGCGCGGGCGGGAAGATATGCCTCGTACCCGGCGCCGTAGAGCACAGGGCGCGGGTTGTCGCTCATGCCCCCGTCGACGGCGACGTACGTCCGGCCGTCGGGGATGGTCTTCACGGTGCCCACTCGATACAGCGTGATCGCCGCCGCCGCCGAGATGGAGCGGCCGGGCTCCACCATGAGCCGGGGCACTTCCTCGATTCCGGCGCTCGCGACACAATCCTTCAACGTCGTTCGCAGGGTGGTCTCATAGTCGGCCAATGACATGACGGGGTCGGTCGCGAGGTACCGCGTGGCGAGACCACCGCCCAAGTTCACCTCGTCGACGCGCGTCCCGGTCGACTGCTCGATGGCGGCGCAGAGATCGACGACAATCGCAGTGGCACGGGCGTAGGCGTCGAGCCGCTCGATCATCGAGCCGATGTGGGAGTGCAATCCGCCGAAGTGGAGCGTCGGGCTCTCGACGACGCGGCGGGCCGCCTCGAGGGCGACGCCGTCGTGCACCGCGAAGCCGAACTTCGAATCGAGGGTGCCCGTCTCGATGAAGTCGTGCGTGTGGGCCTCGACCCCCGGCGTGACGCGCACGAGGACCGTGGGGCGATCGGCGCGACCGGTGGCGAGGTGCTCGAGACGGTCGAGCTCGTCGAACGAGTCGGCGACGATGCGTCCGACGCCGGCGTCGAGAGCCTGCGCGATCTCGTCCGTCGACTTGTTGTTGCCGTGGAAGACGACCCGACGGGCCGGGAACCGGGCGTGGAGGGCCACCGACAGCTCGCCGCCCGTGGCGACGTCGAGATGGAGCCCCTCCTCGGCGACGAGTCGGGCCATCGCCGTGCACAGGAACGCCTTGCCGGCGTACGCGACGCAACCCTCGCCGAAGGCGGCGGTGTACTCGCGACACCGGCGCCGGAGATCCCCCTCGTCGTAGACGAAGAGCGGTGTGCCGTGCTCGGCGGCGAGTTGCTCGAGCAGGCCCGCGTCGCGGAGCGCAGGCGGAATCAGCTCGGGTTCGACCGGCGCCGTCATTGCTGCTGCTCGGTTTCGTCGTCGAGGCGTGCCATCTCGTCGGGAGCCGAGACACCCAGCAGGCCCAGCGCGTCGGCAAGTCCGATCCGGCACGCCTCGGACAGCCATAGGCGGGCCTGCGTGAGCGCGTCGTCCTCGCTGATGACGCGGCAGTCCCGGTAGAAGCCGTGGAAGTGCTTGGCGAAGTCGCGCACCCACGTCGTCACTCGATGCGGGGCGCGCAGCTCGGCCGCCTCCCGTACCGCTTCCGGATACAGCGCGAGCGAGCGAAGAAGATCCGCCTCGCGTTCGTGCACGAGCATGGAGAGATCGACCTGATCGAGCCGGAGGCGTGTCACGCCGCGCTCGCTCGCCTTCCGCTCGATCGAGGCGATGCGAGCGTGCGCGTACTGCACGTAGTAGACGGGGTTCTCCATCGACTGCGACGTGACGACGTCCAGATCGAATGTCTGCGGCGTGTCGACGCCCTGGAGCAGGAAGGTCAGCCGCGCGACGTCGGGGTCGACCTCGTCGAGGATGTCTGCGAGCGTGATGATCTGACCGGCGCGGCGGGAGAGGCGGACGAGCTCGCCGCCCCGTTCGATCCGTACGAGCTGGCCCAGGATGATCTCCGGCTCGCCCGGCGGGAACCCCAACAGCTCGAGACCGGCCTGGAGCGATTTCACCTGGCCGTGGTGATCCGAGCCCCAGATGTCGATGAGGTGCTCCCAGCCGCGGGCGAACTTGTCCCGGTGGTAGGCGAGGTCCGGAAGAAGGTACGTCGGCGTCCCGTCGCTCTTGACGAGCACGCGGTCGCGCTGGTCGCCGAGTGCCGACGTCCGCAGCCAGATCGCGCCGTCCTGCTCGTAGATCTGGCCACGTTCGCCCAGTAGCCGGAGCACGTCGGCCACTTCGCCGCGGTCGTGCAACGTGCGTTCAGAGAACCAGGTGTCGAAGTGCACGCCGATCCGCTCGAGGTCTCGTTGCACCGAGCGCACGGCGTCGTGGTAACCCCATTCGCGCGCCTGGTCCGGCGTCACGTCGTCGCCGAGCTCCTCACGCATGCGCGCCGCCATCTCGACCAGGTAGTCGCCGCGGTAGCCGTCCTCGGGCGGCTCCTCGCCCTGGTATCGCGCGTACAACGAGGCGCCGAAGGCGTCGAGCTGTCCGCCCGCGTCGTTCAAGTAGTACTCGCGGTGGACGACCGCGCCCTGCGCCGCGAGCAGGTTCGCGATGGCGTCGCCGACCGCCACCCATCGGGCACCCCCGGCGTGGATGGGCCCGGTCGGATTGAGCGAGACGAACTCGAGGTTGATCCGGCGGCCGCGCAGCGTGTCGTCCCGCCCGTAGGTGTCGCCGGCCGCCACCACTTCCCGCAACACATCGTGGAGCCACGACGGCGACAGGAAGAGATTGAGAAACCCCGGGTCGGCGATCTCGATGTGATCGAGGTGCCGGGGTGGCATGGCTTCCAAGGCGGATTTCACGCGATCGGCGATCACGCGCGGCGGAAGCTTCGCCGCCTTGGCCGTCTGCAGAGCGACCGGGCTCGCCCAGTCTCCCCGCCCGAGGTCCGGGTCGCTCGGCTCGAGCGCGACACCGTTCGGCGGCTCGGGGAACCCGGCCGCGTTCAGCGCGTCACGCAGGCTGTTACGAAGCTCGTCACGGATCACGAAGCGAAGACGGGCGACACGCAGTGCGCCACCTGTTGCCGCATCGTACTTCGGTGCCTCTCATCGACCGCGAGAGTTGGTGAACACCCGTTGGCACCCTCGCTCGCCGAGCCCTCGGAGCTCAGGGGCGCTCGCCGAGCCCTCGTAGCTCAGGGGCGCGTCGGCGGCGGCTCTGCCGACCGCCGACGCAGGAGCCCGAGCTGGCGAGGGCGACCAATGGACGCGAGCCGTTGGTACCCTCGCTCGCCGAG
>Ga0066904_10000035_pt1 | contig 14113 bp, 18 predicted proteins | sample PanSoiMetaPlot30_FD_133941 | JGI IMG/M metagenome (GOLD analysis project Ga0066904, IMG submission 133941) | Tropical forest soil microbial communities from Panama analyzed to predict greenhouse gas emissions - Panama Soil Plot 30 (version 2) | reverse complement strand
CGCGCCTGGGCGAACAGCCGCAGCCGGACGCTCAGATCGCGATCTCCGCCACGCCGTCCTTGATGACGGCGTCGCCGGCCGGGTTCGTGCTCTCGAACGCGTACACGGTGTTGCCGTCGCGCTCGCCGGCGCTCCAGAAGCGGGTCGTCATCGTCTCACCCGGGAGCACCGGCTTCGAGAACCGCACCGCTAGCCGTTTCAGCAACGCCGGCTCGCCCGCGGCGAGCTCGCCGATCGCGGCCCAGCTCGTGAACGCCATCGTGCAGAGTCCGTGAATGATGATGCCGGGCAGGCCGACCGACTTGGCGAACTCCTCGTCGAGGTGGATGGGCACCGTGTCGCCGGACGCCGTCGAATAACGGTACGTCTGGTCGAGGTCGAAGGTCTGCTGCGCCACCGCGGCGGGCTCTGCGCTCCGGAGCTCTTCGGGGAAGCGGTGTTCGGGCGCGGTCTCGCCCTTGCCCTCGCCACCGGTCACGCCGCGGAAGAACGTCACCGAGTACTGCTCGTTGACGAGGTCACCCGACTCGTCGCGCGTCTCGATCCTGCTCACGACCGTGGTGCCCGATTGCTTCACGTGGATGCCGATCGGCGCGGCGCGGGCCCGAAGCACCATGCCCGGCAGGATCGGGCGGTGGAAGTACATGTCCTGCTCGCCGTGGACGACGAACGGGAAGGCCTCGGCCGGGGTCACCTCGCCCACGGCGCCGCCCATGACGTCCCAGACGGGCACGACCGAGAAGACGGGCGGGGCGAGCTCGCCGTCGGCATGGGCAGGAATCGGGTCGTTGGTCGCGGCGGCATACTGCTTGATCCGCTCGGCGTCGACCTTGAACTCCTGGTCGTCGGACCACTGCCCGACCTTGTCGGTCGCGAACTGCATCAGTACTCCTCGGGGTCCCCGGCACCGGTGGGACGAAGCCTACCGTCGTCATCTCGCGGCGCCTCGGGGTCGACGTTGGTGCGCGCGGTCGGGAACGCCGCCAGGCGTTCGGGCGCGATGGGATCGCCTGTCACCTCGTCGATCCCGTAGGTCCCGTCGTCGATGCGCTCGAGGGCGGCCTGCAACTCGGCGAGCTCGTCCTCGAGCTGCTCGAGGATCGACACGTCCTTCTCGCGTTCGAACGTCTCGCTCGCCGTGTCGGCTGGGTGCTGGTCGTAGTCCGACAGCTCCGACAGCTCGTCGTTCTCGGGCCCCTCACCCAGCTCGTCCTTGAGGTTGTGGATCAGTCCCTCGACGCGGGCCTTCTCGTCCATCACGCGCCTGCGCGCGTCGTCCGGGTCGACACTCATGGAGGAAGGCTAAACCGACCGGGAGAGCGCGTGAACGGCCTACGTCCCTGAGAGCCGGAGCTCGAGCATCGATGCGCAGTCGACGAGCAACGCCTCGAGTTGGGCGAGTCGATCGCCGGGATCGTCGAGCTCGAGAAGGCGCTGGGCGTCGAGCGGGCCGATCGGTGCCGCCGCCGCCGCCTCGAACCCGGCCTGCGCAGGGTCGCCGTCGAGGGTGACGTCGATGGACTGCGGGGCGTCGCCCAGCTCCGCCGACATCGCCAGGACTCGCTTCAGGAGGCGCTCGACGTCGTCGCGGAGGGATCGGGCGTCGCCCGGTGGTCCGTGCTCTCCAAGCAGCTCTACCTCCGCGCGCGGGAACGGGTCGTCGGGAAGCCACTCGCGCACGCGCAAGCGGCGGGTGCCCTCGGTCGCGAGCAGGTACCGGCCATCGGGGAGGCGCCCGGCGGCGAGGATGCGCGCCACCGTCCCGACCGAGAAGCGGGTGTCGCCGCCGCCGACCTCGTTCCCCCGTTCGATGAGCACCACGCCGAACTCGCCGTCACCGGCGAGACAGGACTCCGCCAGCGCGCGATACCGAGGCTCGAACACGTGCAGCGGCAGCTGCGCGTACGGGAACAGCACGGTGCCGAGCGGAAACATAGGAAGCGTCCGTCCGCCGCGCATGATCGGCACCGTACCGCTGGATGACCCGTCAATTGGCGCGTGACCGCAGCGCGGTGGCGTCGCGCTTCACGTGCTCGGCGTCCTCGCCCTCGAGATCTGGCGCGACCGCCTCGAGCTCCACCGCCGCCTCGATGAACCGACCGACGCCACCGAGCAACCCCGCGAGCTGACGGCGCTGGCCCGGGAGGAGATCGGGGAGGCGTAGCGTCAGCCGCACCGCCCAGACGAGCGACGCCGGGTCTCGACGCATGAACGTCTGCTGGAGGTTCGCCAGCATTCGGCTGAGGATGCTGCGGGTGTCGACGGCGCGCAGCATGTCGATCGAGAACGGTGGGTCGAGCCGCATCGCCTCGTACAGCTCGCGGCATCCTGCTTCGTCGAGGCGCCGGCCCCGGTGGAACGGATCGAACCAGACGTCGAGCTCGCCGACCGGTTGCACGAGGAAGTGGCCGGGCATGCCGACGCCGTAGATCGGTACACCGCGACGACGACCCACCTCGATCATCACGACCGAGAGCGAGATCGGGATGCCGAGGCGCCGGGCGAGCACGTCGTCGAGATACGAGTTGCGGGGATCGCCGTAGTCGACCGTGTTCCCGGCGAGGCCACCGTCTCCGAACAACACGGTGGCGATGTCGTCGGCCGACGCGTCCGGCACGTCACCGGCGAGCCGGTCCAGCTCGGCGAGCGGAACGGCGAGATCGAGGTCCGGGTGCGCGTGCTTGGCGATGAGGAGCGCGGTCTCGTCGAGCGGGACCTCATCGCGTGGCCGGCGCACGAGCTCAGCGAAGCGCTCGGTCGCGTCCACGTTCCTCCGTACACTGCGGACATGGCAGCGAGCAAGCGCGCTGCGCCGTCGGCAGGACTTCAGGACACCGTCTCGACGCGGCTTCGACGCGTCCATCAGCGGGTGACCGCCAATCGGCTGGCCATCGTGGAAGCGCTGGCGAACGCGGCGCGCCCGATGACGATCCCGGAGCTCCTCGAATCGCCCGCCGGCCGAGGCCTCGCCCAGAGCTCGGTCTACCGGAACCTCGTCGTGCTGGAGCAGGCCGGCCTCGTGCACCGCATCGTCACCGACGGTGAATTCGCCCGCTTCGAGCTCGCCGAGGACCTCACCGAACACCACCACCACCTCATCTGCGCCAACTGCGGCACTGTCGAGGACGTGCCCGCGTCGGCCGGGCTGGAGCAGTCCGTGCAGACGGCCGCCAGTCAAATCGCCCGCTCGACCGGGTTCCACACCCAGCGCCACCGGGTCGACCTGGTCGGTCTGTGCGCACGCTGCGCCTGACGCGCTAGCCCTGACCTGTGGCCTGGTTTACGGCGTCGGTGAGGCGCTGCGGATCGGCCGCCACCGAGTTGCTGATCTGCTTGTCGTTCAGCAGGACGGTGGGCGTGCTGGTGATCCCGCGCCGCGTGGTCGCGTCTGTGTTCTTCGCGACCCAACCCGCGTATCGGCCCGATTTCACGCAGTTGGCGAAGGTGGGATCGGTGAGCCCGACCGATCTGCCGAAGCTCAGGAGCTGGTCGTTCGTGAGGAACCCCGAGTTCTCCGTGCGCGACTGTCCGTCGTAGAGCGCGTTGTACAAGTCGGGGAACTTGTTCTGGTCCGCCGCGCACACACCCGCTGCCGCCGAGCGCAGCGACTCCGTCGTGCCCTGATCGAGGAATTGGAGCCCGACGAATTCGAACTTCACCTTCCCCTGCTGGACCAGCTGCTCGATCGTCGGCTCCCACAGCTGGTGCAGCTCACGGCAGACCGGACACTGGAAGTCGCCGAACTCGGTGATCGTGACGGGAGCGTTCGCGTTGCCGACCAGCACACCACTGTGGGGCCCGACCGAGCTCGCCGGTCTCACGACCTTGGCGTTCTCCGCCGTCGACGACGAGCGGTTGTAGAGGAAGCCGGCGACGACGGCGGCGACGAGCACCCCGCCGAGCACCCACCACATCCAGACGGGGATCCGGCGTCGTCCCCTCGTACGAGCACGGGTGCGGGCAGCGGATCGCGACGGCGGCACGTCAGGGCTCCTCCGGACTCAGGAGATTGTCGAGCGCGAGCCGGCTGGGCGCCCCGGCGGCGACCAGGAGCGCCAGGCAGAGCAAGAGGCCGTCGCGCCCGATGTCCCGCAGGTAGCTGGTCGCGTCGGCGGACGACTGACCACCCCCGCCGAAGCAGCCGCAGTCGATTTGGAGGCCGCGGGCCCACACCGACGCCGTGGCGCCGATGAAGACGAGGAGCAGCACCGCCGATGCCCACGCTGCGGGACGGGTCGCGAGCCCGACGAGGAGAAGCACCGCCAGTGCGAGCTCGACGAAGGGGAGTCCCCACGCGAACGGCTTCACGAACGTCTCGGGGAGGATGTCGTAGGCGCGGACGGCCCGGACGGCGGCGTCGGGATCGCCGAGCTTCGCGACGCCGGCCCACCCCCAGACGCCGGCGAGCACGAGGCGGCCTGCGGTCGAGCACCACGGCCACCAAGAGGCGGGAATACGGCGACGGTTCTCCGTCGTCAGCGTGTCGGCTGCTCGCACGTCTCACAGTCGACCACACACCCGCGTCCTCGCACCCGCGTCACCAGGTCACTTCGGCGCAGCCGGTGTGATCGTCCGGCTCGACCTGGAGCGTGGCGTGCGCGATGTCATAGACGTCTCGCAGCACATCGCGGGCCTGGTCGAGCACACCGTGGGGATCGGTGCCCACAGAGACCATCAGGTGCGCGCTGGCGACGTCCATGTCGGAGGTCAAGGTCCACACGTGCAGGTCGTGCACGTCGACGACGCCCGGTACGGCGGCGAGATCGGTCTGCAGCCGGCCCACGTCCAAGCCGGAGGGCGCCGCCTGGATCAGGATGCGCACGGCGCTGCCGGCCAGGCGCCACGCCCGAGGAAGGATCCAGACGCCGATCGCGACCGCGACGATGGCGTCGATCGGCTCCCATCCCGTCACCAGGATGACAATTCCCGCCGCGATGACGCCGAGCGACGCGACCGAGTCGGCGACGACGTCGATGTACGCGCCCTCGACGTTCAGGCTCTGGCCGGCGCCGCTCCGCAGCAACAGGACCGAGACGACGTTCACGACGAGGCCGAGGACGGCAACCACCAGCATCGGACCTGCTTCCACGGACGGCTCCGAGCCGATGCGCAGGATCGCCGCGACGATGACGTACCCCGTGACGACGAAGAGGAGTACGGAGTTGGCGAGAGCGGCGAGGATCTCGAGCCGGTACAGCCCGAACGTGCGCGACCGGTCACCGCGGGCACGGTCGGCCAGCCGGATGGCGGCTAGCGCCATGCCGATCCCGACCGCGTCGGTGAGCAGGTGGGCCGCGTCCGAGAGAAGCGCGAGCGAGTCGGCAAGGAAGGCTGTGATCGCCTCCACCACGAGGAACGCCGCCGCCAGCACGAACGCCATGCGGAGACGACCGGCGTATCGCGCGCCCGCCCGTCCCGCCGGCGTCCCGTGAGCGTGCCCGTGCCCGCGACGGTACGTCACGGGCTCGATGCTACGAGGGGGGAGGACAGCCGAGCGCGTTGGCGATCTTGTTCAGATTGGTGGACATCAGGGTGAAGTAGTCCGCTTTGGCGGCGCGCTCCTTCTGGCTGAGGCTCTCGAGCGGGCTCAACGTCTCGGTGCGCAGTCCCCCTGCGTCGCGGGCGAGCGTCTCGGCGATGCGCGGCGATACCACCTCTTCGGTGAACACCGTGGTGACCCCCTGGTCGCGGGCGAGTTGCGCCAGCTCCCCGAGGCGCTTCGGATCAGGCTCCTGGTCGGGAGAGATGCCGGCCACGCCCTGTTGCTTCAGCCCGTACCGGGACGCGAGGTACCCGAACGCGTCGTGTGACGTCACGAGGAGGTTCCGCGCGCACCCGGACAGGCGCGCACGGTACCGGGCATCGAGCGCGGCGAGCCGGTCCTGGAGCGCGCGCGTGTTCCGCTCGTACGTCGCGGCGCTCGGTGGGTCGGCGGCAGCGAGGCCCCGTTCGACAACGCCGACGAGCTGTGACATCAGGACGGGGTCGAGCCAGACGTGCGGGTCGAGGCCACTGCTCTCGCCCTCCTTGGCGACCTTCTTCCCCCGGGCGTCCACCAGGTTCGGCAGCAGCTCGACCGTCGGCCCGTCCCGTCGATCGGCCGCCTTCTCGACCGCGGGCTGGAAACCGCTGCCGAGCACGAACGCGACCTTCGCCTCGAGCAGCTCGTCGAGCTGGTCCGAGTTGAGCTCGAGGTCGTGCGGTTCGGCGCCGACCGGCGTGAGGTTCGTCACGGCGACGCGCCGTCCTCCTACTTGCTGCGCCGCGTAAGCGACGGGGTAGAAGGCGGCGGCCACGCTGACCCTGCTGCGGGCCGCTGCGGCGGGCCGGGCGGCGGCGGTCACGACGGCGACCACGGCGACGAGGACCGCGAGACACGAGAACCACCGACGGTGCGTAATGAGAATGAGTCTTATCACAGCCGAGGCCTAGGATGGGAATCGATCTCAAATGAGGACTCCTCGCGCCGACCCCGTCCTGACCGTCGAGGGGGCCTCGTTCGCCTTCGGTGCGCATCGGGTGCTCGACGGTGTGTCGATGGAGATTTCACCGGGCGAGTTCACCGCCCTCGTCGGCCCGAACGGTGCCGGGAAGTCGACGCTGCTGCGCATCGTGCTGGGGCTGCTGGCCCCGCAAGCGGGCCGGGTGGAGCTCTTCGGCTCGCCGCCGCGCCGCCTGCGGGACCGGTGGCGCCTCGGGTACGTGCCCCAGCGGCCGCGCCTCGCGCCCGACCTGCCGGCGACGGTCGAGGAGGTCGTCGGCGCCGGACGACTTGCCAAGACGGGATGGTGGCGACGGCCCCGCCCCGAGGACCGGGCTGCCGTCGCGCACGCTCTCGAATCGGTGGCGCTCGGAGATCTGCGGCACCAGCGAGTCACCGAGCTCTCGGGGGGACAACAGCAGCGGGTGCTGATCGCCAAGGCGCTGGCGAGCGAACCGCAGCTGCTCATTCTCGACGAGCCGATCGCGGGCGTCGACGCCCAGGCCCAACGCCTGTTCCGGGACTCACTCGTCCACCTCTTGCGCGAGCACGGCGCTTCGGTCCTGCTCGTGTCACACGAGCTCGGCGCCGTCGCCGACGACCTCGACCGCGTCGTCGTCCTGCGTCACCGTGTGCTGTTCGACGGGAAGCCGGCGGACCTTGCAGCCACCGGCGTGAGCCTCGGCGTGCATGCCGACGACCTGCCTCGTTGGCTCGAGGAGCTGTCCGAGAACGGTGGGGGCTGATGCCGGGGATGCCGTGGCCGCTGCCGTGGCCGTTCGACACCACGTACATGCAGCTTGCGCTGATCGCAGGCGTGGCCGTCGGCGCGTCGGCGCCGCTCATCGGCACGTTCCTCGTGCAGAAGCGGCTCTCGCTGATCGGCGACGGCATCGGGCACGTCGCCGTCGCCGGCGTCGGCGCCGGCCTGCTGTTCGGGACTTCCCCGGTGTGGACGGCGCTGGTCGTGGCGGTCGTGGCCGCGCTGGCCCTGGAGTGGTTGCGCTCGCGCGCGCGCAGCTCCGGCGACCTCGCGCTGGCGCTGTTCTTCTACGGAGGAATCGCCGCCGGTGTCGTCCTCGCCGGCCGTTCCACCACCAACGCGAACCTGCAGCCGTATCTCTTCGGCTCCATCCTCACGGTCACCGAGAACGACGCCTACACCGTGGTCGGCCTGGGCGCGTTGATCGTCTTGGCGATAGCCGTCACGTGGCGCGCCATGGTGGCGATCTCGTTGGACGAGGAGGCGGCCCGGGTGGCTGGGATTCCTGTCGGCGCTCTCAACGCACTGCTGGCGGCGCTGACCGCGGTGACGGTTGCCGCGGCGATGCGCGTCACGGGTGTGCTGCTCATCGCGGCGTTGATGGTGTTGCCCGTCGCGACCGGCCGCGTCGTGGCCCGTTCGTTCCGCGCCACGACGGTCGGCGCCGCCGCCGTCGGCGTGGTGGCCGTCGTGCTCGGACTGGCCGCCGCCCGTCAATGGGCCCTCGCCGCCGGAGGCGCGATCGTGCTCGCGACCCTGGCGCTCTTCGTCGTCGCATCGCTGGCGGCGCCGCTCCGCAGGGCCTCCGCTCCCGACGACGCCTCCTCCCTCCTGTCGGGACCGGGCTAGCGCGCCACACGAGCGAACGTCACCAGACGGTGCGGACGACCAGGTAGGGGTTCGTCGCTGTGCTTGATCGCGGGCCTGAGACTCGTCGAGACCGCGGTGTACGGTCCCGGCCGTGCGGCTGGAGGGCGAGATCGCGCTCGTGACCGGCTCCACGTCCGGCCTCGGAAAGGCGATCGCGGTGGCGTTCGCGGCCGAGGGCGCGCGAGTCGTCGTGACGGGACGCGACGCCGGGCGGGGCAACGCCGTCGTCGACTCGATCGGACGCGACGGCGGTGACGCCGCGTTCCACGCCGCCGATCTCTCCGACGAGGCGGCGTGCTCCCAGCTCGTGTCGGCCGCCGTCGAGCAGTTCGACGGGCTGACAGTGCTCGTGAACAACGCGGTCGGATCGACCGTCGACGAGGCCGACGGCCCGGTTGTCGAACTGACCACGTCGAGCTGGGACGCGACGTTGCGGGTCAACCTCACGGCCCCGATGTGGCTGGCGCGCGCCTCAATCCCGCACATGGTCGAGTCAGGACACGGTTCGATCGTCAACATCTCCAGTCGCGCGGCAGAGCGCGCAAGCCACGGCCTCGCCGCGTACATCGCCAGCAAGGGTGGCCTCAACGCGCTGACACGCTCGATCGCGGTCGACTACGCCGACGCCAACATCCGGTGCAACACGATCAGTCCCGGGTACGTGCTCAACGAACGGCGCGACGCAGACCTCACCGACGAACGGCGGGCGAGGCTCGAGGGCATGCACCTGACTCGACTCGGAACTGCGACCGACGTGGCCCACGCCGCGGTGTACCTCGCCGGCCCGGAGTCTGAGTTCGTGACCGGCGTGAACCTGCCCCTCGACGGCGGCGGGAGCGCCGCTCGCGGCCTCACCCTCGGCTGAGCGCGCATGCACCCGCGCGTGTCGCTCAGCGCCATCTCGACCTTCGCGTGGGACCTCGAGGCCGATCTGCGGTTCTACGAGGAGGTGGGCATCACGAACATCGGCATCTCGGTCGCGAAGCTCGAGCGGTTCGGGTGGGAGGACGGTACCCGCCGAGTCGCCGACGCCGGGCTCCGGGTGACGAATCTCATCGGTCTCGGACCCTTCGACCTCACCGAGCCGGCCCGCTGGGACGCACAGCGAGAGCGGATCGCGCGCGCGCTCGACACCGCCGCCACCATCAGCGCCGAATGCCTCGTGTTCACGACCGGTCCTGCCGGCCCACTCCCGTGGGACGAGGCCGCCGGCGCGCTCGAGGCGGCGCTGGCGCCCGTGCTGCCAGAAGCAAAGGCGCGCGGCGTTCCGTTCTCGATCGAGCACACGAACTCGTTGCGAGTCGACGTCGGCTTCGTCCACACGCTCGCCGATGCGATCGACCTCGCCCGACGACTCGACGTCGACGTGTGCATGGAGGTGAACGCCTGCTGGGCGGAGCGGGGACTCGCCGAAACAGTCGCTCAGGGTGTCGACCGCCTCGGGCTCGTCCAGGTCAGCGACTACGCGGTCGGGACGCTCTCGACCCCGAACCGGCTCGTCCCCGGCGACGGTGACATCCCTCTCGAGCGCATCCTGGGCGAGGTACTGGCGGCGGGATATGCGGGCTGCTTCGACCTGGAGCTCATCGGTCCGCGGATCGAAGACGAGGGCTACGAGTCGGCATGCGCGCGCAGCGTCGAACGGCTCACCGGGATGCTCGCCGCGCTCGGCGCGTAACCCGTACTCACGCGACCCACCGCACCGGCCCGAGGTGGTAGTGGCAGTGGGCGAGGAGCCGCTCTTCGCCCACCGGCCACGTGGTGAGGCGCAGCTCGGCATGCGTGAGATCGGCCGACGGCTCGAGCCGGAGCCACGCCAGCGGCGCTTCGCGAGTTGCCCGTGCGCCGGACGTCGCCAGCGCGGCCTCCGCCGTCGCGCGTTCGTAGTCGGTGAGGTACTGCCAGGTGATCGAGTGGAAGATCACGGTGGTGCACCCCGGCGCCGGTTCGTCGAGCCGCCGCTCGAGCCACGCCGGGATGTCGGCCCGGTCGATGGCGACGGGGGCGTCGCGGGCGACCTCGAGCGCGGCGCGCAGCATCGTGAAGCGCTGCGTCTGACCGGGCCAGACGTACGACAGAAGCGTCAGACGGCCGTCCTCGCTGCTGGCGTCGATCGGGTTGCGATCGCAACCGCGCCGCGCCGCGATCTCCGCCGAAACGTCGAAGGGCGGGCGGCCTTCCTCCCACAGGTCGGTGAACCGGACTGGCGATGCGACGTCGCCGTATCCGGCGCCGTTCGACTCGTACCAGTAGCGGTCGAACCGCAGGTTCAACCCGGCGCTGCTCCCGACTTCGAGCAGGCGCAGCGGGAGCCCGGTGTCGCGCGCGACGACGAGAAAGCCGCCGACGAGCGCGGCCGACCGGCCCACCTCGTTCGTCTGCGGCGGACGCGTGAGCGCATCGCGAACGGCATCGTCGTGCGCGTGGACCGCCGCCACCAAGGCCGGCCATGCGGCGGCGGCATCGCCGTCACCGCCGACGGACGGGAAGCGTGCCGCGAGATCGGGTGCGCTCCCCGCCAGGACGAGCCGGTGGACACCGCCGAGGAACCGCAATGGCACCGCGTCCTCATAGGTGGATTCGAGGTGGTCGGACAGGAATCGACCGATTGGTCCGCCGGCGGCGACGTCGTCGGCCATGCGCTCGAGGAGCGCGGCGTAGAACGGTGAGCCCATGCCGTCGGTCGCGAGCTGGTAGATGCGGATGATGCCGACCAGCCCGGGCTCGCTCACGCGTCGCACGGTAGCGGGATAGCGTGCGCGACCCATGGTTCGGAGCATGCTCGTCACCGGGGGCGCGAGCGGCATGGGGCGCGCCGCGGCGCACCTCCTGGCTCGCAACGGCGCCGCGGTCACGGTGGTCGACCGCGCCGCCGACCCGGCGCGCGACGTTGCGCGCGAGATCAGCGACAGCGGCGGCACAGCGCGGGCCGTGCCCGCCGACGTCAGGAACGAGGACGAGGTCGAGGCGGCGGTCGCGGCCGCGGTCGACGCCTTCGGCGGGCTCGACGGCGTGCTCACCAGCGCCGGCATCTTCCACGGCGACGACCTGCGCCCGGTCGGCGAGATCGAGCTCGACGACTTCCTGCTCGTGCTACGGGTCAACCTCGTGGGCACGTTCCTCGCCATCAAGCACGCCTTGCCGCACCTCGTCGAACGACGCGGCGCGGTCGTGACGATCGCGTCGACCGCCGCCCTCAAGGGACACGGCTACGGTCCGGGCTACACGGCGAGCAAGGGCGGCGTGGCAGCACTCACGAGGATCGCGGCCGTGCAATACGGGCCGCAGGGTGTGCGGGTCAACTGCATCTGCCCCGGCGGCGTCGACACCCCGATGACGATGGGCGCGTGGAGCACTCCGGAGGCGCAGCGGCGGATCCAGCGTTCGGTGCCGCTGCAGCGTGTCGCGCAACCGGAGGAGATCGCGTCCGTCGCCGTGTTCCTGCTCTCGGACGCGGCCAGCGACCTCACCGGCCAGACGATCGCCGTCGACGGCGGCGCGACGATCGCTTAACCGCCGGCGCTCCGCGCCGGCTCCAAGGTCTCCTCCAGCCAGTCGAAGACGCGCTCGTCGCGCAGCGCCTGCGCCGCCGGCTCGCACGCGTCGCGGTCGCCCTCGGGGACGCGCTCGATCGTGGCCAGTGTCTCGCCTGCGTCTGCGATGCCGTGGTACACGAAGCCCAACCCCATGAGTACCGCGAAGTTCATGCCTTCGTCGTCGTAGAACCTGCGCACCCACCCGCTCCTTCTCGATCTGTTTCGCTACGTGGAGATCGGCGGCGCCTCGACCAGCTCGACGAGCACGCCATTCGGGTCGCGCACGGTGACCATGTCGACGTCGCCGCCGGCTCCGGGGACGGTGATCCTCCGCACCGCGTCGTCCAAGCCGACGGCGGCGAGTCGCGACATCGTGGTGTCGACGTCGACGAAGAAGGACAGCAGGAAGAAGCCGGCGCGAGGCGGGCCCGGCCGCGAGGCGTCGCCGTCGTCGGCACCGGGCCCGAACGTCACGAGCTCGACGATGCCGGCATCGGGCGAATCGGGGTCGCCGAGGAACACGGACCGCAGCCGGTCGTGGGGCGCGCCGAACAGGGTGCCCCAGTCTCCGTCGAACTCGTGATCCATGAGGACCCGCAGCCCGAGCCCGTCACGGTAGAAGCGGAGGCTGGCGTCGACGTCACGGGTAACCAGCGCGCTGTGATGCACATGCGCCACGTCAGGCGCCCTCGAGCATCTCGGTGGGATCGAGCGGGCTGCGCAATGTGATGCCGCCGTCGGCGACGAGCACGTGACCGGTGACCCAGTCCAGCTCGAGCAGCGCCACGATCGCGCAGGCGATGTCGTCGGCGGTACCGAGCCGCCCGAGCGCGGCGCGTTCGGAGACGAGCTCGCGGTAGCCCGGCAGCTGGTCGGTGACGGCGAACATCGGAGTATCGGTGCAGCCGGGCGCGATTGCGTTCACGCGAATGCCGTGGTGCCCCATCTCCGCCGCCGCCACCCGCACGAGCTGGTGCACCGCCGCCTTCGACGTCGAATAGTGGACGATCCCCCGGTCGCTGACGATGCCGGACACCGACCCCGTCGCGACGATGGCGCCGGGCTGCCCGGCGGCCACCATGGCGCGCGCCGCCTCGCGCAGAGAAAGGAACACCCCGCGGATGTTCACACGCTGCACGCGGTCCCACTCCTCCCCGCTCATCTGCAGGATCGGTGACATGCCGCCGATACCCGCCGCCAGCACGGCGACGTTCGGAGCCCCGAGCTCGTCCACCACCCGCTGTACGGCCGCGACGACTTCGCCTTCGTCGCCCACGTCGCACTTCACGGCCAGGTCGCCCTGCCCCTCCTGTGCCTGGAGGTCGAGCACCGCAACCCGCACGCCGGCGTCGCGTAGCCGCGCGCCCGTCGCCGCTCCGATGCCGCTCGCGCCGCCCGTGATCATCGCGACCGCGCCATCGAGGTTCACGGCGTCACGGTAACGTCCCGCCGTGTCGACTGACAGCGACGTCAGCGTGTGGTTCGGCCTGTTCCTCCCGCAGCTCCGTATGTCGTTCGACACGATCCTCGAGCGGACCGTGGCGGCCGAAGCCGCCGGGTTCGACTCGGTGTGGCTCATGGACCACCTGGTCGCTCCCGCCGCGCCCCAGTGGGACACCTTCGAGGGTTGGACCCTCGCCGCCGGACTCGCCACCCGCACCACGCGGATCCGCCTCGGCCACCTCGTCACCGCAGACCCCTTCCGGCACCCAGCCGTGCTGGCGAAGATGGCCGCCACCGTCGACGCGCTGAGCGGCGGACGCCTCGAGCTCGGCCTCGGCTGGGGCTCGGTCGATGCCGAGCTCCGCGCCTTCGGCATCGAGTCTCGCCCGGCGCCGGAGCGCGCGGCGCGGCTCCGCGAGACGATCGAGATCCTCGACCGCATGTTCGCGGGCGAACCGTTCGACTACTCGGGGGCGCACTACCGGCTGGAAGGAGCGATCGGCCGTCCCGTCCCGACACAAGCGCACATCCCGGTGCACATCGGAGGCGCGGGGCCGAAGCTCACGATGCCGCTCGTGCGGGATCTCGCCGACTGGTGGAACTGCCCGTCCTATGCGGTCGACCAGCTCGCTGAGCTCACACCCCTCGCCGGCGACGCGCGCGTCTCCGTGCAACACCCGGTCGGGTTGGCGGCGGGAGACGGCGACCGTGACGAGGTCGACGCGGCGACGCGACGCCGCTTCGGCAGCTGGGGCGGCGTGGTGACCGGCAACGCGGACGAGGTGACGGCCGCCCTCGTCGCCGACGTGAAGCGGGGCGCGCGCGGGTTCGTGCTCCAGTTCCACGACTTTGGCAGCACTGAGACACTCGAGCGGTTCATGCGCGGCGTCGCGCCCGCCGTGCGCGCGGCCGCGACTGGGTAGATTGCCGCGGAAGCGCCTCTACCGACCGCCGTGTAGAGCCGGAGCTTGCGACGGCACAGGAGAGATCGGATGTCGATCTTCACGAAGATCATCGATG
>Ga0066904_10000034_pt1 | contig 14143 bp, 12 predicted proteins | sample PanSoiMetaPlot30_FD_133941 | JGI IMG/M metagenome (GOLD analysis project Ga0066904, IMG submission 133941) | Tropical forest soil microbial communities from Panama analyzed to predict greenhouse gas emissions - Panama Soil Plot 30 (version 2) | reverse complement strand
GAACGAGGTCGAGCTCCAGAAGGGTCGCTACCCGCTCGCCGGCATCGTCATTTGGGGTGGCGAAGCGTCGGACGAGCGTTCACCGGCGCAGCGCTTCGCCGAGCTCACGCCGCTGGTCGTCGCCCGGGACGGTCATCTCGCGCCGGGGGACCTCGAGATCCTCGCGCGTGTCAACGCTTCGTGCGAGATCGTGCGCACACACCAGGCCGACGCGCGCCACCTCCTCGAGGCGTTGCGCGCGCTCTCGCCCCCCTCCCGCTGATCCAAGCTGTGCGAGGGTCGATCAGATGGACCCGCGCACAGCCGCCCGGCGGCGACGCACGGCGAGGATCAGGACGAGCCCGACGACGAGGGCGGCGATCCCGATGAGCACCAGGGACGGCGTGTTGGACGAGCCCGTCCGGGGCAGCGCCGCTGGCGCCTGGACCGGAACCACGACCTGACGGGGACTCGTCGGTGTCGGCGGATAGTCCGTCTGGGCTACGGCTGCCGACGCCCAGACGACGACGAACAGCGCCGCGGTCGACAAGACGACAAATGCTCTACGCACCCAAGTCACCTCTCGCTCATCGGGGCCGAGGCATCCGGCCTGCCCCGGCTCTGCGAGAGCCTGGCACAACGGCCCGACGTTGTCGAGCACACCTGGCCGGGCAACTCAGCCGTCTTGCAGGCGGTCCCAGAGATCCAACGGCGAGGAGGCGGCGGGCTCGACGCGGACCCGGACCCGGCGCGGCTCCACCTGCGTCCCCGCGACGGACACTCGGCGGGGCGACTCCCGGTGGAGCCCAGGGGCCTCGGCGATTCGCCACCCCTCCGGGACCTCGACCGAGACCCCGAGCCGGTCCGGGCGGACGGTCGGCTGGCGCCCCACGTCGAGGTCGTACCAGCCGCCCCGCTCGAGCCGCACCGGTCCGGAGAAGTCGGCGGAGAGCATCTGGGTCGACCGAGCCGGAATGTTGGTCACGAACGAATAGACGTTCCGGCCCCGCTCTCGTCCGGGCGTGACCGACAGCGGGCCACCGTCGAGCGTGCCGGCTTGCAGCGCAAGCGACGAGTACACCGACAGATAGGCGCGGTTCTCACCCGCTTGGTAGAGCCCCGGGATGTACGGGCCGATCACGATCTGTGGGAGACCTTGGTCCGGCGCCTCGTTGTCCAGCTGGAGGGTCAACCGGCCCGAGGCGAACGCCCGGCGGCCGCCGGCGGCGGGATCGAGCTGGACGCGGTAGTTGACGTTCCGCTGCAGGTAGTAGTCGATCTTGTTCGCGCCGCTGTTCGATGTCGTCACCGCCAGCGCGTCCGAACGTACCGGAGCAACCCGACCGGCGACTCCGAGCTCGACGGCAAGCTGCTGCTCGGCCGGCCGGGCGAACGACAGGATCAGGTGCCCCTCGTGGGCGGCGCCGCCGAGGACGCGGGCGACCTGCGCCGGCCGGCCCAGCCCGCCCGACGTCGCCTCGTCCACGACGACCTGGGCGACGTCACCGAGGAACTCGGCTCGCTCGGGCGTGCGTTCGAAGAACTTGTACGCCTCGTTCAAGGTGACGTCGACCGCGTTGCTGGAATCGATCTGCGTGGGCCAGCCCGCGACGTCGACCGGCCCCGTCAGCTCGAGCAGCGCCGCGAGCCCGAACGGGTCCACCGCCATGACCCCGTCCACCGAGCCGAGGCCCACGCCGGGACTGAGGCTCATGAGCATCTGCGCTACGGACGGGAAGTCGGGCGACAGGTTGACGTTCTGGAGCGTTCGCGACGGGCCGAACTGGTCGTACCGCGCGTGGTAGTCAGGCGGTGCATTGCCCGGGGGCTGGCCGGCGCTCACCAGCGCGTTGTTCCACACCGCCGTGCGCTGGAGCTCGCCGACGCTGACTTTGCCGTCCTGGGCGGTCATGAGCCCGTAGCTGCCCACGAAGCCACCCGTGGCCCGGGACTCGGCGTTGTTCTGCACCACGAGGAGGTAGTGGCGTGTGCCTTCGCCTCCGAGGATCGCCGGCCCCAGCTTCGCCGCCGCGACCCCTCGTCGTGCCTCGGCGTCGGCGTGCGCGAGCTGACGCGTCACCTTGTCGATGGCGTCCCGGACCGGGCCGATCAGGTACGGATCGTCCACCGCCCGGATCCGTACGAGCGCCTGTGAGAGCGCCTGCGACCCGGCTTCGAGCTTCGGCGTGATCCTGCGCACCTCGTCGAGGGGAACACGCCCGCCGATGATCTCCAGCGCTTCCGGCTTCACGGCCGTCGTCACCTCTTCGCCGGCGCGCGCCAGATCCGTGCCGATGTGAGCGAGCTCGCGGGCGGCGCGCATGTTCGAGGCCAGTCCGGGCACCGCGAGCCCGCCAGATGTCAACGGGGAGTCCAACTTGTCGCCGGCGCGCTCGAACGTCAGAGCCGCCCGGCGGAAGGATCCCGACGCCAGGATCGCATCGCCGTCGCGTGCCGCCGACAACCCGCGTGTAGCCGCCTCCCGACCGCGGTTCATCAGGTCGGCGGCGTCGGGGGCCACCAAGGCGACAGGCAGGACCGCGGCTGCGATCGCGAGGCAGACAAGCAGAAGACCGAGGCGAACGCCGCCTGGGAGACGGATCGGGTCCCTCCGGTCGACCCGCTCGCGCGAGCTCGCCACCGCGAGCACGCCAAGACACACGCCGGCAACCGCGGTGCCGAGCCACACCGGCAGCACACTCCTGCCCACCAACACCGCGACGACAGAGAGCACGACTTGCGCCACGACGAGGACCGCGCTCGCTTCGGCTCGCGACCATCCGCTTGCGATGAGTCGATGAACGAGGTGGTCCGATCGTGACGTCATGAGCGAGCGACGTCGTCGCAGGCGGCCGACGACGACCATCACGGCGTCGAGCAACAGGAGGCCGAGCAGGATCACCGGCACGATCAGCTGCCCGCCCGGGCCCGACGGATCCGCGGCCGGGCGCGCCGCCAGAGCACCGACCGCAAGGGTGTATCCGATGGCGAGCCTGCCGCTCCTGCCGATGAACAGCGACGCCGGGCGCGAGTTGAACGCCAGGAACGCGAAGCATGCTCCCCCGAGCCCGGCGGCGACCGAGGCGACGGTGTCCTCGCTCCCGAAAGCGGCCCACGCGAACAACCCGAATGCGGCGGCGAGGCCGATGGCGCACGCCAGGCCGTCGGAGTTCCCGAGGCCGTTGGCTGCCTCGGTCACCAGGACGATGAACGCCCACGCGGCCAGGACGTCGATCGCCACGACCCCGGTGGGCCCGAATCGGGCGCCGGCCGCCACGGCCGCGGCCGCCGCGATCGACACCGCGACGAGCGTCGGTCGCTGGGGCGACTCCTGCCGCTCCGAAACGAGACCGAACACTGCCAGAGCGACCGCGCCGAGCGCCGCGACCAGCATCACCGCTTCGAAATCCGGGGCGACGATCAGGCCGATGGCGGGACCGATGGCAACGAGCGCCCCCGACCGGCGCCGCCAACCGCGCGGAGCAGGCCCGCCACGGCCCGCGCGTTCCCGTGCAGCTCGGGTGCCGCGGCGAGCAGCGGCGGCGCCGACGACTACGAGCAGCGTTGCGATCGAGAAGCCGAGCAGCCAGCGGTTACTCGCCGCGACGACGGCGACGGGCGGCGCCCACGGCATCCGGTGATGCTACAAGTGGGCCCCCGAGGAAAGGGTTCGCGCTGAAGGGCGGAATGAGGGCTTTGGCCCTACGGCGGCGCGGCGCGATCCCGGCTTCGCGTGCGCATTGAGCTTTGACGAGCGCTTCGTGAGGAGGGCGGACCGGACCGCCGGCTGACCTGCCGTCGGGGCGATTCACCATTGCCGTCGAGCTGCTGGTCGCCGCGGCGCGCGACCGAAGCGGCTTCGAGCAGGAGCTCCCTCGCGGCGCGGTCGTCGTCGCCGGCCACGACACGACTCAGATCGTCCAACGCAACGGCGACGCTCGTCGCGTCGAGGGCGATCGGGCGGAGCGCGAGGATCGCCGGCCACGGGGTGCTCAGGATCTGTTCCCCGTCGCCGTGCACCGACTCGCTGAGCTGCTCTCCCGGCCGCGCGCCGATGATCTCGATGCGGATGTCGTCGTCGACTGTGTAGCCGTTGAGCTCGATCATGCGCCGGGCCAGGTCGAGGACGTTGACGGGTTCCCCCATCTCGAGCATGAACACCTCGTGGTTCTCGGACACGGCGGACGCCTGCAACACGAGGCTCACTGCTTCGCGCAAGCTCATGAAGAAGCGCGTCATCCGGGGGTCCGTCACGGTGACCGGGCCCCCGGCATCGATCTGGGCCTGGAACGTCGGGATCACACTTCCCCGGCTTCCGAGCACGTTGCCGAAGCGGACCGAGCAGTACCGGCGCCCGGCGGGCGCACGGGCAAGCAGCGCCTGCTCTGCCAACCACTTCGAGGCACCCATCACGCTCGCAGGCTCGGCCGCCTTGTCCGTCGAGACCAGGACCAACCGTTCGGTGCCGATGCGAGCAGCGGCGTCGACGACGTTCACCGTGCCGAACACATTTGTCTCTACCGCCTGGCACGCGTGCCGTTCCAGGATCGGGACGTGCTTGTGGGCGGCGGCGTGGAAGACGACGTCGGGTCGCAGGCGGTCGAACACGCTCTCGATCTCGGCCCGGTCACGGACGTCGGCGAGTACTTGCTCCAAGGGCTCCTGGATCTGCTGCGCCGCGTCGTGGAGATGGGTCTCGTCGTGGTCGAGAACGATCAGGGCCGCCGGTTCAAGGCGGGCCACCTGTTGCGCGATCTCGCTTCCGATGGAGCCCCCTCCCCCGGTGACCAGGACGCGGCGCCCATGGAACTGCGACTGGACCTCCCGGAAGTCGACGTCCGCCTGTCGCCGTCCCAGGAGATCGTCGATCGCGAGGTCCCGCGCCTCCCTGACCGAGACGCGGGGATGGATCATGTCGGCCATGTCCGGAAGGACCTTGACCGGCACCCCGTCGCCGGCGGCTTCCTGCGCGACCCGTCTCGCGACGTCGGGCGGGGGCTTTCCCATGGCGACCAGCACCTGGTGCACGTCGTAGTCGGTGATGATGCGGCCGAGGTCGTCGATCCCGCCCGCCACGCGAACTCCGTGCAGGAAACGTCCGCGAATCCCGCGGTCGTCATCGACGATCACGACGGGCGTCATCCCGATTCGGTCGTTGCTCTGCATCTCGCGGATCACCGCAGCCCCGGTCGCGCCGGCCCCGACCACCGCGACGTGGAGCCCTGACGGCAGACTGCGCGACCTCCTGAACGCGAAGAGCCGGTACTGGAAGCGGGCGGCACCCATGAAGATGGTGGCGACGATGGGCCCGACGACCACGACGGAGATCGGCACGCGGTCCTCGCGCCAGACGAAGGTCGCCAGGAGCACGACAGCCGAGGTCGCGCCGGCGAGGAGCAGCGCGCGGGCTTCTCGCACGCTGGCATGCCGCCACATCTGACCGTAGGCGCCCCACAGCCTGTTCGCGATCAGGTGCACGACCAGAGCAATGACGAGGAAGATGCCGAACCGCCGCCAGTAGTGCGACGGCACTTCGAGCTCGAAGCGCAGCAAGAGCAACGAGGTGTAGACCACGACCACGATGCAGGCATCGACGATGGCCATTGGGAGATCGGGACGGAGGCGACTGGCCGCACTCGCGATCCGTAGCCAGGGCGACGGGCTGCCTGAATGCATGCTCTCCGTCTCCACGGCCCCAGCCCTCTGCTTACGCATCGTGCGCCGCAATCTTTACCGTCCGTGCCGGGGTCGTTCCACCCTTCCCGGTCAGGAGACAGCTCACGCGGATGCGGTGGCCGCGGCCGCGGACCGGTAGCGGCGGGCCCGCCAGACGGCGTCACCGAACGGCGGAGTCAGCGCGACGCCCAAGCGGAGCCAGGCTCGCGCGCTGCGTGGTTGCGCGCTCACGGCCTGTCGCAGGTGGTGCCTTGCTTCTCGGTACCGGCCGAGCCGGGCGGCGGCGACTCCTGCCTTGGCGTAGCAGTTGGCGAGCGTCTCGGGTGATCGCGCCAGCTGATCCCGGTGGTGCGACAGGACGTAGTCCATACCGACGAGCACGCGGGCCGGCAGGGTCTCGGGGCGTTGTTCCGGTGGCCGGTTCTCCCAGCGGAGCAACGGCTCGTCGATGACGATCACGGGCCAGCCGGCGGCGCGACAGAACGGAAGCAACCGCAGGGCGAACTCCGCATGGTGGCAGTATTGGACGCCTTCTGCGAAACCGCCAATGGCGTCGTAAGCCGTTCGTGGCACCGCGAACGTGCCGGGAAGGAAGAGCCCTCGATAGTCGGCGTACGCCGGCCCGAGTGGCGCGGGAGACATGGTCGAGGACACTTGACCGCGTATGTTGACCGCGTAGGCGGCACAGGTCGCGACTGCCTCTCGATCGCCCAAGGCGTCATGAAAGGTCTGGAGCCAGCGAGGCAGTGCTTGGTCGTCGTCGTCGAGGAAGGTGACGAAGCGGCCCGAGGAGCTCGCGACGCCCGTGTTCCGAGCCGCCGAAAGGCCTCCGTTCTCGCGATGGACGTATTGCAGACGAGCATCCCCGATCGCGTTCACCACCTCACGGGTGTTGTCCACCGAGCCGTCGTCGACGACGACGAGCTCGAAATCCTCGAGTGTCTGGCCGAGAACACTCGTGATGGCCGTACCCACGCGGTCCGCCCGGTTATACGTGCACAACACCACGCTGATCATTGCCACGAGCGACCGCCTCGCCGACGAGAAGGGAACACTATCTGGCGATTGGCACCCTTCGCGCCGGCCCGAGGGTGCTCGTTGCGCAGGGTTACCGGCGAGGCGTCAGGTAGGGCTCGTCCTGCTCGCGACTCCGAGCGACGCGAGCGGGCACGCCGTAGGCGACCACACGTTCTACGAGGTCGTCCACGACGAGGGCCCCCGCACCGACGACCGTGTCGGCGCCGATCGTCACGCCGTGGATCACGTTCGCTCCGAGGCCGAGTGCCGTCCGGTTCCCGACTTCGACGTGACCCCCCGTGGTCACTCCCGGCGCGAGGCTGGCGAAGTCGCCGAGCACGCAGTCGTGGTCGAGTGACGCCCTGGTCCCGAGGAGAGCGCCGGTGCCGACCCGGCAACCATTACCGACGACGACCCCCGCCAAGACGATCGAGCCGGGCCCGATGACGGCGTCGCGGGCGAGGACCGCCGATGGATGAACCGCACGGTACGGTTCGAGGTCCGGGCACCTCGCCATCTCGCGTGTCAGCACGCGGTACCGGGCGAAATTCTCGCCGATCGCAACGATGAACGCGCTGGCGTGCGTCGACTCCGCGGCCCCGGCCAGCTCGTCGTCTGACCCCACCACCGGATAGCCGGCAACGTGATCAGCGCCGCCCGGCCGACGGTCGAGGACGCCCACGACCTCGGCGTTTCCCGTCTCCTCGATGACGTCGATCGCCTGGCGCCCCTGGTCGGAGCCGCCGACGACGATCACGCGCGCCCTCATGCTCGGTCGCAGCGCGTTGCCTCCGCCTTCGACGCTGCGGTTCCCCGAAACGGCTCCATCGTCGCGACGCCCGGATGTGCGATGCCCTCACCCCGGACGACCTGTCCGATCGTCATCTTCAGGATGCGCAGGTCGAGCCGGAACGAGCGGTTGTCCACGTACCAGATGTCGAGCGCGAACTTCTCGTCCCAGGTCAGTGCGTTGCGGCCGTGCACCTGGCTCCAGCCCGTGATCCCGGGCCGGACATGGTGGCGTCGCATCTCCTCCTTCGAGTAGCGGGGAAGGTACTCGGCAAGGAGCGGGCGGGGACCGACCAGGCTCATGTCGACGGAGACCACATTGAGAAGCTCGGGGAGCTCGTCGAGGCTCGTACGCCGCAAGAAGCGGCCCAACCTGGTGATCCGCTGGGCATCCGAGAGGCGGCACCCATCGCGGTCAGACTCTTCGCCCATCGTCCGAAACTTCAGGATGGTGAACAGGCGTCCGTTCAACCCCGGACGTTGTTGCCGGAAGATGACGGGTCGGCCCATGGTGACCGCGACGGCGACTGCGATCGACGCGAGGACCGGCGACAGCACGAGGAGCAGCGCGCACGCGGCGACGACATCGAACAGCCGCTTCGTGTAGTCCTTCACACTGCCCGGTTATCGTAGCGACATGCAGCCTCCGCGCCATCTGCGCGCGTGACCCGGCTCTATCTGTCTCCGCCGGATGTGAGCGACGTCGAGCGTCAGCTGCTCCTCGAGGCGTTCGACTCGAGCTGGATTGCACCGGTCGGCCCCCAAGTCGACGCGTTCGAGACCGACGTTGCCGACTACGTCGGCGTGACGAGCGCGGTCGCGCTGTCGAGCGGTACCGCCGCGTTGCACCTGGCGCTGTTGGCACTGGGTGTGGGCGCCGGGGACGAGGTCCTGGTCCCGACGCTCACGTTCGCCGCCAGCGCGAACGCCGTCGTGTACGTGGGCGCGCGACCGGTGTTCATCGACAGCGACCGGGACACCTGGAATCTCGATCCTGGGGTCCTCGACGACGAGATGAGCGGCCGCTCCAAGCAGGGGCGATTGCCGGCGGCCGTCATCGTGGTCGACCTCTACGGCCGGTGCGCAGAATGGACGTCCATCCAGGCCGTGTGCGATCGGTATGACGTGCCGATCATCGATGACGCTGCCGAAGCGCTGGGTGCCGAATTCTCGGGTCGGCGGGCGGGAGCCTTCGGGACGTGTGGAGTGCTGTCGTTCAACGGGAACAAGGTGATGACGACGGGCGGCGGCGGGATGTTGCTCTCGGATCGACGTGATGTGGTCGAGCGTGCCCGTCATCTCGCGACGCAGGCGCGTGATCCTGCGCCCCACTACGAGCACTCCGAGGTCGGCTTCAACTACCGGCTCAGCAATCTCTTGGCAGCCCTCGGCCGCGGGCAGCTCCATCGGCTCGCCGACATGGTGCGGCGGCGTGCAGCCATCAACAACCGCTACCAGGATGCGTTCGCCGACATCCCCGGAATCACCTTCATGCCTGCGCCGCCCCCGAGCCGCCCGAACTTCTGGCTCACCGTGGTGCTGCTCGACCCTGAGAGGTTCGGCGCGTCACCTGAAGAGGTACGCAAGCTCCTCGAACACCTCGACATCGAAGCCCGACCGGCGTGGAAGCCGATGCACCTACAGCCTGTGTTCGCTGCATTCCAAGTACGCGGCGGACACGTGGCGGAAGAGATCTTCCGCACCGGGCTGTGCCTGCCGAGCGGATCGACCATGTCGGACGACGATGTCGATCGCGTCGCCGGCGCGGTCAGAACCGCACGGCGGTGAGTGGTCACGACGAGGCTTCTCGTCTCACGCCGTTCTCATGCGATCGACTCGAAGCACGATCATCGAGCAGCTTCGCCGATCCGGGACGCGTAGACGGTTCAGCGCGCGCCATGTTGCGCGCCTGACCTCGACCATCTTCCGCGCATACGACCGTGGGAGCAGGTGGCGCGCATGTTCGATTTCAAAGCCTCGCGACCGGACGAGCGCCTGAAGTTCGCCCATTGTCCACTCTCGGACGTGTCGGGTGTTGCGCGGCGGCCCCAGGGGTCGCGCGCCGTCGAGCCGGCTGCGGTCGGGCGTCGAAAGGACCAGGCGCCCGCACAGGACGTCACGGAGGTGGTCGAGCAGCCCGACCGGGTCCACGAGGTGCTCGATCACATCGGCGCAGATCACCAGGTCGGGGCGCAGAGCACTGGCGGGTGTCCATACCTCGTCGGCGGTGAGGTCGCCCTCGATCCAGGTGGCTTCTGGGAACTCGCGCCGCGCTCGCTCGATGCCGCTTCCCTGATCCAGCCCAACGAGGCGATCAGCCTGTGCGGCGAAGTACTTCATGAGCTTGTGCCCGGTCCCACAGCCGACGTCGAGCACGGTGCGGCCCGAACCTCGCTGGCGCCGGCTTGCGTAGCGGTACACCGGCTCTTGGTACCGGAGGGCGCGGTCCTGGAGGACGGGGTCCGAGAGCTGGTCACTCCAGTACGGAGTGCCGTCAGCGTCTGCCGACGCGGCCGGATTCTCGCGGTACCCCTCGGGCAGGCACAGCGTCGAGGCGGGGCTCATCACGTGTCGGAATGGCGCAGCCGACGACGGTTCACCAGCCGTCGGATGCTGTCTTCGAGCGCGAGGCCTCCTCGGGCTTTGCGCACGAACCACTTCATACCGTCACTTGCCTGCACCGGCGAACGAGCGAGGCAGTAGGGATCGGTTGCGCCATATTCGTTGACACGTGTTCCGGCGAGGGCGGCGGAACGGAATCGAGCGCGGACCGATCGTTCGGCCAGGGGCGATCCGGGAAGAGCCTTTGGATACGCGAAATGCGCAGCCGCCACGCCCAACTCGCCCTCGATGAGTTCGATCGAACGGTCGAGCTCGTGGTCGACCTCGCTCGGCGGCAGGCGATCGAGGAGCGCATGGCTGTGCGTATGAGAGCCGACCGACACAAGCCCGGTCGAATGCGCATCGCGCACGGCACTCCACGAGATCGGCCTGCCACCGTTCGGAAATGGCCGCTGATATTCGACGAATGCGGTGGCGAGGTAGAGCATCGCCGGAACACGGTGGCGAACGAGAACCGGAAGCGCGGCGTCGACGAAGTCGGCTGTCCCGTCGTCGAAGGTGATCGCCACCTTGCTCGACTCGTCTGATGTGCGTGACTCAATAGCCCGCAAACCCTCGTCCAACGTCACGACATTGGTCTTCTCGGCGAGGAAGGCAATCTGTTCCGCGAACAAGTCGACCGGCAGATCCGTATCGATGGGCGCTCGCCGCCCGACGCGGTGATAGATCAACACCACGAGGCCCTCGCCGATACGCCGGAAGGCGTCGGCACCTTCGGCAAGGAGCTTCACCACTTGCCGGCCACGTACGACCATCACGCGGTGAGACTATTTCGATTGAACACGAGTCACGACGTCGGCTCGATCCGACGACCCATTCTCCCTCGGACGGCGTCCCACAAACCGCGGGAGCGGAGTGCAATACGCTCCCATCGCCGGTCTGGCGAACCGAATGCCGTCACCATGAAACGAGCCTGGCGCGCCATGCAGCCGAGCATCAGACTCGGCGACCGGAAATCGAGCGCCATGCGGAGCTGATTGCGCGACTGGTAATAGCCGCGCCAGAGATTGGTCCCAGGGACGGATCCGAGACTTTGTCGATGGAACACATCCCGCGGGACCACGGTGACTCCAAACCCTGCCCGCCCTGCTCGTAAGGAGAACTCGACGCTTTCGAGCATCATGAAGTACTCGGCGCGCGGCAGACCGATCGTGTCCACAACTTCCCGCGTGACCACAGAGCCATCGAGCTCCACGAAGTCCACGGCGAGGGGTCGACTGCCCGTGCGCTCGTCGAGACCCACTCGGGGGTCACTCAGGAAGCGGATCAGCCCGCTCCGCACGATGCCGCCCTCAGAGCCGACGATCCCGGATGCTCCGCTCTCCTGGCCCGCGGCAAGGAGCACTTCGAGCGCATCGGTGTCGGGTGAGCTGTCGTCGTCGAAGAGCCAGAAGGCGTCGAACCCATCATCCCGGGCGGCCGCGATACCCATCGCCAGCCCACCCGCGGATCCGAGATTTTCGGCCAACCGGATGTGGGTGGCGTCGGCGAACGCCGTCCGCAGGAGATCCGGAGTGCCGTCGCCGCTGGCATTGTCGACGACGTACACCCGGTCCGGCGCCCGCGTCTGTGCCGGGATGGCGCCGAGCGTGGCAGCGAGCACCTCCCTCCGGTTGTATGTGACAACCACCGCTGCGACGCGAAATTGCGTCATGTGAGCAGAAGTCGTTCGTACAGCTCGATCATGCGGCGGTGGCTCTGGTCGGCGGTGAGTCGCTCGAGGAAGAGCTCTCGCCCTCGCTCACCGAGTCGACGGGCGAGCGTCGGATCGTCCAGTACACGGCCCATCGCCTCGGCGAGCTGCACCGGATCACGCGGAGGGACGAGGAGGCCGCTGCAACCGTCGTCCACTACCTCGCGAAGCGTTGGAACGTTCGATGCGACGACCGGCAGGCCGAGGGCCATGGCCTCGATGGCGGCGCCGGGAAAGCCCTCGTAAATGGAAGGAAGCACGAAAAGATCTGCGCCGGCGAGGATGTCAGCCACATCATCGCGGTGGCCGAGGGTCTTGATGCGGTCGCGAAATCGCGACCGCTGGACTCGAGCCTCGAGAGGCGCCGTGTGATTCCCGTTCCGCCCGACGATGAGCAGTTCGACGCCCGGGCGGGTCGCCGCGACGTCATCGAACGCGCGGACCAGGTGCACATGTCCCTTCTGGAACTCCTGGCGGCCCACCGTGACGATCACCTGCGCGTCCTGTTCCAGGCCCAGGGCATCCCGCGATCGCGTCCGCCGCTCCGGCGACGGCTCGCCGAGACGGGCGGGATCGCGGCCCCGCTCGATGACCGTGACCCGTTCGGAGTCGATCACCAGCGCCTCGACCGCCGAGTCCTTGACCGCGTGGCTGACGGCGTGGAAATGGTCCGTGAGATGTCGAGCCGTCCACCCGTCGATCATGCGGACGCCTCGCAACTTCCATTCCGGCACGTTCGGATCGTCCAGACGCGCAGGGTCGTAACTCGTATTCACGATGCTGCTGAGGACGACTCGACGGCCCCCGGGCGCGCGCCAAGCCGCGACGCGGCCCGCGATGTCTGCTTCGAACAGCGAGGTGTGGACGATATCGGGACGCTCGCGCGTGATCACCCGCCGGATACCCAGGACGTGCGTGCCCAGACGTCGCTTCGGGACGAGATGCAGCCGGGCACCGGCGCGCTCCAGTTGTGCCACGTCGTCCGTCGGCCGCTGCACCATGTAGACGATCGACACATCGATGTCGCGACGCACCAACGTCCCGACGAGCTCGCGCAACGACCGTTCGGTTCCGCCTCCGGAGAGCCCGGGTATGACAAAGAGCACTCGCACCGCGGTACAAGTTAGGGGGGATCTCGCATTCGCCCGCGTTCGCCCGCCAGGAGCACGAGCGCCGCGATCACGATGACGGGTAACGCGATCGCCATGGCGGCCCACGCCGACTGCCGGAGCCCCGCCACACGCGACGCGAGGACGACGACCACGACGTGCACCGCGATCAGCCGGAGCGGGGAGCTCCGCCGGGTCAGTGGACCGAGGGCCAGGACTCCGAGACAGCCGATCGCTCCGACGACCGACCCCGGCCGCCCGATGCCGCCCACGAGGCCCACCCAGGCCAGGAGCGCGACCGAGACACTCGGACCGGCTCCTTCAGGCGAGCGGTGAGACACGAAGGCAACCGCGGCGACGGGAAGAAACGCACCAACGACGGACCGTGCCTGCTCCGTATCGGGGACGGTGCCGTACACGCCGAGTGAGGAGAACGCGATCAACGCAAACGTGAGCAAGGCAAATCGGTTGTCGACGGTTTCGCCGGCCGGACTGGCAACCAACACAGCCACGAACACGAGCGCGCGAGCCCAGCCGGGTGTCCCCGACGCCGCGAGCGTGACGAGCACGACGCTGCCCGGAAGCAGCGCCGCGGCCGAGACGGCGAACGGGTGGCCCCGCGCAGCCAGAGCCGCCGCTGCGAGCAGGAGCACGGCGAGGATCAGCGCACCGGGAAGCACACCTTCGGCGGCCAGGCCCGCAACAGCGCCGACCACCGCGGCCAGGCCGAGGGCCGCTGACCGAAGACGTCCACGCGCCAAGACGACTGCGAGCAAGGACACCGCGCTCGCGGTCAGCAAGGCCACGAGGAAGCCGGAACTCTCGATCAGGGCGCTCATCGCCCCAGCATTACGCTTTCGGCGGTGAAAATCGCCCACCTGACGACGGTCGATCTGAGTTTGCGCTTCCTCGTGTTCGCCCAACTCGAGGCACTTCGCGACGAAGGGCACGAGGTGATCGGCATCAGCGCGCCGGGGCCATGGGTCGCGGACCTCGAGCGGGTCGGGATCCGCCACGTCCCACTGCAATCCTCGACGAGAGGCGCGAACGTCGGCGCCGACGTGCGGAGTGCCCTGGAGCTGTGGCGGGTCCTGCGTCGTGAGCGCCCCGATGTCCTACATACCCACAACCCGAAGCCCGGTGTCTACGGTCGGATCATCGGCCGGATGGCCGGGGTCCCGATCGTGATCAACACCGTCCACGGCCTTTATGCGACGCCCGAGGACCCATTGGCGCGACGGATCGCGGTCTACGGGCT
>Ga0066904_10000033_pt1 | contig 14248 bp, 10 predicted proteins | sample PanSoiMetaPlot30_FD_133941 | JGI IMG/M metagenome (GOLD analysis project Ga0066904, IMG submission 133941) | Tropical forest soil microbial communities from Panama analyzed to predict greenhouse gas emissions - Panama Soil Plot 30 (version 2) | reverse complement strand
TCGCGCTGAGGACTTTACTCGAAGACAACCCGCGCGACGTAAAAGTGCTCCATGAACTGGGCCGTTTGTATCACGAGCTTGGCGACCACGAAAACGAGGTGGAAGTCTACAACCAAATCACCGCGATCAATCCGCTCGATGCCCAGGCGCTTCATCTCGCCAAAGACGCATCGGCGCGAGCTTCGATGAAAAGGGGCGGCTGGACGCAGGCTGAAAGCTATCGCGACCTGATCAAGGACAAAGAGGAAGCGATCTCACTCGAACAACAGAGCCGCATCCGTTTAACGGGCGAAGCGCTCGATCAACAGATTGCCGAAGCCTATGCCCGTCACCAGACGGAACCCGAAAACCTGGACGTTGCACGGCGCCTCGGCGCGTTAAATGAGCAAAAGGACGATTTCGAGGCCGCCATTCGCTGGTATCAGTGTGCTGCCGATCTGACCAGAAGCGCGGACACCGGATTGCTGCGAAAGATTTCAGACTTAAAAATAAAATGTCTCGAACGCGAGATTGCAGCGCACGAGGAATTTCTATTGACCCACAATGCACCCGACGCATTGCACGCGGAAACGTCAGAAAAACTACGGGCCGCTAAAATCACCCGCGCAGAAATTCTCATCGCCGATGCACAAGAGCGGGTGGCGCGGAATCCGACCGATCTACAGCTCCGGTTTGAACTCGGCGTGAACCTTTTCAATGCCGAGCGTTTTCGTGAGGCTGTGCCGGAATTGCAACGCGCCCGGCAAAATCCGCATGCTCGGTTGAAAGCGATGAACCTGCTGGGTTGCTGCTATGGCGAGCTTGGGATGCTCGATCTTGCAATGAAGCAACTCGAGGAAGCGTCCCAGGAAATCCTGTCCATGGACGTGATGAAGAAGGAGATCGTGTACAATTTGGGGACTGTTTACGAGCGAATGGGTGAGCTGGAAAAATCCCTGGCCTGCATGAAGCAAATTTACGAAGTCGATTACGGCTATCGAGACGTGGCGAAGCGGGTCGAGAGCTCGTACGAACGGAATATCTCTGGAGCCTAGGCCAGCACGAAAAAGACCTGGCTGAATTCAAAGAGGAAGCAAACGGCGGGAGCGATCCTGACGTAAAAAAGTTTGCGGAGGATACAGCTAAAGTGGTTCAGGAGCATCTGGACCTCGCCAAAGAGATCCAGGCAAAGCTGAAATAACATAAACGCTGACGGCGCGACGCGGCACGCTACTAGCGTCCGCCGCGGTTTAGTTTTCAGGATGGTTCATCAGTACAGTAGCCACCAGCCTGTGGCGGATCGTTAGACGCGTAGCGTTGACGGCCCATAGGCCGTCGTTGCAGCAAGACCTGAAAAACAAACGCGCGGACGTTTCCGTCCGCGCGTCTGAGAACAATATTGGCGGTCGACTTACGCTTCCATCGGCAATTCCACATCCACCGGGCGCTCTTTCTTCGCCAGCGCACGGCGCAGCTTGGACAGCGCGATATTCTGTAACTGCCGGATGCGCTCCCGCGTGACGCCAAATTTCTTGCCTACCTCCTCGAGCGTCTTGGGTTTTCCGCCGTCCAGACCGAAACGCTGGAAGATGATCTTCTTCTCGCGATCATCCAGGACATCGAGCAATCCGCCGACTTCATTGCGCAGGTTTTTGTCGCGCAAAAGTTCGAACGGCGTCTGCGCGTCCTCGTCGCCGACGATTTCGCCGAACTCGGTCGAATCATCGTCGCTGATCGGCGCATCAAGTGAGGCCGGACGGATCGAAACCGTTTTGAGCTGAGAAACTTTTCCGCTCGCGATGCCGATCTCGTCGCCGAGCTCGTCATCGGTCGGTTCGCGGCCAAGCTCTTCGCTCATTTGCAGCGAAACGCGACGCATCTTGGAGATCTTGTCTACCAGGTGCACAGGCAAACGGATCGTTTTGCTCTGGTTCGCCAGCGCTCGCTTGATGGATTGCTTGATCCACCATGCGGCGTAAGTGCTCAGCTTGCCGCCCTTTGCCGGATCGAACCGCTCCACCGCCTTCATCAGACCGATGTTGCCTTCGGAAATTAGATCCAGCAGCGGCAGACCAAGGTTCGCGTAATCATGCGCAATCTTGACCACCAGACGCAAGTTGGACCGGATCATCAGCGCGCGCGCCTCGCGATCACCCCTCTTGATCTTAGCGGCCAGCTCGATCTCCTGCTCCGGAGTCAACAGCGGGATTTGCCCGATCTCGCGCAGGTAAATCTTTATTCCTGTATCGCTATCTTCAGCAGCCATATAACTCTTTTTCATTTATCATTTGGGGGCATAGGGTCGACAACTTCCCGTACACTGTATTCGTCGACGCCTTATCGATCACGCGTTGTACCATCCAGGGAAGTATTTAACAAGGTTAAATATTCGAATCTGTGACACCCGTTGGATGCCTGTCGTTCAATCTTTTCTGTAGGGGTTTTACTGGCCAGTACATACGAAGTTCTCCGACGCGTCCCTTGATATTTGACAATACTTTAAGACATCCGTTGCATCTCACTTTAGAGGGATATTTGGCGCTTTTCGGCGCAGCGATTTTCTGCAACTCTGCCGCTACATGCTGGCAAAAATTTACTCCGCCGCGGTTTACGGCGTGGACGCCTACGAGGTGGAAATCGAGGTAAATGGCGCCGGCGGCGATCCTGTCATTGTCATCGTCGGACTTCCAGACGCGGCGGTGAAAGAGAGCCGCGACCGGGTCACGACCGCAATTTCGAATAGCGGCTACTACTGGCCGCGCGGACGGACCACAATAAATCTCGCGCCCGCCGACATTAAGAAGGAAGGACCGAGTTTCGATTTACCGATCGCCCTTGGGATGATCGCGGTGACCGAGGGACTGGACAGTTCGCCATTCGAAAATTTCAGCTTCGTCGGGGAGCTTGCATTGGACGGTTCAGTTCGCCCAGTAAAGGGAGTGCTGCCGGTGGCGCTGGAGGCGCGACGGCGAGGTAAGCGCGCCTTGTTCGTCCCCGAAGCCAATGCGCTCGAAGCCGCGATGGTCGATAAAATCGACATCTACGGCGTGCAGAACCTGCGGCAGACGTTCGCCTTCTTGCGCGGCGAAATTGCGCTTCTGCCGACCCGCGCTGATCTGAGCAAATTCTTCGCGACGCACCAAAGCTACGATGTCGATTTCAGCGACGTAAAAGGGCAAGGCCACGTCAAGCGCGCGATCGAGGTAGCCGTCGCCGGCGGTCACAACGTCCTGATGATCGGGCCGCCGGGCTCGGGCAAATCGATGCTCGCGAAACGCATCCCGACCATTATCCCGCCGCTCACATTGGATGAAGCGATCGAGACGACCAAGATCCACAGCATCGCCGGTCTGCTGGACGCGGAACAATCCTTTGTTTCTACGCGACCGTTTCGAGATCCGCATCACACCATCAGCGATATCGGTCTGCTCGGCGGCGGCACGTTTCCGAATCCCGGTGAAGTAAGCATCGCGCACAATGGTGTCCTTTTCCTCGATGAGCTACCCGAGTTCAAACGATCGGCATTGGAGGTAATGCGCCAGCCTCTGGAGGACGGGAAAGTCACCGTGTCGCGCGCGGCAGGCAGCGTTACCTTTCCTTCCGAGTTTATGTTGGTCGCGGCAATGAATCCCTGTCCGTGTGGCTACTTTGGCGATTTAAAACGCGAATGCCGCTGCGGCCCCGTGCAGGTGCAGCGTTATCGTCAGCGCATCTCCGGTCCCCTGCTCGATCGGATCGATCTGCACATCGAAGTGCCGGCTGTGGAATACCGCGACGTCGCCAGCGAACGCGCCGAGGAAACTTCCGCTGCCGTTTGCCGGCGCGTCGTCCGTTCGAGGGAGATCCAGCAGCAACGGTTTCGCAAGGATGGGAAAGTGAATTGCAACGCGCGCATGGCCACGCGCCAGTTGAAACAACACTGCAAGCTCAGCCAGGATTCGCAGGAACTCATCCGCGTCGCGATGAACGAATTAAACCTCAGCGCCCGCGCTTACGATCGGACCTTGAAAGTCTCGCGCACGATCGCCGATCTCGACGGCAAGACCGATATCGCACCCGAGCACGTCAGCGAAGCGATCCAGTATCGCACCTTCGACCGGACGCTTTGGGTTTAGACGCTTTGTTGTTAGATTGAGGAAAGCGAAGCGAAACATCTCTGACTTGTGTTTTTAGAGAGGTCAAAAAATCAGAGATTCTTCGCTTCACTCAGAGTGACATTTGTAACATCGCTTCTAACTAGACTTGCTTGCATCGCGGCAATCGCTTTCGCCGGATGCCATCGAACCGAGCAAACGATTTCCGGCCCGTTGAAACAACGAGGTTATCTCTGGCAACGGGAGTGGACTCCCGCCGTTGTCGACGCGCTTGGCGAAGCCGATCGACGAATGGATGGCGTGGTCATTCTCGGCGCGGAAATCAATCTTGCCGGAAAAAGGCCGGAGATCGCCGAGGCGACGATCGACTGGGACGCAGCGAAACGGGAAAGCGAGCATCGCGCGCTCGCGCTCCGGGTTGCGCCATTCGCTGGTCCATTTCGTTCCGACGACGCGCCCGCACAGGCGATTGTCGATCTTGCTAAACAACTTCTGAGCGACGCGCGCGCTCACGGTGTAAACCTGGAGGAGTTCCAATTCGATTTCGATTGCGCGCAGAAAAATCTCGCGAGTTATCGAACGTGGCTGCTCGCCCTGAAACCAATCGTTCAGCCCACTCGTTTTGTAATCACCGTGCTGCCAGCGTGGCTGAATGATTCGCAATTTCAAAAGCTGGTGCGCGAAGTCGATGGATATGTGCTGCAAGTGCACTCGATCCCGATTTCGGCCGGCACAAACGCGAAACTGTTTGACCCGCGTCTGGCGCGTGAATGGGTAAGAAAAGCAGTACGTTTCGGAATACCGTTTGCGGTGGCGTTGCCAACGTATCGCTGCGCTGCCGGTTACGGTCCCGATGGAAAACTTCTCAGCGTGGCGATGGACAGCGTGCAACCAGTCTGGCCGCCAGGGACGCGCGTTTTGGAATTTGGAGCGCACGCCGATGAGATCGCCGCGCTAGTCAACGGTTGGCAGAAAATGCGGCCGCCACAATTGCGCGAATTAATTTGGTATCGCGTTCCAATTGCGACTGACGCTCGCAATTGGCGCTGGCCGACCCTGGCAGCGGTGATGGCGGGTCGGCCTCCGAAGCACCAACTCGGCGTGCGGCAGGAAGGCGCAAACCCAGTCGATCTGTCAATCGTGAATGCGGGCGAAGCGGACGAGCAATTGAGTTTGAATGTAACTGCGAAATGGAGCGAGGCAGGATTGGAAGCCTCCGACGCACTTTCCGGTTGGAAAGTTCGATCGGAAAATGGTCTTGCCGTCTTCAACTCTGTTGCGCAAAACGGGTTTCGATTACCACCGGGTACGACCCGCAAAATAGGCTGGCTCCGGTTCGACCAACCGACTAATCTGCAGATCCAATTCTCAAATCAAAGTGAGCCTCTTCGCTAAATTGTTGGTGGTGGTTGGGGCGACGCTGTGCTTTCTGGGCGGATTGCACGCGACCGGATATTACGGTCCCGATTTTTACCTGGACGACGGCGGCAAAAACGTGGCTGGGTCGCCCGAATTTTATTGGGGCCTCGAAGTACGACGGCTGGCGAAGGAATTTCATCCGACCGAGAAACGCGTCGTTTCAGAAAAGGCCGAGCAAAAAAGTGACGAGGACGCCTCGGACAACAGCAATCTCAGTCAGGCCACCGAAGAGGCCGATCTAAACGATTTTGATGCGGCACTGAAGGAAGGACGAATCAAACCGCCTGATCCAACGAAAGCAAAGGACCAACACAAACTCGCGCGCGCAACGATTACGTCGACATCTCCAACTGCTGAATTCGATTCAGAGTTTGCGGATTATCATCGGGGCGCTGGCGCATTCCTGAATAAAAATTGGGACGAAGCACGCAAGGCTTGGGAGGAATTACTCAAACGTCCGGAGCAAGATCGACATTATCGCACGGTGTGGGCTGCCTTCATGCTCGGAAAGCTTGCGCTCAAAACCCAGGATTATCCAAGTGCCTCACAATGGTTTCAACGCGCGCGCGAATTCGCGAAAGCTGGATTCGCGGACTCGTTAGGCTTGGCGGCGGAAAGTTATGGCTGGGAGGGGCGCGCCGAATGGAAGCAGGAACATCCGGGGAAAGCAGCTCCATTATTTTTGACCCAACTTGCTCTTGGCGACCCGAGCGCGGTTGTTTCGCTCAAAGCCCTGATCCCTGATCGCGAGCCAGTCGAAGGGATGTTGAATTACGGGCCCGAAGCGGATGAAAGAAGTTCCTGGAACGATGAACAAAAAAAAGAGGAAGAACAGAAGGAGACTTCGAAGTTAAAAGCCGCGGCGCAGGATCCGTTGCTGCGGCGATTGATAACCGTGCACATTCTGGCAACAGCCACCTCGCCCGATCTTTATCCGTCCGATTCAGAAGCGGCGCCGGTGAATCGTTGCGCGCGCTGGCTTGACATTATCAAACAAGCGAACCTCGGCCGCATCGAGGATGCGGAGTATCTCGGATGGGTCGCATACAACAACGGAGACTACAAAGGCGCAGCCCATTGGCTGGAGTTGAGCAAGGGCGACAGCGGCACTGCGCTGTGGTTGCGGGCAAAGTTGCAACGTCGCGCTGGCAAACTCGCCAAAGCCGCAAACACCATGGCGCAAGCAGTGGAATCGTTACGGACTGCATCGGCCTATAACCCGACGGGAGGGACTGACGAAAAGTGGACGGAATACGATTATTTTCCCGAAGGCCCGGATTGGGGCTGGGGCCAAAGCGCGCATGGCGATCTCGGCGGACTTCGGCTGGTTCGCGGCGATTTTGTTCAAGCTTTCGATACACTTTTCAAAGGACACCTTTGGAACGATGCCGCGTTTGTGGCCGAACGCGTTCTCACCACGAACGAATTGAAGGAATACGTCGATGCTTTGCCCGAGACTCCGCCACCGAAACAGGGCGAAGATTACAATGCGAAGCTAAGGTACTTGCTCGGCCGCCGGCTGGTTCGTGAAGATCGTTACGCTGAAGCCGGACCGTACATGTCGCCGCCCTACGACAAAGTCCTCGAAAAATACGTGAAGGCGTTGAAAGACGGCGCCAACGAAAAACTTTCCAAAACCGAACGCGCGCACGCATGGTTCACCGCAGCATGGCTTGCGCGCTACGACGGGATGGAATTGATGGGAACCGAAGTCGCGCCGGACGCATTTGCAGACAGCGGCGCGTTTGAATTTCCTGATCTGGCCAAACAGCGGCGTTCCGGATTCTACCAACAAGTCTCGTATGACACAGACGGCAATCAGAAGAAGAAAAACGTGCCGATCCCGCTGAAAGCATCCCAGAAGGAAATTCAGCGGCTCACTGCGAACAAAATCGAGCCCGATATCCGTTTTCATTATCGACTGATTGCTGGCGCGCTCGCGATCAAGGCCGCGGCTTTGTTGCCGGACAATTCAGAGGAATTAGCGGACGTCGTAAATCAGGCTGGTCTTTGGGTGAAAGATCGAGATGAGAAAATCGGAAACCGTTATTACCAAATCATCGAGCGTCGTTGCGCGAAAACGAGGATCGGCCAGGCGGATATGGTGAAACATTGGTTTACCGATCAAACCGGCCCGTGGAGCACGGCTGAAGAAGAAGCGTACCGAGCCATGCACAAAGAGCTGAAGATAGACAGCTCCGACTAGGCGTAGTCGGAGCCGAATCCGCCGAGTGTAATGCACTCGCAATCTCCGAAAAGATCAGAAAAGCGAGTTGAAACTCTATCGTTGCTCGCATTTTCTTTGTATAGCTCGCACCCAAGTGCCGACTGACTAGAATGTGCGGGTGCGATTGCCAGATGTTAAGTGCCGGAAGTTTTGGCCAACTGTTGCTCCGTTGGCGATGTTGCTCAGCGGCTGCGGCAGCGCGGATAATCGCGTGCTCGAAGAGGTGGTCGAACAGGTTTACCCGGTCAACCCCAGCGCGAACATAAGTATTCACAATCGTGATGGTGCCGTCCTGGTTTACGGCTCAGAAGCTAACGAGATGCAGGTGCGAGCAGTTAAGAAAGCGTACAGCGCCGAGCGCCTGCACCAGATCGCGATCGATGTCTCGACAAAATCCGGCGCCGTTTCAGTCATCACGAAATTTCCTCCCCAACCAAAGTGGGCACTCTTTGATCGTTCAGGCACAGTCGATTACACCATCGTTGTCCCGGCAACCGCCACTATCTCGGCACTCGACCTGAACGCAGGCGAAGTTCTCTTGGATGCGATGCGAGGGCGAGAGGTGCGCGCACGGTTAAGCGACGGCCGCATATTCGCTCGCAACTGTTTCACTAACCTGGACCTCGCCATGAGCCGCGGCACGCTCACGCTCTCATACGATTGGTGGGACGAGCAACAGTTTTCAGCTAAGGGAAACGTCTCGCAGGGAAATACCTGGGTCTTTTTACCAACCGGCTCAGCCTTTCACCTCCTGGCCCATGCTGCGCATGGAAAGATCGCCAACGATTTCAATGATGTCGCAGTTTCCGCAAGTGCCTCTGCCAAAGAAATGAACATCGATCAGGTAGTCAACGGCGGAGGCCAGGCGAGAATCGAAATTCGCGTCGAAAAAGGAAACATCAAAATCGCCGAGGCCAATCGGTAATCGGCAGTTCTCTCTCTCGAGAAATTTGAAATCTGAGATCGTAAATCGAAATTGAAAGCCATGCCTTCATTCGACATTGTTTCCGAAGTGGACAAGCAGGAGATCGACAACGCGCTAAATCAGGCGCGCAAGGAGCTTGCTACCCGGTTCGATTTAAAGGACGCAAAAACGGAAATCATTCCTGAAAAAGACAGCATTATTCTGATCGCCGACGATGGCGCGCACTTGAAAGCGCTGCGGGAGATCGTTATCGGCAAACTATCCAAGCGCGGCGTGGATCTGCGAAACGTCGAGCAGGACGAACCGGCGATCTCATCCGTCGGCCATGGCCGACAGGAATTGAAGATCAAGCAAGGCCTGGAAGGGAACAAAGCCAAAGAAATTATCCAGGCGATCAAGTCCCAGGGGTTCAAAGTGCAGAGCCAGTTGCAGGACCGGCAAATTCGCGTCACCGGCAAGAAGAAAGACGAGCTGCAAACTGTCATTCAGTTCGTGCGCAGCCGCGACTTCGGCGTCGCCACAAATTTCAAAAATTTCAGGGACTGACCCACGGTGAGCGACGTCTAATTTTTGACATGAGCGGCAAGACGTCCGCTCGATGGAAGGGTTAGGAACCACTTCGCCGCCGCGACTTGGATTCAGGTATATCCGAGTTCATGAATGTCCTTTGAGCGCGTGGGTTTGAATGTACCGAGAGGTTCGCCCGAGGACGAAAGGAAGCCACCCTTCAATTCCAATAGGGTCTCCTCGACTGGCGTGAGCATGGATCGTTTTGCTTTTTTCCGAAGCTTCTTGTCGGGGTCGCATTGCCTTGCCAGCCATCTGTCAACGAGAAGGTTCTGATCGGTCCTTCGTGCATAACGCAGCCAGACTCCTTGATGAGGCCAGAGCTTCGCATCCGGGTCACGGAGAGACTTCTCGACCCACGCAGGTGGACAAGTGGGCTTGTTGACGGAAGTAACTGAACGAAGGACCTGTAGAACGAGACGGTCGAGCGCAAAGCGGTTTGCGACTGTGCCCAAGTCTGCAGCCTGATAGTACTGCGCACGATATCCGCTTACGGAGTTGTAGAAGAGATCGAGAGCGGTTGCACGAACCCTTAGCGTGAGTACTGCGCGGAAGTAGCCGGGTACCTTGCGGAACCTCTCACGGGCTACTCTCACCAACGCAATCAGGCGAACCAGGCCGTCAACGACGTCGACTTCGTTCTCCTTGCTCCCAAATCGGTCTGATCGCTAGGGGAACGAGGATTAGTCTGCCGTTTGCATCGGTCAACGTCAGGTCAAGTTCGAATAAATCCTTAAGCCTACCGGGAGATCGCTCTTCATCATGGTGGTCTTGCACCGAGAGTTTGTACCCGAGTTCTTTCTCGAGCTCAGAACCACGTTCCACTTGATAGCGAGAAACGTCGCTCCCTTTAGCTCCCCATCCGGCGAAGAAAAGGAAACTGAGAACGACCATTAATCGCATTGTTGTGTATTCCTAACGAGATTGGAGCAAACCTCTTAGTTAAAAGCGAGCATTGTTGTCTAATCCGCAATCGGCGGATTGAGTCCAATCAACGCTAGCATGCGGCCGGTTTTTCCTTTCTCGGCGCGGTAGGAGTAGTAGCGCTGCAGGTCGCAGGCGGTGCAGATGCCGGGGTCGTGGATTTGTCGAACGCCGAGCGCGCGGCATTGCCGGATGATTTCGGCGGCAAAATCGACCTCGTAGTGCGGCGGGCGAATGCAAGGGCTGAGTTGCACGATCATTTCCGCAGGATCGGAGCCGAAGCGACCTCTCATTTCAGCGATCGCGTTCGATACGACGCGGAGCTCGGTGCCTTTGCGGCCGGAATGCACAAGGCCAATCGCAGGTGTTTTTGGATCGATGATGTAAACCGCGCAACAGTCCGCGACGTAGATGCCGAGCGCGACGCTGCGTTGATTTGTGATAATGCCGTCGCAGCCGGAAAATTCGCGGCCCACAGGGCCGCCGCCACAGCTATCGATCGCGGCGATTTTGTTTCCATGAATCTGTTCGGCTGTAAACAGCGGCCAACCGCCAAAGCCGATCGCGCTGCGAATTTCGCCATGTGCGGCATCGAGTCGCTCTAAGACTTCGGCTTTATCATGCGAAACGTCGATGCCGGGGACTCTTTGGATGAAAACGTGACGACAGATTTCAATCGCACTCAGCGCAGGAAATTCTTCGAAAGGCAGATGCATCTTACGCTTCAATTCTAAGCTCCAACATCAGTCTCGCTACTGTCATCCTGAGCGAAGCGAAGGATCTCAGATTAAGTTTTGTTGGGCGCAAAGAGAACTATCCGAGATGTTTGAAAGCCTGGTCTCATGCTTCGCATTTCGTTGCAGCGCTGCGCTCAACATGACATTCGCCATGTTAGACGCGTGTTCTAGAATTCAAGCGCTCTCTGGAACTTGCAACGGATAGTTACTTCGAGCTGGTCCTTCGCGTCGTAGTCGAAATCCGTTCTTCCCCAGTTTCCTTCGGCTCGCCCATGGCGTCTACGGCGCTGCCAGTGTAGTAGGTCTTCGTTGTCGTGGCGCGCGGCCTGAGGTTGGCGAACATTTCGGTGTAGGTGCTCTGCGCGCCGGTGGCCCGATCGAATTCTGCCAATGAGGAATTGTATCCAAACAGCGCTTGTAACCGCGTCGATTGCGCGGTCAGCAGTTGCACCGTCGCGTTCAGTACATCCAACTGAACTCCAGCGCCCGCGTCGAGTCGGGCTTTGGCCAGACGCAACGCTTCATCGGCCAGTTCGACGTTTTTCTCCTGGCTTCTAACCAGCTCCTCGTTCTGCTGCAAATTGGAATAAGCGGTCTGTATCTCCAACTCGACCTGCCGAACATCATCGTCGTAAGTGATCTTTGCTTCGGAAAAAAGTGCGCGTTGCTGAATAACCTGACCGGCGATCGCGCCGCTATCCCAGATCGGCAGGCTGCCCTGGACCAATGCGGTCCAACCTTTTGAAATATCATGCCAGCTCGAGTTGATCGGTGAGCTGACCCATTCGCCGCCCCCGGTCGTGGTGATATTGGGAAGATATTGACCCGCTGCCGCGCGCACTTGCTGAAGTTGGTTCAGGACATTGGCTCGCGCCTGTTTGAGAAATGGCCGCCGCTCTTTTCCCATTTCGATTGCATCGGCGAGGTTAATGGTGCGCGGGTTGTATGGCATTTCACCGACCACTTCCAGTGGGGGGCTTTCGCCGCGTCTTGGTTGAAAGTAGATACCGAGCGTCTTGGCCAGCTGTAACTTAGATATTCGTAAGTTGTTTTGGGCAGTAATCAGTTGCGGAATTTGATTGTGCAGCTGCACGTCCGCTTGCAGAACGTTGAACCGTGGAACTGTTCCCGCTTCGAACCGGTTTTGCTGGTCCTTCAATTGAGCTTCCAAAAGACGCACGTTTTCCTCGTTCACTTTCACAAGCTCGCGATTGACTATGATCTGGTAAAACTGCGTTTTCACCGTCGAGATGAGCGAGTCCAGAACATTGCGGAAAGCGAAGTATGCGCTGTCGCGTTGAAAAAACGTGCCCCGGATCTGATTGAAAGTTGTGCCGTTAAAAATGAGCTGCGTTCCCGTAACACTGATCGCGTAGGAGATATCGCTCTGCTCAACATTCCTGACAGGTGCTGGCGTTGCAGCAGCCAGTGGTGTACCAACATCCCTGATCTGCGACGGCAGTCCCTCCATAAGGGATGCGGCGGTTCCGCTCGGCGTAAATCCCGACGTTGGACTGGTGTTGCCAAATATGCGCGCGCCGGTCAGGTTCGGATCGATCCATTGGAAATTGGCATTCGCATTGATCTGCGGCAGGGCTTGCGCACGCACCTGAATAATCACGCCTCGGGTTCGTTTGATCTCTTGCTCCGCGTTGAGAAGCGTAGGGTTGCGTTGCAAGGCTGTCAGGATCGCCTGGTCCAAGGTAAACGTCGGCAGCTTGCCTTCCGATATTGTTCCGCTTCGAGACGTTCTTTCGCTGCCGTATGTTCCCTCGCTGCCTCCAAAACTCGGGTGACCAAGAGCGCCAAACGTTGCGACAATCCCGAGGCATAGAAAAAATCGTTTCATACAACGTTAGCAGTTAGACGCACAAAGGCGGACGCGTAGATTCAACGCAGTCTCATAGCACCCCCGCCAGTCAAAGCAAAATCATTTCGACTGACAGTATTCGTAAATTTTGCCGTAAATCTGGATCCACCCCTTTTGCTCGTCCGGGGTGAGGTGGTTCAGTATTTTCATGACGTTGCCAACCATTTCCTCACGAATTCGCCGGACGAGCGCCGAGCCTTTCGGCGTGATGCAAACCATCACCTTGCGGCGGTCATCTCGCGCGGCCGAGCGCATCACGTAGCGAAGATTCTCGAGACGCGCCACCAGTCCGCTCGCGGCTGCCATGGTGTGCCCCATTTTCTTTGCGATTTCCGACATGGTAAGCACTTCTTTACGGTCGAGATACGCCAGTAGAAAAAATTGCGGGAACGAAACGTTGCCCGGCGCCAGTTCCTTGCACAGGTGCAGCACAAAACAGCGCTGCATTTCCAGAATGATGTGGGAAAGCCGTTCGGCATCCGCACGAATTTGATCGGTCGGAGTCCGTGCAAACGCGGTAACCGGTCCCGTGTTCAACGCGACAAAGCTAGAAACGCGCGCGTACGCTGTCAAACTGCAAGCAAAACGTAGATCCCGCGACTATGGGACGCATTCTTAATGCAGTGCACGGATCAATCCCAGATTTGAACATCAACAATTTCATCTGCTTTGAACGACTGACCGACCGCGACCCGCAGCAACGCAGTTGCCTGGCTCAAACCAAAAAGCGCGTGCGATTCCTGACGGCCGACCGGCGTGAATTTCCCATGTTCGAGTTTCCCGCGGATATAATGTGGTCGGTCGCCGTCGTTCGTTAGACCAGCCGCCAACTTCGCCGGAACCTGCGGCAGATCGAGGTTCGTTGCGCCCATCATTCTCAAAATCGTCGGTCGCACGAACTGCAAAAACGTCACGAACGTCGACACCGGATTTCCCGGCAGCCCGAAGACGAAGGACTCGCCGATATTGCCAAATAGAAATGGTTTTCCCGGTTTAACCGCCACGCGCCAGATTTCGAGTTTCGCGCCGAGCTTGCGCAATGCTTCCTTCACTAAATCATGCTCGCCTACGGAAACGCCGCCGCTGATGATAAGCACGTGATTTTTTATTCCCCGTTTGATCGCGTCGCCTAACGATTCGCGATCATCGCGACAATGTTCCACGGCCGTCGCGTTCACACCGCACCGTTGGAGGAGCGCAGCGAGCAACTCGGAATTGCTGTCGTAGATTTGACCCGGCTGAAGTTCTTCGCCCGGTTTCACCAGCTCGTCCCCGGTGGAAATAACTGCCGCAGTTGGTTTGCCCCCAACGATCACATCGGCAAAACCCTGCGACGCCAGTAAAGCAACCGTCGCTGGGCGAATTCGTTCGCCCCTTGCCAAAATCATCTGTCCTTCCGCCAAATCGCACCCACGCCGGCGTACGAAATCGCCAGGTTCGACATCCACATTCAGGCTGATCTCGGTGCCGTCGCGCGTCACATCCTCCTGCATCACGATCGCGTCT
>Ga0066904_10000032_pt1 | contig 14396 bp, 16 predicted proteins | sample PanSoiMetaPlot30_FD_133941 | JGI IMG/M metagenome (GOLD analysis project Ga0066904, IMG submission 133941) | Tropical forest soil microbial communities from Panama analyzed to predict greenhouse gas emissions - Panama Soil Plot 30 (version 2) | reverse complement strand
TCGCCAAAGATCTGCTTGATGGCGCGGGTTTCGCAAAGATCGCCGATGTCCGTGGAAGTAGCGTGCGCGTTGATGTAATCGACCTGCTCGGGTGAGATGCGCGCGTGCTCCAGCGCCAGTTTCATAGCGCGCGCGGCGCCTTCGCCATCCGAAGGCGGCGCAGTCATATGGTAGGCATCGGCCGAGACACCGTATCCCGTGATTTCGCAGTAAATCTTTGCGCCGCGCGCCCTGGCATGTTCCAGCTCCTCCACGACGACGACCCCTGCCCCTTCACTCATCACAAAACCGTCGCGGTCCCGATCGAATGGTCGCGAAGCGCGCTCGGGTTCATCGTTGCGCGTGCTGAGCGCCTTCATGGCTGAAAATCCTGCCACGCCAATCTCGACAATCGACGCCTCGGCACCCCCAGCGAGGAAGATATCAGCGTCGCCGGATTTGATGATTCGCCAGGATTCACCGATGGCGTTGTTCGACGTGGCGCAAGCAGTAACGATGCACAGATTCGGACCGCGCAGATCAAACTCCATCGAGATGACACCGCCGGCCATGTTGCTGATCAACATTGGTATGGTAAACGGCGAGTTTCGCCCGGGTCCTTTCGTCAACAGGATTCGCAACTGGTCTTGCAATGTTTTCAGGCCGCCGATTCCGGTGCTAACGATTACGCCGAACCGGTCGCGTTGCTTCAGATTGGCCACATCCACGCCGCTATCTGCCATCGCCATTTTTGCTGCGGCCATTGCAAGATGTGTAAAGCGGTCGGTACGCCGCACGTCCTTCGGATTTTTGAAAAACGGCTTTGGATCGAAATCGCCGACTTGTCCCCCGATTTGGCAATCGTATCCGGCAGTATCGAACGCGTCGATCGCACGAATGCCGCTTACGCCGTTTTTCAGATTCGACCAAAATGTCTCGAGATCGTTGCCAATCGGCGTGACAACACCCATACCAGTGATGACTACTCTGCGCCCGGCCATGACGTTATAGGGTTAAAGCGTTGAAGCGTAGAACCGTCAACTGGTTCCCATGCCGACGTTTTGCACCGTCTGAAAGAGTTTTCCTTCCGTTCTGATCGACGGCGCAATGATGATTTCAGTTTGCTGGAACTCAGGAAGATTGCGTGCGCCTACGTTGCCCATACAAGTGGTAATTGCGCCGACGAGATTTTGGCTGCCGTCGTCAACTTCGGCCGGGCCGAAAAGAATTTGCTTCAACGAACCGGTCGCGCCCACCTTGATGCGTGTGCCACGAGGAAGATTGGCGTGCGGAGTGGCCATGCCCCAATGGTAGCCGCGTCCGGGCGCTTCGTGCGCTTTGGCAAACGCGCTCCCGACCATGACCGCATCTGCGCCACAAGCCAGCGCCTTGCAAAGGTCGCCGCCCCTGCTCATCCCGCCGTCGGTGATTATCGGCACATATCGTGATGTCTTTTTGAAGTAAGCATCGCGCGCCGCCGCGCAATCCACGGTGGCAGTCACCTGCGGCACACCGAGTCCGAGCACACCGCGCGAAGTGCAAGCGGCTCCGGGGCCTACACCGACCAAGACCGCTGCCGGCCCGCATTCCATGATCTCGAGAGTCACGTCGTAGGCGACTGTGTTTCCCACGACCACAGGAATGCGCATCTCACGGCAAAATTTTTCCAAGTCGAGCGACTTATACTCCGACGAAATGTGCTTGACCGTTGAAACCGTGCTCTGCACCACAAAAACGTCCGCGCCGGCTTCCTGCGCGATCTTCCCAAACTCCGCTGCGCGTTGAGGAATCGAACTGACCGCGGCTACGACGCCGGCATCCTTAATCTGACGCACACGCGCCGCGATGAGATCCTGCTGGATAGGCTCCTGGTAAATTCGCTGCAGCAGCGCAGTAATCTCGGACTTGTTCGCTTCGACGATTTTTTGCAAGACTTCCTGCGGGTTCTTGTAGCGTGTTTGCACTCCTTCCAAGTTCAAAACGGCAAGCCCGCCCAGTTTGTTCATGGCGATGGCGAAGCCCACATCGACCACGCCATCCATCGCGCTGGCGAGGATCGGAATCTTCAACTCGAGCGGTTCCGCTTCTTTCCGGGGCAAACGAAACGTGATGTCAACTTCGTTTGGGTTGATCGTCACGCGGCCGGGCACAAGCGCGATCTCGTCGAAACCATAGGTCACGCGTGCCTTGCGATTTCGGCCTATCCACATTCCCATGTCAAATATTCTCCATCCTGAATCGTTCGTTTAAACTTCCGCAGTGCGGGCACCGGGGAAGCAGCGCATCGGTTCGATCTTCAAATTCGAACGCGCAAATCACGCAACGCAACCGGTGCTGCAGAGCCCGTCGCTCTCGCCGCCGGCGGTTCCATTCTCCAACTATCCAGAATAGAAACACCGCCGCAAGAAAAAGCAGCAGATAAATCGTGACCAGAGTAGCAAGACTGACGCGAATCACGGCGTGACGCTGGCTGTCGGCGCTTGCCGCGGGCGCGTGACGTCGCTGCCCCATTGAATTGTGGCGATACCCCAAACGAGAGACGACCCAGCTTTGCCGGCTGCCGTGTTCGGCGCGAACCGGCTACGCACTACGTGCAAGCGAGCTTGTTCATCCAGCGCTGGGTCGCCTGACGAGTTGATCGGAAAGCAATATCGAATTTCCCCAATTTCGTTTACTGCCACGCGAAACCGAATCGTTTCAGGTGCTTCTTCGTTCGAGGCGACGAAACTCGACGCTGGCAGACTCGGAGCACCAAACTGATCGAGTTCCTTGGAAAAGAAAATCACTGTTCTGCTGCTCACTAGGGCAGAGGCGGTTTTTCGCGAGAGAGACTGTACCGCGCCTGGTGGCTGGCAACTCGGGATCCGCAGGTCGTGCTTCAGTGGCGGGATATCTTTCAGAATCGGTTGTAAAGCGGAATACGACGGCACATGTTCAGCACGTGGAAGGGTGCTAAGCCTTGCTCCCGGCGCCGGATGAGTCGTGAAAGCAAGCGCAGGATCTTCTGCGTCGATCCAACGAAGCAGCGTCCGACCCTCTTCGGAATCGGGCGCGATAAATGTGACACGGGCCGGCGGCGGCAGAAGCGCCACTGGTGTCGGATAAACAATTTGGAATACGTAAAAGCAAAGGGCGTGCGCGACCAGTGAAAGCACCAGGAACGTTGCAAGCACTGCCTTCTGTTGCCGAGGCGAATCCCAACCAAAGAGAAGCGGCTCGGCAGTGCTATCGGAGGTGACGCTGTTCATCGTGGCGGAGTCGCAGCGAGGGCAACGGAAGTGATGCCGTGTTCAAGCGCAGCGTTTGTCACTCCGGCGACGGTTTCATAAGAGGCAAAACGGTCAGCCTTAATGATGATCGATTGCTCGTTGCGCTTGGCGGCATCCAGTAATGGCCCGAGTTGCTCCATGGTAACTCGCTGGTCCTGAAAATAGATGGCCGGAACTGCGCCGCCCGTGATGCTGATGATTTGCTGGTTGCTCTGCGGACCGAGCGTGAAGCGCGAAAACGGCGCCGAGATCGAAATGCCTTGTTGCAGAATAAAATTGGAACTCAGTAACAGGAAAAAAGCGAGCAGGAAAGCGAGATCGACGAGGCCGATAAGCAAAAGCCATCCGAAGTTATAATTTGTTGTCCTGCTGAGCTTCACGATTAAGTGCCTTAAGGTCTTTACGCCTGCGACGATCCAAGCCGAGGGAGGCGTCCGTTGTCAAAGATCGTGCCGTGCTTCAATCTCACGTGCCGTCTCTTCAGGTTGTTGGAAACTGATGATGCCACTGATCGGGCGACTTTCAGTCAACATGTGGACAATCTCAATGCCTGCGCGTTCCATGTCATGCAGGATGGTGTTTACGCGGGAAGAGAGATAGCTGTAAGCAACAAACGTCGGTGTTGCTACAACAAGTCCAGCGGCAGTTGTCAGCAAACTCTTGTAAACCCCACCCGAAAGCTCTGTCACTGTCGCATAACCGCCGCTTGAGGCGATCGTGCCAAAAGCATCGATCATCCCAGCAACGGTCCCGAGCAGTCCAAGCAACGGAGTCAGGAAAGCGATCGTAGCAAGCACTGGAAGAAATCGCTCCAGTTTGGGTACTTCGAGCTGGGCGGCTTCCTGCACAATGTCGCGTAATTCCGATCGAGGCGCATCGTGCCGGATGATCGCAGCATGAATCACTCGCGCCACCGGACCCGGCGTGCCCGCTGATTCGTGCAGTGCCTCAGCGAAATTGCGACGGCGAATCAAATTCGACAGTCCTTTCAAGAATTCGCCCACGTGAATCGAAGCGCGATGAAAATAAAAAAGGCGCTCGGCAAGCACAGCGATGGAGATGATGCTGCAGGCCAGAATCGGCCACATCAATAGTCCGCCCTTTTGAATGTAATCAATCACGCCGAGTTTTTGTAGCCCTCTTTCTGGACTGTGGCAAGGGACTTTCCTGCTTTTGGCCATGCGAGACGCTGCGCTTACATTCTTGTTGCGGTGTAAACCGTGACGATTCCTCCGGTCAAAGGTTGGAAGCCTGGGGAGACGTAACCGTTTGCCCGCATTAACTCGCACATCGTATTGCCATTCGGAAATTCCTCGATCGAATCACCGAGGTAATCATAGGCGCTTTTCTTTTTTGTTAGAAAAGAGCCGAGCAACGGCAGGCAGCGATGCAAATAGAACCGATAGGCCGCGCGCAAGATCGGCGTTGTCGGCAATGAAAACTCGAGCACGAGCAGGTGACCGTGCGTGTTAAGCACCCGCCGCATTTCAGCAAGGGCGGCTGAGTAGTTTTCCAAATTGCGCAAGCCGAAGGCGATGGTTATGCAGTCGAACGAGGCATCGGAAAACGGAAGTTTCATCGCATCAGCCAGTACCACCTGCCGCACACCTTTGCGGCGCGCGAGCTCCAGCATTTCCGGCAGGAAATCGACAGCCGTGATTTCCGCGTCTGACAACTTCTTTTGTAGCGCCAACGCTAAATCTCCGGTGCCGGTGGCCAGATCAGCGACCCTGTGTGGATTCCAGCCGGCAACGATGTCAGCCGCCCGCGCTCGCCAGTAGAAATCCATCCCGCAACTCAGCAGGTGATTTGCCAGATCATAGCGCCTCGCAATCGCGCCGAACATTTCGCGGACATGCGAAGGTTGGGTAGTCATCTCACTATTTCGCTCGAACCCCAACTTGCGGTTTTATCACCATCGTTTTCATGGCTCATGGCATAGCTAACGAGCTAACAGCGAAGAACAAGCCATGGAACTCGCCGTAAAAATTACATTGCCATACAGCACAACTACGGCTATCTACTGGCATGGACATATCTGTTAAAGATCTACAGGAAGCGATCTCAATTCGCCAGCAAATCGATAGCCTGCAACGCCGCCTTTCCTCTATTTTGCGAGGTGCACCTCAAAGGCCAACCGGTCCGACTGCCGCTGGACGCTACTTCTCGCCTGTCACACGAGCTAAGCTTTCAGCAGCCGCTAGAGCTCGTTGGGCAAGGACAAGGGGCGGGGGAGGAGCAGCTCCTGCAAAAAGGAAAGGTCAGCTCACGCCCGCCGGCCGAAGAAAGCTTTCCCAGTTAATGAAAGCTCGCTGGGCGGCAAGAAGAAAAGCAGCGGGAAAGAAAAAAGCCCCGGCCCGGAAGAAAGGCGCACTGACACCTGCCGGTCGAAAGAGACTTTCCGAGCTAATGAAGGCGCGCTGGGCAGCGAGAAGGAAGTCCGGCGCGAAATAGCAACTGCGGTCGGATTAACGTCGGACCGTTGCTGATACTAGCTTGAAGATTGTTTGGGCGCGACTGCAGTAACTGCTCGCGAGAGGACTCGAACCTCCACGGGTTTCCCCATACGGTCCTGAGCCGTACGCGTCTGCCAGTTCCGCCACGCGAGCAAAAGCAGCGGGGCTTTATAATGCGCGCGTGGCTGCGTGCCTGCAACACGAAATCGAAAAGATTGCTGCTTCTTAAGTCACTCCGATCGTTTCTTGCGCGCACGTACCTCCAATTGATGCGCTTTGCGCACGTGACCAAGAGAACGCAAGAGATCGGCATAGTTGGACACAACAATGTCGTAATCTTTCGAAGGCTTCTCCTGTACTTGTTCCCAGCTCTTAAGCGAGGATTGATAGAGCTCCGCCGCCTTGGCGTAATCACCACGGGAATGATAGACTACGGCCAGGTTGCATTTTGACTGCGCAATGTCCGCGACTGGAGGGGGCTGCAGTTTTTCTCGGACGGCCAACGCGCGAAGATGTAATTTCTCGGCTTCCGTGTATCGGCGTTCGTTGGTGTAAAAAACCGCAAGATTGTTCAGCACCGATGCTACATCGGGATGGTCAGGTCCGAGCTGTTTCTCATAGATCTCCAAAGCCCGCAGATAACACGGCTCAGCCGCCTTTTGCCGACCGGACTTGCGTAGAATGAGGGCAACGTTGTTTAGCATGGTTCCGATATCCGAATAAGGAACATCGTCGACTTGGGTTCCAGCAGCTATTGCCTTCTGGTAGAAATCGATCCCTTCGTCGGATTGACCAAGACCATCAAAGAGCAGGGCCAGTCGTCGTGCTGAGTGGTAGATTGATCGGTGATCTGGCGGGTCCCCCTTCTCCAGGATGGCGTGTGCCTTCAGCAAGTAAGCCTCGGCGCCTGCGCGATCTCCCTTTTGTTCGAGGAGCTGCCCTAGTTTCTCAAAACTGACGGCAAGTGCGCTCTGGTTTCCTTTGAATGCGCGTCTGGCAACTTCGAGCGCCGTTTCGGCAACTCGAATTGCCTCAGGCACACGATTCGTGGCGCGCAGATTGTCAAGCTTGTCGTTGAGAATGGCCCACAGCTTCTCTTCACCTTTCATCTCATCACCATCCCTCGCTTAGTTGAGTAACTAATCGGGTGGCGAGGTCCTCTGTGGCGAGCGGCAAAGCTTGTCGTTCGTCAGTCGTCACGTCGCTGCTGACGAAGAAGCTGGTGGTCCCGACTGCTTCGCCGGGGCCGGCCAGCTGCTTGCCGTCTCGTGCAGTCAGCGAGTATTTTACACCTAACGCCAGATTAAATTCGGTTGTGGCCAAGACATTGCCGCGCACCGAGCGAGCGGGCAGCCGATTGATGCGAGATATCTCCCCGTTCAAGGTAGCGTCTGCCTTATCGTCGCTTGTAATCTGAAAAGTGCCATCCTGTTGGAGCTGTTTGATCACCGTGTCAGTGACCAAAACTTCGATACGCGGCACGAGCGTGCGATTCTTAAACGTCGGCACCGCGATGGTGTGGACGTCTCGGAGATAGTACGGTTTTACCGGCCCGACGTGATAGCCAAGGCAACCAGAAACCGCGAGGCAGAAGATTGTCGCAAGTGAAGCTTTCAAGGCGCCGGTGAGGCGGACGCTTCGGGGGAGGCCGGTGCTCCGGGAGCGTTGGAAGGATCAGAGCCTGCGCTTGTGCTCGTACCCGGCGGAGGCAATAGAGGTTCGGGCGCGGTAGTGGTATCCGGCGAGAGCGAAGCCGGCGGCGGAAGCGAGCTGTCAGACTCCGATGCAGGCAAAGGCGCTTCGTTATTGGGCGCGCCAGGTCTGGCGGGTCCACTTCCAGCAGTCCGCGCTTCGTGCGCGTCGGCTTTTTTCTTGGCGTTCTGTGACACTGGTATCGCCGGCTGAAGCGCAGCATCGCCGAATTTGGCGCGCAATTGATCGATCCGTTTCTTCGCTTGGTTGCTTTCCTCTGAGCCCGGCTGCTGCCGAATCACTTCGTTATAGTAGATGACGGCAGCGCGATAATATTTTTGTTTGTCGTAAAATTTCGCGACCTTGTACGAATTGTTTGTTTGTTTGTGCTCAAGAATGTCGAGATTCTTGCGCGCCTGCGATGCTTTCTCGCTTTTCGGATAGTGGAAAAGGAAATCCTGGAAAGCCGTTTTCGCATTGGCTGCGGCAGCGGCGTCGTTTGTGCCTAGCTGCGCGGCCGTAAACCAAATGTAACCGATTTGATATTGCGCATCCACGGCTACCGGTTCGTTTGGAAACTTGTCCACCACCGCCTGATAAGCCTGGATGGCGGCATCGTTGGCGCCCTGTTTTTCACGCGCTAGGCCAATATCAAACTGCGCCCGCGCCGTATATGTTCCAAATGGCGCGGTGCGAACAACATTCGCGAAAATAGTCACCGCACGATCCAACGCAGACGCGATCGGAATCCCCAACACCTTCAATTTCTTTCCATTGAGATAAATTTCACCGACACGGAATTGCCCTTCGATTGCATCATCAAAATGCGCACTGCTCGCATATCTTTCCACCAACTGGAGATATGAATCTGCCGCTGGAGTATACAGATGGACCTCTTCCTGCAATTGAGCCGCGCGATAGAGAGCCGTGGGAGCCAGCGCGTCTTTGGGGTGACGTTTGACAAGGGTCTTGTAAGCTCGGATCGCGCGTTTGCGGTTGCCTTCCTTTTCGGCACTCTGCGCGATCTGATAGATCTCGGCCGAATTGCCGCTTATCTCTTCCTCGCCCGGCGGTACGTACTCCGCTTTTTTGCCCGATCGGAAAATGATCGAGGCCCCGCTCTGTTCGGGTACAAGAAACACTACAGCACTCAGGACTAAAACGACTCGAATAAGGAATTGCATTCGGGTGTCGCAGGGTAATTAAACTTATCCGGCCCGTCAAATTTTCAGCGCACTTTCCTCTCCTAGTGTGGCATCTTTTTCGACGGACAAAAACGAATAATTTCCCGATTTCATTTGAATCTGATTGACCAGCAGAAAATACGTATCGGCTCGTGCGCATGGAGCTTCGAAGACTGGCGCGGTGTCTTTTATCCACACAATTTGCCAGCGTCTCACTGGCTGGAATTTTACGCCGACTATTTTCCGGCGGTTGAAGTCGATTCGACCTTTCACGCTGCTCCGGCGGAAGATAGCGTTCGTCGCTGGGCCGAAACGACTCCCGCCAGCTTTCGGTTTACCTGCAAGCTTCCCCGCCAAATCACGCACATCTGCCGTCTGCGCGATTGCGCAACGGAACTCAATTCGTTTCTCCGCGCAATCGAGGCACTCGGGCCAAAGCTCCAGGTAATTCTCATTCAACTTCCGCCTTCTCTGACGCCGGCAGACGGCAAGCAGGCGCTGCGCAAGTTCCTCGTGCAATTGCCGCGAGATTTCCGGTTTGCGATTGAATTTCGCCACGCCGGCTGGCATCGGCCACACTTTATCCGGCTCTTGGAAAAGTACCGCATCTGCTGGGTCTGGGCAGATACTACCCAGCTCAACGAGCGAAATCTTGCACCGTTCGAATTTCTGCCGTGCACCACGGATTTTCTTTACCTGCGCTTGCTCGGCGATTATGCGACGAAATACGACGTCGATGGCGGCCACATCCATCGTTATGAAAAATTACTCTGGAAACGTGAAGCGGCGTTGGAAAGCTGGTCGCTCAAGATTCAGCGGCATCTTGCCGACGTGCGCAGTGTCTGGGCATTTGCCGGTAATCACTTCGAAGGATTCGCGCCGGAGACGTGCCAACGTCTCGCCCAACGGCTCGGCTTTGATCTGCCGCTACCTTCCCAAACTGAACAGGCGTTTTCTGCAGAGAAACGATCGCAGCTCGACCTTCAGTTATAGCGGCAGGTCGGCACGTTTGTGCTTTTCGAAAGTGCAGACCTGCCGAATGCCGAGATCGGCGATTTTGTGTGCGAGCTTCGCAAAATTCTCCCCCAGTTGCACGTGGGAGTGCGCGTCGGAAGCTGTCGTGAATGGAATGCCCTTCTCCATCGCCAGCTCGATAATCGCGTCAGCGGGATAAAGTTCGTTCACCGGCTTGCGCCAGCCGGCAGTGGAAAGCTCAATTGGAAGATCGCGCGCGCGAATAAACTCAAGCGTCTCATTGACCAAATTGCCGATCTCTCCGGTCGGGCGATGACCATGGATTTTGATCAGATCCAGATGGGCCAGACAATCGACCAGCCCGGTCGCAACTAGTTCGCGAAGCCGCCGAAAGTAATCAGTGTAGATCGCGTCGATATTCCGGCCGTCGAATTGCGCGGCGCCATCCGGCACGCTATCGAACATCTGATCGGCGCGATCCAGGAAATGCACCGAGCCGAGCACAAAATCCAGCTTATCCCAATGCTTTTCAATCCATTTGCGGCCGGCCGCCGAATGGATTGGATCGTTATCCAGCTCGACCCCAGCGCGGATTCGCAAATCGGAATTTCGTTCTCGCAGACGATCGATTTCATCAAAATCGATTCCGGCCCGGTAACGATCGTGATCGGTAAAAGCAATATCCTTCAAGCCTAATCTGCGCGCCGAATCCGCCCAGGGCTGAAGCAATGCCTGCGTGTACCGCTGGACTCGGTGCCCTTGAGGATGAGTGTGGTAGTCGGAAAAAAGGAGTAATGGGGCGTTAGAGTGTTGAATTGTTGGAAGTGCTTCAGAAGACATCGCTCCATCACCTCTGCTCAAGGAACCGCAAGAAACTTTTGCCGAATTCGCAGCTCCAGATATTGAGGAATGAAAACCTCGGCGACAAATACTTTGTTGGGCGTAAGCTCGCGCGTTGAGATTGTTTCGTTGTACTCGATCCGCTCTCCCGGGTTAATTAGGATTGTGCCAGGTTTTTCAGTGATCGCGTGATTCTCTGACCATTTTGTCAGAATATCGCCTGCGGAATTCGTCAGATAGATTTCGATGCGCTGGCTCGTTGGAAAATCGAGGGTGACCGGGCGCTTGGACAAATTTGCCAGGCTCATCTTCACGGTGAGCTGACGCACTTCAGAGAGTTTCACCGTTTGCGGCGAGATTTGCAGATCGAGAGCCAGCCCGCGCAGCCGTGGATCTTTGTATTGCGGAACGACGTTTGGAGAAAACGGATGAAGAATGCGGCTCAGCCAACCTCGTTTCTTCGCCGGCGTAGCCGTGGGCGTGACGTCCTGGCCAACGATGGCCCCGGCCACAAAACCTGCCAGAACGAGCAAAACAACGAGGCGCTTCATGAGGCCCTAAACAGCCCCAAAACTTTTCTGGGTTGCAAAATTGCTGTCAAACCATTTATGAACTCGCGAATGTTTTCGCAGTCAATCGGCATGAGAACTCTCTGTGTATTCGTATGTTGTTTGGTTTTTGCGCTGATTGATGCAGCAGCGAAACAACGACACTGCACGTTTCGCGTACATGCGCAAGCGAACCCTCAAGATACTGATGTATTCTCAATGTCAGCGCGCGCGACCGCTTCCGGGAAAGATATTGCCATCCAAAAAATGCCGTGGATTACCGAGCACGATGTCATGGCCTTCTCTCCGTACCCAGCCCAGGACGGAACCTTTGGCGCACTATTTCAGCTCGACGAGCACGGGCGCGTCGTGCTCGATACCTTGAGTGTTGAACGCCGCGGCGGTTTCCTTTTCGTATTCATCAACGGCCGGCTGATCACGGAACTGCAGATCGACAAGCGCGTGTCGGACGGCAAGATTTACATTCCGTCCGGACTAACTGCCGCGGATATTGACCTAATGAAGAAACAGTGGCGCTTGATCGGGCAACGAAAGCGCTAAAGCGGTTCATCATCCATGCGACTATTGTTCGCCGGAGTTGTTTTCGCTCTCCCTTTTTCTGCTCCGATGACAATTCAGACGGCACAAAATCAGGTTCTCGATCTTGTTCTGCCCACGGACAATGACGCTCTTTTTTCGGGAGACGGCCCCGCTTTTTACCAATATGTCGACCGAGACTACAACGGCGTAAAATCGACACCATGGGAGGGCGGCCAATACGGCTTTGTCCGTGATCCGAAAAGCACTGCGGGAGGCGTCGTTTACACCCGCTTTCACGAAGGAATTGATATTCGGTCCGTGCACCGCGACGCGAATGGCGAGCCGCTCGACGAAGTGCGTTCCATTGCCGATGGCGAAGTCGTACACGTCAATCTTGTGCCCGGTTACTCGAATTATGGGAAATACATCGTGATCGAGCATCGCTGGGCCGGCTCGGATTATTACAGTCTGTACGGCCATCTCAGCTCGATTGCTGTGCAGCCCGGTGAGACGGTGAGGCGCGGTCAGCGTATCGCGGTGATGGGTTACACGGGAACGGGCATAAACCGGGAGCGCGCCCATCTCCATTTGGAATTGGACCTGATGTTCAGTCGTCAATTTGAAGCGTGGTACAACACATTTTTTCGGAATGATCCCAATCGCCACGGCATCTACAATGGAATGAACCTCGCCGGTGTCGATGTCGCGCGTCTCTATTTGGCACTCCGAAAAAATCCGGCGCTCACGATTCCTGAATTTCTCAACGATGAAGAGACCTTCTATAAGGTCACGTTGCCAAAGACGCGGCACTTCGATTTGCCAACGCTGTACCCCTGGATGCTTGCAGCAGGGAAGCGAAGTGGATCGTCTTGGGAAGTCTCGTTCGCGCGGTCGGGTGTCCCCTTGAGAATTGAACCAAGCGACAAACGCGTAGCCCAGCCCGAGCTAAGCTACGTAAAAAACAGCGCGACGGAGTGTTCCAATCTTACTCGCGATATAGTTTCTGGCCGCGGAGCAAACGCGCATCTCACGAACTATGGCGCACAGCTGATGCGCCTGCTGATCTGGCCGAATTAAATGCGTGCCGAAGGTTTCAGCACGACGTCGGGGTGCCTTGCGCGAGCGCGACGCCATGCGGGATTGCGCCTTGCACAAAGCCAAGACATTCCACCGCGCCGCTCGGTTTGCCCGGAAGCGCGATCACCAGAGCGCGATCGACAACCGCTGCAAGGTTGCGTGAGAGAATTGCGTTGGGCGTGATCGTCATCGATTTGGCGCGCATCACTTCACCAAACCCTGGCAATTCTACTCGCATCATGGCGCGAATCGCTTCCGGCGTAACATCACGCGGGCCGATACCCGTGCCGCCCGTCGTGAGGATCAACGCGCAGCCTTGGTTAACAAATGAGCGAATTGTGTCCTGAATCCGGGCGATCTCGTCTGGCACAATCGCTTCCGCCAGAAGGCGCCAGCCAATTTTTTGCGCGACTTGTTTCAAGGCCGGCCCGCCAAGGTCGTCGTAATCGCCCGCGCTGGCGCGATCAGAAATCGTGATGATTCCAACTTCTATTTGCATAGTTGTAGCGGCGCCTCGATGAGCGCCACGATTTTTCGGCCCGGTGGTCATAGACCACCGCTACATCGCTTTTGTCTTCTCAAGCAAATGCACATCGGAAATAACCATGTTTTTATCGACGGCTTTGCACATGTCGTAAATCGTGAGCAACGCCACAGTGGCCCCGACCAGCGTCTCCATTTCGACTCCGGTCTGCGCAATGGTCTGCGCAGTGCATTTTACCTCCGCGCCGTCGTTTGAAGTAACAATCTCGATCTTAACCTCAGCGAGCGGCAGGGTGTGGCAAAGCGGAATCAGCTGTGCAGCTTGCTTGGCCGCTTGAATCCCGGCAATGCGTGCGGTCGCAAATACGTTGCCTTTGGCGATTTGATCTTTTGCAATCAGGTCGAGCGTGTCGCGCTGCAGCCGAATCTTTCCACCGGCAACGGCTCTTCGTTTACTCAGTGGTTTCGCCGAAACATCAACCATTTGCGCTCGACCATGGGAACTAATGTGAGTCAGCCGCTTCATGTTAGCCACTTGTCATTCTGAGCGAAGCGAAGAATGCAGCTGCTTCAAGAGGCAAAGAGTTTCATCAAGCATGGAAAGCACCGGCAGCCATTGGATGAATTGCAATCGCGCGAATAACGGAATTAAAGGGTTGTTTTCGCTCAACATGACAGCCCGAAGGAGGAGGAGGTCCACGACCAGCTCACCCGCCGATTGCAATCATCTTGCGGTTTGGCCGGTAATTATTTCGGAAATCATGTTCCCGAGGCTTTCGATCGACGACATCGAGAAAAAACTGCTTGAGTTGTTCGTCAGTCGCGCCGGCCTGCAGCGGTTTCATGATATCAAACTCGAGATAGCTGCCAAGACATGGGCGCAACTTCCCATCGCAGGTCAGCCGCAGCTTGTTGCAGTTCTCGCAAAAATGCAGGTTGGTCATCGCACCGATGAAACCTATGCGCTGCCGTCGCCCAGGAATCTGATAGTAAGTGGCCGGGCCATTTGTTCGAAATTCCGTCTCTGGAACCAGACTCCCGTAAGCCGATTCGATTAGCCGTCTCGCCTCTATCACCGACATGAAATTATTCTCATTTAGAACGTCCGTGGTGCTCACAGGCATCAATTCGATAAATCGAAGCACAAGTTTTCGCGCTCCGGCAAATTCGATTAGCGGCATTAGTTGATCCTCATTGCGGCTCCGCATCAGGACTGTGTTGAGTTTGATTTGGTCGAACCCCGCTGCGATCGCTGCGTCAATTCCATTAAGCACCTGTGCATGGAAATCCCGGCCGGTGATGTGCGAATAAACTGCGGCATCGAGGGTATCGAGCGAAATATTCACCGATTGC
>Ga0066904_10000031_pt1 | contig 14457 bp, 12 predicted proteins | sample PanSoiMetaPlot30_FD_133941 | JGI IMG/M metagenome (GOLD analysis project Ga0066904, IMG submission 133941) | Tropical forest soil microbial communities from Panama analyzed to predict greenhouse gas emissions - Panama Soil Plot 30 (version 2) | reverse complement strand
GTCGCTTCGAAGCCGACCTCCACGCTGTCGTCGACGCGTTCGGCGAGGCGGGAACCGAGGTGGTCCTCGCCGGCCTCGGCGACCTCGGCAACATCCCCCGGCTCGCGCACCCGCTGAAGGCGCTGGCGTCCCGGCGCAGCCGCCAGTTCGACCGTGCCCACGCCCGCGTCGCCGACCGGCACGACCACGTCGTCAAGGTCCCGGTCGCCGAGCTCACGGACACGAAGTTCCGCGCGCGCGATGTCTTCGGCCCCGACCTCTTCCACCCCAACTGCACAGGCCACACCGCATGGGCCGACGCCGCCGAGCCCTACGTCGCCGACGCCCTCGCGCGGGCGAAGGCCTGAGCCTCAGAGGAGCAGGTCCGCCAAACGATCGTGGTGCCAGGCGCTGGTGCCCATCCACGCCTCGGAGCCGTAGGCGTGGCGGATGAAGAGATGGAGGTCGTGCTCCCACGTGTAGCCGATGCCACCGTGGATCTGGATGCCGTCCTTGGCGCCGCGGGTGGCGGCGGCGCCGGCGGCGGCCTTCGCCACGTGTGCCGCGCGGCGCCGGTCGGCGTCCTTGGCGTCGACCGTCATCGCTGCGTAGGCGACGGCGCTCGTCGCCCGCTCGAGGTCGAGCGCCATGTCGGCCAGCTTGTGTTGGAGAGCCTGGAACGATCCGATCGGCACGTCGAACTGCACCCGCTCCTTGGCGTACGCCAGGGTCATGTCGAACAGGCGGCGAGCCGTCCCCACCATCTCGGCTGCCAGCGCGATCGTCGCTCGTTCCAGCACGGACTCGAACGCCTCGGGGTCGATCGAGTGCGCCCCCGCTGATCCCGAGCCCGCGTCCACCTCGAAGACGCGCCGCGAGAAGTCGACGGTCGCCACCGGTCGCGTCTCGGGTGACTGCACGAGCGCGACCGTCGGACCGGTCGACACGATCGCGACCCAGTCGACGCGGTCCGCCTCGGGTACGAACGTCTTCACGGGATCGTCGTTGGCGGTCCAGACGCCGTCGGCGCCGGCAACCGCCACGGTGCCGGTGATCTCGCCGGCGAGGGCAGGGGCGAGCAGCTCGTGGCCGGCGGCGGCGAGGAGCGGCGCGAACAACGCGACGGTGGGGAAGAACGGACCGGGCGCGGCGACGTAGCCGGACTCCTCCAGGAACACGCACCCGTCGGTCAACGGACCATCGCCGAGCGCGGCGAAGTCGCGCAGGTGCCGCCAGAGCGGATCAGCGGCGGCGGGATCCCCGATGTGCGCCCGCAGCAGCGTCGTCGGGCACTCGCGCTCGAGCAGCTGCCGGGCGGTGTCACGAAGCAGTTCCTGGTCGGGCGAGAGCGTGAAGTCCACCGCTATCTCGCCCTCGGGAGCCCGAGCACGCGCTGGGCGATGATGTTGCGCTGGATTTCCGATGACCCGCCCGCGATCGTGTTGGCGAAGCTCATGAAGAAGCCCATGATCCAGCGGCCGTCCTCCTCGCCTCGTTCGGGGTCGGCGACGGCGCCGTAGGCGCCCTGCAGCTCCATTCCGTACTCCCAGCACTCCTTGCCGAGCTCCGAGGTGGCCATCTTCATGAACGAGTGCTCGGGTGCAGAGCTGCCCTGGGCGAAGCTCGAGAACCCCTTGTAGCCGAGCGCGCGCAGGCTGGCGGCCCGCTCGTACAGCTCGGCGAGGCGGCGTCGTACGATCGGATCATCGACGAGGCCTCGGCGCCTCGCGAGGGCCACCAGCCCCCGGATCGTCGTCTCGAGGCGCGACACGCCCTCGACCCACAGACCGGCGCGCTCGTGCGCAAGGGAGCCCTGTGTGATCCTCCACCCGTCATTCAGGGTCCCGACGAGGTTCTCGCGTGGCACGACGACGTCACCGAAGAACACTTCGGCGAAGTTGGCGGCGCCGCTGATGTGGCGCAGCGGCCGGATGTCGATGCCGGGCGTGTCCATGTCGATGATGAGGAGGCTGATGCCCTTGTGCTTGGGCGCCTCCGGGTCCGTCCGCACGTAGCAGAAGCACTTCTGCGCGGCCATGGCATAGCTCGTCCACACCTTCTGGCCATTGACGACGAACTCGTCGTCGTGCACGTCGGCACGCGTGGTGAGGCCGGCGAGGTCGGAGCCCGCGTTCGGCTCGCTCATGCCGATGCACCAGATCGTGTCACCGCGAATGGCCGGCGGTACGAGTTCGCGCTGCTGCTCGCTGCCGAACTCCAGGAGGCTGGGGGCGACGATCGCGTATCCCGGGAAGTGCAGCGAACGGGGAACGCGCCGGCGCGCCATCTCCTCGAGGTAGATCAGGGTCTGGACCGGTGTGCAGTTCCGTCCGCCGAGCTCAGGTGGGTAGGCGGGGATCATCCAGCCGTTGTCGAACAAGGTCGCCTGCCATGCGCGCGACCACGCGGGGATGAGGTCCCGTTCGTCTCGCTCGCCGGCGTCGGCGTAGTCGAAGCCGGCGTTGGCTTCGGCCGGCACATGCTCGTCGAGGAACGCGACGAGCTCGGCCCGGAACGCTTCGTCCTCCGGTCGCCACGCCAGCTGCACGTCTACCGTCCCGTGAACCCGGGGTCGCGCCGCTCTCTGAACGCGGCCATTCCCTCGACGAGGTCGCTCGACGTCGTGGCCAGCGACTGGTATGCCGCCTCACGCTCGAGAGCGTCGGCGAGGTCGGTCTCGAAGCTGGCATTGAGCAGGCGCTTCGAGAGTCCGAGCGCGCGCGTCGGCCCGGCGGCAAGTCGCGCCGCCAGCGCCGACGCCTCGGCGTCGAGCTGTTCGGGTTCGAGGCACCGGTAGGCCAGTCCGAGATCGACTGCCTCGGCCCCCGTGCAGCCTTCGCCCAGCATGACCATCGCCTTGGCGCGCGGGAGCCCGACGAGCCGGGGGAGGAGGTAGGCCCCGCCGGCGTCGACGACGAGACCCCAGCGGTGGAAGGACCAGAGGAACCTTGTGGCGGGATGCACGAGCACGAAGTCGCACGCCAGCGCGAGGTGGGCGCCGGGGCCGACGGCGACGCCGTTGACGGCGGCGACGGTCGGCTTGTCGAGCTCCCACAGCTCGCGGATGAACGCGTGCACACCGACCCGCAGCGCCTCCGCGGTGGCACGCGTGTCGAAGCCCTCACGGCCGGCTTGCGCGACAGTGGACGCGCCCAAGTCCATGCCGGCGCAGAACGCATCGCCGCTGCCCGTGATCAACAGCGCGCGCGCGTCGGCGTCGGCACGGGCGGCTCGTACGGCGTCGACGAGCTGATCGCGCATCTCGACGGTGAGCGCGTTCTTCGCCTCGGGTCGTTCGAGGGTGACGCGGCAGACGTGGTCGGCGCCGGTCGCGACCTGGAGCACCCGACGCCTACCGGTTGGTCGTGAGGATGTTGACGACCGAGACGCCGGAGCCGCGGCCACCCACGTTGTGCTGAAGCGTGTACCCATTGCGGGTCTCGACCTGCCGGTCACCGGCCTCACCCCGCAGCTGCCACCAGCACTCGGTGAGCTGGGCGACGCCGGTGGCGCCGATCGGGTGGCCCTTCGCGAGCAACCCACCCGACGTGTTGACCGGGATGCGGCCGGTGAGCGACGTCTCACCGTCGAGCGAGGCGATGCCGCCCTTCCCCTTCTCGACGAACCCGAGGTCCTCGATGTCGAGGATCTCGGTGATCGTGAAGCAGTCGTGGACCTCCGCGCAGTCGACCTGCTCGGGCCCCACGCCCGCCATCCGGTACGCCCGCTCGGCGGCGAGACCGGTGGCCTTGAGGCCGGTGAAGCTCTGCTTCTCGTGCAGGTACGGGTGGTCGGTGGCCACTCCGAAGCCGGCGACGAACACGGGCGTGTCGGTGAACTCGTCGGCCCGGTCGGCGTTCACGAGGATCGTGGCGGCGGCGCCGTCGGTCTGGGGACAGCAGTCCAGCAGGTGCAAGGGGTGGCAGACGGGCGGCGACTTCAGGACGTCGTCGACCGTGATCTCGTTCTGGAAGTGCGCAAACGGATCGCGGGCGCCGTTGCGGTGGTTCTTCACGGCGACGGAGGCGAGCATCTCGCGCGTCGTGCCGTAGTCGTTCATGTGCCGGGTCGCGAACGGCGCGAAGAGCACCGGTGCCGTCTCACCCCGGGTGAGGATGGGGTGTCCGGCCGCCGCCCGGGAGAGCAGACCCTCCTCGGTCGACTTGTCGCGCATCTTCTCGACGCCGATGACGAGGACGACGTCGTGCACGCCACTGGCGACGGCCATCGCGCCGACGCGGAAGGCGTCCGAGCCGGACGGGCACGCGTTCTCTACCCGCGTGCACGGAACGCCGGCGAGGCCGATCGCCGTCGGCACCGTGTTCCCGCCGATGCCCTCCTGGCCCCACAATGTGCCGCGCTGGGTGGCGACGAACACGGCGTCGACCTGGCTCGGCTCGATGCCTCGATCCACGTTGGCGAGCGCGGCTTGGAACGCGCCCGCCGCCATCTGCTCGTAGCTCTGCTCGAACAGCTCACCGAACTTGATCAGACCGGCCCCGGCCACGGCGACGCGATTCCAACCCATGACGTGCTCCGCTACTCCTCGCTGCCCGACTCTGTCCGCGCCCCGCCGACGGTACGCGCCTTGAACCCGTACACCGGAACGCCCCGCTCGAACGCGTACCGACGCAGGACGAGCTCCACGTCGGCGCCGATCCGCATGTCGCTCCCGTCCCCGATCACCTGCAGCATCACGCGCGCCCCGTCGACGAGGTCAATCACGGCGAGGGGCAACGGTGCCTCGAAGGGAGGCGGCATCGTGTGATTGACGACGAACGTGTGCACGACGCCGCGGCGGGCGAGCGGCACCGTGACGAACTTCGTGCTCCCGCAGCTGATGCAGAACGGGTGGATCGTCGGCGGCGTGTTGATGGTCCCGCAGTCGACGCACCGGGCGCCGAGCAATCCGAGCATCTCCTCGGCGCCCCGCACGAACAGCGCGCTCTCCGGAGGGACCCCCATCGGGATGTTCTCACCGGCGGCCCGGAGTTGGCCGCGTGCACGCAGCGCCTCGGCGTACGACGTCGGCTGACCGCCGGAGAGGGCTTCGCCGACGGTGGCGGCGCCGGCGACGGGTGCTTCGGCGTTGATGACGACGCCCGTGGCGCGTCCGCCGCCGAAGCCGACCACGCCGACTGTCCGGGCGGCGTCGAGCGATCCGAGCGCGCCGAGAAGGGGCGCGGCGGCGCCGGTGTCGCCGACGGCCGCGTAGACGCTTGCCGAGGCGGGAGCGCTGCCGCCGATCGTGCGGGCGGCGGCCGCGCCGAGGCGGCCGTCGGGGTCGGGGAGCGACCACGCGTCGACGTCGAGCGCGGCCAGCTGCTCGCCCACCTCCTGGACGACGGGAAGGAAGATCTCCTCGCGGAAGAGTCGGGCGTCGTAGAAGTCGCGCGTCCCGTCGTCGCCGTCGGAGCGATAGCGATCGAGGAACGGGTGCGTTCGGGTGACACGTACCGGGAGCGATGCCTGGCCGCCCCCGGCGGCGAGCACGACGGCCGCCGCGCCCGCACCGGCGCGCTCTTCGAACGACGTCCCCGCGCCGGGCACCAGTGCGTCGGCAGCGACGACGAGCGCGACGCGGGCGCTGCCGGCGGCGATCGCGTCGGAGGCGCCGAGCAGCGCGTCCATGCCCGCGTGGGGGGACCCGGCGCACAGGGCGCCGCCCGAATTCGCCGACAGCCCCAGCGCCGACGCCAGCACCGCATGGCTCGGGCCCTCGGCGAACGGCGGCCGGGTCGTGCCCCACCACAGCCCGTCCACGACGTCGTTCTCGAGCCCGGCGGCGGCGAGGGCGTGCGACCCGGCTTCGGCAGCCATCGTCAGGACGTCCTCGTCCGGAGCGCACACCCCGACCTGGCCACGACCGCCGCGACGCCCCCAGGCAGCGGCGACATCGGCGGCGCTGAGGCGGCGTGCGGGCGCGGCGGCGCCCGCGGCGAGAACCCGAACGGGGGAGGTCACGCTCGAATCTTATGCCGGGCCTGCTCGCGCGGCCCCACGGCGGTGACGCCGTAGAGCCAAAGCACGAACGCGCTCAGGACGTGCCAGAACGCGTGCAGCTGCATGCGCGAATCGGCGTCGTACCACGGGCCGTCCGTACGACCGAGCGCGTTGAGGACCGCGCCGATCGTCAGCACGATCGCGCCCACGGCCCAGACCCGAGCGTCCGTGGTGCCACGGCCAGACGGCGATCGGGAGGCGACGACCTCGCCGGCGACCGCGCCGGCGACGAGCACGGCGTCGAGCGCGTTGGACGAGTCGGGCCACCAGGCGAGCACCACCGCGGACATGCCGACCAGAACCGCGAAGATCGCGAGCGCACGATCGACCTCGTTGCCGCGAGCGAGCGTGATGTCGTACCCGATGACGAATGCGAGCACAGCAGCGATCGAGAGGTCGTGCGCGAGGCGGCCCCACCCCGGCATCGGACCGTGGAACGAGACGCTCCCGACGCCGACGCCGATCACCGTCACGGCGTAGGCGAGGCGCGCTCTGCGCGGATGCGCTCGGTCGGCGAGCGCGCGCCACAGGAGGAGCACACCGGCGAGGACGTACGCAAGGCTGGACAGCGTGTTGACCGGTTGGGCGAACAGCCCCTGGCCGATGCGCTCACAGTCCGAGCCACCCACGGAGCTTCAGTGGATCACGTCTTCTTCGGCGCGTAGACGCCGATGCCGTCGGGGTACTGCAGGCCGGCACCCATGATCTCGGACGGCTGCGGCTCGCCGTGCACGAACCGGATCCGGCGCACGCTTCCCTCCGGGCCCGGGCCGATACCGTCGCTCGAGACCGTGATGCCGATGTCGGCGTAGTACACGGTCCCGTCGGGGCCGACGCCGATCCCGAGCGGCGTCCCGGTGGAGAACGTCGTCTCGCCGAGTGTCTCCCCAGCGGGCGGTTGCAGGATCGTCCGCACGTACCCGCCGTTTGTGTCGTACTCGTTGACCACCCCCGTGATCACGCTCGACACGTAGAAGTGTTCCTTGGGGGCGCGCACGATCGCGTTTGGCGACGAGAGCCCGTCCCCGAGCCCGATGAACTGCTCCTTCTTCACCGAGGACGCCACCGGGGCTCCCGTCGCGTCCTTCTCTCCGCACCCGCGCTTGGCGGTGTTCGAGGTGGGGAACGGGGCCGAGTATCGCAGCACGCCGGCCGACGACCCCCGCGCCGAAGGGACGTACACCCGGTCCTTCGAGTCGACATAGATGCCGCCGGCGGTCGCGATGCCCACGTCGATCTTGCAGTAGCGCACCTTCGTAGTGTCGAACGGCGGGAACCACACGATGAGCTGCCCGTCCTCCGGTCCGCCGGCCTGGTTGCCGATGTCGGTCGTCAGGACCCGGCCGTCCTTCAAGAAGCCGCAGCCGTAGTTCTCGGCGTTGTCCGCGCTCGACTGGTACGTCGGCGTGAGCTTCCCGACCTTCGTCGCCGACAACTTGCCCACCGTCGATCCGTTCAGCCGGAAGATCCCCCAGCCCTGAGGCGGATTGGGCTGGCCCGTGTCCTCGCCGGCGATGAAGCGCTTCGACGCGTCGGGGAAGAAGCAGATCTGGGCGTTGATGTCGAGGCCGTTCGGGTCGTCGTCGTGGTTGCGGATCACGTTCTGCTTCTTGAACGCCGGGTCCGCGGTGTACGCGTTGAGGTTGTTGCCCTCCCCGTTGAGGACGATCACGCTCTTCGACGACGCCCGAGCCGGCCGCGTGGCGGCGCGCGCGGCCCACGCCACGACGAGCCCGACCGCGCCGAGGGCTGACAGCATCCGAGTGCATCGACGTCGTTGCGTCATCGTCTCCCCGCTTTCGGTGTGATCGGGATATCCAGGCCGTTCGTCGTGACCAGCCGGTCGAAGCCCTCGGCGAGCGACGGCAGCTTCCTCGGGTCCTTGACGGCGAGGATGCTGATGCGGTCGTACGTCGCGCCGCGGCGGCCCGGGAGCTTCGTCGCGACGCAGTCGTCGCCGGCGTCGAGCTCGCAGAGCAGGCCCCCCGTGGGGTTGTCCGTGCCCTGCGACAGGTACACCGCGAAGTTCGTGGCACCCGCCTTCTGCGCCGCGCTCCCGGGCCGGAGCCAGCGGTTCGGCTCACCAAGGTCGTCGGCTTGCACCACCACCTTGAAGGGGTCGAGCGAGACTTGCACCGTGCCCGTCCCGGTGTCGTCGGCCACGCGATCCTTCGTCAGGTCGAAGTTGAGCGGACAGGGGGACGCGACGCACGACTGCTGGGCGGCCTGCGGGTTCGGCGGCGTAGGTGGCGGCGGTTTCGTCGTGCTCGGCGCGGACGCCACTGGCTTACCGCGCAGCGAGAACCGGTAGACGCCGCTGTTCCGGTTCCGGTTGCCGACGCCGGGTTCGCGGATCCCCGCCACCGCGATCACGTCGTCACCCACGACGGCGGCGCCCCCGGCGACGCCGCCCCGCAGCGCCTTCGACCACAGCACGTCCCCCGTCTGCAGGTCGAAGGCACGGAACGTGAAATCGGTCGTGCTGCCGAGGAAGACCACGCCGTTGACGATCGCCGCCGACGCGTATGTGTCAGCGGCCTCCGGCTGCTGCCACTTGATCGCGCCCGTCGCGGCGTCGAGCGCGTGCAATGACGGCGTGCCGCCGACGGCGGTGCCGCCGACGACGACGCCGTCGGCAACGGCTGTCGCCCCGATGAAGCCGCCGGTTGAGTAGTTGCCGTCCGGGCGGGGGATGCCGGGCTCGGTGACCTGCGTGCGCCACGCGAGATCACCCGTGGACCGGTCGACGGCGTAGTACGTCGCGTCCTTGTTGCCGAGGCCGACGAGCGCGCGGCCGCCGGCGTCGAACAGGTTGGGCGCTCCGGCAAAATCGAGGTCGTCACGGTTGGGGTGGTGGGGTTGGTAGGTCCACCGCACCGCGCCCGAGACCAGGTCGAGGGCGACGATCGCCTCCGCGAAACGCCCGTACCCCTCGGGGCTGCTGGTGCAGTTGCCTGTTCCCACGAACACGAGCCGCGACGCCGGGTCCACCGACGGGGAGCCCCATACGTCGCCGCACCCGGGGCCCGTCGCGCCGTCGCCCTCGGTGGGCGCCGTGACCGCGGTCCAGCGTTGCCTGCCCGTGGCGGCGTCGAGCGCGGTGACGCCGGCCGGTTCGCCGGCGCCGCTGTTGTGCACGTCGGTCCCGAAGATCACCATCCGGTCGGCGACGACCGGGGACGACTCGATCTCGCTCGGGTCCTTGTCGTCGCCGGGGCGGCCGATCTCGTGCTTCCAGCGGAGCTTGCCGTCGTCCGCCCGCAGCGCGTAGAGCGTCTTCCCGCCGCCGAAGAACACTGTGCGCCCGCCTTTGACGTCGGCGACCGCCGCCGACGACACGATCTGGCCGGCGTAGACGGTGCCGTGCACGTGCGCCTGGTACGTCCAGCGCGGTCTCCCGGTGTTCAAGTCGATGGCGTAGAAGTTGCCGGACCAGTCGCCGACGTACACGGTCCCGCCGACGACCGCCGGCGTCGCCGTGACGGTGTCCCGGGCGTTGAAGAACCAGAGTTGCTTCAGGTCCTTCGCCGTCTGCGGGCTCAGGTGCGTCGGGCACGGGTACGCGAATCGGCGCTCGTTGCCCTGGCCCCACGTCGGCCAGCCGCACCGGCCGATGGGCTTGGTCGGTGGCCGTGTCGCAGATGCTCCCGGCCCCGGCACACCGAACGAGACGAGCGCGCCCGCGACCACGAGACACGTCAATGCGCGTTTCGCGGTCCGGCCCGCCACGACCCCCCACTCTCGCCGCCGCCTGACAGCGGCGTCATGCTAAGGGTTGCGGATGTCAGCCGCGGGTGCGGTTGTTCGCGCTGGTGCTCGCCGGCGTAAGCGTCGGCGTCCCGCCCCCGGTCTGCTCCTCGAGCGTGGTCGACCCGGGCACACTGGCGTCGGTACGGAGCTTGGCGAGCGCCTGGCTGTCGCCCTTGATGTAGCGGTTCCAGAAGTCGACGGTCGCCTTTTTCAGCGCTATCGCTTGGGGGTTGTCGCCGGCGAGGAATGGCGACACATGGCCGGCGCCGAGGAACGTCAGCAGGAACTTGGGCGGCTGCGCGCTCGTGTACGCGTTCCGCCCGGCCTGGTATGGGACCGTGCCGTCGGCGCTTCCGTGGAGACCGAGCAGCGGAGTGGGGTTCCGGAAGTAGTTCTCGGGGCCCTCGACCACGCCGGCGAGCCCGGACATCGGGATGGCGGCGCGGATTCGCTTGTCGCGACAGCAGCTGCTGAACGCGAGCCCGTACGTCGTGATCCCGCCGAGTGAATGTCCCGCCGCGCCGATCCGCTGCGCATCGATGCCACCGAGTTGCTTGCCCTGTTTGTCTGCGTCGATCACCTTGTCGATGACAAAGGACGCGTCGGCGGGCTGGTTCTTCGTGTCGGCGATGGCTCGTCCGAAGCTCGGACCGCCCGGCGCCCGCTGGTTCGAGAGCGGGTAGTCGGGTGCGGCGACGATGTAGCCCGCCGACGCCCACGTCTTGATGATGTCCTGGTAGGAGACGCCGCGCGCGCCTAGGCCGTGGCTGAACAGGATGAGCGGGTACGGCCCGTCCTTCGTGTCGGGGGGCGCGTTCTGGACCGGCTGCGCAGAGGACGGGCCTTGCGTCGGGTAGTAGATCGCCGTGAACATCGACCGGCTCGACGAGACACCCTCGGTCGGACGCGTGCTGTCGACGTACGTCGCGGTCTTCATGCCGACCGCGAACTTGCCGATGTCGGCGACTCTCGGCGGACGGGTTTTCGCCGGTGCGCGCGCCGTGAGGCCGGGCGCGGTGACGCCCGTGACCGCTGTGAACAGGCCGGCGGTCACGGCCACCGCGGCGAGGCGGGCGCGCCAACGGCGCGGTGGCGTTCGGACCTCCCTCATCCTTCGCCTGCGGTCCCTCGGGTCTGCACGTGCTCCTGGAGCGTCGCGACGCCGGGCTGGTCCGCGTCCTTGCGCAGCCGCTCGAGCGCGCCTCGATCGCTCTTCAGGTAGCGGTCGAAGAAGTCGAGCGTAACGTGCGCCACCGTTGTCGGCGCGGGCGCGGATGCGCCCCGATACGGCGGCGTGTGCCCTCCGCCGACGAGCGTGAGGAAGAACTTCGGCGCACCGGCCTTGGTGAAGGCGGCGAGCCCGCCGGGGTAGGGGAGCGTCCCGTCGGCGTCGCCGTGCTCGGCCAGCAACGGCGTCGAGATGCCCGTGAAGAAGTCCGGCGGGTCACCCGCCAGGCCCGACATGGGTGCCGCCGCCTTGATGCGCTTGTCGGCGCAGCATGCCTCGTAGACGAGCCGGTACGTCGTCATCGCGCCGAGTGAGTGGCCGGACGCGCCGATGCGCCTGGGGTCCACTGTGCCCGCGAGCACGCCCGATCGCTGCGAGCTCAGGGTGAGCACCCGATCGATGACGAAGCGGGCGTCGGCCGGTTGCTGATCCAGGTCGGCAGCGGTCGCGCCGCCCGGAGCGTTCATGTTCGACAGCGGGTAGTCGGGTGCGGCGATCACGTAGCCGGCCGAGGCCCACTGGCGGAGCAGCCCCTCGTACTCGGCGCCGAACGAGTTGTGGCCGTGGCTGAACAGGATCAGCGGGTACGGGTCGCGCTTGCGGTCGGCGGGCGCGTCCGGCGTGACCGCGTCGCGGGGCTTCCCCCGGGCCGGGTAGTAGATGGTTGTGTGCAGGGTGCGGTCCGGTGCGCCCGCGTACGTGCCGTTCGCTTTGGTAGGCCGCGAGTCGTCGACGAACGTTCGCTCGACCCGCCCCACGGCGAAGGTTCCGATGGCGGCGGCCGCCCGCCAAGAGCTCGCCGCGGACGATACGGCGACCGCGGGCGCGGCGGCGACGAACGCGCCGACCATCAGGACCGCGGTCGACGCGACCATCTTCCCCCTGATTCCCAAGAGGCTCATCATCGCGCCTGGCGGGCGCGGGTTCCCCCGCGGCCGTGTCCAGACGAACCGGTATCCTCGACCGCTCCGGCGGCGTAGCCGAGTGGCACAGGCAGAGGTCTGCAAAACCTTTTACGCGGGTTCGATTCCCGCCGCCGCCTCGCTGCATCTCGTCATTGCTTGTCTAGGGTGTCGCACGAATGACGGACCGGGTGCGGCTCGAGCTCGACGGCGCGATCGCAACGATCACCAACGACAACCCCGACAAGCACAACGCGTTCGACGACGAGATGGACGCGCGCCTCTTCGAGATCCTCGGCGAGATCCGGGAGCATGCTGAGGTCAGAGTCGTGATCTGGCGGGGCGAAGGGAAGTCCTTCTCGTCCGGCCGCGACGTGGGCGCGATCGGCTCGTACCAGGTACCCCTGTCGCACCACGAGCTCATGCGTCGGGGCCATCGCGGCATCCAGCAGCTCTGGGAGCTCGACGCCCCCGTGATCGTCGCCTGCAAGGGGTGGGTCATGGGCGCCTCGTTCCAACGCGCGTTGCTGTGCGACATGCGCATCGCGAGCGAAGACGCGCGCTTCCGCCTGCCCGAGCTCACCTACGGCGTGATCCCCGATACGGGCGGGGTCGCAGCCCTGTTCGAGATGGCGGGCGCCGGCCTCGCCACCGACCTCGTGCTGACCAGCCGGGTGCTCACCGCCGACGAGGCGCTCACCCATGGCGTCGTGAGCCGGGTCGTCGCCGGAGAAGACCTCGACGAAGCCGCTCGGGAGGTCGCGCAGCACATCGCCTCGCTGCCCGCAGTCGCCGTGAAGATGGCCCGCGAGGTCATCCGGCACCTGGCCGTGCCCGCGATCCGATCGTCGATGGCCGACGAGATGATCTACCAGACGTTCGTCAACAGGAGCGACGACATCGCCGAGCTCCGAGCGGCCCGCGCCGAAGATCGCGAGCCGCGCTACACCGGCAGCTGACAGCCGAACCTGGCGAAGAAGGAGGATCCGGTGAGCGAGGTGATCGGGCTGCCGGAGCCTCCGCCGGTCGGCGCGTCCGCTCTTCCGGCGGGCACGTTCGACGGCGAGACCGTGTTGGTCACGGGCGGGGGCACCGGGCTCGGCAAGGCGATCGCCGCCGAGTTTGCGCGCCTCGGCGCCGCCATCGTCATCGCGAGCCGCAAGGAACAGCACCTGGCCGCAGGACAGGATGCAATGGAGGCGCTCGGCGCCACCGTTCTCACCGTGCCGTGCGATATCCGCCGGCCCGAGGACATCGCGGCCGCGTTCGACGCCGCCGAGGCCGCAATGGGGCTGCCGGGCGTGCTCGTCAACAACGCGGCGGCGAACTTCCCCGTCCCGGCCGAGGACATGTCGCCCAACGCGTGGCGCACGGTCGTCGACATCACCCTCAATGGGACATTTCTCTGCGCCCGCGAGTTCGCACGCCGGCACCTCGGGGAAGGGACACCCGGTTCGATCGTGAACGTCGGGGCGTCGTACGCGTGGACGGGCGGCCCCGGCTTCGTCCATTCGGCCGCGGCCAAGGCGGGGGTGAAGAACCTCACCGAATCCCTCGCCGTCGAGTGGGGCCCGTACGGGATCCAGGTCAACGGCCTCGTGCCCGGTCTCTTCCCGCACGAGGACATGACGGCGGACATCCGTGGCAACCTCGACCGGACGAGCGACCAGGACCTGAGCCAGCCCGCCATGCGGGTCGGCCGTCGTCAGGAGCTCGGCTGGGCGGCGACATTCCTCGTCTCGCCGTACGGGCGGTTCATCTCGGGCCACACACTCGTGGTCGACGGCGCCAACTGGCAGCGGCGCAGCCTGACCAACCCGCCGGTGACGACGGTGCGCGAGCAGATGGGCCGCGGGCCGTTTCCGTCGCCTGAGGATTAGACCGGACGCACGTCAGGGTACGTTTCCCTTCGGTTGAGCACGCAGCCTTCCACCCGAATGTCGGCAGGTGCACTCGGGTATGCCCCGGGTCAGGAGGATCAGGAGGCGCAGTGTTGCCTGCCACCGACAACGACGACACGAAACGATCCAACCGGCTGCTGGGTGCGCTCCCGGAGCCCGATTACGAGCGCCTGAAGGGCGATCTGGGGACCCGCGACGGGCAGCAGAAGTACGTACTCGCGGACGCGGGAGACCGACTCAACGAGGTGTACTTCCCCGTCGATGCCGTTGTGTCCGTTCTCACCCGCATGGACGACGGCGCCAGCGTCGAGATCGCGACCATCGGCAACGAAGGCCTGCTGGGCGTGACGGTCGCCTGGGGCGCGGCGGCGATGAACCCGAAGGAGTACGCCACCGTCCAGGTCCCGGGCACGGTCGTCAGCATGAACGCCGACACCTTCCGGCACGAGATCCGGCAGCAGGGAGCGCTGGCGTCGCTGGTCGAGCGGTACACGCAGGCGTTCTTCATCCAGGTGTCTCAGCAGGTCGCCTGCAACGGGCTCCACTCCGTCGAGCAGCGCTGCGCCCGATGGCTCCTCCTCACGCAGGACCGCGTAGGCACCGGCGAGTTCCCGATGACCCACGAGTTCCTGTCCCAGATGCTGGGGGTCCGGCGAGCGACCGTGACGGTGACCGCCGGAATCCTGCAGAAGGC
>Ga0066904_10000030_pt1 | contig 14508 bp, 7 predicted proteins | sample PanSoiMetaPlot30_FD_133941 | JGI IMG/M metagenome (GOLD analysis project Ga0066904, IMG submission 133941) | Tropical forest soil microbial communities from Panama analyzed to predict greenhouse gas emissions - Panama Soil Plot 30 (version 2) | reverse complement strand
CTTCCCAGATGCGTGAAATCTCATCAGCTTGCCGTGTCGTCACAGGTGGACCGATGCGCGCACTGGCCGGAAGTTTGATTCTTAGAAAACTCAATACTGCGCGGATCGTCGCCTCATAATCCAGGCAGAGTTTTTCATACTCAACCTGGAACGGTTTGACTCCGATACGTCGAAAGAAATCGTCCCAGATTTTCTCCTGCCGTTCTGCTTCGTGCAGTGACTGCTCGATTAGGTCAGGATCGAACTCCGGTTCTCGCAGAATGCTTTTGCCCTTCTGGACTTTCCAAAGTCCTGTTTGAAGTGCGCGAGCTGTGGATAATGCCTGGCGCAATTTGTGACGTCGCACGATGCGCAGAAAACAAAGACGGGGGAAAGCGGTGCGCAACAACTCGAGGTCGCCTGTCGCAGAATTTCCAAAACCATGTGCCTCTCGCAGACGCGCGAGGAAATCGTCCAGATACCAGCTCATCAGTTTGAAACCAAACACCTCGTTGCGTGTTATCTTTGTGTTCACGATGGTGTGGACGTACGCGGCGTAATCAGCAGCCGGGTCGACTCCGAGTTCTGCGGCATAACCCGATTCGGCCTTCGGCAGAAAAAATTGCTTCGGCATGCCCGCGCGGCGGGTGTCGCGCAATCCATCAGTCAACAAATTGCTGCCCGACCGCGGAATCGTGCAGACTGCGTAACAGCGCCGCGGATGACGCAGCTTATGAAACAAACCTCCCATCTCGTCACACGTCGAGATTGCGCACGTTTAGCGCATTGTCTTCGATGAATTGGCGGCGGGGCTCGACGATGTCGCCCATCAGAATCGTAAACATTTTGTCGGCATCGACCGCGTTGTCCTCGTTAAGGTCAACCTTCAACAGCTTGCGTTTCTCGGGATTCATCGTGGTCTCAAACAACTCCTTCGCATTCATCTCGCCGAGACCTTTGAAACGTTTGATTTGCACTCCGCGACGCCCAATCTCCAGAATCTTTTGCAGGATTTTTGGAATGGAAAACAGCGGATGCAAAACGGCTTTGTCGCCTTCGCCTTCGATCAACTCAAAAATCGGCCGGTCGCTGGTCGCGTAATGATCGACTTTCAGACCTTTTCGAGCGAGTTCGGCGATGATTTTTCCGATCGCAGCGGATTCGTGCAACTCGACTAACCTGCCGCGTCTGCGAGTACCATCGGTACGCACGGGCGCGTCGCCTAACGGGAGCAACTCCTGACCGATCTGCGTGTCGAACAGATTCAGATCCAGATTTTCCTGATGAAATTTGCGGACGGCCTTTTCGTCGTGGAAGTAATGCGCGCTTTCCTCGTTCCCTTCGCGCACCTTCACCAGGTAATTTGGGAGCTTAGCCGACTTGGAACTGCGGTGAGCAAGGTAGGTCTCGAAATCGCCGCCATGACGACGCACTGCTTCGCTTAATTTTGCGAGTTTCTCGAGCGATTCGAGGATGTCCTTCAGTTGTGCTGCAGTGAATTCTTTTTCGTCAGCAAGATTCTTCAACCGAACGTCCTCGGCCCCCAACGAAATGAGAATTTTATTTAGCCGCGTGTCGTCGTCGACATATTCCTCGCGCTTTTTCCGTTTAATCTGATAAAGCGGCGGTTGCGCGATGTAAATTCGTCCTGCGCGCACCAACTCCGTCATCTGGCGAAAGAAAAACGTCAGCAACAGAGTACGAATGTGCGATCCGTCCACATCAGCATCCGTCATGATGATGATGCGGCCGTAGCGGAGCCTGGACATGTCGAACATGCCTTCGTCTTTGCCGTTGCTCTCTTCTTTCGATTTGCCAATACCAGTACCGATCGCTGTGATCATTGCCTGGATCTCAGCGTTCTTGAGAAATTGGTCTTCGCGCGCTTTCTCAACGTTGATGAGTTTCCCCCGAATCGGCAGGATCGCCTGATAACGCCGGTCGCGTCCCTGTTTCGCCGAACCGCCCGCTGAGTCGCCCTCGACGATGTACAGCTCAGTCAATTCCGGATCGCGCTCGGAACAGTCGGCTAATTTTCCGGGCAATCCGCCGCCGGTGAGCGCGCCTTTGCGAATTGTTTCTCGCGCTTTACGGGCAGCTTCACGGGCTCGCGCTGCCGTAAGCACCTTCTCGAAAATGCGGCGCGCAATCGGCGGGTTCTTGTCGAAATAGGTCATCAATCCGTCATATACGGTCGAGTTGACGATTCCGTCGATCTCGGTGTTGACGAGCTTCACCTTGGTTTGCGATTCAAAGCGCGGATTGGGGAGCTTGACGCTGAGCACACAGATTAATCCTTCGCGCACGTCATCTCCGGAAATGGACGGGTCCTTATCCTTCAAAAGGCTGTTTTGCTTTGCGTACTGGTTGATTGCCCTTGTCAGCGCAGTGCGGAAACCAGTGAGATGCGTGCCTCCATCGGGGTTGGCGATGGAATTCGCAAACGGCAAAATCTGGTCGTTGTAGCTGTTGTTGTATTGCAGCACGACATCCACAAAAACTTCGTCCCGCTGTCGCGAGATTACGATCGGCTTTGGATGCAGCACCTGTTTGTTCTCGCCGAGCTGCCTAACGAACTCTTCGATGCCGTGCTTGTAATAAAACCGGTCCTTCTTTGGCGGATCGATGCGTTCATCGGTGAGCGTGATCTCCAGACCCGGATTAAGGAACGCCAACTCGCGGAGGCGCGCTGCCAGCCGTTCGAATTTGAACTCGCTCGTGATCGTGAAAATCGTCGGGTCAGGCAAAAACGTAATGAGTGTGCCTGTGGTCTTTTTGTTTTTGACCTCGCCGATGACCGTAAGTTTCTCGGTCGTTTTGCCTTTGGCGAACGCCATGTGATAAACCTTGCCCTCGCGCGAGACCTCCGCCTTGAACCATTCCGAAAGCGCGTTTGTGCATTTTGCGCCGACGCCGTGGAGCCCGCCCGAATACTTGTAGGCGCCTTGTCCGAATTTTCCGCCGGCATGCAGATTCGTCAGCACCAGCTCGATGGCCGGCATCTTCCATTTCGGATGAATGTCGACCGGAATACCGCGGCCGTTGTCGCGCACTGAGATGGATCCATCAACGTGGATGATCACTTCGATCTTTGTGCAAAATCCTGCGAGATGTTCGTCGATCGAATTGTCGAGAACTTCGTAAACCAAATGATGCAACCCGCGTTCGTCCGGATCTCCGATGAACATCCCGGGCCGTTTTCGGACTGCTTCGAGTCCTTCAAGCTTGTCGATTTGGGCCGCGTCGTACTTTTGTGTTGCGGCGATTCCGGTCGAAGTGGCGATTTTTTCGACCGGGATTTCCTCTTGAACTTGCGCCATAAAAGTGGGGCCCGACGCCCCACATCAAGAGCATAGCCGAAAAAGGCTCGGAAACAACAAATAATCTCGTGGTTTCGAGCAGGTTATTTGTGCTACTAATTGGAGGCAACGCCGCCCCGGAGCCCACTATATTGTGGTCGGAGAGTGGTTCCCAGCGCCAGCGATTTTGGTGTCTTGACCATCCGTTTTCAGACTCGGAAAATAGGCTCCTTTTATGCGCCTCCAAACGCTCTGGGAAGCACGCTGGATTTTAGCGCTTCTTGCGCTGCTTTCGGTGATTTTTGGCTTCTTCTCGGCATGGGCATTCTGGTTCTTTGTGCTGCTCTGTTTGTGCACTGTTGCGTTTTTCCGTGATCCCGAACGTGCAACGCCCGTAGATCCAAATTTAATCGTCGCCGCTGCTGACGGGACAGTGATGGACATCGTGGAGTTGGATGAAAAAGAAGTGCTGAAAAACAAAACGCGCCGCGTCGGAATTTTTTTGTCGATCTTTGATGTGCATACCAATCGCGCGCCTATAGGCGGCCGGGTCGTTTATCGCCAGCATCGGCGGGGGCTTTTTCTCGACGCGCGCCGGCCGGATTGCTCTGAGAAAAATGAATCAATGACGTGGGCGTTTGAGAACCCGCGCGTCACAATTGTTGTGCGGCAGATCACGGGCGCGATCGCAAGACGCATTGTGGCGTGGGCGCAAATCGGAGATGAATTAAAAAAAGGCGAGCGCTTCGGAATGATTCGCTTCGGTTCGCGAACAGAATTATATTTACCGCTTAACGCTCAAGTTCTTGTGAAAGTAGGCGATCACGTCCTCGGTGGCGCGACAATCATCGCACGACTGCCTGATTAATGAACCATCCATCCAAAATTTATCTCCTGCCTAACTTAATGACGGCGGGAAATTTATTCTGCGGATTCACGGCCACGCTCAAAATTCTCGAAGGCGCGCTGCTGCAAGCTACCAACGCGGATCTTGCGGCCGATCGCTTTCACGAGGCGATCTGGTTCATTCTCGGCGCCTTCGTTTTTGATTTTTTGGATGGACGCTTGGCACGTCTGGGCGGACACGACACTCCGTTCGGTCGCGAGTTCGATTCGCTCGCAGATATCGTTTCATTCGGGCTTGCCCCGGCCTTGATGGTGTACCGCGTCGTTCTTAACGAATTTCCGAACGCATGTTGGATCATCGCTTTTGTTTACCTGGCTTGCGGTGCACTGCGCCTGGCTCGTTTCAATTCCGCGTCCGCGAACCATGACGGAACCGATCATCATCAAAACACGTTCACGGGTTTTCCAATTCCTGCCGCTGCGGGTCTGATTGCATCGATTACGTTATTCCTCCTTTGGCTTGCCGAAGGTGAACATCATCTTGGCAAATGGCGCTTCGTTTTGCCACCGCTGCTGCTGTTTCTTTCCTTCATGATGTTTAGCCGATTTGAATATCCCAGTTTCAAGGCGGTCAATTGGAAGACAAAGAAATCGATTCCGCGGTTTCTCGCCATTATTCTGGTTCTCATTTTCACGGTGATGAATTACGAGTGGATGCCAGCGGTCCTGTTCCTGGCTTACTTGCTCTACGGAGTGCTGAGGCCATGGCTGTCGCGCGAATGGCGACGCGAAATTGAGGAAGAAATTGGTGAGGAACCAACTGCGGAGACGGCTGAACAAGCGCGCTGAGATCGACAATCGATTGTAGAACAACCGCTCCGGTTGCCAAGCGCGCGTAGGGTAGGCGGTGCGCCTGCCCCGTTAAGCGTCTTTAGCACGGAGTCGTAGCCTAACGACGGTCAGGACCTTAGTATTTGCTTGTCGCCTTCTGAAATAAACAAGCCGTCACGCGGTGAAGCGTGACGGCTAATTGCAAACCTGCTCTTTTACTCGGCGTACTCAGCGGGTGAACAAAACATGTCCGCTGTAAGTACCATGCCCACCAAAGTCGCCGTCGCATGCGCCGCCCAGGTCACCCTCAGCCGTTAAGTTCGCAACTACACCCGCGAGATCGCCAGTTCCTTGTGTGCCGACAAAACGGAGGTTTTCATGCCCCGTATTAAGGTTACCGATGCCTTCATAAGTGAAGAGCATCGTGCCAGACCTGCCATTCACCGAACCAGTGAACAGTAGGCTGCCGTGCAACGTTATGGAACCATCGCGATGAACGACATCCATCTCAGTGCCTGTTACGCCAGTTGAAGTTGAAGTGAAGGTGCCAGTAGAGCTTCCGCTTATGTCGAACGTGATGATCAAGTTTTCACCGACTTGGCGAAGACTAGTTCGTGTGAAGCAGGGATAGAAGTCCCCCGTTGCGTTAGGCGGGGGGCTGTCAGCTCGAATACTCGACAACGTCAGTGACCCGCCAGCAATTGCGAGCGCACAAAAAATTGTGCGCAGATGTGATAGGAAACGATTTTGATGTAACCAATAATAAGTTTTCATACACACCTCTAAAGGAACTGGAAAACAAAGTTCCGAAATTTCAGGAGATTTTCGCTGGAAGCCCCGAAGTGGATGCCGCGTCACACGAATTGCACGAATTCTCACAAATTTCGGAAGCTTGAATCAACTGCTGAACCGGTTCGTGTAACTTCGTAAAATTTTGTGTCTCAATTGGTGCGAATTCGTGAATGGAGCTGAGGGTTCAGCGACATAGAACGTAAAGCCGCGACGGGTAGCGGCCAGCGAGCGAGCTTCAAATTCGTGTCTCCATCTCTGGCGCTCTTTTGCGTCTTTGGTGGATTAGCGGCGCGGAAGGTATTGCGAGCCGTCGGTCTGAAACTAGTCCGACGCCGGCGCGCGCATTTTTAACGGCGCCGGCGTCGAGTTGTGCGTGATTAATTTAAGGACAGTCGGGGCAGGCGCCCTGCAAGGACAGGCATCCTGCATAATCCGCGACCAGCCGACCGTGAACGCTCCTAGTCGCCCCTGTTCCTCTATCTGTTCCGCAGCCGCTCGCCCCGAGGGTGCCCCCGGTGACCCACCAAATGCCGGTGCCCAGTGTGTAACAGGTCAGGTCCTCTTCATGGATTTGGATCGTGCCATTCGCCGTGGTGATGGTGATGTCAGCGTAGATATCATCACAAGCGTGCTGGGGCAATGGCGTTACTACCGTGCCGGTTGCCGTGAAATTGCGAAGAAGCGGCGAGTGTCCCGTTCCGAGGACCATGAAGGTCACGCGCTCAGAATCCGGCACGCCCAGTTGGATTCCGGTGATCTGGTACGCGATTGTGAACTGATGATCCTCCGCGTAAGCCGATGGTGCAGCGAGCGTCGCATACAGCGCTAGCGCCACCGCGGTCATGAACGCACCCGCGCTTGCGTAGCGGACCTTTGTTAAGAAACGATTTTGATTTGATAGAGGATAAGTTTTCATAACAATCCTCTAAAGGAACTGGCAACCAAAGTTCCGAAGAATTTTGAATAGGACGCCGGGCGACACGAATTGCACCAATTGACTGCCAAAGTTGGAGCGGGCGGCTCAAGCGTTATAAATTTGTGACAATTCGTGAAATTCGTGTGTGCATCTTCGGGAGCCTTTTTGGGCTTGTAGAAGAATCGAAAAACGCTCACGCTGTTGGCTGGTGAATGCGGAATCTGAGGCGCGCATGTTTACCACCACGCGCTGGAGTCTTGTCCTTGCCGGAGCGAACATCAACGGGGACCAGCAAAAGGCTGGTGAAGCCTTGGCGGAGCTTTGCCGAACTTATTGGCGGCCCGTCTTCTCTTACGTCTGCCGCCGTGGCTATTCGCCCGAGGACGCGCAGGACATTACGCAGGATTTCTTCCTGATGATTTTGAAAACCAACTGGCTGCAGCAGGCCGACCAAACCCGAGGCCGTTTCCGCTCGCTTTTGCTTAAGTCCGTGCAGAATTTCCTGCACAACCTCGCTGACACCAGGCAAACACTAAAACGGGGCGGTGCCGTTGAATTCGTTTCCTGGGATGCGTGGATGGCAGAAGCGCCCTCGCAGATCTCGATTTCTCCACGCGCACTCGCCTCGCTTGCGCCCGAGCGGCTCTTTGATCTTCGCTGGGCTGCAACAGTCGTCGAGCAGGCGCTTCGGCGTCTGCGTGAAGAATGTGAAGGCAAAGGACGACTTCGCCTTTTTGAGGGATTGCATGATTATCTAGCGGCAGAACACGCCGATATCTCGTATGCAAAGCTGGCCGCCGCGTTAGGCATCGCAGAGACAGTAGTGAAAAAGCAGCTACATAATTTGCGAGAGCGGTATCGGTGGCTACTGCGGGACGAGGTCGCTCACACCGTCGGGAACCCAGCTGATGTGGATGACGAAATCCGACATTTGTGTGCCGCACTGGCCACAGCAACCTGATTAATAAACAACAAGTTTCAAATGCTACTGTTATGTATCTCCCAGAATACTGCGTCCGCGGCTGCTTAACTGAGTTGAGTCCCGATCCCCGATTCGCTGCATTGCCCAGAGAAATCGGGGTCGAAACATGAGCGCCACTATAGAACATCGCAAGCTCGCCGCGATCATGTTTACGGACATGGTGGGCTATAGTGCTCTCGTGGAGCGCGATGAGGCTATCGCACTTGAACTACTCGAGGAACACCGCCGGCTCTTGCGCTCAATCTTTCCAAAGCATGAGGGCTTGGAAATCAAAACGATTGGAGATGGTTTCCTAGTCGAGTTTTCCAGCGCGTTGGCGGCAGTGCGATGTGGGATTGAAATCCAGGAGGCGATTGCCAGGAGAAATTCCGCCAATCCATCACAAGGAATTTTCCAGCTTCGTATCGGAATTCATGCCGGCGATGTTGTCCGCCGTGCTGATGACGTGATCGGTGATGGCGTCAACATCGCTGCTCGCATCGTACCGTTGGCCGGAGCAGACGGCATTTGTGTTTCGCGACAGGTCTTCGATCAAATCGAGAATCGCCTTGCCAATCCCCTGAAAATAATGGGTCAGGTGAAGGTCAAGAATATGATCCGGCCACTTGAGGTTTACTGGGTCGGATACGAGGGCGCACCCCACAACCCGCCTAATCTTGTGCAGACCGACAACTTGTCTTCGGCTCAGAAATCGATTGCTGTGTTGCCCTTCGTTAACATGAGCTCAGATCAGGAGAACGAGTACTTAAGCGACGGCCTAACAGAAGACCTGATAATGGCGTTTTCACGGTTGAAGGGACTACGCGTCCCCGCCCGGACTTCAAGCTTTGCGTTCAAGGGAAAGAACGAGGACATCTGCCGAATAGGCCAGCAACTGAATGTGACGAAGATTCTTGAGGGCAGTGTGCGCAAAGTTGGTGATCGGCTGCGCATAACGGCACAACTGATTAATGTGGCGGACGGCGATCATCTGTGGGCGCAGATGTTTGATCGCCAATTGAAAGACGTCTTTGCAATCCAGGACGAGATTACGCGCGCAATTGTGCGCGAGCTCGAGATGCAATTGATCGGCGCGGGCGATCAGTCGGTAACAAAACACGGCACTTACAATACGGAGGCCTACCAACTTTACCTTCAGGCGCGGTATCATTATTACAAATTCACTGGAGAGGGTTTCAGGCGTTGCATCGAGTGTTGCAAAAAAGCCCTGGAGATCGAACCCAACTACGCACTGGCTTACGCCGCCTTATCCCTCTCTTATCAGCTCGGTTGGCACTATGGCCATCTCTCACTTGAAGAAAAACTCGTTACAAGTGTTCGTCGCGATCTGGCCGCAGAAAAAACAGCGGCTCTCGATTCAAATCTAGCTGAAGCGCAAACTGACGATCTGCTGATCAAGGCTTTGTCAAAACCACTGTCTATGGTGAGATTTTGGAATCGGGCCGCGGAAAGGGCAGTAGAACTCGATCCGAACCTAGCCGAAGCGCAAACGGTCCTGGCGATGGTAAGATTTTGGAACGAGCGGGACTGGCCAGCAGCTGAAGACTGCTTCAAACGCGCAATCGAGCTTAACCCCAACTACGTCACCGCTCACGAACATTACGCTGGCGCGTTGATATGCATGAGGCGGGACGATGCTGCGATGACCCATGCGCGTTTGGCGCAACAGCTCGATCCCTTATCCCCGATGATCATTATGCACACCGGATTTGTCTGTTGGCTCAGTCATCGCTATGATCTGCTGCTCGAACGGGCCTGTACTCTATTTGATCTTCAATCAGATTTCTTCGGGGGGTATTGGGCCTCGGGGTTGGCTCATTGGGGTCAGGGAATGCAAGAGGCTGCGGTCGCAGAGTTGCGCAAAGCAGTTACCCTGGGCGGAGGTCCTCTGCCTTTGGCTGATCTGGGATGCTTACTGGGTCGGTTGGGTCGAAAGGCTGAAGCCCAACAGGTGCTAGATGAATTGGCCGAACTCGGAAAGCGGGTGAATGTCCAACCTACTTATCTCGGCTTCGTTCATGCTAGTCTAGGGAATTACGATGAAGCCTTCGCATGCTTTGAACGCGGCTTGGAACACGAAAACGCTAGCATTGCCTGGCTCCGGGAATATTGCATCTTTGCTGGTTTGGACGGTTTGGTTGCCGACCCGCGGTTCCCCGCGTTGCTAAAGCAAATCGGACTCGAAGAAAGCAGTGGCAATAACGTAACGGGTTCGGGCGTTGCAGAGACTGCCGTCAAAGGACAACTAGATCATTCGTCTAGCGGCACAAGTGAGAGTCCGAAGAAGTGTCCGCGCTGCGGCGCCGCTATCCGGAATGATGAGAGAACGTGCATCAACTGTCTCCTGCACGAAGGACTCGAAACCAAAGGCGAACCGTCGCGGGAAACATTTGAGAGCATTCTCACAGAAGCGAACGTGACCGACACCCACTGGCGGCTCGGTCATTACGAAATTCTGGAGGAGATAGGTCGCGGCGGGATGGGAGTTATTTATCGTGCGCGGCAGCAGCACTCCCGCCGGATCGTCGCGGTGAAGCGCATCCTCGCTCATCAGGTGAATTCACATGAGACGCTGGTGCGCTTTCGGCGCGAAGCCGAAGCGGTCGCCAGCCTCGATCATCCAAACATTCTTCCAATTCACGAAGTCAGCGAAAGCGATGAAGGCCTGCCGTATTTCAGCATGAAATATGCGACAGGTGGCAGCCTTCGCACCGCAGCGCCGACGCTACGCACCAAGCCTCGCGAATGTGTGCGGGTGATGGCAAAGATCGCGCGTGCGATTGCGTACGCTCATAGCAAAGGCATTCTCCATCGAGACCTTCAGCCCGGAAACATCCTCCTGGATGAGAACGGCGAACCGATGGTGAGCGACTTTGGCCTCGCAAAATGGCTCGATGAAGGTAGCGACCTAACAAGGACACTGGAGACACTGGGAACACCGGGTTACATCGCACCCGAGCAAGCCGAACACCCAGCCGACAAGCTTACATGTGCAGCCGACACTTATAGTTTAGGCGCGATTTTGTGTTACCTTCTTACTGGCCGCCCGCCATTCGTCGGCTCGAATGTTCTTAATGTCATTCATCAAGCCGCTGCGACGCCGGCGCCACGTTTGCGTTCGCTCGTACCGTCACTCGACCGCGATCTGGAGACAATCGTCGCTCGCTGTCTGGAGAGTGATCCAAGCGCACGCTACCAATCCGCCGGAGCACTAGCCGATGACCTTGACCATTGGCTGCGGCACGAGCCGATTGTAGCGCGGCACACCGGAATTTTTACGCGCGGACGAAAATGGGTGCGACGCAATCCAACTTCGACGGTGCTAGTAGCATCGTTAATCGCCCTCGCCGTGGCGATTGGTGTGATGTTCTGGGAAAGAAAGTCAACCCACCCGGTGCCGAGCGGTGATGGATCGATTCCCTACAAAAGCATTGCGGTGCTCCCCTTCGAGAATCTGAGCACCGATCCTGAGAACCCGTTTTTCGCTGATGGTGTGCAGGACGAAATCCTCAACGACCTGGCAAAAATCGCTGACTTAAAGGTAATCAGCCGGACATCGGTGATGCCATACAAGAGCGGCGCGAAACGAAACGTGCGCCAGATTGCAAATGAACTTGGTGTGGCACACGTGGTCGAGGGAAGCGTGCAGCGTGTTGCAAATCGTGTCCGAGTCAGTGCGCAGCTAATCGACGCTAAGAACGACACTCATTCGTGGGCTAACAGTTATGATCGGCCTCTCGATGACGTCTTTGCGATCCAAGCCGATATTGCCAAAGCGATTGCCGGCCAGCTTCAGGCGAAGCTTTCGCCAGCGGAGAAAACCGCCATTGAAAAACCTCCGACAACAAACCTTATAGCGTACGATCGTTACTTGCGCGCCCAGAAGCTATTGGCGCAACAAACAACTCAGCACCCAAGGGACATTTACGAAATAGCACGGTTATTGGATCAGGCGGTAGCGAACGATCCAAGGTTCTTACTCGCTTATTGTGAACTGGCGCGAACACATGCCTATCTTTATTTTCTGGGAATTGATCACACTCCCGCCCGCGTGGCGCTTGCCGAGAAGGCACGCGACACGGCTTTACGTCTCGGCCCCGAGCGTGGTGAGCCGCATCTAGCTGCGGCATGGGTCGCCTATTGGTGCTATAAGGACTACGAGACGGCCCTCGCCGAGGTTGACATTGCCCGGCACAGATTGCCAAACAACGCATCCGTCTTCGAGATAACCGGTACGATCACTCGCCGACAAGGTCATTGGGACGAATGTATAAAGAATTACGAACGCGCCATCGAGCTCGATCCACGTAACCCCTTGCTGCTTGGCAGCGCTGGATACACCTATGAGTATGAGCGACGCTTCCCGGAGGCGGTGGCGTATTGGGATCGAGCTGTAGCACTCGCAACGGACGATCCGACTGTGGCTGTATTGCGTGCGCGAATCGATTTCGAATCGCGCGCCGACACGCAACCTAGATACGAAGCTGTTCAGACTACTTTAGCCAAAGACCCAAGCGTGGTGGATAGAATTGCTGACCAATGGTTCGATGTGGCTCTTTGCCGGCGCGATGCCGCGGAGATGGCCAGCGCCTTAGCTTCATTGCCTCCAGAAGGAACCTATGGAGTGCCTCGCTCCTTTGACGAAGGCTTGGCGGCGCGTGTTCGAAATGATCCGACCGGTGCTGAAAAGGCGTTTACTGCGGCGCGTGCTGAGATGGAAAAGATTGTGCGGGAGCAGCCCGACTACGCTCAAGCTCTCTCCACGCTCGGAATGATCGACGCGGCGCTCGGTAATAAAGAAGACGCGATGCGTGAAGGTCGTCGTTCTGTTGAGCTCTTACCCCTTACAAAAGATGCGATGACGGGTGCAGACCTGCTGACAAACCTGGCGATCATCTATGCTTGGGTGGGCGAAAAAGATCTCGCGATTAAACAATTGCAAGAAGTTCTACAGGTTCCTGGCCCGGCCTGCTACGGCCGATTGCGTTTGGACCCTTCCTGGGATCCGCTGCGCGGTGATCCGCGTTTCGAAAAACTCGTAGAAGAATCGAAGAAACCGGTGACGTTGGGATCACTCCAACGCCTGCCGGCGGGGATTGCAGTGCTGCCGTTTGAAAATCTGAGCGCTGATCCCGAGAACGCGTTTTTCACTGACGGCGTACAGGACGAAGTCCTGAATAATCTGGCAAAAATCGCTGACTTGAAGGTGATCAGTCGGACATCGGTGATGCAATACAAGAGCGGCGCGCAGCGAAACCTGCGCCAGATTGCGAATGAACTCGGCGTTGCGCACGTCGTCGAGGGCAGTGTGCAACGTGTTGCAAACCGCGTCCGAGTCAGCGCGCAGCTAATCGACACAAAAACCGATACGCATTTGTGGGCAGAACGTTATGATCGATCACTCGATGACGTGTTTGCCATTCAGAGTGAGATTGCGCAAGCGATCGCCAATACATTGCGAGTCAAGCTTTCTCCGAGCCAGGCGAGTGCCTTGGCCGCAGCGCCTACCCGCGACCCGGAAGCTTATGATCTGTTCCTGAAGGGCGAATACCAGGAACGCCAGGCAGAGAGTGCGGAAAACAAGGAATTGTTCGATCGCGCCGAAACCTTCTATCGGCAAGCACTGGCGCGTGATCCAAACTTCGCGCTTGCGTATGCGCGACTCGCTTACAGCCGTATGCAACGGCATTGGTTTAGCAATCGTCTGACTTCAGCACAATTGGACGAGGTAAAGTCTGATATCGAACACGCACTGGCGATTGCTCCAGATTTGCCAGAGGCGTATCTGGCGCTGGGTGTATTTCATTACTGGGGTCATCTTGACTATGATTCCGCATTGAAGGCACTCGGTCGGGCCATTGAACTCCAGCCGAGTAACTTTGATAGTCGGACCTTCCTGGCTGTAATTTACCGCCGCCGCGGTGAATGGCGACGATCACTTGCTGAATCTGAGCGGGTGTTGGAACTCAATCCGCGCGAGTCCTTCGCTTCCACCGACATTGGCGATACCTATCTTTCACTTCGCCGTTGGAGTGATGCTGAACGCGCGCTTAGCCGCGGCTTAGCTCTGGACCCCCATAACATAAATGCTGGCTACCACCTCGCGCAAACCTACGTCAACAGCACGGGCGATATTCCGCGTGCTCGACAGGCTTGGCAGGGAATACCGGAAGGCAAGGGGCAAGTCAGCCCGTATGGAATCGTGATTTCGCAGATGACTCGCGAGAGCGTATATCTCAATGTGCTTGAGAGACGTTTTCCCGAAGCTCTCAAGGCGTGGGACGTGCTGCCGACCAACACCACCGAAGAACGTCTGAACAAGCTAAAGGCACGAGTTGCGATTCAGGTAATTGCGGGCCAAAAAGGGGCAGCCAAATCAGAGGCCGAGGAAGCTCGCGTTTTACTCGAAACCCAGCTAGCCAGACGGCCGCCGCAAGACCGCACCTCATTAACGGAGGTAGCTTGGATTTATGTTTGTCTAGGGCGTAACGCCGATGCGCTTCGCATCGCGCGAGAAGCAACAGAGGCGCTGCCAATAGAAAAAGACGCGCTTGTCGGCGGGTATTTTCTTACCGGACTGGCCCAAATCCAAGCGCACACAGGCCACTCTGAAGAGGCGGTAAAACTACTTCGGCAGCTGCTCACAATCCCTGCCGGAGAATACATTTCTGTTGCGCGGCTGAAGATCGACCCTGTCTGGGACCCAATCCGTAACGATCCAGATTTTCAAAAACTTCTTTCCGAACCCGAGCCGGCAACTGTTTACAAATAGCGAATTGCAAGAAGGTCGCTGTGGTGGCAGGCGTGCCGCCTGCAGTTCTTCAAGGTTCGCAGCCGACACGGCTGCCTCTACAGCTTTTGAT
>Ga0066904_10000029_pt1 | contig 14601 bp, 12 predicted proteins | sample PanSoiMetaPlot30_FD_133941 | JGI IMG/M metagenome (GOLD analysis project Ga0066904, IMG submission 133941) | Tropical forest soil microbial communities from Panama analyzed to predict greenhouse gas emissions - Panama Soil Plot 30 (version 2) | reverse complement strand
GGAATTGAGCGGAGCTGTATCGTAATTTGCTACATCAAAACGATATTCGCCGGTCAGATTCGTGCGGCTGGTCAGGCTAAATTGCAATTGCTCGCCGAGCGTGTACTCGGTCCGGTTCTGAGATGCTCCGACCGACGATGATGCAGAGTACTGCACGCGGTCGAACGTGAAGCTGGTTACAGTACTAAACCGCGGGAGCCAGTGATAAGTCAGCGCAAAAATATCCCCTGTGTTGAAGTATGGGCTGCGCACGTTTTCCGGGCCAATATTGGACTGGAAATTGGGCTCGTTCTGGTATGAGCCGTACACGCTGGCGTAGAAAGAAAGCCGTGTGGAGAAATTATGCGTGAGCGACATCGTGACGTTTCCACTCATCTCGTCCTGGCCTGTCACATCGAAAAATTGGCTGAAGCGTCCAACACCAACTAAATAAAATTGTGTTCGCGCGGACGGAAAATTATATGTGAGCACAATATTTTCTCTCGCGAACAATGAGCCTGCGCCGCTGGAAGTCAGAGTAACGTTGTCGTCGTAGCCCATGTCCAGACCTGCCGTGAGCTGAATCGGAATAGCCGGCAGCCAGCCGACACCAGCCCGTTCGAACGATGAAGCCGGTGCCTGTTGACCCGTCGCCTGGAGGGGAGCCATGAAAGAAGCAGCGAACACGAGCGCGAGAGTGAGCGAACCAACGCATTTAGAGGACTGGTGGATTCGACATCGCAGAATCACGTCTGTTCGCACATCGCGCCCTCGCGGCACCTGAAACTAGAACCAGCTGCGCGCGATATAGATCACGTCCCCATCCTGGACATATTCTGGTCTTACTGGCTGACCGTGAATGGCTGGTCGAAGATTGATGGTCTCAGTGCGTTGCACCCCGTTAATTACGCGAGTGAGACGAACATTGCTGGCGCTCCCATAATCACTCACCCCGCCGGCTTCCATAATCACCTGGTACACAGTCGTGGGGCGGTCAAAGGTGTATGTGGCTGGTTTATTGGCAAATCCGGATACGGTCACAGTCGCCGTGCCGTTCTCCAGTGTGACCAGCACTTCGCTGTTGTCGAGCTTGCCCTCGTAGCGGCTGATCAGCTCATGTTGAAAATCGATGACTCTCCTGCCAGCAGCTGTTAGTTCGCCGATGAGAGGGAGGCTCACCTTCCCGTCCCGGCGAATTTTCTGTATCTGATCCGGGACACTCTCATCGGCATAAGCAACCTTGATTACATCTCCCGGAGAAAGTCTTACCGCTGTGTGAGGACCTGGCGGATTCGGCAGAGGCGGTAGCGGACTTTGGCAACCGCCGCACACCAGCGCGGCAGAGACCAGAAAAGCGGAAACGTACAAAACAGCTCGCGAGTCGTGAATGTTGCGATGAATCGCCTCAGTACCTGTCAATGCCCGGTTTTCGCAAACATCTTTTCTGCTCTGCGTCATGCCGTCTGTGTAGTCGAAGCGATTACCGCCAGGCAAGACAAATGTCGTTGAAATTGTCGGGGCGCCGGCACGGGCCTCACGCAACGTGCGACCCGTCTGCGCCCAAGCCGAAATCGACTGAGAAAATCATATATGTAGCGGCAGGCGTGTCGCCTGCGACGCTCATCTACAGCCGCATTTCCAACCGCCGCGACAAGGTGTCCTTCTAGGGGTTGGACTCGGCATCGGAGTAGCTATCGGTGTAGAAGTCGCAGTTGGCGTAGGCCGAGGCCGCGGAGTCAGCGAGGCCTCGGTGTATGTCTTGGTGTGCAGTCGGCGTAGCGCCTGGGCGGCGTAGTCACCTATCGCTGATGGCCGCCACTGCTATCCACGGCTAAACCTCACCGTGACTTTATTAGAGCAGTTTTGAGTGCCTGCTTCGCAGACCTTATAGGTGTAGGTGCCCCTGCCAGTCACCCCAACGCCATCGGTGTAGAAACTGGGGGCGTTCGGTACAGTGGCAATCAACGCGCCGTTACGATAAATGTCGATATTGTTCGAGGTAGCCCCATTCCAAGAGAGATCCACCGTCTGCTGCCCCTGCACCTTGTAGCGACTCGCACTGAGCGTGATCTGCCCCGGTGTCGGAGTAGGCGTTGGGGTTGGCGTGACTGTTGATGCTGGCGTGACCGTGGCTGTTGGCGTGGGCGTGGATGTCGGAGCTGGGGTTGGCGTAGGTGCAGGTGTTGGAGTTGATTGAGCCAAAAATCTGATTTGTGCGGGAATCTGGTTCATCATCGGAACGAGATCCGGGCCGATCGGCGGCCAGACCACACCATTTGGCCACCAACCTGGCTGGCTGGAGTAGTAAAGTGAGTCCGGTATGGTGTGATCAGAGATCGACGGATCCCACACCACGTCATTGTGCGCGGCATCCCAATTGCCGTGACGTAAGATTGTGGTTGCGACATCGTGATCGAGCTGCTGGCATCCGTCTAGCGTATTGGGTAGCCCGCTGTAATCCGGCGGTGTTGTTGGCCCTAATGTCCCCGTGTAACTGCAATTTCCAATGTTTGCAAAGCCCAGCTCGTAGATCGGCGCAATCCCATAACTCCAGTAATTTGCAACTTCCGTTTCATAAGCGTTTGCCCAGGTGTCTCCAAGAACATTACCCACGATATTGTAATAGTTTGAGAAATGCTTCAGCCGTACCTGCCCCTGAATGCGATTGCGGAAAAGCGTGTTGTAACTGGATGATCCGTAGTACCCGTCGTCTTCAAAATCCTGGATCACATTGCCTTCAGCCAGATTAAGAACGCTCCCCGAACCATGATTGAAACTGATGTCCCAAAAACCCGAAGCCGTGTTCGTCACATAATTGTACCCAATCACGTTGCATGAAGCAGGATTAATCCCGTCTTCCAACATAATAGGCGGCGCACCCCCATTGTTACAGATGTTGTCCTCAATTAGGTTCCAGGAGGCAAGGTTAAACTCGATCCCTTCGTGATTGGGCCCACTACCCTGCACATCGTGCGTGTAACAGCCGCGCACCTCGCAACGCACCACTGTGTCCCAGCGCATTTGCCGCGAATACGCTCTCCGTATCTCCACCTCCTTAGCCCAGCAGCCCCACGCCTGCTGAATCCAAATCGGCATGTTCGCCGTGCTGTTGGACATGTCCAAGGTCAGGCTCTCGATCCCCACCCCCTGCACAAAAGCCGTGCTGTCAACCAGCGCCACCGGGCTCATCCCGCTGAAATCAAACGGACACGGCGGATCGAAAGTCACCGTCGTAGAGGTCTTGCTGCGAATTTTGAAATACACCCTCATGGAACGCCACGTATCCGGAAAACCTCCCAAATTATGCGCCCAACTTGGCAGAACATTCGGTGCAATCGCCAGCGGAGCCCCAATTACAAAAGCAGTCGTACTTGCCACGGTAATGGTGTTACTGCCTTTCGTCGCTCCCGAGGTGATGGGAACCCAGTTGCTTGAGGACTGATCGGGAGGCGGCCACGTTGTGTCTCCTACCGTAAAGATTGGATTGTTATTGGCAGAAAACAAGATCGTGCGGCCCATCCCAGCGCCACGTAGTGTGCGGTTGCTGTTGCTATTGGCCACGTGAACTAATGTTCCCACGCGGAAAGTTCCCTCTGGAATGTAAACGACCTGGTCCGCCGGGCAGTTATTGATGGCGTTTTGAATGATGGCTGAACAATCAATTAAGCCCGTGGGATTAGCACCGAGATCGGTGACGATGTTTTTCCAAATTGTTGTGCGATTCAGAATACCGCCCGGCACACCAGCGTTGCCCTGCCAGGGAGCAGTGCGATTGTCGGGAATGATAGTCGCCCCGCAGTACGGGGCGAGACAAACGCCCAAAAACAGGGCCAGCAAAAGCGTCCCGGTCCTTTTCACAATTGCGGCTTATCGGCGGTCCTCGCGATTCGCCGATGTCGCTGGTATCAAGATGGATATAGGGTGTCAACACTTTTCTTAGGATTGTTTTCTTAGGGAAATGACTGGGAAAACGTGTGAATAACTGTGAAAAACTTTCTCCTGAGTGGTGCAAGCGTTCCCGCCTTTCGACCAATTGTCTTCAAGACCCGGTAGTGGGCGGTTTTTGTCCTTCGCCGTTAGGCGCCTGTAGCTGCGGTCAATACTCTGTGGTCGAACGCCAAAAAGAGATTTTGCTTTAGCGGTGGCCCTGTAATTTGCTTTCCCTCATGAACGCCTGGGTTCTATGCGTTCCACACTTTTCCGGGCGCAACAGGCACGCCGGCCATGGCGTTTCGCGTGTCCACAATGCACTGCGCCCAATCAGCAAGGTCGTGGTAGTTCACGCAGCTGTGATTGGTTGCGATAAGCACGATGTCGAACTTTTCTATCGCTGCGCGGTCCCACCCCACAGATTTTCTACCGGCAAATTGCGAATGCTCACGTGTCGGCTTAATCACCGGCACGTACGGATCGTAATAGGCCACTTCCGCGCCGCGCTCCGATAACAAATTTATCAAGACGTAACTGGGCGACTCGCGCTCGTCATCGACGTTCGGCTTATAAGCCAGTCCCAAGATCAGCACCCGGCTACCTTTCACGGCTTTGTTTCGGGCATTCAGTGCATCCACGACCCGGTGCACCACGTGTTCCGGCATTGCGGTATTTATCTCGCCCGCAAGCTCGATGAAGCGCGTGTGCTTGCCGTATTCACGCGCCTTCCAAGTGAGGTAAAACGGGTCGATCGGAATGCAGTGTCCGCCGAGGCCGGGCCCCGGGTAGAACGGCGTGAACCCAAAGGGCTTCGTCTTCGCCGCTTCTATGACTTCCCAGATGTCAATTCCCATTGCGCCATAAACCAGTTTGAGCTCGTTAACCAACGCGATGTTTACACTCCGGAAGATGTTCTCGAGCAGTTTGGTGGCTTCGGCAACGCGGCAAGATGAGACCGGGACAAGCGTGTCGATCGCGCGGCCATAGACCGCCATCGCCCTCTCAAGGCAAGCAGGGGTGTAACCGCCCACGACTTTCGGAATCTTTTTCACTTTGCTTTGCTCGTTGGCCGGATCTTCGCGTTCTGGAGAGAACGCGAGATGAAAATCCAGGCCCGCCTTCAGCCCCGACCCCTCCTCCAATACAACGCGCAAGTCCTCATCCGTTGTCCCGGGATAGGTGGTCGATTCAAGCACAACCAAAGCGCCTTTCGAGAGATATGGCGCGATGGCCCGGCCGGTTTCCAGAACGAACGAAATATCCGGTTCCCGGTTTTTAGTAAGCGGGGTCGGCACACAAATGATCACTGCCTCGACGTCTTTGATGAGACTGAAGTCCGTCGAGGCCGAAAACTTTCCGGAACTAACCAACTCTGCGATGGCCGAGGGTTCAATGTGTTTGATATAGTTCTGCCCGGTGTTTAGCAGCTCAACCTTTTTAGGATCGACATCGATCCCCGCCACCTCGGTGCACGACCGAGCAAACTGGATCGACAGTGGCAGCCCAACGTAGCCCAGGCCTACAACAGCTATTTTCATATGAAAGCCATAGTCAGAGCATTCTTTTGACCACGGATGACACGGATTTCACGGATTTTGGTGTAGAGGCGGCTGTGTCAGCCGCAAAAGGGAGAAGTTAACCTTCGACTATCAACACGGAATCCTCATCGCTCCCGCGATGGCCAGAAGAACAACTTCGCGTAGAGGTAAGCAACACTTTCGCTAACGATATCTCTAACTCCCTCGCTGTACCGCCACCAGCGGTTGGCCTTGTAATCGGGATTGGGAACGGCAATGATGCCAATCTTGACACCGGGCCCGAACGCTTCCTGAAAAAGCAGACGGCTCCGGCGCGCGTGCACGTCTTCCGTGACAACATTGACGCCGTGCACGGTCACGTGATGTTCGTTGAACCAGTCTCGCAGCGCCTTCGCAGCGCTGTAGGTGCGATCACGGTCGCTGACCCGCGAAGGTACCATCTGGATCAGATCAGGTGAAAATCCCTCCGCTCGTAAGCGGCCTGCGCCCAGACTTGCCGACGTATTGTAATCGTTAGTGTAGCCGCCCATCCCGACGATCGGGCCGCCTGTGGTGAAGACACGCTGATAATGGCCCGCGTTGAATTCGTTGATCGCAGCGCGAATGGAATATTGATGGACCCAGCCTTCCACGACGAGCGCGTCTGTATCCACGCGATCGGTGACAGCAAGAAATGGATAAAGACGGTGGGTAAACAAAGTAGCCAGGCCGATGATCAATAGTCCCATCATGATCCAGCCTTTCCACGAAAGTCCCCATCGCTCCCTGCGGTTTGCGAGCCCAAAGAAGCCGCTCTTCCGGGTGATGGGCGACGAATCACCAGCGACAGGCACCAGGCGCCGCGCCGTTGACTCTTCGATTCCAGATGTTTCGACCACAGATGACACGGATTTCACAGATTTGTATGGACCTGGCTCACGGCGGAACTGAATCGGCAAATCAACAGAAGGAAACGATGATAACCAATTACCTTTTTGCCAGAATCTTTGTTTTCTTAGTTACCTTCTGTAAAAAGGATATTGTCACGACCACGGATGACACGGATTTCACAGAATCGCTAGGGGATCCGGCTGTGTCAGCCCCGACCGCGCAAGCTATCAACTATCAACCCTCCGCTATCAACTATGCGTAGCGTCCCTGGCGAGACAGCCGCAACGCGTCTTCGGCGGCGGCCCAGACGCGTGGAGCAATGGCGTCCCAGGTCCATTTTTCTAGAAAGGCAGCGTAAGCGCGCTCGGCCATCGCCTTAGCACCGGCGCGATCGCGAATCAACGAAACACATGCCGCAGCGAACTTCCTTGGATCATCCGCGAGCAAAAGCTCGCGTCCATCTCTGACATCATAACCATAGGAGCCGAGGCACGTTGAAACCACGGGGCATTTGCGGCTGAAGCCTTCAGCAATTTTTACCCGTGTTCCAGCGCCATGAATCACCGGCACGATCAGTGTCGACCACGTAGCGATCTCATCAGCCGGATCGTCAACATAACCCAGCGCATCAATATCCGGTGCATTTGGCCTTAACGGACCATCCGTATCTTTGCCGACCAGCCGCACGCGAGCGTTAGGTATGGCGCGCTTGACCAAGGGCCAGCACTCCCGCAGAAACCATTTCATCCCTTCCAAGTTAGGGGAATAACTGTAAAGCCCAATGAAGCCGATGCGCGGCGGATCAGCGGAGTTGCAAACTGGCTCCTTTGTAGGCCGCTCAAATCCGTTAGGGATAACATGAATATGGTCTCCACCGCCGAGGTATTGCCGATCTGCCTCGCTGCAAACCGAAAGTACATCGAACCGCTCCTTCCAAAAACTCTCGCGGCGGCGGGACAAATGCATTTGAATGCCGGCCTTCAACTTCTCCTTCAGGCTCGCCCCGTTTCGCCAGACCGTGCGGTGAAAAACGCTTGGCAAATCATCAATGTCCAGGACAGCGCGAGGCCAGTGCCACTGGTTGAGGATGTTCGGCGTCCGCGAGTTCATTACCCAAATCAGATCAAAATCAGTAAGCCGATTGAGCAGGCGATTCCGGTCAGCGGCATCGGCCACGCAGCCATGAACATTGAGGAAGCGCGGATCGAATGCCCATTGAAAACGTCGAATCAATCCGCCATTGCGCTGCACATTCACCCGGACTGGCGGCTCGACTGCAAATTCCTCCACCGCCCTTGTGATTACTTCCGGGCTCGCACTGTCCGAACTGACGACAGCGACAGTTACCTTGGCAATTTTTTGCAGCGCGCGACCAATGTGCAATGCCCGCAATTGCCCGCCGAATGATCTGTCGTGAGGCCATGAAGACGTCAGATACAAAATTCGAGGCGAAGATCTGTTGATGCGCGAGCTTAACGAGTTACCTCTGCCTGTTCGCGGGGATGCGCCACAAAGCGTGCGAAGGCCTTGAGCAGCAAGCTGATCGATCATTCCTTCCATAGTCGCTTTCGCCATCTCACTACGCGCGACCGCAATCACCGCGATGAAATATCATTTTGGCGAGGCCACTGTTTTCGCTCGCCTCGCCCCTATTGCCAAAATAGTTATCCAACCGTCGCGTAAGGAACATGGGGATCCGGATAGCCATTGAAATGGAGCGAGGTAAAGGCTCACCCTCTTTCGGACTGTTATTGAAGACGCGTTTGTATATTCTTTCGTATACTTTATTGTACCACCACCCAGTTATTCTCAGACGTAAGAAGTCCACACTCGTCATTTGGTATCCGAATTCGGAGAACATCGCCTTGTAAAAATCAACCGGCCGATCAATCCAGCTTCCATCATTACAAGGTCTCTCGCTATCTCCGACGTCCTCCATTATCACAACTTCGTCTTTGGTCACACGGCACATCTCTCCTACCAGACTTCTCAGCATCTTACCATCCGTATTATGCTGCAGTACGGTTACCGAGAAAGTCGTATCAATTGACTGATCGAGAAAAGGCAGTGAACAGCCATTGATTTTGTGAAGCTCAATAATGTTTTTGTATCGGTTAAGATTTCGGCAAGCAATATCTCGCATCGCTTGAGATATATCGGCACCGAATATCCGCTTTGGATTTTGATGTTTTGCGATGTGTAGCAAATTTCCACCAGGTCCAAAACCCACCTCCAGTATCTTCTTGTTCTGAAAGTCAATCTGGTCTAAGAACTGGTCTAGGAACTTCTGGCGTTTATATCGGTGGAATGGATCATCATCTCCCGCGAGGTAGTTCTTGCCTCTTTTGTTAAGCTCCTCCGCGACCCTCGACCAATACCTTTCCGGATTATACTTCAACATGTGGGATAAATTTCTTAAATCGGCCCTTATTCCGTTTTTCAACTCGACTGTTGCACTCATCAGCGATATCCAGCGTGCATAACTGTCCGCCATGTGGCCAATTGGATGCGATATAAAGAATACGGGGCGCGCGATTTATCACACTGAAGGACCCGTCGGCGTCACGAGACCCTGATGAATAGCCGATGGCCAAGACTAATTTTCCGCCGGCAAGAACCCGACACGGCAAACCATTCATTTCGAGACAAACTCCATGCAGCTGTTGCTGACTCGGACTCCCTTCTCTCGGTCATAGTACCGCTGCTCGATCCACCTCCATGGGAGTTTCCTTGCCGGCAGAATTGCCTTCGTCACTCAGGGCAATTTGCCGACGCTGCCGTGGCGTCTCGCGTGAAAGCAATTGCATCTCCGCATCGACCATGATGCCGACAAGCTCGTGGAAGCGGACCTTGGGTTCCCAGGAGAGGATTTTTTTCGCCTTGGAAGCGTCGCCGATCAGTAGATCGATTTCGGCCGGGCGCTCATACCGTGAGTCGTGCTTGACGTATTGTTTCCAGTCCAGATCGACATGGGCAAAGGCGTCTTCGGCAAATTCTCGCACGGTGTGCGCTTCGCCGGTGGCTAGCACGAAATCCTCACCCTCAGCGTGCTGAAGAATGCGCCACATGCCTTCGACGTATTCCGGCGCATATCCCCAATCGCGCTTTGCGTCCAAGTTCCCCAGAAAAAGTTCGTGTTGGAGACCATGCTTAATCGCGGCCACCGCGCGCGAGATCTTACGAGTGACAAAAGTTTCACCGCGGCGCGGACTTTCGTGGTTGAACAAAATGCCGTTGCTCGCGCAAAGGCCGTAGCTCTCGCGGTAGTTTACCGTGGCCCAATAAGAAAAAACCTTCGCCACGCCGTACGGACTGCGCGGCCAAAACGGCGTCGTCTCATTTTGCGGCTCTTGTTTCGCGTTACCAAACATTTCGCTGCTCGATGCCTGGTAGAAACGCGAACGCAGTCCTGCCTCGCGAATCGCTTCCAGAATGCGGATCGTCCCAATGCCAGTGACATCAGAAGTGTATTCCGGGATATCGAAGCTCACGCGCACGTGGCTTTGAGCACCCAGATGATAAATTTCGTCCGGCTTCAATTCATAGAGCAGCTTTACCAAATTCACGGAGTCGCTCAGGTCGCCGTAATGAAGAAACATGCGCACCCCATTGATGTGTGGATCGGCATAGAGATGATCAATGCGCAAGGTGTTGAACGTACTGGCGCGCCGGATGATCCCGTGCACCTCGTAACCTTTTTCGAGGAGCAAATCGGCCAGATAACTTCCGTCCTGCCCGGTAATGCCTGTAATGAGCGCCCGTTTCATCAAATGATTAATAACGAAAGCAGCAGTAAGAATTAGACTTCTTTGCTACTGCACATGAAATCGAAGAGTTGAATGCAGAGTGAATTTAGAGCGTTTTAAAAAACATGTGAAGATCTCGAGCGTAGCGCTCGATGTTGTAATAACGCTCCGCTAGTTCGCGACCTTTCTGTCCCATGGCTTCGGCCGTATCGGGGTTGTCTCCGAGGAAGTCAATCGCTTCGGCTAGAGCATCGGGATTCTCCGGCGGAACAAAGATCCCACAGCCCGCTTTTTCGACGTCTATCTCGGTCGGCAAAGCTCCGGTTCGTGTCACGATGACTGGCCGGGCCATAGCAAGCACCTCTACAATCTCCGTAAACCCTCCCGCGTGATACTCAAGGGGCTCTTTTTTAAGTATGATAAGAGAACCCGCGCAACGGGCATAATGATTGTGCAACAGTTGATCGTAACTCACTCGCTTGTTCTCGAAGTTCCAGCCGCGTCCGCTGTCAATCACGTGAACGTTGGATGGCCAGGAGACGTCCTCAGGTAATCCGGGACAGAGAACTTCAATTGACTGACGACAACGTGCCGCAGCAATGCTGAGCGTTTTGAAGTCGCGTAGCGCAATACCGCACGAGAAGAATGCTTCGGGCCGGTATGGCAGTCTGGGATACACGCTTAGATCGGCTCCCCAGCCCAGAGTTTTCACCTTGACTTTCGGGGCAAGTTTCTTTGCCTGCTCGGCTCCGGCGGGAGTCAGTGCAACAATGCCGCTGTGGGCAGAGGCCAAGTTCAGCGGTTCGCGCGCCCAGAGGTTGGAAACAATCTGGCACCCGATAAAGCCCAACTTCTTGAGAAGCAAAAGCCAGTACAAGACATTATGGCCGCAAAAGACGATGCCATCACGTCCTAGCCAGTTCCGAACCATCCCAAGCAGTCTGAGATCGTGCGGGAAAGGATTGAGATAAAGGTAAAAGTCTGGCAATGGCTCTGCGAGTGCGATTTCGTAGCCCATTCGCACTAATTCTAAACAGCCGCGCAAATGATGCGGCGGCAAATCACCGCTTTTGATTTTCTCCCACACTGACGCGCCGCCATAGCTGTCGAGGTAAATGATCCGCCTGAACGGTGTCTTGGCAGCCGAAGAAAGAATGACGATACCTCGTTCCCTGCTTTCGACGATTCCGCGCGTGACGCGACTCGTACGTGCAGCGGGCGCCGCTCGTGCGATCGTGGAAGTCATTGCATTTGTCATTCGCTAGCTAGCTATCGGGCGAGGGCTTCTCACAGAGAATTACCACCCTAATCCGCGCAAAAGTCGCTCGAACCCGCGGACGCCCAGACTCGAACGGCGACCCTGCGTAGCCATCAGTAGGCGATGAAAGACTTTTTCGCTGATTGAGCGAGGATCCGAAAAATCAGCGCCGTTCATGCCAAGTTGACCGGCAAACACCATCCAGTTCTTGTCCCAGATCGCAATCTTTCGGAAATGTTCCCCCCCACGTTCGCGAAGCATCTGTAGCACCTCCTTATCCCAACTGGTCACGGCTTCACTCTTAAGCGAGCGAAAATCGATTCCGGCGCGATCGTATCCCTCGAGCCACTCTGGTTTGATGGGATGAATTTCGCTCTTGTCCCAACCCCCATACATATGATGATACTCACGAAAAATCTGCAATGGTCCCTTTTGCTCATCGTTCAGATGTTCCCAAGCCTGATACCAGCGATGCTTGGCAATCATTCGTGCCCACGCGACATACTGAAAGTGCAAGACAACAATTTCGTCCAAATCCAATACGGGAGCTCCCGATGGCTGCGGAACCCGAGGGCTATGAATGCGCCAACCGCTGAAATCGCAACCGTCATCAACGTAACCAAACGCTGAATGGCTCGGTGGAATCCAAGCCCTGGTAAATCCAGGCAGGATATTTACCCAGCGAAAACGCAGCACGGTTCCGGGCTTTGCGTCCTCAATACGTTCCCAATCTTTGCTCTCTAGGCAGTTTGCTGACAGCGCCTCGTCCGCATCCAACCCAATGAGAATTCTTTTGCCCTCAAATTGCCTGGCACAGTTAAGAAGTATGCTTTGCCGGTAAGCCTCATCGAAAACCAGAGAATCGTTGATAATGACTTGAACGCCAGGAGTGCTCTTTAACTCCTCAAAGGTGCCGTCCGTCGAGCCTTGATCGGCCACAACGATATGGTCTGCCCAGTTTTTTGCCGCTGCTAGGAACTGCTTGATAATCCAAGCCTCGTTCCGAGTCGGTGTGAGGCAGATTAACACAGCATCGTCGCTGGCTTGCATCGTGGTCTTACAAAGTGCCCTATTAGGGGACGAGCTTTCAGTTGGGGACAGCGACAGCGAATGCCGTGCCGGCAGGCTTCCCTATTCCCCTCCTTCGCAGCGCAGTCCTTACATCCGCAACCAGCGACAGCAATTCAGCTTTCCCCCCAGGAAGCAGCGCCCAGAAACCCAGGAAGGTGAAGGCACCGACAAAGCTTCCAATTGCCAGAAACACAGGCGCACCTAGCGGAGGCAGAGCCTGATGGACGAACCTTAATACAATTGCCATCAGAATGCTGGCCGCGGCTGGCCGCACTATCGTCGAAAAGAATGTCCCGGTTGTAATCGGGGAATCCTTGAGGCTGTAGTACAATCGGGGCCAGATCAGTAAATACGTCGTGGCGACATCCGCCATAGCTATCCCCTTAGCCTGCCAGCGCACTCCGACTGCCATCAATAAAATCAGCGTTAAGCTTTGGAGTAGAATCAAGCCTAGATACGCCTTCGAGCGGCCGCGAGTGATCAAGATGAATCCCGCCGAGCTGACTGGCTGTTTGATGAATGCGTCAAAGCTCAAGATCATAAGAAGCGGCGCGGCGTCCAGCCATTTCCTGCCCAAAATAACCCGAGTAATCTCAGTCGAATAGATGGCCACGAACAAACTCACCGGCATGGTCGCGACGCAAACCACTGTGAGCACTTTCTGGTAAAACCGGCGGTACCGTAATGCCTCCGTCTGCAGTAGGCTCAAGCCCGGTTGTGTTACCTGATACACAGGGCTAAGGAGTTGCTCCACAGGCAGTACCAGTAATTGATAAGCCTGTCTATACATGGCTACGGGCGTCGCGCCCCAGAAGCGCCCCAGCAAAAAGCGATCGGCACCGCTACTGATGCTGGCCAGAATATTGGCGCCGCTTAAATGTGCGCCGAAACGAACCAGGCCCCATACCTTGGCCTGTCTGGAGGGAAGACCCGGCACCCAGGGAAAGCAAACCCACATTCCAATGGTCAGCAGAGCGCACCGCGCCACTTCTTTCCAGATTAGCGCCCAATAACCAAAGCCTTTCCACGCGAGCAACACCGCCAGAATTGTGCTGATCAGGCTGGAGAGCACACGAACAACGGCGCTGTGACCGAGCTTCAACACCCGCGCTAACAACGCCTGGTGCTGCACCATCAGACCTCCCCATACGAAGTTGGTCGCCAGGACGCATGTGAGGAGGGTGAGACGTGGTTCCTTGTAATAGGCTGAAATTAGCGGCGATGCAGCGCAAATGATCAACGCGATGGCGACACCTGCGAGGACGTTTATCCAAAACAGATTCGTCACCTCCTGATGGCTGATCTCCTTCCGTTGGACTGTCACAGTTGACAGGCCCAGATCCCTGAATTGATCGGCGATCGCAGTAACCGCCGTCACCATCATAATCAGGCCGAACTGCTGAGGCAAAATAAGCCGGGCTAGGATAGCAGTCGAACTGATGCGAAGGACGAAATCAGCCAATCCAGCTGCCCAGGTGAATCCTGCTGCGCGCACCGAACTCGATCGCAAGTCTTTCCGGATTGCGTCCGTACAGATGAGCCTGTTAAATTTTTCCGCCTGGTTCATGTTGGTGCCAGAGATCAGAGGTCAGAGACGTCGGCCGGCCGGCGATGATCGGGGCCGCTTCCAACCCTTACGGCTCGCACGCGGCGGCGTTGGCTCCTCTGAAGCGGAGGCGGCACTGGGTTGCTGCGGCGGGGTAGGAGCCGGCTGCAGTCCACCTTTTTGAACAAATCTGATTTGTGCTGGGATCTGATTCACCATCGGATCGCGATCGGGGCCGATCGGTGGCCAGGTCACACCATCCGGCCACCACGCAGGCCTGCTGGGGTAGTAAAGGGAATCTGGTATCGTGTGATCAGAGATTGACGAATCCCATACCGTAGTGTTATTGACGTAATCGAAATTGCCGTGGCGCAGCATCGTAGCTTTAACATTGCGATCAAGTTGCTGGCAGCTGTCCAAAGTATTAGGGAGGAGGCTGTAATCCGGCGGATTGGTTGACCCAAGGGTACCGGTGTAACTGACGTTACCAATGTTCGGGAACCCTAACTCGTAAACCGGCTTGATGCCGCTATTCCAGTAGTTCGCAACATCTGCCTCGTATCTATTTGCCCAAGTATCCCCCAGAACATTACCCACGATATTGTAATAGTTTGAGAAATGCTTCAGCCGTACCTGCCCCTGAATGCGATTGCGGAAAAGCGT
>Ga0066904_10000028_pt1 | contig 14609 bp, 13 predicted proteins | sample PanSoiMetaPlot30_FD_133941 | JGI IMG/M metagenome (GOLD analysis project Ga0066904, IMG submission 133941) | Tropical forest soil microbial communities from Panama analyzed to predict greenhouse gas emissions - Panama Soil Plot 30 (version 2) | reverse complement strand
TTGAAAGCGTGCGCTTTGGCCGCGAAATGACGATCGCGTCGCTCCGGCAGCCGCAGCAATTCGATCCAATCGTGGTGACTAGCATAACGCTGGACGATTTCGTCAGTGCCATCCGTCGAGCCGACGCTGACGATAGTCCATTTGCGTGGTAAGACCGATTGACCGAGCACGGAATGAATAGTTTGCTCGATGAAGGCGGCTTCGTTGCGTGCTGGCGTGATTAGCGCGTAAGACAATGCCTGTCCACCAGCTAACTGTGGCCTGTGAAAGTCTCGTGCTTTGGCAGTAACCCCGGTCATGGCAACTCGGCGGGTTGCAAGCCTTGTGACCCAGTCTGAGCACTCGGCACGGACTGCGACTTCAACAGGAGATGCGCCAGAGCCTTGAACATCGTTGCCTGGCCCCAATGGAGCAATGGGGTCCTGTTGAAAGCCCATCCGAAGTTGCGATAGTAAAAATATCCGTCTTTGTCTTGCATGTGGTCAATTGTCCAAGTGGCTACCTTTTCAGCTAAGGCAAGAGCTTTAGGATCGTCGTCTGAAAAAAGAGCCAGCGTGTCAATTGCCTGCGCGGCACATTGAATGTCGATGGGATAAGTCTTATTGTGGTAATACCGCGGGCAACCGGACGATTCTAAAAAATTTTGAACAAAGAATCGGTAACCGTTGCGAAGGTGCGGCTTGAATGAATCATCCCCTGTGGCTTCGATGTAACCTTTGAGGCTATCGAGATTATAGCCGGTGTGGAAATTGTCGATCCAGTGATACTTCGGGGCCTCGCCGTAGAACCAGGAACCGTCTGGGTTCTGGCGTGAACAACTATACTCAATTGCTTCCCGAGCAACGTCAACCAACTCGTTACGATTGATCAGGGTACCGACCCGAGCTAATAAAGCTGCTCCGAGCATGTTTGAGTTATGGATGGAGCTTTGATTCAAAGAGATGTAGCTCAGGCACGTACCTGAATCGGTTTTCTCCCGAGGAAGATCAAGTATCCAATTACAGACGCTCGTTGCGATCTCCAAGTGCGCTGGATCGCTCCACGTCTCATACGCTTCGACGAACGCTTGTCCAATCAGACTGGTCCAGACAATCGTCGGTACGAAGCGCGGAATCTTCCCGCTTCGAGTAGTGAAATGATAGTGATTCCCCCAGCCGTACTGACGCGATCCCGGCGAAGGGTTTTGTCTTAACCAATCAAGACAGAGTAGCGCTCGATCACGACACGTCGCATCTTTAGTGCGCCGGTGCGTGAGGATGTATCCCAAAGCCATATAGCCCCTTGCCTTGGTGCACTCCAATGGCGGAATACCGAGGAACGGCCTGATGTTAAACGGTGCCCGGATAACACTTTGCTGCAGAAGGCGCTGCAAGAAAGCACTCCCAAAAGTAAGATGATACAAAAACGATGCATTACCATCGGCAGGTTCGTAGCCCTTGTAGTGACGCTTCTCGACCCAGTGCGAAACCAGCCGGGCACTTTGTTCGAATCTATCCTGAATGTTGATTTCGTTCCTCCAATACTAAACGACCGAGAACTATCGATTCTCACGTTTTTCGCGCCCTAACGATAAACATCGAGGCGAGAGGAACGGAAATCCATGACGTGCTCAAGCCTTCGAGCTGCCTGTTCAGAAAATTATCCAGCCATCGAATCAATATTTTTGTCCCTGGAGTGTAACTAAACGGAAACAGAGCGTAGTAGTGCGCAAACCGGTATTCCTCGACCGTGAAGCCGTTTTGGCGAAGAGTGGCCCTAAAAGCGGCGGGGTTGTGCTCACGGTACCATATCTTGCTTCTAAGAGGCGGAACGATCATCCGCAAAATATTCGCAAGCACGCTTTTGTAACAGTATCGATTACGCACCTGCACAACGAAGACCCCGCCAGGTCTAAGGATGCGATGCACCTCCCTGAGCATGGGTCCATCAGAAGGCAGATATTCGATAACACCCAAGGCCGTGCAGACATCGGTGGAGTCTGTATCGACCACTGTTAGATTTTGCACATCGCAGCGATGTACCTCGATTCCATTATTCGCAGCATGCTTTGTCACAAGCCGCCGTGCGCACTCCAACATGTTGTCCGAAATGTCAACCCCGACCACGCGTGCAAAACCCATTCTGCGCATTTCGAGCAACGCGTGACCGCCGCCGCAGCCGAGGTCAAGGGCTGTGCCTTTAGCTTCGTCGCGAATCAATGCGCAAGCATAGCGCTCGCGGATGCGAATGGGGTAATACTCGTACCAACGCTCTTGCCTCTCCTGATCATAAACTGATATCCAACGCTCTCCGTGATGATCAAAAAACTCCGATATACTTCGCAGGTTAGAGCTACCGTCGGCCACGGATTTCTTCAGAATCGCTTTCATAAGATCATTCTGGAGTCGCCCCCGCCCGGACGCCTTAGAAGGGCGAATCGAGACAGCCCATGACAAGTACGAGATGCGAATGTCTTCATCTGCTTGGAAGCGGCTTGGAACAGGCCGAGCCAATCATAAGCCCCATCAATCTTTGCTTGAAGCAACCGTACGTCGTCGCATCCATTTACTGGAAGACGCCTCAGGGAAAAAAAGTTGTCATGCTCCCTCACGCACCCAACCTGCGTTGTGACGCAGGATTCATAACCGAACGCTTGAAGCCGTTCCCCAAGCCGTATGACAAAGTCATGGTTCGCTTGTGGGAAAGCATAGGGGTAGGAAAATGATCGAACCGCATCCCCCACGCGATCTTCGATTGCTGCCTTAGAGCCGTCCAACTCCCTATCAATCTCGTTCCAATTCAGATTTACCAACTGGCGGTGCGTGACAGTATGCGATCCAAATTCGACACCACACCTGTGCAGTTCGCAAACCTCTGCCCAGCACAAGCAGTCACGATCTTTGAAACGCCTTGATGTCTCGCCAATAAAAGCTGTCGGCAAAAACATCGTAGCTGAAAAATTGTGCCTGTGTAGAATCGGGACCGCTGTGGTCCAGAAATTGCGGAAACCATCGTCAAATGTAATGACGACGGACTTTGCAACAGAAACCGGCCGTCCATTCAAAGCCGCCAATCCATCGGACAGCTTGATTCCGCGGTATCCTAGCGACTTGAGGTAACCCATCTGCTCGGCAAAATCACTTGGCGAGACACAAGTGCGATAATAGGGAGCAACACTTCCTTCCAAGTCGTTGGAAACGCTGTGATACATCAAAATAGGGAGAGCTCGAACTGATGTCGCGCTTCGAGAATCAACCGTCCTCGGCCCGTACCGCAATGCGCGGCGAGACGGTGCGACAAGGTTTAGTGTGATAAAGCGGTCGAGGCGCATTGGGGAGCCAGTCTTGGCCAGGTTGTCTAACTTCAAGAATTCAAAGAACGTAGAACCACCGAGCCAGTTTACCCGTCCGTTGTCGTCACGAGTGGAGCCGCAGACGCAGCACGCTCGCAAACACACAAGGAATCTACCAAGCGCAGGTAGTCCGCTTTCCGGTTCTCCCAACAATGAGTAGTAGCGTACTCGGAGGCCTGAGCAGTCATACGCTTGCGTAATTCTCCATCCCGCAACACGGCGAGCATTTCCCGTGCAAGAGCGTCCGGATTGCCGGGCTCAAAGAAGCGAACGACTGAGTCGTTGAAATAATAGCGATCTACTTTCGTTTTGGAGACGACGACCGGAACACCTACCGCCATGAACTCCATGATCTTGGTGCTGTAGGCCTCGTCGCCAAAGGAGTCGGCCCGCTTTGGTACAACACCAAGATCGGCGTTCGCCATGATCGTCGCGATCTCGTGCACGGTCCTTGGCTCAAAAAAACGAACTCTCTCGTTCAAGCCTAACTCGGCAGTTAACCTAACAAGGGATTCTCTGGCGCTGCCGTCTCCGTAAATATGGAACTCGACCGTGGGCAGATCCCTGGCGACCTCTTTGAAGGCGTACAGGGCTATATCAAGCCCCTGATGCCATTGGAGTCCACCTGGATAAAGAACGATCTGCCGGCCGTTTTGGCGACTTCGTGGAATGCACCTGAAGAGCTTCGCATCAACATGGTTGATAAAAACCGTGCAACGCCCATTCAGCCTTGTCCTCCGAGCGTATTTGTCCAGCCAGAGATGGTTGGCGATGATGACGCGATCTGCAAACCCGGCCGAAGCACGCTCCATCCACATCAACAATCTCCGGGTTATGCCGGCCGAAGTTACCCGGAATTTGCTGGCAAAGAACTCCGGAACGATATCATGGATATCGAGAATCACTGGCACTCCAGTTAGCTTCGGGTACCATGCGGCAAAAACGAGGAAATCGGGGATGTTGTGAACGTGAACGAAGTCGTAGGGTTGTTGCAGGTGCCGCCGACTCAGCCGGGCCGAAGCGACCGTCAAAAAGCGCAACAACGGCCAGAGGTAAGCCAGTTTGGAGCGTTCTCTCTTGGCGGCCCGGCTTTGGATGCGGAAAACACGAACGCCTTCAATCGTTTCCTGATTGCTTGCGTCTCGTTCCTGGCGAAGGGCGAAAACATCAACGAGATCTCCGCGAGCCGCGAGTGACTCGGCGTAGCGCCGGACGCGATTGTCGCTGGTGTAAACTGAATGGCTAACCATTGCCACGCGCTTCGGGCGCACATTTGTAGGGCGTCGTGGGAGGTCGGCAATGAATGCCGCCATTTCTTTTGGTAACGGCTGCCAGTACTTGTTTGCATATTTGCAACGGATGTGTTCAAGCAGACTCTTGTAAAGCTCAACTGGATATTGCCCGGCCTTTCCGGAAGGTCTGTCCGAAAAGGTCATGTAGTCCGGGTGTGTGATGAATAAGGCCATCCCGCCGTACTCGGCGATCCAGTCGAGTTTGCGCTTCCAAATGCTCGCGGTCTTCTCCCCTAACAAAAGGAAAAGCGTCGAGTCCTGAGGCAAAGTGTAGGGCAGCTCAACGTAACCGTCGCCTCCAGCGGCGGAATGACGAAGCTCGAATGACGAATGACGAACATTCGAGAGCGACAAAGCGTGATCGGTCATCCATGATCGGTGATCGGCATTAGGACGAGGCACCCAGAACGGGAAAATGGTATGGCGGCCTTCGGGCTGGGGCTCGAATGGATCGGTGTCAAATGTCGACGCGTCGTATTTGACGTCCAATTCGTGCAGCCAATCGAGATTGTGTAGCATGAAACCGGAGCGAAACCCAGCCGCTCCCCAATCGCGCAGGTAGCGATTGATCCGCGCGGCGTTGCGATTGAAAGCGTCTCGGGACGCAAACAAGCGGCCGTCATGTCTGAGGTCGTGAATTCCAACCTCGAAGCCATTGGCTGTTAGCTCTTCTCTCAGCGCACCCGGGAGTTTGTAACCGCCCTCGGGAACGAAGTTGAACGACGAACGCACTCCAAGCTCGATCTCCAGCTTTATTAGTTCCCGGCATCTGGCCAGTCCGATAGCACTCTCGACATCATGCGTGAGAACAAGCGCGAATTTTTTGCCGTCGGGCCAGCCCGGCCAATGCTGCGGCGGTCGCTCCGACCCCGGCACGATAGGCCAGATGTCGGCAACAGTCTCGCGCACGCGATAAGCGATTCTCCGGCGGACCGCAGTCCGAACGGATTGTGGAATGAAGGGTTTAACCCGGTAATAAATCGTGTTTCTTAGCATCGATCCTGGGTGACGAAGAAAGAGGAGTAATCACCACTCCGAGTCGATCGGAAATAGCGGCTCAAGCCCAGTGGCGCGTGGCGAGGTCAGGATAGAGAGACGGAACGCCTAGCCGCATTTCTTCTTTTTGCGCGGTTAAGAGGCCGGGCAGGGCTTCCCGCTACGATGGCATTTGCTGGAATGTCTTTGGTCACGACACTTCCCGCGCCAACAATGGCATTTTCTCCCACTGTGATCCCGCCTAACAAGGTCGCGCCAGAACCGATTGAGGCGCCGCGTTTGATCAAAGCACGCTCGCAATGCCAGTCCGCTTCGGTTTGGAGCTGGCCGTTCGCAGTCGTCGCGCGCGGATAGCGATCATTGATAAACGTCACACTGTGCCCAATGAAAACGCTTTCTTCGATTGTGACGCCTTCGCAGATAAAGCTGTGGCTGGAAATTTTGCAACGCGGCCCGATTTTTGCACCTTTTTGGACTTCAACGAAGGCGCCAATTTTCGTTTCGTCACCGATCTCGCATCCGTAAAGGTTCACAAACCCACTGATCTGAACATCGCGTCCGAGCTTTACATCGGGCGCTATAAGTTGGTGGGCGACCCCGTTTTGAGTCATGCGCTAAAGCAGTCGAGAACAAAAGGGCCCAAGGCGGGTTCGATTACCGGAGCTTTGCGTCCGCTCGATGCTCCGTTAATTTATTGGGTTCTCCTGCTCTTTTTCTTTTTTCCGTTCTGCTCGTCAGGGTTGGTGTGTGCGAGCATAATGGTCAGAACAAGCAAAAGTAAGAGACAGAGAGTGCCCACAGCTTATCTAAGTGTCCCCGCAACGCTCCAGCGGTATAGGACATCAATTGTTAAGATCCAGAACCAAGCAGGGGACTGGCCGCGAGCCCCCATCTACGATTCAATATCGAGCGACTTCGGAACGTAGGACCGTGTCTTGTTGACGACGACTGCTACGTTGTCTCGCTCTGCAACCAGTTTCCGGTAGCCACGCTTTATAACATCGCGGTTGTCCTTTTCTGCCTCGACTACCAGCAAGAGCTTGTCCATGAAAGCGGCCATTCCCCACGTGGGGCTCGTCTGATGGAGCGGAGGCATGTCGAAAATAATGTAGTCGAAGTCGCTCGCTTTCATATTTGGCATCATATCGAAGAATTTCTTCAAGCCGAGCTGCGCCGGCCCAGAATTTGGGGATCCCACGGTAGCCAGATAGAGATTCTCCGAAGCTGAGGCGATGGTATCGTCTGCCTCAAGAGCCGCATTAAGAGGATACGCAGGTTTCCCTTTGAAAAACGAGTGAACCTCTTCCGGGCCCAGGTTTACATCGACCAAAAGCACCTTACCATCGTTCGTTTCCGAAAGTGAGGCAGCAAGCCCGGCTGCGAGCGTGGAAGTTCCCGCTGCTTCTGAAAACCCGGCGACACCTACGAGCTTCGGTTTGTGCGTTAAATTATTGAGTTCAAAATAAAGGCCGAGTCGATCCCGGATTGCGTCGCAATACGGTCGCATGAAATGGCCGGCGTCCCACGGTGCCAGATTGGAGTGATGCCGCCTTACTGCGAGTGCTTCCGGATTCGCCGGTGCCCCATTGGAAGGCAGAGCCGCATGGCCATTCCGAGAATTCGCATACGGTATGGAGACCATGAGTGGAATGTGTAACCTAGTCTCCAGTTCGAGTGGTCGTCCAACAGTCCGGTTCAAGACCAATCCCCTTAGCAACGCTAGCGCTATCCCCAGGGCTATCCCGCCACCGGCCAGCCCCAAGGCAATTTTGTTGCGCGTCCTAGTCACCAACGCAGGGGGTGAGGGCCGCTGGACAGCACTAATGTTGGGCATCTTGGACGGGTCTAAAGCCTCATCGACACGCGCCTTTTCGAGTGACGCCGCAAAATACTTGTAATTGGCTTCGTCCATCTCCCGCTTCCGCTCCAAGTCTTCGATCTGCGGAGCCAACTCAGAAAGCTGCTTGATTCTCTGCTGAATATCGCGAAGCAGGGACTTAAGGGTCTGCACTTTTGCCTCGATCCCGGCAACACGAGCTTTTCCAGATTGGCTGCTTTTTCCAGATTGCGCGCTATTTGCTTTCCATCCCTGTGACTTATTTTCGCCCGTCTGCTTAACAAGCGCCTTTCCTTCGGCCAACTCCGCCTCAGCGGCATTAAGGTCTTCCTGGATTTTCGTCGCCCCGGCAGTAAGCATCGTCGAGCCTTCCTTGAGCGAGACAATCCCGGTCTTGTCCTTCAGCGACCTCAAAGCATCCTCCGTTTGGTTTAAGCGCGTACGAACCTGGTCGGTTTGTTGGCTTACAAAATCGAAGGCGCCAGCGGAACGATGGACTTCAAGATGCTTCACAAAATAACGGTTCAGCAGCTCCTGCAAAACCAGCGTTGCCCGCTCTGGATCGCGATTTTTATAGGAGACCAAAATGATGTTGCTTCCCTTTGGGGAAACCACTTTTAAGTTCGAAAGGATGCTGCTGGCGGCATCACTTTCCGTTGCCGGTGCGCCAGCGGGCGGTAACAACTTTTTAAAACCGATTGCCTGAAGGACTCTTGCTGTCAGATCCTGATTTGGCGGCAACAAGCGTTTGGGACCGATTGCCTGGGCCACTTGCATGGCCAGGTCCCAACTGGTGAGAATCTCCATTTCAGCGCCGATTACTCTGTCGCCTTCGTTGTGCGATGCAGCCGCAGCTTTTTCCGCCTCGACCGGATCGACAGCGCTCCTTTCCAGGACATAGCGCACCAGCAGTTTGGCCTGGGACTCGTAAACTGGCGGGAAGAGAAAATAAAACGATGCCGCGGCGACGATGCCCACCAGTGCACAAGAGATGATTGTTCGCTTACGCTTGAACAGGGCAAAGAGGATGTCGCTCAGGTGGATCCCAGAGTGATGTTGAGGTTCTCGTCGTGTTTCAGCCATAGGTCGGTCCTTAGTCGAGGTGGGGGTAGATCATTGAGCCTGCCAACCGGTTGAACGCCAATGGCAGCCTCCCAAAGATCTTCTTGTGGAAGCCGGAGTCAGGGCGGGCGGGAGCCAAACACTCCCGACCCGATGGATCAACTCGGAAGTAGTCAAGTGTCTCTTCCTCCGTGTCCCAGGAAAGTTTGAATCGTCGCAAGCCGTCATTTTCGCAGTCGGTGCGACCGAAATGTAATTTTTCAGCGCCGGCATACGCCAAAGCCTGAATGCCATGCCACATGACAAGATTGTTCGCACGGAACTCCTGAAATCGTTTGTCCGAAGCGCCGTACTTATAAAGAGCGTGTTTTCCAAACCGGAAGAAGATCGCGGCGGCAATTGGGTGCGACCCGTGTCGTGCAACGACAATGAAACCGAGACCCGGCCGGACGATATGCTCGTAGATGTTCAAGAAAAACGATGCCGGTTGAGGCGGAAGACCGTGGTGCCGGCGGGTTTGAACATGCAGCTGGTAAAATTCGTTAACGGCCTGGCGATTACGTACAACCAGCGCGCTGACGCCGCTGCGTTCTGCTTTGCGAATGGCCCGGCGCACTGGACTGGCAAAGCGAGTGGTCAAGTCTTCTGCACCGCTGCACAAATCTAGCGTGTGCCCATAAAACCTGGCAGCTGGCCTCGCGGCGAGCTGAAGGGATTTTCCTCCCCGTATCTCAAGGTGTCTCCAACGCCGTTCCCGAGCGAAACGAACGAGCTGGTCTGTTACAAGTGTCGTCGCGTCCGGATGAAAGATGAGTGGTTCGCACGCATCGCTGAATGGGAGGCAGACGCCGCGCCGGCCAGTGAACAGACTGCGCACCTCCATCAGCGGAATCAGCGCCACCAATCTGTGTCCGCGAGAAAACTGGAGGTAAAAAGGCTGATGGTTATAAGTTTGGTGAAGCACCTTTGCCCAGGCGCTGGTGTGGAAACAACACGCATCGCGATGCAAGGCAACAACGTGGTCCCAACCGGGCTCGCCAAGAGGATTGACAATCCGCATTTGCAGCGATTGACCATTCCTTTTCGCTTCTCTAGGCGAGCAGCCGGTCGAGGAACGCGCCTGCTCCTTCGCGTTGGATTCGGTTGCTTGGAGAAGCTTCACAGACTTGCCAATACCAATGCCCCTGCGCCCGTCACTTCGCTGACGCTTCGGACGACATATTCGATTTGTTCTTCGGCTAATTCAGGGAACATCGGCAAGGAAAGAAATTCTTCGGCCAAACTCTCCGCGACCGGAAACGCGCCTTCGGTGTAGCCGAGACTGCGGCAGGCCTCTTGAAGGTGAATCGGAATCGGGTAGTGCACAGCGCAACCGATTCCTTTTTCCTCCAGACGCCGCCGGACTTCATCGCGTTCCTGTACTCGGATCGCATAGACGTGATAAACGTGCCGCGCATAATTCGCCTCGAACGGCGTAGCAACCTCGTCGATTCCCGCGAAAGCCTGGTTGTATTGCACCGCATGTTTGCGTCGCAGGAGGTTTCCTCCTTCAAGGTGGCGCAATTTAATGGACAGGACTGCCGCCTGAATGCCGTCCATCCGGCAATTCCAACCGACCAAGGTGTGATAATATTTTCGGGCCTGACCATGATCTCGCAGAGCGCGGATTTTCTTTTGTAACTCAGCGTCGTTCGTCACGACCGCGCCGGCCTCGCCAAGTGCGCCAAGGTTTTTTCCGGGATAAAAGCTGAAACAGCCGGCGTCGCCCAAAGTGCCCGCTTTTCGACCCTTGTAGCCGGCGTCGCTCAATGTGCCCGCTTTTCGACCCATGTATTCGGCGCCATGAGCTTGAGCGGCATCTTCAATGACAAAAAGCCCGTGCATCCGCGCGAATTCCAAAATCGGATCCATGTCCGCCGGTTGCCCGAAAAGGTGAACCGGAATGATCGCTTTGGTTTTGTCTGTGAAAGCCTTCTTCAGCTCGGCCGGGTTCATCGTGAACGTATTTTCGTCAACATCGACAAACACCGGCTGGGCTTTGCAATGGATAATAGCCTCAACCGTGGCGATGAATGTGTTAGGAACCGTGATGACCTCATCGCCTTCTCCGATCCCAAGCGCCAGGAGGGTGAGCCAAAGGGCGTCCGTACCATTGCCCACGCCGATGGCGTACTGGGAATCGCAGTAGCCTGCGAACTCCTCTTCGAACCTTTCCACGAACGGCCCGCCTGCGCATGCGCTGCTCTCGATCACCTTGCGAATGGCGCGATCGAACTTGTCGAGCAAGGGCGCATGATGTGCCTTCAGATCAAGAAACGGAACTTTCATTTGCAGCCTTATTGCGCTCGAATCTAATGACGCTTGAGCTTCAATTCCGGGGCATCCGCTGATGCGCGACAGTTACTGCCTTATCCGGCGAACGCTTCCGCCGGCAGGACCTCCTGTGTTTTAGTGGGTCCCGGAACCGAGGTTGCACCATTCGGACTAGAAAATGTTACGGGTGCACCTTTCATCTTGAGGGAGGCGGTGGCTGCTTCGAGGATCCTAACCATCTCAAGCCCCCGGCGGCCACCGGTTAGCGGCGCCAAATTCGTTTTGATGCAGTCAATAAAATGCTGGCAGGCCAACTTCAGCGGTTCCTCCTGGTGGAGGTATGGGATGTAGCTGTCCCCGTAATGGTAGGAGTATTGAAATTCAGCGAACGTGTCGTAGTGCGGCGGCCGTTCTACTCGCGCGTCGTAGATGCGGATTTTTTCGCGAGTCCGCAAATCGTCATACACGATCATGCGTCGGGTGCCGACAATGGTCATTTCGCGAATTTTTCTTGGCTCGAGCCAACTACTCTGAATGGTGGCGAACCGCTTGTGGCGGAAGAACAGCGACATGTTTGTCACGTCCTCCACCCCGGGCGTAATATGAGCGTTTCCCTGGCAGTTAATCGTGGTGGGAAATTCGTCAAGAATATGGAGAATGATCGAGATGTCGTGCGGCGCCAGGTCCCAGGCGACGTTAATGTCCTTTTGGAATAGTCCCAGGTTGAGACGCCGACAATTAATATAGCGGATCTCGCCCAGATCTCCGGCTTGAACAATTTGGGCGATCTTTTGCACGGGCGACGAGTAGAGGAACGTGTGATCGAGCATCAAGACCACACCATTGCGCTCGGCGATTTCGATCAGTTCCTCGCACTCGGCGGAAGACGAAGCCATCGGCTTTTCGATTAACGTGTGCTTGCCTGCTAGCAGGCTTGCCTTGGCCAATGAATAATGATGCTTCACTGGGGTGGCAATAACGACGGCGTCCAAGTTTGAGCCATTGAGGAATTGCTGCGAATGCGTCATCCCTTCGATATCCGGATACAGCGCACGGACATGTTTTACGCGCTCAGTATTGACGTCGCAGACGGCTTTGAGCTGGCAGTCCGGAAGACCTTTGAAGTTGCGAACCAAGAGCGGTCCCCAGTAACCGCATCCGATCACCCCGACTGTGATTGGTTCCTTCATATTTTTGGAGCTGATTCTGCCAGGCTTTGTAAGATCGTTGTTGGCGAGCGGGGGCCTTTTGGAGTTGCGTCTGCCAAGGTTTGTAAAATCGGTGCCGCTGAGCGAGGCCTTTCCTCTTGCCGCCTGCGCCGCGCCGCCTGATGGGATTCGAAGAGTTGCCCGGCGAGAGCACCGACGGTCTTGAGCATGATTTTCAGATCGAGCAGGCACGACATGTTCTGGAGATAGAACAGATCCATCGCGATCATCTGATTAAACGTAGTTTTGTTCTTGCCGTTCACCTGCCAATATCCGGTCAGGCCCGGCAAGGTATTCACGCGTTCTCGCTGCCAGGGCTCGTAGTGAGTAAATTCATTTGGCAGACACGGGCGAGGGCCGACTAAACTCATCTCCCCACAAAGCACGTTGAAAATCTGGGGCAGCTCATCCAATCCGCTTGCGCGCAGGATTCGCCCGAACGGGGCCAGGCGGGAGTCCCCGACAGTATCCAGCTTTGTCATCGGACAATCGCTTCGCATCAATTCCTCGAAGTAGTGTTCGTGAGCTCGGGTTTCGGCGCTCAGCTTCATGGTTCGAAATTTCCAGATAAAAAAATATCGGCCACCAAGACCAACGCGCTTCTGCCGATAAAAAACAGGACCCGGCGAAGCAATTCGCGTGATCAGCATGAGCAAAAGCATCAATGGGAGCCACAATGGCAGCGCAAGCAAAATGCACGTCATATCTAAAGGCGCTTTCCACCCAGGCACTCTCCACGCGGACGGCAGTGGGACTGCGCTCGCAATGTGAATAATCTTCGTCGCCGAGTTCACGAGGCGAAGCTGCCGCCCTTGGTCACCCAGCCGACCGGCAAGGTGACTTGCCACAGTTGTTTGGTGGAACCTCTCCAACTGTCGTTAACCTGCTATTTTTGCAGGAGTGTTAGAACGAGGTGGGGGGATTTGCATTTAGCTTTCCCTCTCTCTCAAGGAGACGTGATCGAGGAGTAGATCCTCGAGCAATTCACTCTCAGAATTCCAAAAAGCGATTGCCAAGACCGCAGGCCGATACTGGATTCAGGCATGCTGCGTCCCGTCACAGCTAAACAACAAGCGTAGCAGTAAGGAGGACGATTTGTCAGGATCGACGCCTCTGGAATTCGTTCAATATCCCGCACATTTACCTCTACGGAAATTGCAGGCCAAGGTTCGCAAATATGTTCTGCTGCCGTCCTGATTGAGTGCCCAAATTTTGACCTAGGCTCACAATTTAAAATGTCCTAGGGCTATTTTCTGGTCAGTAACAGCACTGCGTTAGTAGCAACATCCCAGCCCTTTATGGAAAACGGGATTTTCAATGCAGATTCTCGCCCGCATTTCAGGTATACGGGTAGCTCAGTTGGCAGTGCATCTCGTTCCAATCATCAGCCGGGAGTTAAAAAAACTTCTATTTCCGAAACTTCGTTTCGCCGTTTCCGTAGAAGATCAACGACACATGTTCCCAAGCATGGCCGCCAACCCTTTTTTCTGCGAATGAGCCGACTCATCGCGATCGCATGTTTCGCCGCTGGGGCCCGGCGACATTATCGGGTTGGAGGCGGCGGGGGTTGAACCCGGTGCAACTGACGTTGCTGCGAAACGGCAATCCGGTTTTGACCTACACCGACACGACAGAGAACCTTGTTGGAGGTAGCCCCGGGATCGGGATCTATTCACCGCGCGGGTATCATCTAGCCATTGACGACTGGGAAGGTGGAGATTTGGGGCTGCACTAGGAAGAAGCCCCGGTTGTCATTCAACCGGAGCTTCATGCTGCTGCTTTTTGATTTTTCGAATTGATCCTTATCTATCCGGGCGCTCAATTTTGTACACCTATGTTGTTCTGCACGGCGGATCTCGCGAGGAGCTGCTTCCACGAATTTCATAATTTCATTGCTTCGCTCCCATAATCCGGCTGCAGGCCGATCGACTGGGAACGCGCCGTTCACACCGGCATTACTCCGGCTTGATCCAATTTTCGATACACCCCGGGATGATCCGCGCTTTCAAAAACTCTGCGAGGAAAAGAAACGAATCGCGCTGAAACAAACGTTCACTGCGTTCGAGCTTGATTTGACGCTCGCTGCCTCCTCCGCAAATTAATTCCCTCTCTCTCGGGCGCCCGTAGCTCAACTGGATAGAGCATCTGACTACGGATTCAAGAGAGGCTTTTTGCGCAGATTTTCATCGGCTTGCGCAGCGTTGCTGACGCTAGGTATCTCCGGAAATCGGATAGGCGCAGCGTTGCGCAGAATTGCGCGGTTTTACAGCAAAAATCTTTCAGACCGTAGAAAATGACCGTGAAAAAATCGGGTTCCTCTTTTCCCCGCGGCGGAAGTTATGCAAAACTTGACTCGCGAATGATAAATGCGACCAAAGCTCAGCCCAAAAGCATAGACGACATCCTGCGGGACCGGACACGCCGTTTGACGCAGCGCGTTCCAACAGACCAGCGCCATCTAAAAGAAATTGGGCGGGAAGTGAAGGGGATTAAGAGGATTGCTTCGAAGCATGCGAAACGACATCGCTGAATCTCGCGTCTGACGACCGGCGCAGTGGCAAACTCGGTGC
>Ga0066904_10000027_pt1 | contig 14678 bp, 10 predicted proteins | sample PanSoiMetaPlot30_FD_133941 | JGI IMG/M metagenome (GOLD analysis project Ga0066904, IMG submission 133941) | Tropical forest soil microbial communities from Panama analyzed to predict greenhouse gas emissions - Panama Soil Plot 30 (version 2) | reverse complement strand
TATCGACGGACTGCCTCGCCACAATCGACGCACTACGTGTCGAAAGTTATTTGGTTTTTGAAGTCCTGCCCAAGGCGTGAATTGAGCCATGTGAACTGCTAAAAAGTTATAATTCATGGGGGGCAGATTGCATTTGAGATCGCGCGATTAACCGAAAAGGGAGCAATACCGATGCCAGCCAGCTTTGACTAGGCAAGCCCGGCGTATGTCGGCTTGGCTGTGTGGAATTTATTTACACTTCTGTATCGCGGGATGACACGTTGTCCCTTGTAACCACAGCCCACCGAATGGCGCTGCGCGGAATCTCGACCGGTTGATTACAGCCAGGGCAATTCACTGTCATTCCTGCGCCTGATTCATCAACCGTAAGGCGTTGGTTGCAGTGCGGGCAGTTGAAGCTGATGTCCATGCATCGGCATTCAATCACAGAGCGACGTGAGTCGTAAAGCGTGCAGGAATCGTCGATAGCACACGCGGTGGATCGTCGGATCATCTGTCATCCGCCAATCATCGGGGATTCTAGCGCGATCCTTTGAACCGCGGCAAGCCGTTCACGTTGTAGTTCGCCGTTTTGCTTTCCGGTTGGTCGCCCGCTTCAGCGGCCCGCGGTTGGTTTGGAGCAGGAATCTGCGCAGGCTTCGCACGTATGATCGCCGCAAAGCGCAGCTTGAATTCCTCAACGGTTTCAACTGGGCGCTGTTCGTTCTTGCTCAACTCCGCGCTCTCTCAAACTTAATCCTAACGACAGAGCGCGCTACTTAAAAAGGCCCGGTCGAAGCGTTGGAAAAAGGAGCGTTTAGGAATTTGACCGCTATCTTAACCCTTCCGGCAAATCAAAACACGTTCTGGGGCATTTACGGCGTGGAAAAGGCAACAAAACGGCAACGGGTTTAACGCACGAGGTTACAGCACGGTTTGCAAGCGCGACCTTACCACTTGGCTACCCCGCCGGTTGCGAGAGAACGGACAATATCGTTGTAGCGGCACTTGTATCAAGCGCCGACCGTGCATAGATAGGCGCTTGGCACAAGCGCCTCTACAAAATGACTTCGCGTTCTTCCGAACTATTTGCTCGCGCGCGATCGAGAATTCCCGGCGGTGTGAACTCGCCGGCGCGCGCCTTTCGTAATGTTGATGGCGAGCCGTTTTTTGTCGCACGCGGAGAGGGGGCGAAGATTTGGGATGTGGATGGGAAGGAATACATCGATTACGTCGGGAGCTGGGGTCCGGCGATTCTCGGGCATGCCCCGAAAGTTGTGGTCGAAGCGGTGCGCGACGCTGCGACACGCGGATTGAGCTTCGGAATTCCGAATCCGCTGGAAGTGGAGATGGCGGAATTAATCTGCGATTGGGTACCGTCGATCGAGAAAGTGCGCATGGTGAACAGCGGCACCGAAGCAACGATGTCGTGCATCCGCCTCGCGCGAGCGTTCACGGGGCGCGACAAGATCGTCAAGTTCGACGGGTGTTATCATGGCCATGCGGACGCCCTCTTGGTCAAAGCCGGCAGCGGCGCGCTGACCCACGGTCGACCAAGCAGCGCCGGTGTTCCGTTAGCGTTTGCTGATCGGACGATCTCGCTGCCGTTCAACAATGCCGAGTTTTTAAGGAAAGTATTTCAGGAAAACAAAAATGAAATCGCTGCGGTAATTGTCGAGCCGATACCGGCCAACGCGGGTCTCTATTTTCCCAAAGAAAACTTTCTATCGATCCTGCGCCAGGAATGCACGCGCAACGATGCGCTTCTGATTTTTGACGAGGTCATCACGGGTTTCCGTGCCGCGCGCGGTGGCGCACAGGAAATTTATGGAATCAAATCTGATCTGACTGCGCTGGGAAAAATAATCGGAGGCGGCTTACCGGTCGGCGCATTTGGGGGCCGCGCCGAGATCATGAACCAACTTTCCCCAGACGGCCCGGTTTACCAGGCTGGCACCTTATCCGGAAATCCGATCGCTATGGCTGCCGGTCTGGCGCAACTGCGCGAACTCGAACGGATCGACGGCTGGAAATTGCTGGACGAGTTGGGCGCGCAATTTGAAGCGTCTGCGTGTGACGCAGTCAAGAGCGCAAAGATCGACATCACCTTTCACCGGTTCGGCTCGATGTTTTGTTTGTTCTTTGCTCCGGGACCGATTGTCGATCTCGCCAGCGCGCAGCGCAGCGATCTCAAAGCGTTCACCAGGTTTTTCCACGCTTGTTTGAAGCGCGGCGTGTATTTCGCGCCGTCGCAATTCGAGACCGGGTTTATCTCCACAGCACATACAGCGAAAGACATCGAGCGCACGGGCGCTGTTGTTCGTGAAGCATTCGTAGACCTATAGGTCGGCAGGGCGCGCCACTCCCTGCGCGCCATTCGAATTGCGATCCTATCGGCGTGCCCCGACGTGTCGGGACCCGCGCTACCAAAGACACGCGCTGTTGCTTTGAAGAATTGCGTGGCTAACCGCGTCGGAGTAGGACAACCGAACCGCGAAGTCGCTTGCCCGGTCGCAGCTTTATGCGAAGGCTGAACGAAGCCTTGAACTTATGAATCGAGAGATGGAAAGCCTGGCCTCGCGGACTCCGTTCGTTGCGTTGCAGCATCGACTGCGTTCGGAATGACAGAACAGGGCTCGACATGACACAAACGACAAACTCAAGAATCCGACCCAAGGCGAAGTTTTTCTTCGACGGAGACAGGAAGTTTTTCGTCAAAGGGGTCACCTACGGTCCGTTCAAACCGGATGCAGATGGAAATTATGTCGGCCGACCTGAACAGGTGGATGCCGATCTGGGCCTGATGCGCGAAGCGGGCTTGAATGTTGTGAGGATTTATCATTCGCCGCCGCGCTGGTTTCTCGATCGTTGCGCTGCCGCGGGGATGCACGTTCTGGTGACGCTGCCCTGGGAAAAACACATCGAGTTTCTCCGTGAACGATCTACACGCAAACAGATCGCCGAAAACGTCCGCGCTGCCGTGAAAGCGCACGCGCGGCATCGGGCGATCTTCGGTTACCTCGTCGGCAACGAAATCTCCAGCACCATGGCGCGTTGGCTGGGTACGCGTCGAGTGATCGAATTTGTCGAGGAATTAATTGGTATTGGGCGTGGGATCGATCCGGACGCGCTCTTTTCGTATGCAACGTATCCGCCCACCGAATATCTGCTTCCGCAGAATGCCGATTTTTCGTGCTTCAACGTTTACCTTCACAACCAGCGCGATTTCGAAGGTTACCTGCTGCGGCTGCAAAATCTCACCGGCGAACATCCGCTTATCCTGGGCGAATTCGGCATGGACACGATCCGGCATTCGCAAGAGGAGCAGGCCGAAATGCTCGGCTGGCACATCGACAGCGTGGTGAAATGCGGTCTTGCCGGAACGATTCTTTTCACCTGGACGGACGAATGGTTTACGGGCGGCCAGGAGATTTCCGACTGGGCGTTCGGCATCGTCACGCGCGAGCGCAAGCCGAAGAAGGCGTTCTACACGATTCAGGAAAAGTTCGGACGAGACGATTTGGCGTCGCCTCATCTTCCGTTGCCCAAGGCGCCATTCGTGTCGATCATTGTTTGCTCGTACAACGGCGCCCGCACTCTTGGTGCTTGCTTGGATTCGTTAAGCAAACTGAATTATCCTGCTTACGAAGTCATTCTTGTCGATGACGGTTCGACCGATGACACAGCTTACGTGGCCGCGCAGTTTCCGTCGGTGCGCTACATTCATCAGACCAACCATGGATTGAGTCACGCCCGCAACACCGGGGCGGCCGCCGCCAAGGGCGAAGTGTTGGCCTACACCGATTCGGACTGCATGGCGGACGCCGATTGGCTATACTACATGATTGGCACTCTTGGAAGTGGCGACTACGCCGGAGTGGGCGGCCCGAACATCACTCCGCCGGCACAAAATTGGATTCAAGCGTGCGTTGCTGCGGCGCCGGGCGGACCAAACCATGTTCTGCTTACGGATACGGTCGCCGAGCACATTCCCGGCTGTAACATGGCGTTTTACCGCTGGGCATTCGAAGGCGTGGGCGGGTTCGACCCCGAATATCGGAAGGCCGGCGACGACGTTGATTTTTGCTGGCGAATTCAGCAGGCTGGATGGGTCATTGCCTTCAGTCCAACCGCGATCGTCTGGCACTACCGGCGGTTCACCCTTCGAGCTTTCCTGAAACAACAGGATGGCTACGGCGAAGCGGAGTCTTTGCTGCGTTTTAAACATTTGATCTTCTTCGGCCCGACCGGCACAGCGAAATGGCGCGGTCAAATCTACGGCGCTACGCGGTTCAGCTGGTTTGTTAATCGCCCGGTCATTTATCACGGGATTTTCGGTGAAGGATTTTTCCAATCGATCTATCCCGTGCCGCAATCAGACGTGGCCGCATACCTCAGCAGCATCGAATGGTTTGCGCTGACGATCTTTCTCTTTGGTCTGGGAATCTTTCTGCCTGCGCTGCGCATTGTTCCGTACCTGATGCTGGGCGGCACTTTTTGCGTGGCGCTTTCGTACATGGTGCGGGCGCGGATCGAACCAAAATTGGACACGGTACACGCGCGCCTGCTGGTGATGATCCTGGCGTTTATGCAACCGCTCGTTCGCGGATTTTCCCGGTATTTCACCTGGCTGCGTTTCAAACGCACACCGGCAAACGTCATTCGGAAGCACGAACATTTGCCCGAACGCGCGCGCTCGTTAGGCAGCCTGAGTCGCCGCGTATTTTGGAGCGAGCAGGGAAGGGACCGGCACTATTTGTTAGGCGAAATGTTTCGATTGCTGGACGAAGAAGGCTGGCGCTATTCCACCGACAGCGGCTGGAACGACTGGGACATTCAAATTTACGGCAATTTCTGGTGGAGCATCGCGCTTCAAACCGTCACCGAATATCACGGTGCCGGGAAATGTTTGACCCGTGTGCGGCTTCGCAACCGGATGGTTATTACGACGATCATTTTCAACCTAATCGCGATAAGCTTGTTGATTTACCGCGAGGTGAACGTTGCTCATCTTGAGCTCTGGCCCGTCGTTCTTTACGTACTTTTCCTGGGCTTTCTTGGAACGCGCGCGCGCGCGTTGAAATCGCGCGTAGCCGAATTGGTTGATCTCGCTGCCTTTCGAGCAGGCCTGCAGCGCGTGTTGCGCAAGGGAAAAGTCGTCGCCCCAATAGCGGAGCCGGGACTCGAGGTGGCGGTGAACGCGACCGATCCCGCGTCGCCGCAGTTGCCTGGGTAATCGAGGAATGACGGCTTTCCAGCCGTCACATTTGATATTTTCGCCGACTGCCCAAGCCGTGGCTCCTTGTTTGCCTAGATCAAAACACCAAACGCACCGTCCCAGTGCCGCGCTCGATCCGGCCGATTCGCTTCGCTGTTAAAATCGACAGTACGCTTCGTGCATTTCGCTCTGCAATAATCGCCACCATTCCAATGCCCATGTTGAAAACTTGATACATCTCCTGAGTATCGACGTTTCCATTTTTCTGCAGGATTTGGAAGATGCTCGGGACGCGCCAACTTTTCGTTTCAATTACCGCGTCACAATTCGATGGCAAAATTCGAGGTAAATTATCGATGAGACCGCCGCCGGTGATATGAGCGATCCCCTCGATTACGCCAACCGGAATTCTTGCCAGGAGCGGCTGATAGTTTTTGTGCACGCGCAACAATTCTTCGCCGACCGTAATTGTTGATCCGGGTAGAGACGAACTTGGTTTGAGTCGCATTTTTTCGAACAGAATTTTTCGCGCCAGCGAGTAGCCATTGGTGTGCAGACCATTTGAAGCCAGGCCGAGGACGACGTCGCCGGGTTTGATCCTGCTGCCATCGATGATTTTGGTCCGATCCACCACGCCAACGATGCAGCCTGCGAGATCGTATTCTCCCTTGCGATACATCCCGGGCATCTGCGCAGTTTCGCCCCCCAGAAGCGCGCAGCCCGCAGCGCGACAGGCGCGAGAAAAGCCGCGAAGCAATTGCCGGAACACGCTGGGCTCAAGTTTTTCGCAACCGATGTAATCGAGGAAGAAAAGCGGATTCGCGCCCAAGACGGCGATGTCGTTTACGCAATGATTTACGAGATCCGCACCGACGGTGTCGTGTTTGTCCATCGCGAACGCGATTTTCAACTTCGTGCCGACGCCATCGACGCTCGCGACCAACACCGGCTCGCGTATTCCGGGAAAACTCGCGCGAAATAGTCCGCCAAACCCGCCAATCTTCCCGAGCACTTGGGGGCCATAAGTTTGCCTAACGAGCGCGCCAATGCCGCGCTTGAGTATATTGCCAAGATCGACATCAACGCCCGCGCGGACATACCCTTTTTTCACGGTCATAAGTTGTGGGACAACCGCTCCGGTTGCCAATTCGTTTCGGCAGGCGAAGCGCCTGCCCTGCAATTCATTTGAGGTCGGTGAACAGCGTTGGCTGCGCTTCCTGGTCGGCCAGTGCTTTGGCGCGCTGCTCGCGCCGTTCCATGATGAACTTGTCCAGCGCAGGATCAACGGGCAGAGGATAATCGCCGTTGAAACAAGCAAGGCAAAACCTGTTCAACGGTTTTCCTGTCGCGCGAACCATCCCTTCCACATCAAGGTAACCGAGACTGTCCACACCAAGATATTTGCAGATTTCTTCCATCGACATCTGGTTCGCGATCAATTTTTCAGGGTCAGGAAAATCGATCCCGTAATGGCAGGCAAACCGGTGCGGCGGACAACTCACGCGCATGTGCACTTCTTTTGCACCGGCCTCGCGCAGGTTCACCACTCGCGCACGCGCGGTGGTGCCCCGGACGATTGAGTCGTCCACAACGACTACGCGTTTTCCAGCCACCATTTCCTTGATCAAATTCAACTTTACGCGCACATCGAAATCACGAATGAGCTGGCTCGGCTGCAAGAATGTGCGGCCGATGTAGTGGTTTCGAACGAACGCGTGCGCGTAGGGAATATTGAGCTCCTCAGCGAACCCGAGCGCGGCGTAGTTTCCTGAGTCAGGCACAGGCACGACAATGTCAGCTTCAACTGGAAATCTCCGCGCCAGTTCACGTCCCATTTCGGTCCGGACTTTGCCGACGTTAACTCCGCCCAGTTTGCTGTCAGGTCGCGCGAAATAGACGTACTCAAACATGCAGAAGGCCGGCTGTTGCGGTTGGAACGGAAACTCCGAACGCATTCCGCTTTCATCAATGATCAAAACCTCACCCGGTTCGATGTCGCGGATGAACTCTGCATGAATCAAATCAAAGGCGCATGTCTCTGACGCGACCACGTAAGCGTCGTCGAGTCTTCCGAGCGAAAGCGGACGCCACCCGAATGGATCGCGCACGGCAATCAATTCGCGTTCGCTCATGATGAGGAGCGAAAACGCGCCCTCGATCCGCCGCAGGGGCGCAAGCGCGCTGCTGCCGTTATCCACTGGTTGTGCCAGAAGATGCAAAATGATTTCGCTATCGGCTGTGGTTTGGAAGATCGAGCCTTTGCGTTCGAGTTCGTCGCGTAAGAGATCGGCATTGATGAGATTGCCGTTGTGCCCGATGGCCATCTGGCCGCGGATGCAATCGACCACGAAAGGTTGCGCGTTTTTGATCGTGCTGGTGCCTGTCGTTGAGTAACGCGTGTGCCCGAGCGCGCGTGTGCCCTTCAGCTTGGCCAGCTCTTCCTGGCCAAACACCTGGGAAACGAGGCCCATGTCTTTGTGTATGAGAAAGCTTGTGCGCGGGCCATTGCTGGTGACGATCCCGGCGCTTTCCTGTCCGCGATGTTGCAAGGCGAACAGGCCGTAGTACGTCAGTACGGCGGCGTTCGGGTGGCCGAACACGCCAAAAAGCCCACACTCGTGCTGCGGCAGCACGGCTGAATCGGACATCTCCTCTGCGTCTGGTCTGTTCGAGGGGCGAGTCACACCAAATAATCCATCAGATTGGCGCGTATTCAATCGCGCGTTTTGTAGATTCACAAGCTTGGAATGGTTTCGTCTTGTTCAACTACGCGACGGATCGCGTTCCACCAGTCGTCGTAAATGTCGGCAACTCGCCAGCGAAAAGTTTGTTGGTCGATCCGAATTTGCAGTTCGTCGCTGCCGACTTTGCCGAGTTGCTGAAATGGAACGTCACGCTCGCCTAACAACGAAGTTGTCTTCTCAACGTCTTCTGCGGCGACGGAAATAACTATGCGCGACTGCGATTCGTTAAAGAGCACTGTAGCGGCAGGCGTGTCGCCCGCGTTCAACGCAATGTCTGCTCCAAACAACCGTTCGGGATTGAAACAGCATTCCGCAAGTGCCACCGCAAATCCGCCTTCGGAGCAATCGTGCGCACTCTGCACGAGACCTTCACGAATCAAATCGCGAACAGCATTTTGCACCTTGATTTCATGTGCGAGATCGACGTGCGGTGGCGGACCGATTTTTAATCCATGGCAGACCTTCAGATAGCGTGAGCCGCCAAGCCCTGGAGCCGCGACACCATCGTCGCGGTCTGTTGCGGCCCGGGGGCGGGCCGGCTCCATGCCGACCAGAATAATCACGTCGCCTTCGTTTTTGAACCATTGCGTCGTGATGTGCTTTTCATCGTCTATTAATCCAACCATCCCGATGGTCGGCGTTGGATCGACTACGCCGGCTGGGCTTTCGTTGTAGAGGGAGACATTTCCGCCGGTAACAGGTGTGCCGAATGCGCGGCAGGCTTCGGCCACGCCTTCAACGGCTTCACGTAATTGCCAGAAATTTTCCGGCTTGTACGGATTGCCAAAATTCAGGCAATCCGTCACGGCCAGAGCGCGCGCGCCGGAGCAGGTGAGATTGCGCGCGGCTTCGGCGACAGCGATTTTCCCACCCTCGCGCGGATCGAGCGCGCAATAGAGTGAATTGCAGTCGGTAGTCGCGGCCAGAATTTTGTTCGCGTATCGAACGAGGAACACTGCGGCGTCCGACCCGGGCTTAACAATTGTTCCCGTGCGAACAGTGTGATCGTATTGGCGGTAGACCCAGTTTTTTGATGCGATCGTGGGATCTCGAAGAAGCTGTCGCAACGATTCATGCGTATCGATCTTTGCAAGATCTTGTAGCCACGGCCCTGTGGGCCGTCCTTTCCTGACGGGCCACAGGCGCGTGGCTACAGGCTCCTTCGCTTCGCGCGAATAGAGCGGCGCTTCTTCAGCCAGCGCTTTGGCTGGAATTTCCGCAGCAATCGCGCCGTTATTTCGGACGCGCATGATGCCGTCACTTGTGACGCGGCCGATCTCTGGGCACGCTACATCCCATTTGTCGAACACTTCACGAACCACATCTTCCCGGCCGCGCTTGGCGATGATCAGCATGCGTTCCTGTGATTCACTCAGCATGATTTCATACGGCGTCATCCCTGGCTCGCGTCTTGGGACTTTGGCGAGATCGATCTCGATACCGCTGCCTCCGCGGCTTGCCGTTTCGCATGTTGAACAAGTCAGACCGGCCGCGCCCATGTCTTGAATTCCGGCAACTGCGTCGCGAGCGATCAGTTCGAGGCAGGCTTCGAGCAGCAATTTTTCCTTGAACGGATCGCCGACTTGCACGGCGGGACGATCCTCCCGCGATTGCTCGGTTAGTTCGCGCGATGCAAACGCCGCGCCTGCGAGACCATCACGGCCTGTTTCAGCGCCGGCGTAAAAAACGGGATTACCGGCGCCTTCGGCGATGCCGCGCGCGAGTTGTTCGTGGCGCAGCACGCCAAGGCAAAAAACGTTTACCAGCGGATTGCCCTCGAAACTTTCGTCGAAATAAATTTCGCCGCCGATAGTGGGAATTCCCACGCAATTGCCATAGTGGGCGATCCCGGATACGACGCCGGTGAAGAGCCGCCTGTTGGCGGCGATGTTCGATGTTTGGTGTTCGATGTTTGATTGACTGATCGGCCCGAAGCGTAACGAATTAAGGCAAAACTCCGGGCGCGCGCCCATCGTAAAAATGTCGCGAATAATTCCGCCGACACCTGTCGCTGCGCCCTGAAAAGGCTCGATTGCGCTGGGATGGTTGTGGCTCTCCATCTTGAACGCCACTGCCCAGCCATCACCAATATCGACCACGCCAGCATTTTCTTCGCCGGCTTTGACCAGAATGTTGGCGCCGGTCGTGGGAAACTTCTTCAGTTCCTTCCTTGAGTTTTTGTACGAGCAGTGCTCGCTCCACATTACCGAGAAAATTCCGAGCTCGGTGAAATTCGGCTCGCGACCGAGGATTTTCTTGATCCGCTCGAACTCATCGGGCGTAAGTCCGTGCCGTTGGACGAGCTCGGGTGTGACAGGCGACTCTGCTGAAGACGGACTTTTCATCGGCAGATTACGTTAGCGAATCTGGAGGCCAGGCTCAATCATTCGAATAAGAATTTGAGTCAGATTGAGTGCGTCCGGGGAGCCTTCGACCTGCGAACCCTGGGTGTCATCAATCAACATAGGGGAGGCATTATGGTGAGGAAATTAATCGTTGCTTTTGCTTGTGTGCTCATGACATCGCCGGCATTTGCGCAGACGACTACAACCACCACAACCACAACGACGGAACGAGTAACGGTCACAGGTACGCTAATGGGGGTCGAGGAAGGCACCGCTGCCAATTATCAGCCTGCCAGGACCCTCGTTGTTCAAACGGACAAGGCGAACTCGGAGCGCTTTGAGCTCTATGGGAACGGTTTAGTTTACGACAAATTGGGTCGGGTTGTGACGGGTCCGATCAAACCGGGCACGCGAGTCCGTATTTTTTACATAAGCATGGGTCCAACGCGGCGGATGGTGGATCGCGTGGAGCTACAAGAGTAAAGAGAAAACAGCTTTCAGAAAATTCCGAGCCTGGCAAGGTTCGGCTCACAGGGGCGCAGGTGCGTCTTACGGCTTACGGGCATTCTATCTCAGCGAATTCGCGACGCTCACTCAAATCGCCGAAATGACAAACGAGCTCGAATAGGTGCGTTGCCCGCGACGTCAAAATATAAAACGGACCTGAAACGTCCGCTCAACCCCTGAGTCACGAACTTCGGATAAACCTAATCAACAAGGAGGCATGAGAGTGAAGAAGACAATTATTGCTTTGGTCTGCGGGTTGGTTTCGCCATTGGCGTTTGCACAAACCAGCACGACCAGGACCGAAGAAACCACTACGTCGACAAGACCGTCGACCACAACGGAAACGACCACGAGCACAACTTACGAGACCGGCACGGTAACTACATATGAGCCGGGCAAGACGATCGTCGTCAGGGGCGAGCAAGGCCCGGTAAGTTTCGCTCTCGGCACGGCCGCGCGCGTTGTTGACGCAGCTGGCAAAGTTGTGACGGCCCCGTTGCGAGCCGGCCAAAGAGTTCGTGTTTATTACACGGGCCCAGTCGAGCATCGCACGGTCGAGCGTGTCTTAGTCGAAGATTAAGCGAAGCTGAATTCGCAAGATTGAGCTGCAGGGTTCGCTTTGAATCCTGCAGCTTTTTTCTATAGCCACGGCCCTGTGGGCGTTGCGTGAGCAGCAACGTTGACGCGCCACAGGCGCGTGGCTACAGGATTTGCGTTTCGAACACGAATCGCTGAGGTTTTGCTCCTCATGTCTTTCGATTTTAAAGAGATTCTCGCCTCGCGGCTGGGCGAAAACTACGAACTGCACGAGCGGCATGTAAACCGCACGCTGGTGGCAGCGCAGCGCGTCATCGGCTTCGACAAAGTTTATGCGCGTGCTGAGGGGGCGTATCTCTACGACATGGATGACCAGCCGTATCTCGATTTTTTGAGCGGTTACAGTGTTTTCAATTTTGGGCGCAACCACCCGGTCGTAAAGCAGGTGATTCGCGACGTGCTCGATCTCGACCTGCCAAATATGGTGCAGTTGGATTGCTCGCTGTTGAGTGGATTGCTGGCTGAAGCGCTGGTGAAACGCACGCCGCCGTACCTAAATGCCGTTTTCTTTTGCAACTCCGGCACCGAGGCGATGGAGGGAGCGTTGAAGTTTGCCCGCGCAGCGACTAGGCGAAAACGTGTTGTCTCACTGGCAAGCGCATTTCACGGACTAAGTTTCGGCTCGTTGTCGTTGATGGGCTGTGAAAGTTTTACCGAAGGTTTCGGGCCGTTGATGGAAGGATTCGATGCGCGCGTCCCGCTCGACGACATCGATGAATTGGATCGGCAATTGCGCGTGCGCGATGTGGCTGCGTTTGTGATCGAGAGCGTTCAGGGCAAGGGCTGTCAAACACCGAAGTCGGATTTCTTTATTCGCGCGCAGGAGCTTTGCCGCAAATATGGAACGCTACTGATTTCTGACGAAGTGCAGACGGGGCTCGGACGGACCGGGAAGATGTTCGGTTTTCAGCATTGGAATTTGGAACCGGACATCATCACGATTGCGAAGAGTTTGAGCGGCGGTTACGTGCCATGCGGCGCGATCATCACCCGGCGCGATATTTACCAGAAAACGTTTTCGCGCATGGATCGATGCGTAGTGCATTCCAGCACGTTCGGACGCAACAATCTGGCGATGGCATGCGGTTTGGCTGCGCTGGAGATTATCGACAGCGAAAACCTGGTCGAGAACGCCGCGAAAATGGGCGCGCAGCTGATGGAGAAAATCGATGCACTACGCACAAAACATTCCTTCCTCAAGGAAGTGCGCGGGAAAGGCCTCATGATCGGCATCGAATTTCAGGAGCCGCAGGAACTGAAGCTCAAAATGGCGTGGAAGCTTTTGCACAAGATTGACAAAGCATTATTCGCCCAAATGGTCGTAAGCCAGTTGTTGAGCAAGCATCGCATCCTTACACAAGTCGCGGGCCATAATCTGGACGTGATAAGAATTCTCCCGCCGCTAATCATCGGTGAAAAAGAAGTCGACATGTTCGTTAACGCGCTCGACGACGTGTTGACTGAATGTCGCAAATTCCCCGGCCCAATGTGGGAGCTTGGAAACAACTTTGTCCGCGCAGCACTCGGGTCACGGAAATCCGCCGAGTCACGGGCCGTTTCAGCGTAACAAACCAAACGCTCAGATCGCCCTCACGTTCGGATAGCACGGAATTGCCGTCGATCCAGCGGTCGTAACAACTCGAGTTTGTCATTGTCGATCTTCTGATCGGGGCGTACGCTCTATGCAAGAAGGAGGAAATCATGAGCAGTGCTGTCGTTGAAGAAAAACAAAGTCCGACAAAATTGAATCAGCTCGAGCAAATCAAGAAGTTCACCAAAGTCGTGGCCGACACGGCAGACTTTGAGTCGATGAAGGAATTCAAACCGCAGGATGCAACGACGAACCCAAGTTTGGTCTATGCTGCAACCCAAAAAGAGCAGTACTCGCATCTGCTCGATGAAGTTTTAAAGGATCGCAAGAAATCGAGTTTGACCGGTCAGGCGCAAATCGAAGACATCTGCGATCATCTGCTGGTCCAGTTTGGTACGGACATTCTGGAGATTGTGCCGGGTCGCGTTTCAACCGAGACCGACGCGCGGTTATCGTACGATGTCGAAGGTTCGATCAAAAAAGCGCGACGACTGATTCAGCTTTATGAAGAACGCAAGATTCCGCGCGAACGCGTGTTGATCAAAATTGCGTCAACCTGGGAAGGATTGAACGCGGCCGAGCAACTGCAAAAAGAAGGGATCCGTTGCAATCTGACATTGATGTTTTCGCTGTCGCAAGCGGTGCGCGCGGCCGGAGCGAAAGTGCAACTGATCTCGCCGTTTGTCGGTCGGATTTACGACTGGTACAAAAAGGAGATGAAGCGCGATTTCACCGGCGCGGAAGACCCAGGCGTGCAATCAGTGACCGAGATTTACACGTACTATAAAAAATTCGACATCCCGACCGAAGTGATGGGCGCGAGTTTTCGGAACGTTGGACAGATTCTGGAACTGGCGGGATCCGATTGCCTGACGATCAGCCCCGAGCTGATGGATGAGCTTTCGAAATCCACGGAGCCAGTCGAACGCAAACTGAGTCCGGAAAAAGCAAAAGCCGCTAAGGTCGAGAAATTGGCACTCGATGAAAAGAAATTCCGCTGGATGCTGAACGATAACGCAATGGCGTACGAAAAAACGGGCGAGGGGATCCGCAAGTTCGCCGCCGACGTCGTGAGGCTGGAGAAATTCGTGGCGAGCAAGTTGTGAATCTCTTCCTCTACCTCTGTCTCTCAATCTGCTTCGACCAGATGGAGAAAGATTGAGCGGAAAAGGAAGAGTTGATGTTCAACGTCGTTTTGGTTGAGCCGGAGATTCCGCCGAATACGGGCAACATCGGTCGGCTTTGCCTCGCAACTCGATCAACTCTGCACTTGGTGAAGCCGCTGGGCTTTTCCCTCAATGACCGGCAACTAAAACGCGCAGGGCTCGATTACTGGAACGAAGTACCGCTGCAATTGTGGGATTCCTTCAACGCGCTACAGCGGGCGCAACCGATTGGAACGCGTTATTTTTTCCTGACCACAAAAAGCCGACGTCCCTATTACAGTGTGAAGTTCCACGAAAATGATTTCCTCGTCTTTGGCCGCGAAACGAAAGGACTCCCGCATAAGTTACTCGCGGCCAACATTGACAATTGCATCACTATCCCGATGCATGGGACGCGCAGTCTGAATCTGGCTACAGCGGTAGCAATTGTGTTGTTCGAAGCTGTGCGTCAACGGCAGGCCTGATCAAAAACATCGCAACGGCCCACACGCGCCCGGGGTTAAATGAACGAACAGAATAAAAAGGGGAAAT
>Ga0066904_10000026_pt1 | contig 14960 bp, 10 predicted proteins | sample PanSoiMetaPlot30_FD_133941 | JGI IMG/M metagenome (GOLD analysis project Ga0066904, IMG submission 133941) | Tropical forest soil microbial communities from Panama analyzed to predict greenhouse gas emissions - Panama Soil Plot 30 (version 2) | reverse complement strand
GTGCAGGAAATTGTCGAAGTAACCGGGCGGCGGTTGCTCGTAGCGCTTCAGCCGAAGCAGCCTCGCAATTTCGTTATCGTTAAACTCGTCCATTTTTTACGGCGGTTACGAAACAGGATTTTTCCGAAATTCGTCCAGGTAATTTTGCAACTGCCGATTCGCGTAAAAGAGCCTCGAACGTACCGTTCCTTCCGAAACGCGCAAGATTTTACTAATTTCAGCGTGGGGCATTCCCTGAATATGGAACATGGTTACGACGGCTCTGTGATCATCAGACAATTTCATCATGGCCTCGTTCAATCTTCGCTGTAGCTCCGAGAGGTCTGCTTCCCGCACCGGGCTGCTCGTTGCCGTCGCTTCCATGAATTCCTTATCGTTTTGAATGCTTGCGTCCAAGTCATCCAGGCTCAGTTGAAATCGCCGCCCGCGTTTTTTGAGGAAATTTAACGTCATGTTCACGGCGATGGAATGAATCCAGGTGTAAAACGAGGATTTGCCGCGGAATCCGCGGATGGCTTTGTAAGCTTTGGCGAAAATGTCCTGTAAAAGATCGTTCGTGTCCTCGTGGTTCGAGGTCATGTTATAGACCAGTCCGTAGAGACGCGGGGTGTATTTGATCACAAGGTCATCGAACGCGCCGGCATCCCCCGCCTGCGTGCGCTTCACCAACTCCTGGTCTGGGTCGCTTCTCGGCTGATCCATCGGCTGGCGCTTAGACTTAGCACGCGCCTCCAGACCCGACGATAACAAATCGGTAATGCGACGAGCAGGTAAGGCGAGCGCTTGATCCATTTTTAGGTCGCCCGGTCGATTACCGCCGGTCGCGGAGCGACATCAACCAGAGCAAATTGCCCAGTGCAGCAATGAATGCTGCCACATAAGTAAGCGCCGCTGCGTTTAACACGTTGTTGACACCGGCCGCTTCTTCTCCCGGCTGTATGATCCCCATTTCCCGCAAGATAATTTTCGCGCGTCGAGACGCATCGAATTCTACTGGTAACGTGATCAATTGGAAGGCCAGCAAAATCAAATAGCACCAGATGCCGAGCGTAATCAGACCGGTGATCCCAAAGAACAGTCCTCCGATAATGATAAATGGAAGCATCTGCGACGCGATCATCGTGACCGGCACAATGGCCATGCGCGCCTTCAACGGGGCGTACGCCCGGGCGTGCTGAATCGCATGCCCGGTCTCATGCGCGGCGATGCCCAGAGCGGCTACCGAAGGCGTGTGATAAACATTACTCGATAAATGCAGCTGCTTCTTGGTCGGATCGTAATGGTCGCCGAGAAAATCGTTCGTCTCCACGACTTCAACATCACGGATCTGCGCCGCTTGCAAAATTTCGCGCGCGCACTCGGCGCCCGTAACGTTCGCGCTTGCGCGGACCTTGCTCCACCGGCCGAACGCGCTGCTCACCCGAATCTGCGCCCAAATTCCAATGATCAACGGGACGCCAATGTAAAGCAGCCAATTAGACCCCAATCCAAAACCAGATGGATAATACATGAGAGGAACTAATTTAACGCGGCGATGCGATTTGTCACTTCGCCGGGTAGGAAATTAGACGCCAAATGGTGTTGCGCGTTCATTTCACCTCGAGGACCGACGGCTTCTCACCCGCCGCCCACAGACAGGCGGTCGCCCAGATCGCCGCTCCTTAAGATCCGCTCAAATCTCCAGTTGCTTCGGAAAACGCGAGAGGATTCGACAACCTGTCTTTGTGACCACTACCACATCTTCCTGACGCGCGCCGCCAACGCCGGGATAGTAAAGACCCGGCTCGACCGTGAGCACTTGGCGATCTTTCAGAACCACCTTTTGCAGACGCGGATATTCGTGGATTTCCAAGCCGAGTCCGTGGCCGGTGCCATGGAAAAATCCGACGTGGCGACCCTTGCGTACTTCGGTCGGGAAACCGCGACTGGCGAAGAATTCCTGGATGGCTTTGTGAATTGTCATTCCGTCGACGCCTGCCTTGATTTTCTTTAGCGCGAGGGCTTGGCCCGCTTTCACCGTCTCCCAAAGTTTTCGCTGCCCTTCGCTCGCGCGTCCGCGTAACACCGTGCGGGTCATATCGCCAAAATAACCGGTCTTCGCGTCGCGCGGGAAAACATCCAGAATAATCAATGAATCCGCGTACAACCGGCCGTTGCCGCGCTCATGCGGGTCGCAGGCCTGATCGCCACCGGCTACGATCGTGCCGGTCGGAACACCGCCTGCGCGCAAAATTGCTGAATCAATTTCTGCGCGCAGCATTTCGGAGGTGAGCGCCTTGCCCTGCCAGCGCAATCGCTTTCTCGGACTTGATTTCGACGCTTTCAGCACATCAATCGCGCGCTTGAGTCCCGCTTCTGTGATCCGCAAGGCGCGCCCCATCATCTCGATTTCCTTGTCTGATTTGGCTTCACGTTCGGGCCAGAAAAATCCGTCGGTGGCGCGGACACGGATTTTGTTTGCGGCGAGTTCCTCCGCGTAGCGGAGCGGGAAATTTGCGGGCACAATCGCCGATCTCACCCCGCGTTTCTTCAGAAAATGGGCGAGCACTTTCTCGTACGGCGGCGCCTTTTTTGATTTGCCCTGCACCTCGCGCTCCAGCTCGCTGAACATCACGAATTCGTCCGCGTCGGCTTGCTTGCGTCCCCGATCAATTTCCAGATCGCTCAAGACCAGTGTGCGCTTGCCGTAGCGCTGCAGAAAAATAAATGGATCAGGCGCCCAAAACTTCGTGGCGTAAAGCATGTCCGGATCGGTCTCGCTAGCGGCGACGATCAACTTCGGAGTATCGCGTGTAGTTTTGCTCATAGTTTTATGTCCAGAGATTCCTCCCAGCCTTCGCATAAAGCTATGCCGAGGCAAGCGACTTCGGAATGACAACTGCAAAGCGGCTACATGTCGCCGCACTCAAAATCAGTTTCTGCGCACTTCCAGTTGTTTTCGCAAAATCCAATGAAGCACCACAAGCAACCCGAGTGTGGACACGACCAGCACCACCGTGTCGAAAGTGAACACGCCGAACGCGATTCCGAAATAGCGTTTCTCCAGACCGAAGAATACGTTCGGTTTGCTGCCGCGGCGATAATCGTTCTGCTCCATCTCGGCCCTTGAAGTCAGATCGGCCACTTTCTGGTTCACGTACAGTTGGTCCGCCGTGACCGGCCCCTTCGCGTCCTTAAACAGCGAGCGATCAAACTTCTCCTTCCCGGCAATGACCGGATCTACCAGCTTCAAATATCGGTCAATCTCCCCAGCGGACTGTCCTTCCAATCCCGAGAGCAATGCCAGCACATTTTTCAAATCGTCGAGGTGCCCTCGCTGCTGAGCCGTGTCGGCTTTGGACGCAAGCTTTTGAATTTCATCATGCGCGCGGTCCTGGCGCTTGGTAAGCGGATTGAGCTTGGCCTGCGCGACAATCATTTCTTCGTACGACCAACGCATCGCGATGAACTGGCAAACGAGCGGCACCTGCAACTTGCTTTCCGTCTTTTTTGTCTTTTCCGAGTTTGGATGTTCGGAAAACCAGTGTGAAAAGGAGTAAAGCAGACCGAGGTTCCGATTCATGTCCTCGTACTTGATGAGCGCGCCGCCCATGATGATCTGGGGAATCAAAACAAGCGGGACGATGTTGGCCGCGGTTTTCGGATCGGCGACGAGCGATGAGATAACAAGACCCAGCGCCACGCCGCTCATGGCGGTGAGAAACATGATCGCCAGGTCGATCCAGAACATGCCCCGGATTTGGAGAACGAAATTGCCGATGAGCACGAAGAGAACGCTCTGAATGAGCGCAAACACTCCCAGCGTGATGGTTTTTGAGATCACGTAATACGACAAGCGCACCTTGATGTTGCGCTCGCGTTGCAGCACCGGCCGGTCACGGATGATGTCATCCGCGCTGTTCGTTAGGCCGAGAAACATCGCGACGATCAGACCGAGAAACAAAAACGTCGGGATATGATAAGCGGACGCAAAATCGTAGGTACCCGTCTCTGAATACCGCAGGATGGTTGCAATCAACAGCGCCAGCACGGGCGAAACGCCAATCGTGATCACAAGATTGGCGCGATTGCGCAGTTTGCTGATGAAAGCGCGCCGCAGCAGCGTGCGAAATTGCGTCCACTCGTCGTGCCACCGGAGCGGAAGCCGTTTCTTTTGCACTGCCGCGACGGGCAATGGGCCCGCCTCGTCCTGTTGTAGCGAGACTTGCTTGACGTCCTGGATCAGTCGGAATGCCTCGTACTTATCACGCCAGAAATCCGGCGAGTAACGGCGCGCCGGCACGAGCTGCCCGCGGCTGTTCTCCTCGTAAATGATGTCGCCGCTCAGATCGCGCAGCGGCGTCTCCAAAACGTCGAAAATGAATTCCGGCCGTGTCGTTCCACACGATGGACACGCTCCTAATTCGGCGCCGAATTGATGTTGATGTTCTGCTTCTGCGAAATACCGCAGCGCGTCGGAAGGGGTCCCGAAAAAGACGAGCCGCCCGCCTTTGTCCAGCAAGATCACCTTCTGAAACATCTGGAAAATTTTCGAGCTCGGCTGGTGAATGGTAACGACGACGATTTTGTTGTGCGCCATGCTCCGAATGATTTCGATCACGTGCTCGGAGTCTTTGGACGAAAGGCCGGAAGTTGGTTCGTCAAAAAGATAAACGTCCGACATCCCGATCATATCCAGTCCGATGTTGAGCCGTTTTCGCTCACCGCCGCTCAACGTTTTCTTTTCCGGACTGCCGACGACCGCATCCCGACGCTCACTTAAGCCCAGCTCGATTAATTTTGCATCCAACCGCCTGACGCGGTCGCGTTTCGAAAGGTGAGGCGCACGGATCGCAGCCGCGAACTGCAGATTCTCACCTATAGTGAGGTGCTCATCGAACGCGTCCTGTTGCGGCATGTAACTGACGTACTGCTTCAGAACGTCAAGGTTTCCGTACAAAGATTGTCCGTTAAGAAGGACCTCGCCGCTGCTCGGCTGGAGCTGCCCGGCAAGCACTCTCATCAGCGTGCTTTTTCCCGAACCACTTGCGCCCATCACGCAAACGAGCTCACCGCGCGTGATGCTGAATGAAATTCCGTCCAATCCAATCCCGCCCTTGCCGAAACGGTGGGTGACTTCGTTCACCTCCAGGCTGCGAATGATGTTGCGTTCTTCCTCGATAATGCGCTCCGAAAAATTGCACCGCAGGACTTGTCCAACGTCGATTCGGATGATGTCGCCGTCCTTGAGTTGCCCCGTCGTGCGCACCGGATGGTCGCCCACCATGATCGGACGGTCCGCTTCGATGACCTCCAGGGTGCCCACCCGCCGATCGTAGTCGCAAAAAATCTTTAGCAGCACGTCTCCGGACGTTCCCGGAGAAAGCAGGATATCGTCGGCTTGCAGCTGGCTCGGATCGTTCGAGACCAGATATTCCGATTTTGAGGCTTTCAGTTGGAAACGCCCGCCCAGTGCCCGGGCACGTCGGCGCAGGTCATTCAGATCCAGCTCGGTATCGTTGCGGAAAACAATCTTGTCTTCTAGGGTCGCATCGATCTGGGTGCCGGCCTTGAGTCTCAATCCCTTAAGCTCCGCATCAACATCCCGCAGTGCCCTGACGCGCACTTTTAGTCCGAACGTGACCCGGAGTGCGCTCTCACGCGTTCGGGAGCGTTCCATCTGCACTTGCTCTGCGTCTTTGCTTACGCGGATGAAGATTTCCGGCAGCGAGACGTTTTTCTTCGCATTGAAATATTGCGCCAGCTCCTGATAGCTGAGCACCTGGTCGCCGATCAAAATGCGTTGGCCCGGATAAATTCGACAAAACCCGCCGCGCACCAAAGGTCTCCCGCGCACAGAGACGTTCTGGCCACTGTAGTTTTTCAAGAGAATCAGATCGTGATATCGAAAGGCCATCAGCCGATCTGTTTCGGCGAGATTCTTGAGGATAATGTCAGCCTTGCTGTCCGCTCCAAACGAAAGCGACTCCAGGGGCGACGCACCGTGTTGATAAATCGACGGGTCAGACTCCTCTGAGGCGTTGAGTTGATAAACGATGTCGATTGCCTGCGCAGCCATGCCCATCTGCGACATGAACGAATAGAACGCCACCACCTGTTCCTGCTTCAAACCGGCTTGAGAGATCAGGTCATACAGTTGAACCCCGAGCATGATTTTGCGTTCAGTGCTCAGTTGGGCGCCGAGTTTTTGTGCCATCGCAGCGAGATCCTGCTGCTCGTAAAGCGCTTGTCGAAATAACTGTCGTAACTCGGAATAAACCGCTTCCGGATAATCGTAACGCAGGAAGCCGAGACTCGAGTCGATCTCTTCCTCCATGATCACGCCGTCAGCTTTGGTGAAACTCGCCAGGACCTGGATCAACAAAGGCAGCAGGTTTGGTCCCTCGGAGACGCTGCGGGGTTTGCGCAGCGCCCGACGCACCAGACGGCGCCCAGTTCGGCGCACGCGATACGCAAGCGGGATTACCCGTTGCACAGTGCGGTCGATCTTATCGGCCATCGATGAAACCAGCTCGGACATGGTGATTTTCGAATGCGAATCTTACGCGAAAGCGCCAAGCGACGCAATGCAGGACGGCAGCGGATTCTCGCGTGCGGTGTCGCAAATTATCATGTCGATCATCCGCTGACAACGGGCGGATGGTACAGCATTACTCGCCTGGAGTGTTACAACACTTGGTCCCATTTGCTCTGGTTTTGGAGCATAATCTCGCGGAGAAGACGAATGGGCGGCATGCCGTGGCTGAGCAGCTCGTTATGAAACTTTTGCAATGAGAAATCGTCGCCCTGTTGTGCCTTGTAATCGTCGCGCAATTTCAGGATCTGCAATTTGCCCAGCGTATAATTGAGATAGCCCGGGTCAAAAGTGGCGCGCATGGCTTCCTGGTGCGCCGGTTTCTGTTCGTAGTAACAGTTGTCCTGAAAAAATTTCGTTGCTTCATCAATTGACATATTTTCCGTGTGCACCTTGATGGACACACACAACCTACAAAGGCGCAGCAGCGCTTCGTCAGCCTGCGCCATGCGATATTTTGCTGCGCGCTTCACATCATCTTCGCTTGGAGTCGAGCCGGTCGGGCTACCGAAGCCTTCGTCGATCATCATTTTTTCGCAGTAATGTGCCCAGCCTTCGATGAAGGCATAGCTACCGAAGATTTTTTCTACTTTGCTCGCGGGCGATGCATTTAGATGCAGGAATTGAACGTAATGTCCGGGATAAACTTCATGAATCGAAACAACGTCGGAGGTGTAATAATTGAACGCGGTGAGCCATTCCTGCTTTTCCTTGTCCGGCCAATCCTCCTCTGTAGGTGTGACGTAGTAATAGGCCTCAGTGGCGCGCTTCTCGAACGGACCCGGCGTATCCATCGAGGCGAATGAAGTGGCGCGGAGATATTGCGGGGTTTCTTTCACTTTTGCGCGAACCTCAGATGGAATGCCGACCAAACGACGGGTCACAACGTATTTGCGGAGCTTGTCCAGGTCTTTGGCAATGTCCGGGATGAGTTTGTCCGAAGCCGGATGCTCGCTCTGAATTTGCTTGAATACCTCAATCGGCGGCTTGGTCGGGTCGATCTTTTTTGCGGCCTCGGCGAACGCCTCCTGTTCGGCCTTCAATTGCGCCATGCCGATCTCGAGAATCTTTTCCGGCGGAAGATCGACCAACTCCGTTTGCGCCAGGAAGCGTCTGAATTTTTGTTCCCCCAGCGCGAACTCGAGTGAGGCTTTGGGAAGTTTCTCCCGTTCCAACCAAGTTGCATAATCATTCAGCGCGTTTGCAGCTTTGCGATTGGCGGCTTGAAAGGCGGTGCGGAGTTGTTCGTCCTTCAGGCCACTCACCGCGGCTACGAGATCTTTTTTCAAGAAATCTGCCGAACCTCTGGCGATCTGGACCGCCAGCTCCACGAATGGCCTCGGAAGCTTTTCGTCCAGGTTTGTTCGCGCTGCGATTAGGATGTTTGGAATTTGTGATTCGATGGCGACCAGGCTGCGAACGCGGTCCTCAAGCGGCGCAAAATTCCTTTTGATATAAACGTTCACGTCGGCCGCCCGCGCATAGACCATCGGGTTTCGTTCGAATACCGACATGTCCACCGTTTCAAAGAGGTCGCGCTTCACCGCTGTTTGCAGAATTCGGAGGTCGATCGATTGGCGAGCACTCAGCTTCGCTGGATCAAACTTCGCCAGGCGATCATCAAAACGCCGGAGTCGGGAAACCTCGGCGTCGAGCGCAAGCCGGCTGTAATCGCTGATCTTGCCGTCGTATTCGTGAAGACCGAGAGCGGTTCCCTGGAGCGGATGAGCGGCGAGGAAGGTCTTTACGTATTCCTCGGCTACCGCTTCGTATTCGGCGTCCTGCGATTGCGCTGCGAAGGTCGCGCCAACGAGCGAGAGCGCCAGGAAGCTAACGAGAAATCGGAAACGGCTTGTGTTTCGCTGAGTTCCCGCACCGGTCTGAAGCCGGGTGTTAATCAGACTGGAGATAGGGGCACGCATCTCGCAAGTTTTAACTAGAGACAATGCCGCTCCTTGGGCGTTGCCAAAATTTGCTCATGAGCGATTGTCAGATTGTTGTCCGATTGTGGATAAAGATATGAAGCGCTTGGTGATCATCCCATTGCTGGCTTGTCTCCTATTCAGCGCTTTGCCAGCCGTTTTCGCGCAGGAAGTGCAGCCGCCAAAGAGCGAAGAGGATAACGGCTACTCGCAGATTGCCATTTTCGCAAAGGCGTTGGAACTGATCCGGCAGGATTACGTGGATGAGAACAAGACAAGCTATCATGATCTCGTCAACGCCGCGATGAAAGGGATGCTGTCGTCGCTGGATCCACACAGCCAGTTCATGGATCCAAATGATTTTCGAGACATGCAGGATGACACCCGCAGCCGCTTCAACGGTCTCGGCATTGAGGTCTCAATGAAAAACGGTCTGCCCACAGTTGTCACGGCGATGGAGGACACGCCTGCCGCCCGAGCGGGCATTCTTTCCGGCGACCAGATTTTGCGGATCAACGGCATTTCCAGCGAGAGAATGGATCTTCAGGACGCGATCAACGTTCTGCGCGGACCTGCAGGCGCAAAAGTTAGTCTCACGCTATTGCGTCCGTCGACGAAGGAAATCAAGGAATACACGCTCCAGCGTGCAGAAATAAAAATCCAAAGTGTTAAGGGAGAAAAGTTATTGGCGCCCGAGGTGACCGGCCCATTCAAGATTGGTTACATCCGGCTGATCCAGTTCAACGAACCGACAGGCGAGGAGCTATCAAAGGCGCTCGATAATTTGCAGAAGCAGGGCATGCAGGCGCTCATTCTCGATCTTCGGAATAATCCGGGCGGGCTGTTGAACAGCGCCGTGGATGTGTGTGGTCAATTCTTGCCGCCCAACACAAAAGTGGTCTCGACGCAGGGGCGAGTCCCTTCACAACAGCATGATTACTCGACTTCCGCCGCAAGTAAGCCCCGCTCGAACTTTCCGATGGTGTTGCTGATCAATGAAGGCAGCGCGAGCGGCGCAGAAATCGTAGCTGGCGCGCTTAAGGATTTGCATCGAGCCGTGCTTGTGGGTGAAACCACCTTTGGAAAAGGTTCCGTGCAGAATGTGCTGCAATTGCCGGATGGATCCGCAGTGCGTTTTACCACGGCAAAGTACTACACCCCCGGCAGACAGGTCATTCAGGGTAATGGGGTGACGCCAAATATTCGCGTCGGCATGACCGCCGAGCAGGAGCGCGCTCTCTACGCGCTGCGCAACGCGGGCAATACCAAACCCGAGGACGAAACGAACATCATCAAAACGAAGGATCCACAGATGTTGCGCGCCATCGACGCGTTGAAAGGTGTAATGATCTACGCGCAACAGAGCGCGCCGAAGGCGGAAGCGGTAAAGAAGTAGCGCGACTTTCCCGCGTTTGAAGCGCAACCGCATCGGTTACCCGTCTTGGCAGACGAAGCGCCTGCCCTACAATTAACTTGTGACAGTGCTAGCATTGGAAACTTCCTGCGACGAGACTGCCGTTGCGATTTTGCGTGGCGATAATTCCCGCTACGAATTGCTGGCGAGCGAAGTCGCATCGCAGGTTGCTGCCCATGAAAAATACGGCGGGATCGTGCCGGAGATCGCGTCGCGCAATCATCTGATCCACGCGCCGCGCCTGCTCGATCGCGCTGCGAGCTCAGCGGAGATTGAGTTGTCAAAAATCGACGCATTCGCCGCCACCAGCGGACCCGGTCTGGCGAACTCGCTGATGATCGGCGCGTCTATTGCCAAAGGATTGGCAATCGGTTTCGGCAAACGGTATCTCGCCATCAATCATCTCGAGGGCCATTTGCTCTCGCCGTTCTTTGGCGTCGAAAAAACTGGCGACAACGACATTAAGCCAAATGTGTCGCTCATCGTCAGTGGCGGACACACAATGCTGGTCGTTGTGCGTGGTCTGGCAGATTACCAACTAGTCGGGCGCACCGTTGACGATGCCGCAGGCGAGGCATTCGATAAGGTGGCAAAGATGCTGGGGCTCGGTTATCCCGGCGGCCCTGAAATTGAAAAGCACGCACGCGGCGGCAGTCCGAAAAGTTTCGATCTGCCCCGCAGCATGCTTGCGTCGGAAAATTTCAGCTTTAGCGGGTTAAAGACTGCGATGCGATACTTGTTGCCGAAAATTAGGCCGGCGGAGGAGCGGCGTCTGACACTGCCGCCCTACAGTTTGGATGAGCGAAGGCTGCGCGATCTTTGCGCATCTTTCCAGCAGGCCATCATTGACGTGCTCGTTACCAAGACGATGGCGGCCGCGCAGAAACATCATGTGGATCTTGTGACAGTAAGCGGCGGGGTCAGTTGCAATCAGGAACTACGCCGCCAAATGCGCGACGCGAGCAGCCGCAGAGGAATTGAATTCAAAGGCGCCGAACCGTGGCTGTGCACCGATAATGCCGCCATGATCGCCTTTGCCGCTTTGTTGCGATTGCAGGGTGGGGTACAATCTCGAGTGAGTGAAGAGATCGATCCAAATCTGGCGCTGGTTTAGCGCGCTCGCCGGAGTCTGCCAGGACACGGTGGGATCCGCGTGCTGGATATGAAGAGAGTTTTCGCATTATGTCTTTATCTCATTCTAACGGCTGTGATTCTGTCTGAAGCGCGAACGGTTTGGGTTGCGCTAAGCGATCGAGATCGTTTCGAGGCTGTGTTTCCCGGCGCCGTTGGAGCAATATTTTACGTTGCCGTTGTAACGTCGGTTTGTGCTGGAGCTGATGCGGTCGCGGTGTGGCTGTGCCAGAAGTGGGCCATTTGGGGAAATCTCGTTATTGGTCTATCGTCGACTGTACTTGTCACCCTCTTGGCGGTCCGCGCTCGTCTCAGATCATCATCTTGTGCGCGACGTTCGGCGTCCTCATCTTCTCGCTCCTGCTACCGGAACGTTTTCGTCGATAGGATCAGTACTGGCGCTCTAAAAGATAATTCCCCAGCACGTGCAGCGGCTCCGCATCACGGGCGCTGAACACCGTCAGCGAATTATGCGCTTCGAGCGTTAGTCGCCTGGCTTCGGCGCGCGATTTTTCCAAGCCGATAACTGCAGGATAAGTCGCTTTCTTTGCGGCCACATCTTTGCCGGCGCTCTTGCCTAAAACTTCCGAGGTCTGCGTGACATCGAGAATGTCATCGATGATTTGGAACGCGAGACCCAGCCGCTGCCCAAATCGTGTACTTGCGGAAAGTTTTCTGGCGTTCGCGTTGGCGCTCATGGCGCCGAGACGCACTGAGCTTCTCAAAATCGCTGCGGTCTTGTTCTCATGAATGGACTGCAACTCCCGGCGTTTGACGTTTCTGCCTTCGGCTTCGAGATCCGCCACCTGACCGGCGATTAGTTTCTGGCTTCCTGCCGCGACTGCGACTTCGCGCAAGAGTGTTGACATATCGTAGCGCCGGCTCGGCTTCGCACGCGAAACAATTTCGAACGCGATGGTTAATAGAGCGTCACCCGCAAGCACAGCGATGCCCTCGCCGAAAACTTTGTGACACGTGGGACGACCGCGTCGGAAATCATCATTGTCCATGCTGGGGAGATCATCATGCACCAGCGAGTACGTGTGGATGCATTCCAGCGCGCAGGCGAGCGGAAGCGCATCGCTGATCTTCCCACGACAAGCTTCGGCCGCAGCCAGACACAGAATCGGGCGCAAACGTTTGCCGCCGGCAAACAAACTGTACCGCATAGCCCGGTGAAGCGTCGTGGGCTTCCTATTCGCCTTCGGTAAATAGCGATCGAGCGCGCGGTCGATCAGCTTCTGGCGAGTGACGAGATAGCTTTTGAGATTCACGTGACAAAAACGGCTGCTGGATTACTCGATTCTTGATACTGGATAATGCAATCCCTCGCAGACTGTCCAGCGTCCAGCATGAGTTCGCAGCCTTTAAATATTTTCAGCTGTTTCCGCCGTGGCGACGGGCTTGGTGCGCATTGCAAGGAAGGCGCCGATAAGCAGAATGCCGGCGCTCCAAAGCTGGGCGTGCGTGAGTCGTTCGCCATAGAGCCAGGCAGACAGTGCCATTGCAATGGCTGGGCAAAGCAGTTGGAGACTTTGAGAGAGCGCGACTCCGATTTCCTGGATCGCTACGTAATACAAAACGTGGGCGAGTGTAATACAGGTTACTGCCGAGATGATCAGAACCAGGTTCGCCTGCGCGCCGGCGTGAAGTGGAGTTCCGATTTTGCCGAAGGCAAGGGTCAGCGGAAATAGCAGTGCCGAAGTAATGAAACTGACAACGCCGAAGCTGCGGATCGATCCAAGCTCAGCTGAGGGGCGTTTGATCAGAACTCCGTAAAGCGCCCAGCAAAACGTTGCCGTAAAAGCAATGAATAATCCAGGGAGCGCGACGTGCTGTGAATGTAAGTTCGCATTCGCCTGAAACCAGATCACGCCAAATGCGCCGATTAATCCGAGTAACGTGCCAAGTTGGAATTGCCATTGCCGGATAACGACGCGTTCCTCTGGAAAAAATGCCAATGCCAGAAGGGCGGTGAAAATGACTGAAGCCCGGGTGAAAATCGTATAGACGCCGGGCCCAATATAGAAAAGCGCCATCACCTGAGTGACTTGATGGACCACGTTCGGCAAGCATGGCAGCAAACAAAGTTTCACGGCGTGCATGTCGATGCGTGGGCCCCCGCGGCGAATTTGATAAAGTAACAACGGCGCGATGGCGATGCATGCGACCGAGTAGCGATAGAAATTTTGTGCCCAAGGATCGTAAAACCGATTCAGGTAAAACATGAAAAGCGACGGCACCGACCAGATGAACACCGTGGTAAAAACCGCGGAATACCCTTTCGAGAGATTGGCACTCCGGCGCGACGCGACGTCGCTATGCGCGGCCGGCGTTTTATAGTTCATATCAAGCCTGGTCCGGACGTGCTCAACGGCTGTAACGCGCGCTGTCCCCAGCGCATCGGACACGCGTGCTGCGCGCAAGGCGCTGGTCCGCTGAGACACCGGATACTACAGCATCTCCGATGCGCGCACCTAAACTTTGAGACGACCCCCTTGCATAAATTTTCTCGCCTGTGAGCGGTAAATCGCGCAAAAAGTAGGCCAGAAGGAGAAATACATATGTTGAACAAGCAACCAATCACAGTCGCCATCGTATCGGTTCTTTGTTGTGCGGCAGTTCAGGTCGACGGAGCGAAACCGGCCAAGGGAGGCGGCGGAAACCATATGCAGCGAGGCATTCAGCTTGCCCAGGAAAAACACTTTGACGCCGCTGCTCAGGAATTCGGCAAGGCGATCGAACAAAATCCGAAAGATCCGCGCGGGTACGCAAATCGCGGAACAGCCTATCGCCAGGGAGCGCGAGCTGCCATCGCGGCGGGAGATTCCGAGGGGGCCTCCACCAGGTACCAATCCGCGTTGGCGGATTTTGCAAAATACATCGAGCTGGCTCCGAAGGATGCCTCCGGTTACGTGGAGCACGGTCAGACCTTATCCGAACTTAAACAGTACGACGCGGCACTGGCTGATTTAAGCAAGGCGTTGGAACTCAAGCCGGACGACCTCAATGCGATTAAATTCCGTGGCTTCGCTGAGATCGGACTCAACCAGTGGGATAAAGCGGTCGCCGATTTTTCGGCTGTGATCCAAAAGAAACCGGACGATCTGCAGAGTTATGACCGGCGCGCGTTGGCCTATCGAAGTATGAAAAACTACGACGCCGCAATCGCCGATTACACATTTTTAATCACCACAAATCCCAACGACATGGAAGCGACGACCAAGCGCGGGTACACCTACAGCCTGGCGCAGCAGTACGAAAACGCGATCGCGGATTACCAAGCCGTGCTAAAGGTCAATCCGCAGGACAACGACACCTTCCAGCGCATGCAATATGCGCAGTCGATGCTGGCGGCGAAGAATGCGTCTCCCTCGCCCACACCGCCGATTGCCAGCCCAACGCCTGAAGAAAAACGGCTGATGGATAAAATCAGTCCGCTGTATATCGGAATTGGTGTCGTCGCGCTGCTGATAATCGCAGTGATCGTACGTCTGCTTACGCGCGGAAAAGCAGATGAGACCAGCCATCGAATTCGTTAACGCAAGCAGCCCAAAATTTCTTTGACACCACGGTGCGCGAGGTTAGTTTGCGGACGCTTTTTGCCGGACGAGGCGATCCCATGGTCGTTCAAATGCAAATTTGACGCGACTCTGGGATTTTTGACTCTCTGGTGGAGGGCACGGCCGGTTCGCCGCCCGGGTTTCCAAGGGAAGCGCTGGGTTGGCGACGAGCAGCCCATGTAGCTCAGTTGGCAGAGCGCGTCCTTGGTAAGGACGAGGTCACCGGTTCAATCCCGGTCATGGGCTCAGTGAGCTTGCACCGGCAAGGAAAATCCAAATTAAAGAGGTAAAAAAGAAAACGATATGGCTAAGGAAGCTTTTAAACGCGACAAGCCGCACGTGAACGTCGGCACGAT
>Ga0066904_10000024_pt1 | contig 15283 bp, 14 predicted proteins | sample PanSoiMetaPlot30_FD_133941 | JGI IMG/M metagenome (GOLD analysis project Ga0066904, IMG submission 133941) | Tropical forest soil microbial communities from Panama analyzed to predict greenhouse gas emissions - Panama Soil Plot 30 (version 2) | reverse complement strand
TGTGAGCGGCTCAAAATAAAGTTTGTCGCTCGTATCATAATCGGTGGAAACCGTTTCCGGATTCGAGTTGACCATGATGGTTTCGAACCCAAGCTCGCGCAGGGCGAACGCGGCGTGCACGCAGCAGTAATCGAATTCAATCCCCTGGCCGATTCGGTTCGGTCCACCGCCAAGGATCATGATCTTGCGTTTGCCGCTCTCGCGTCGCTCGTTCTCATCGCCATAGGTCGAATAGTAGTACGGGGTATACGCTTCAAACTCTGCCGCGCAGGTATCGACGAGGCGGTACGTGGGCGTGACGCCTTCAGCTTTTCTCTTGGATCGAATCTCGTTTTCCGAGGCGCTTCGCGCGACTGCCAGTTGGCGGTCCGAGAAACCGAACTTCTTCGCGCGTGAGAATGCCTTCGTCTTCAAGCATCCGGTTTCGGCAACGACTTCTGCGACATTCCGCAAAAACCACCTGTCGATCTTCGTAAGCTCATAAACTTCATCAATCGATGCGCCTTTTTCGAATGCTTGTGCGATGTAAAAGATCCGTTCGGCATTCGGGATCGCCAGCTTCAGCCGAAGCGTTTCAACATCGACGTCCTTGTCTGCGCCGTCGCCTAACAAGCCGAAGCGTTTAATCTCCAGGCTGCGCAGCGCTTTTTGCAATGCTTCTTTAAAGGTGCGCCCGATCGCCATCGCTTCGCCGACGCTTTTCATCCGCGTCGTAAGCGTGGCGTCGGCCTGCGGAAATTTTTCAAAGGTAAAGCGCGGCACTTTCACGACGCAGTAATCGATGCTTGGCTCGAAGCAGGCCGGTGTTTCGCGCGTGATGTCGTTCTTGATTTCATCGAGTGTGTAACCGATGGCGAGTTTTGCCGCGATTTTCGCGATTGGAAAACCGGTCGCCTTCGACGCCAGCGCGCTGGAACGCGATACCCGCGGATTCATTTCGATCACGACCATCCGGCCGTTGTCGGGATGAACGGCAAATTGAATGTTCGACCCGCCGGTCTCGACCCCGATCTCCCGAATCACGGCGAACGCGGCGTCGCGCATCATCTGGTATTCCTTGTCGGTGAGCGTTTGCACAGGGGCGACGGTGATGGAGTCGCCGGTATGCACGCCCATCGGATCGAAATTTTCGATGGAGCAAACCACAACGCAGTTGTCCATCCGGTCGCGCATCACCTCCATCTCGAATTCCTTCCAGCCGACTAGCGATTCTTCGATCAAAACTTCGCGGACGGGCGAAAGATCCAGGCCGCGCGCAGCGATGACATCGAGTTCCTCGCGATTGTAAGCGATCCCGCCGCCGGTGCCGCCCAGAGTGAATGCCGGGCGAATGATCAGCGGAAATGTTCCGATCTCCGCGACAATGCGATCGGGATCGGCGAGCGAACGCGCGACGCCCGAGTGCGGCACGTCTAGGCCGATGCGTAACATTGCTTCCTTGAACAATTGGCGGTCTTCCCCTTTCGCGATCGCCTGCGCGTTTGCGCCGATTAATTTCACACTATGCCGCGCCAGCGCACCATTGCGATTCAATTCCATCGCGGCGTTAAGCGCGGTTTGCCCGCCAAGCGTCGGCAGAATCGCATCGGGCTGTTCTCGTTCCATAATCGCCTCGATCACTTCAGGGGTGATCGGTTCGACGTACGTTCGATCGGCGAATTCCGGATCGGTCATGATGGTGGCCGGGTTAGAGTTCACCAGCACAACCGCATAGCCTTCTTCCCGCAGTGCCTTGCACGCCTGCACACCGGAATAATCAAATTCGCAGCCCTGTCCGATCACGATTGGACCGGAGCCGATGAGAAGAATTTTTTTGAGTTCGCTATTCCGCGGCATCTGCGCCAGCGAGGATGGTATACGAAATCACACGAACGTCACGCGAGAAACGTGACAAACGCATCTCGTCCCCGCCCGGCCGGATTCGCCTCTGTCGAACTTCCGCTACGCCACCTCCGCCATGCGCTGGCGGTCCAGCCAAACTTTGCAGATGCTTTTGATCCGCGTAAGCACGTAATACACAGTCTGGCTGCGGAGCCGCACGAGTTCCGTGCCCACGATGCGCCTCACAAAATCGCTTGGTAAGTCGAGAATTTCCTGCGGCGTCGCGCTGTCGAGCCCTTTACAGAGAATCGCCGTCATCGACCGGGTGAGCGTTTGCACCTCCGGGCCGAGCGTCATGCGGATATGCGCCTTGCCGCTCTCATCGACGTGCAGGTAAACGCCGACCGCATCGGTGCATTCCTCGTCTTTGCGCACATCAACGAGATCAAAATTCTCGTCCTGCCGCGGCTCCTGCCTTTTCGCATTGTCTGCGTACGAAACGAGCGTCTCGCGCCGCTCATCTTCCGGCAGCGATTCAAAAAGATTGATGATCTTGCCCAGTTTGTCTGGATACATCGCGTTCGAAATCTACCGCTGATTTCTTTGCTGTCATTCCGAGCGAAAGTCACCTGCCAGGCCGTAGTTATTGGCGAAGAGGGGAGGAATCTCTTGCTCTGAGCAAGGTCTTTATGGCTAATTGCACCATGAAAACTCCGATCAAAGTCGCTGTCACGGGCGCCGCCGGGCATATCGGCTACGCCCTCCTGTTTCGCATCGCCTCTGGACAAATGTTCGGACCCGATCAGGCGCTCAGGCTTCATTTGATTGAGGTTCCTGCCGTGCTCGGCGCGCTGGAGGGCGTCGTTATGGAATTGGACGATTGTGCGTTCCCGCTTCTTGAATCGGTGACACCGACGGCGGATCTCGACGAAGGTTTTCGCGACGTCGATTGGGCGTTGCTGGTCGGCAGTGTGCCGCGCAAAGCGGGTATGGAACGGAAGGATCTACTCGGAATCAACGGCAAGATTTTCATCGGACAAGGTCAGGCGATTCAAAAAAATGCTGCGGCCGACGTGCACGTGCTTGTAATTGGAAACCCATGCAACACCAATTGCCTGATTGCGATGAACAACGCCAAAGACATCCCGCGCGACCGCTGGTTCGCTATGACGCGATTGGACGAAAACCGCGCCCGCGCGCAGCTGGCGCACAAGGCCGGCGTGAGAATTCACTCAGTCACGAACATGACCATCTGGGGAAATCACTCTTCGACGCAGTATCCAGATTTCTACAACGCCAGGATTGACGGTCGTCCCGCGAACGAAGTGATCGAAGATGAGAAATGGCTCAAGGAAGAATTCATCGCCACGGTGCAACAGCGCGGTGCAGCCGTAATCAAAGCCCGTGGACTTTCTTCAGCCGGCTCCGCTGCAAACGCGGTCGTGGACACTGTCTGTTCCCTCATCAACGACACGCCGGCGAGTAACTGGCACAGCGTGGCTGTTTGCTCCGACGGAAGTTATGACGTCGAGCAGCGTTTGATCTCCTCATTCCCGGTTCGTGTGCGTGGCGGACAGTGGGAAATCGTACAAGGCCTTCCGATAAATGATTTCAGCCGCACGAAAATCGACGCGTCCGTAGCAGAATTAAAAGAGGAGCGATCACTCGTTAGCGAATTGATTTCGTAGTTGACGTCCCACAACGCCAAGCCGCCTTTGATTATTGGTGCCCGACGACAGTAAAAAGCGTGTGCGCTCTCCCACGGTGATACTGTTGATGCGTTGAAGTTTGCGACTTGGTGAATCCCATCACCGCTTGGAATCGCGTGAAGAATTGTGTGCTGAAATGCCACCACGTATGCCAGAGGAAATTCTCAGGCGTCGGCGCCAGGCGACACACCGGCGCGCCTTCCAAGTCAGCATGAAACTTGTCGACGATGATGAGCGATTTCGCTCTTTTTCCACATTGCTCAACGATGCGAAGCGGGTCGCGGCAATGAAGCAGCACAGCTCCCATCACGGCGATGTCGAATTCTCCGAGCGCCGCAGGCAAATTGTAAGCATCCCCGTAGTGCACCCTTGCTTTGGATTGTTGAGCGGCGTGACTGAACCAGTAGGAATTTTTCAACTGTTGCATCACAATTCGACGCGGGCCGAACACTTGTTCCAATCTTTCAGCCGGATACGGAACAAAGTCCCAGCCGTGTTCGTCTGTGACTTCGACTGACACCACATCAGCTCCGCGTTTTTCCATCTCGAATGTGAGAAAACCGCTGGCGGGACCGATTTCCAAAACGCGTTGACCGGCAAAATCAACGTTGCCGAGGTACTCATCCACTCTGCCACGCAGGTCCCAATCCTGTCCCTCTATGAGTCCGTGACCCGGGAGTTCCATGGTGTGGTAAAAGTAACAATCGGCGACATCTTCCACTTTGAGCGGAGTCGCAAAAATGTTCTCGTCGGTCACGGCTGACTTGTCGGCTGATGCTTTGTGCTGAGTGCTCTCTCGAGTGCAGTGTTCCAGGTGAGCGACCGCTCCTTGAACCAAGTGGCATCGAATTCTGGCGCGGCAAAAAGCGCCCATTTCTGGCGTGGATGTTTCCAATCCAGAATTTCGAATCGCAAATTCGCGTCCTTGGCTGCGCGTTCGAGTGTAGCTGGCCGATAATTTACGCAGTCGGGATAGATCCAGCCCGTTTGCGCAGAGTCTTCTTCGCCGATCAAAAACGTGGCAACGAAAACTCCGTCTGGAGCCAGTGAACGTGAAATCGCGGACAACCAACCCTTGATCAGATCGAGTCCGCAATGACTGAAGATCGATTGAGCTAGTGCGAAATCGAACGCGACTTTCGCCTGCGCAATCGTCTGTGGTGAATCGGAAAAGAAGAACGTCGGACGTTTTATCTGCACCAGCGTTTCACCGAGTTCACGCCTGATTCCCTCTTCGATCAGCCATTCATTCGGCTCCACCCCAAAGTATTTTCTTCGGTTCAAGTATGGAATTAACAGGCGCCCGATCCGTAGCGAACCGCAACCGATATCAAGCAATAAATGATGCTGGCGCAGGCCGAGCGTGGTCAGGAGATTAAAGGTCATCGCCGCAATCAAATCGTAATCTTCGGGCGGACCGACATACGCACGATAATGTGGAGCGCCGGGTTTGAGACCAATGCCAAGATCTTCCTGATCGTCTGAAGACATATCGACACTCACTCCAACGGTCTCAATGTGGCACGGTCGAAGGCTTTCAGCGCGTCCTGAGGTTTATCGGGAAATGCGACCACGCCGCGCGACCGGTCGAATTGATAGATGCGGGTCGGCGGCCGTTGACGAAACGGAAATGCCCGGAGCTTATTGCCGTCGAGCGCGTCGGTTGCGCCCGGGACTCGGCACGCCTTTACCGCCAGAGCATACAAGTCGCTCCTCATGGCGGACGACGAACTGACGCTGTTCGACAACTCGTTAGGATCCTTCCTGCGATTGAAGAGCTGTTCCCTCCCGCCATTGGCCATGAAAATGTATTTCCACTCGTCCGTGAGAACCATGACTTTGAAATCGTGTGAGCCGGGAATTTCAACCATACCGACCAGATATCGGCGCGGCGCGCATTGGCCTCGCAGCATTTTAAGAACGTCGATTCCCTCGCGCACTTCGCATGCACCTGCGGCTCCGGTCGCAATCCCGAAAAGATCCGCCAGGCTGATGAATTCAGTCCGCTCGGCTCTTGAGGGCAGCGCGGTCGGCCAACTGAGCAGCAAAGGAACGCGGCAGGCCGCTTCAAAAAAGTTCTGTTTCTGCCAGCCGTGATGATCGCCGAGCAGATCGCCATGGTCGGAAAAGAAACAGATGAGAACGTTCTCCGAGTTCGGTCGCGCCTCGATCGCATCAAGGATTCGCCCGAGACAATAGTCCAGATAAGTGATCTCGCCGTAGTAACGGGCCTTGACGATTTTCGTCAGTGCCGGGTTAATGGCTTCCGCCCAAATGGCGTGTCGCATGAAGGGAATCTCTTCGTCCAGGTGATCCGCCTCGAGGTTGCCGAGGATTGGCTCCAGCATTCGATCTGGGTTGTACATCCGGTTGAAAGGAATCGGCGGAGCCAGTGGCGGATGAGGCCCAACGAACGACACAAACCCAAAGAACGGGCGTGAATCTGACTTTGTGATTTCTTCCACCGTGCGATCGGCCGTCCACCATTCGCCACCTAAATTGGCTGGAAGCGGACTGCGTTGCGGGAGGTAAAACATCTCGGTGCGTTCGCCCATCGGCTGCTCGAGGAAATCGAATTCCGGATGCTCTCGCGCCAGGCACGAACCGTAGTCGTCGCCTTCCCGGTTTGGCGGATGATACGTCTCTTCGCAGCGCCACAACGTTTCGAAACCAAGGTCTTCATTCCACGGATTCGTATGGAACTTTCCCACTCCAAAACTCCGATAGCCAAGGCGCGACATGGTCCGGCCCAGGTATGCTCCGCAACGCGTTTCCATCTCAGCGGCTTGGCCCGCCACGGGATTTGCCTTCGCGTTGCTGAACACGCGCGTCGTCGCCGGCTCGCATCCGGTGCGGATCGTATAGCGCGCCGCCACGCAGACCGGACACGTCGCGTATGCGTTCGAAAAAGTGATTCCCCTTTGCACCAGCCGATCCATGTTCGGCGTGTAAATGTGCGAGTTCCCAAGCGCAGCGATCGTATCGAACCGTTGCTGGTCGGTCATGATGAACAAAATGTCAGGCCGGCTCATATGTCATTCTGAGCAAAGCGAAGAATCCAGCTACTTCAAAAGCTGAGAACATTCGTTAAATGTGAGCGCGCTGGACACTTTCGGAATCGATTGGAGGCCCACGAGCATGGAGCTGGATGTTTCGCTGCGCTCAACATGACGGCGCTATCGATGAGCTAAGTCCTTACGCATCAGCCAGTTCGCTTCCCGTCAGACGGCGAAATGCTTCGAGATATTTGGCGGACGTTTTCTCGATCACTTCTGTTGGTGGACGCGGTGCGGGGGGAGTTTTGTCCCAGTCGAGTGTCTCTAGATAATCGCGCACAAATTGTTTGTCGAAGCTCGGCGGGCTCTGACCGACCGCGTACTGATCCTTCGGCCAGAAGCGCGAGGAATCCGGCGTGAGACACTCGTCGATCAAAAGCAAATCCCCATCTACGGTTCCGAACTCAAACTTCGTGTCTGCCACGATGATCCCGCATTGGTCGGCGTGATCGCGGCCGCGCGAATAAATTTCCAGACTCAGCTTTTTGACCCGCTCACCGAGTCCTTCGCCGAGAATCTCGGCACATCGTTTCATATCGATGTTTTCGTCGTGACTCGTTTCGGCTTTCGTCGCTGGAGTAAAAATTGGCTTCGGCAATTGCGACGCCAGCTTCAGTCCGGGCGGCAGCTTAATGCCACAAACGCTCTGCGATTCCTGATATTCTTTCCAACCAGAACCGGCCAGATAACCGCGCACGACGCATTCCACCGTCAACGGTTTCGTTTTGCTTACGATCATCGAACGCCCGGCAAGCTGGTTGCGGAACGGCTGCAATTCTTGGGGGAAGTCGTCGAAATTCGCGGTGACAAAGTGATTCTGGATATCGTCGAAACGCTTGAACCAGAACGCGGAAATCTGATTGAGCACCGCGCCTTTGTAGGGAATCGGATCCGGCAGGATGACGTCAAAGGCAGAGATCCGATCCGTCACGACAAAGAGCAGCCTTTCGCCGAGATCAAACACTTCGCGCACCTTGCCGCTGCGCAGTTTTTTGATTCCAGGAAGATCGATCGAGGATTGCGTGGCGATTTGCATGCGCCAATGCTCCACGTTCACTGCTTAGTTTTCAACTCGCTTAGGGTTTTGTCATGTCGAGCGAAGTCGAGACATCTCTGATTTAATTCCAGAGATTCCTCGACTCCTCTCGGAATGACAGAGTAATTGGGCGTAGGACGTGGAATTGGTCATGGCCGGAATCGTTGTCAAACCGAGGGCCCGAATTTTGCACGGACACGATTGGGTGTTTTCCAGCGAAGTGCTTAAGGTTTTCGGAAATCCGGCAGATGGCGATGTGATTTCACTCAAGGACGGCAAAGACCATTTGATCGGGAGCGCCATTTACAATTCCAAATCGCAAATTGTGGCGCGCCGTTTCTCCCGGCGCCGGCAGGATCTTGATCTGGATTTTTTCCGGCGCCGGATCGCTCAGGCGTCTGAATATCGCGACCGACGAAACATCGATCCAAAACTGCGTCGCGTCGTCTGGAGCGAAGGCGACGGTCTTCCCGGAATCATCGTCGATCGCTACGGAGATCACTTCGTGTTGCAAACGCTCACGCTGGCGATGGACATGCGAAAAGATTTGATCGGCGCTGCGATCGTCGATCTCTTCGGGGACATCGCCATCATCGAGCGAAACGACGTGCCAGCGCGCAAAGCGGAGGGTTTGGAATTACACAACAATGTGTTGCGGGGCACTCCATCGCGGAGCGCCATCGAAATCGAAGGCGTGAAGATGGAGGTCGACCTTTTGAGCGGACACAAGACGGGTTTTTACCTCGATCAAAAGCACAATTACGGAGTTGTCGCGGGCTGTGCTAGCGATCGGCGTGTTTTGGATTGCTTTACAAACCAAGGTGCATTTGCATTGACGTGCGCACGCGCAGGCGCAGCGGCAGTGACCGGTGTTGAAGAAAACACTGACAACATTGCCGCCGCGAAGCGAAACGCGGTGCGGAATGAGCTAAAGGTCGAGTGGATGCAGCAGGATGTATTTCAATTTCTGCGCGCAGCCGAAAAAGCGGGCGCACAGTATGATTTGATTGTTCTCGATCCGCCCTCGTTTACGAGGACAAAGAGCAGTCTGCGCGACGCCTTACGCGGCTATCGGGAACTGCACATGCGTGCGTTTAAGCTCTTATCAAAAGATGGTTTGCTCGCGACGTTCTGCTGCTCGCATCACGTGGATGACTCGGCATTTTTGCAAACAATCACCGACGCCCTTGTGGACGCGCGGCGTTCCGCGCGCCGCTTGCGCCGGTTCGAGCAGGCGCCGGATCATCCCGTTCTACCGACAATTCCTGAAACCGAATATTTCCGAGGTTTTCTTCTGGAAATGGTGCCAGGCCGCTGACGCTGCAAGTGTCATCCTGAGCGGAGCGAAGGGATCTCGGATCAGTTCTCCCTCGAATTTTTTTTGCTCACGCTCGATGGAAATCTCTGGAATTCTCGAAGGAGCCACTTAATATCCGCTACGACGAACCTGGACGGCGACGCGATTGTCATGGCAGAAAAACCCCGACCGCTTGAAGAAATGCTCGACCTGACCGAGGAAGCGGCGTCTGTCGAGCATCTGGATAATCAGGTTCAAAAAGCGCAGGAGCAACTGCTCCAACTCAAGCGCCAGCAGGAGCAGATCGAGAAGCAAAAACGCGAACTGGAAGAGCTCAGCCGGCGTCAGGACGAATTGGAACACGGCCGCGGAGAAATGACTGACAAGCTGACGCGCGCTCTGGTTGTACTCGAACGCGAAGCCTACAACGCTCAGAGCAGGCTGGAGCAAATCCGTCTGGCCCGCGAAAGTTTCGCCCAACATTTGGAATTGGTCGAAGCGATCGATCCGAGGAACTGGAACCCGTCGGATTTGCACAAAGAGTTGAGCCGCGCGTTAAGCACGGTAGATGACGCCCGTACGGAGTACAACGAACACCGCAGCCGGTTGCAAGCAGCCGGCGGCGGTAATGGCGAGCAATCGCTGCCGGATACTGCCGCGGGCGTTTACGCAAACAACGATGGACGTTCATTTTCCGAATGGTTGCAGATCGGCCTCGCGCTCTCTTTGCCGCTGATCATCTTTGGCGCCATTGCCCTCGCCCTTTTTGCTTGGCTGGCCAGCCGGTGATGGCGATGTTTCGGTGTTCGCGCAAACCGACCCCGCCGCTTCACCGCAAGCAACAAGAAATAGCACAACAAGAAGCGCAGTTGCGCGAGAAGGTTGAAAGCCTGGAGCGCATCGTCACACAATCACGGACGCCTGCGCAGAACAAATCTTCAGCGCGAGAGCCGAACCGCAGCGCAGCCAACAATGTTGTCGAAAAGCGATTTCACATCTCCGTCGCAATGGACGCCCCGCAGGTGTTTGACGCTGATCGAAGGGGCCGGCGGCCTCGTGCGCTGCGCAAAGAGCGTCGGCAGGGGCGGATCGTCTTTCTGATTCTGTTAGCCGCTTTAGGAGTCGCGGTCATGTTGCTCATCAGCCATTTGTATCCCTGAGCGTCTGATATGGCTGGAAATTCAGATCTCGATGTCGCGTACGTCGCGAGGCTGGCGCGGATCAATCTGACAGAAGACGAGGCAAAAGTTTTCCAGCAACAACTCGATGACGTGCTGAAGTACGTCGACAAACTTCGCCAGGTCGACGTCACTGGCGTGGACGCAGCCGCGCACGCTCTTCCGGTTTTTAACGTGTTCCGCGAGGACGCGCCGCGTGATTGGTTCACAGTGGAGCAGGCGTTGAGCAACGCGCCCCGGCAGGCGAACGGCCTTTTTGTCGTGCCTAAAGTGGTGGAATGATCGGGAACGAGTTGTCGGCTGTGAGCATCGCCGATCTGCAATTGGTGTTGCGGCGCCGCGAAGTTTCGTCGCGCGAAGTGATCAACGCTTTGCGAGAACGCATCGAAGCGGTCGATGGAGATCTCAGCGCATATCTTTCACTCGACATCGCAGCTGCGATGAAAGAGGCGGAACACGCGAACGTCGATCTTCCTCTCGGCGGGATTCCAATTGCGATCAAAGACATCATCAATGTGATGGGTCAGCCGTGCACGTGCGCGTCGAAAATCTTGAACGGATATCGCGCTCCATATGACGCCACAGTGATTCAAAAATTGCGCGCAGCGGGCGCGATTCCATTCGGCAAAACCAACCTCGACGAGTTCGCCATGGGCTCGTCGACGGAAAATTCAGCGCTGAAGTCGACGCGCAATCCATGGGACCTGTCGCGTGTGCCCGGAGGGTCCAGTGGCGGTTCGGCGGCAGCAGTTGCCGCAGATGAAGCCTTCGGCGCGCTCGGCTCCGACACTGGCGGTTCGATTCGGCAACCGGCTGCGCTATGCGGTGTAGTCGGGCTAAAGCCAACTTATGGCCGGGTTTCGCGTTTCGGCCTTGTGGCGTTTGCGTCCTCGCTCGATCAAATTGGACCGGTAACAAAGACTGTGCGCGACGCCGCGCTGATCATGAACGCCGTCGCAGGTCATGACCCGCAAGATTCCACATCACTCAACGCGCCAGTCCCGGACTACGTGTCGAGTCTCGGAAATAGTTTGCGCGGCGTCCGATTAGGCGTGCCGAAGGAATATATGATCGAAGGAATCGATCCACAGGTGCGGGCTGCAATCAATGCCGCGGTGAAACAGCTCAACTCGTTAGGTGCGGACATCATTGAGGTCTCATTGACCAGCACTGAATACGCGATCGCGGTTTATTACATTATTGCCACCGCGGAAGCTTCCGCGAACCTCGCTCGCTTCGATGGGGTGCGTTACGGGTATCGTGCTGAAAATCCCAAAGACGTGCTCGATCTTTACGGCCGCACGCGTGAGGAGGGTTTCGGACCGGAAGTAAAACGGCGGATCATTCTCGGCACTTACGTTTTGAGTTCCGGTTACTACGACGCCTATTATCTGCGTGCGCAAAAAGTGCGCGAGCTGATTCGGCGCGACTTCGCCAAGGTTTTCGAGAAGGTCGATGCCTTGATTTCGCCAACGTCACCCGTAGCAGCATTCAAGGTAGGCGAACGCGTTGCCGATCCATTGCAAATGTATCTCGCGGACATTTTCACCATCGCAGCCAACCTCGCGGGGATTTGCGGAATCAGCGTCCCGTGCGGTTTCGCCGAGCTCGATGGCCAACGTCTGCCGATCGGCCTGCAGTTGTTAGGTAAAGCGCTGGATGAAGCGCGAATCTTGCAAATCGCGCACGCCTACGAGCAAAGCACAGACTGGCACAAATCGCGTCCGCCAATCGCGTCGAGTTTGCCAAAAGTATAAGCTCCAAGAGCCCGACCAAGAGATCAACTGGCGCGGCGCTCTTTGATCGATGTCAAAATTTCCGCAATTGCTTCTGCGCCCGGTTTCGCCCCGAGATTGCCTTTACCGTGGACACGGACACTGACGGCGTTGGCTTCCGTGTCGCGTTTTCCAATTACGAACATGGTGTGCACTTTCATTTGCTCGGCGCGCTGGATTTTGCCGTTGATCTTATCGGTGCTTTCGTCGATTTCCGCACGGACTTGATGAGCGCGCAATTCGTTCAAAACCGACCGCGAGTAGTCCAGTAGGTTCGGTTCATCGCTGATAGTGAGAATCCTCACTTGTTCGGGAGACAACCAAAGCGGGAAATTGCCGGCGTAATGCTCGATCAAAAATCCAATAAAGCGTTCATGCGTTCCAAGCGGCGCGCGATGAATGCAGATCGGTATTTTGTCCACGTTGTCGCGATCTTTGTAGCGAAGGTCGAAAAAGCGCGGTTGCGCGAAATCGACCTGATTCGTCGCGATGGAAAACTCGCGCCCAATCACACTCCACGCTTGAACGTCTACCTTTGGTCCGTAAAAGGCCGCTTCGTTCGGCACTTCGACATAATTAATTCCGGAATTCTTTAGGACGTTGCGCGTCATCTCCTCCGTCTTTTTCCAAAGCTCCGGTTCATCGACAAATTTCTGGCCAAGCTTGGCGGGATCGTGCGTCGAGAAACGCATCAGATACTTATCGATCCCGAATAACTTGAAATAGTTCAGATACATTTCGTTCACGGCATTGAACTCCTGTTCGAACTGCTCTGGCGTCATGTAGAGGTGCGCATCGTTCATTTGTAGGGAGCGCACCCGCATAAGGCCGAACAACTCGCCACTCTTCTCGTAGCGGTAACACGTTCCATACTCCGCGAAGCGTAACGGCAGGTCGCGATAACTACGCGGGACCGCAGCAAACAACTTGTGATGATGCGGACAGTTCATCGCTTTGAGATAGTATTTGTCGGATTCCAGCAACTCGTGCTGCAGCTGCTTAAATTCGGAGTACTCGTCGGGAGATTCCCGTTTTGATTCGGCAATCATTTGAAGGTCCTCGAGCCGTTTGCTTTTAGTCTGGAATTCCTCATCCTCGCGCTTCAGCTGCATAGGCGGAAACATCGATTCGGCGTAGTAGGGAATGTGCCTGCTCTTTTTGTACAGGCTTTCGCGAGCAATATGAGGAGTGCGGACGCGCTGATAACCGGCAGCGAATTCCGTTTCCTTTGCCAGCTTCTCCAATTCTTCTGCGATGACCGCGCCGCGTGGCAGAAACATTGGCAAACCCGGGCCTACGTCATCGTCGAAAACGAAGAGTTCGAGTTCCTTACCAAGCTTGCGGTGATCGCGCTTCTTCGCTTCCTCCAGCATTGCGAAGTATTCGTCGAGTTCCTTTTTTGTTTTGAACGCGGTTCCGTAAATGCGCTGCAACTGCGGATTAGCTTCGTCGCCCTTGTAATAGGCGCTGGCGACGTTGGTCAGCTTGAACGCGCCGACGTCCCCTGTGCGTTTCACGTGCGGACCGGCGCAGAGATCGATAAACTCGCCGCTGCGATAGAGCGAGATCTTTTCGTTCGGCGGAATGTTTTGGATGATGTCGAGCTTGTATTTGCTGGGCTCGGAACGTTCGCCTAATGCCGCGAGCCGGCCCTGCTTTCCGAGCGCCAGCGCTTCCTCTCGTGAAACCTCGATGCGTTCGAACGGATGATTTGCCTTGATTTCCTTCTGCATCTCCGCCTCGATTTTCTCGAAATCGTCCGGCGAGATGCGGTGCGGAAGATCTACATCGTAATAAAAGCCGTTCTCCACCGGAGGCCCGGCGGCGAACTGCGCTTCCGGCCAGATTTTTAGAAGCGCGGTGGCCAGTACATGCGACGCCGAATGACGGAGCCGCTCCAAATCCGTCATTTGCTCCCGCTGTCCCAAGGTTTTGCGCTCCTCAGACATGAAATTTAGAGATTCCTCCCAGCCTTCGCATAAAGCTACGGCGGGGCAAGCGACTTTGCTCGGAATGACAAACGGAATTAACCACGAAGCGCACGAAGGACACGAAGAATTTGCTCGAGAGATCGGCGGAACCGGCTGTCACACAATTGTAACTTGGCAGTTACCGCGCTTCTCTTTATACCTGCGAACAGTAACTTAACCTATGAATCCTGCGGAGCTCTTTCGTCAAGAAACTAACACGCTACAGCTTGCGCCTGGTGATTTCCTATTCCGGGAGGGTGAGAAGGGCGACAAGATGTACGTCTTGTTGGAAGGGCAAATCGATATCTTCCTTGGTGACTTTGTGCTCGAGACCGCCGGTCCGGGTGCGCTTCTCGGTGAGATGGCATTGATCGATGACAATCCGCGTACGGCCAATGCCGTGGCGAAGACCTCCGCCAAGCTCGCGCAAATCGACCGGCGCCGGTTTCACTTTCTCGTTCAGCAGACGCCGCATTTTGCGACGCATGTGATGAAAACGCTGGCCGATCGCCTGCGCCACATGAACGCCGTGACGGCGGTGCGATAGGCAAGGCTCGAATACGCAGCCCCCACGGCTTTCGCTGCTGCGCGGACGGCGTTACCTTTGGTGAATGCGAATCGTCGCGCAGTATCTGCTTTTTGCTGCGTTCGCTACGACGGGTTGCGGGCAACAAGTCCCGCCAGCTGTCGATTTCGCAGCCCAGCGCCAGCGAATGGTCGAGCGACAGCTCAACCCGCGGGGCATTAAGGATGAACGCGTGCTTGAGGCCATGGCGAAGGTGCCGCGCGAAGAGTTTATCCCTGCGGATGAACGCAGCGATGCGTACGAAGACGGGCCGTTGCCAATCGGTTACGACCAGACGATTTCCCAGCCCTACATCGTGGCGTTCATGACGGAGCAACTGCGCCCAAAGCCGAGCGACCGTGTTTTGGAGATCGGGACCGGTTCAGGTTATCAGGCCGCGATTTTGGCTGAGCTAGTCGCGGACGTTTACACAATCGAGATCGTCGAGCCACTGGCGACAACTGCCGAAGCGACACTGCAACGTCTCGGTTACAAGAACGTGCATCTGATGGTGGGCGACGGGTACCGAGGCTGGCCTGAAGAGGCGCCGTTCGACGCAATCATTGTGACCTGTGCCCCGGGCAAGGTCCCGCAACCGTTGGTTGATCAACTCAAAGATGACGGGCGGATGGTGATTCCAGTCGGCGAGCGGTTCGCCCAGCAGCTCTACCTGCTTGAGAAAAAAAACGGCCAATTAAAAGAAAGCGCCACCTTGCCAGTGCGTTTTGTGCCGATGACGAGGGAACAGAAATAAGATGCTGTAGCGTGCGCTGTCTCAGCGCACTACCGCCGACCGCGCAAGACGAAATTGGCTGAGGACAGCCGACGCCACAGCAAACAGCTATTTGATCGCCGCGAGCTTTTTCAGATCGATGC
>Ga0066904_10000023_pt1 | contig 15290 bp, 17 predicted proteins | sample PanSoiMetaPlot30_FD_133941 | JGI IMG/M metagenome (GOLD analysis project Ga0066904, IMG submission 133941) | Tropical forest soil microbial communities from Panama analyzed to predict greenhouse gas emissions - Panama Soil Plot 30 (version 2) | reverse complement strand
GATGACGCGGCGTCCGCTGTCGACAAGCGCGTCGATCACACCCGACCGGCCCCAGTTGAGCTCATGGTCGGCGCCGAACCCGTGCAACAGCAGCACCGTGGGCCCGGCGCCGCGCGCCGTGTATGCGATGCGGGCTCCGTCGAAGGATCGAACCAAGTCAGGCATGAAGGGCCCCCTCCGTGGTGCGGACGAGCTCGGACGCCACCGCATCGAGGTCGAGCGAGTCGGGATCAGTCACCGCCAGCAGCGAGATCCCGCGCAAGGTGCCGATGAGGATCGCGGCGTGGGCGACGGGATCGATGTCGTGACGGATTTCGCGGCGCTCGACTCCCTCGCGGAGATAGTGCTCGACCATCGAGCGCACGGTGCGGTGCAGCCGGTTGACGGCGGGAAGGAACGCGGGCTCCGATCCGAGCGCCTCACCCAGGAGCACGCACGCCGCCCGGACCTGCAGCTCGGGGCCGCGCAGGCTGTCGACGTAGACCCGCAGCCAGATGACGAGCGCGGGCAACCCCTGGCGCTGCTCCAGGGCGGGCTCGAACAGCCGAGTCCGGAACCGTTCGACGAGGTAGTCCGCCAGCGCGAGGAGCAGGCCCTCCTTGGAGCCAAAGAGATAGGTGGGGAGCCCGCGGCTGCAGCCGGCGGTGGCGGCGATGTCGCCGAGGCTGGCGCGCGCGGTGCCGCGTGTGGCGACGAGCGTCGCGGCCGACTCGAGGAGCCGCTCCTCTGAAGCCGCCCGCCGTTCCGCTTGCGTCCGCCGCGTGCGCTCCTTCAAGGCCGGCACGAGCCCCCCGATCCCGTTCCGCTGCCCCTGGTCAGGATCCTGACCCGGCGTTCAGCATCTTGTCCAGTGCGTAAGCTGCCGCCGATGGAGATGCGGAAGGTCGGATCGCTCGAGGTCTCGCACGTCGGGCTCGGGTGCAACAACTTCGGGATGCGTATCGACGAGGAGCGCAGCGCCGCTGTCGTGCACGCCGCTGTCGACGCCGGGATCAACTTCTTCGACACTGCCGACGTGTACGGACGGACGCGATCGGAGCAGTACCTGGGCCGGGCGCTGGGAAGCCGGCGAGAGGACGCGATCATCGCCACGAAGTTCGTGGCACCCATCGACGACGACCCCAGCCATGCGGGCGCTAGCGCCCGCTGGGTGGCAGAGGCCGTCGAGGGCAGCTTGCGGCGGCTCGGGACCGACCGGATCGACCTGTACCAGCAGCACGGACCCGACCCGAACGTGCCCATCGAGGAGACGCTCACCGCGCTCGACCGTCTCGTGCGCGACGGGAAGGTGCGCGAGATCGGGAACTCGAACTTCTCGGGCGCGCAGATCGACGAGGCCGAGTCGGTTTCGCAACGGGACGGGCTGGCCCGGTTCGTGAGCGCCCAGAACCACTTCAACCTGTTGCACCGAGACCCGCTGCAGGATGTCGTGCCCGCGTGTGTGCAGCACGGCCTCGGCGTCCTGCCCTACTTCCCGCTGGCCAGCGGACTGCTCACGGGCAAGTACCGGCGCGGTGAGCCCGCGCCCGAGGGCACGCGTCTCTCACAGCTGCCGGAGGAGCGCTCCAGCCGTGTCATGTCCGACCGCAACTTCGATCAGGTCGATCGCCTGGGTGCGTTCGCCGCCGACCACGGCCACACGATCCTCGAGCTTGCGTTCGGGTGGCTCACCGCGCAGCCGGCGATGACGTCCATCATCGCCGGGGCAACGACGCCGGAACAGGTCGCGGCCAATGTCGCCGCCGCGGATTGGGAGCTCTCGAACGCCGATCTCGCCGAGCTCGACGGGCTGGTCACCGACTGACACGCGCAGGGAGGTCTTCCTCCGCGCCGTCGTCGCGTTCCTGAACCGCTACTCCGTCTCCTCGCCGATGTCCTCGCCGGCCTCGGAACGACCCTCTTCCATCAACTCGAGCTCGAGGGCCTCGCGGCGGGTCTGGGGATCGGGATTGCGCTCGGCCGCTTCCTCTTCGAGCTCCTCGGCTTCTTCTTCGGTCACCTGGGGCACGTGCTCGTCGTCATGATCATCGCCATCGGTCATCGGCCGGCTCCCGACGATTCGCGGAGTACGAGGGGCCGTTGCTCCTCGAGAACACGGCGCGCGGTTGTCACCTCGGCGCCCGAGGTCGGGTGGACCTCGACCCGCAGCCTATGCGCGCGCGGCTCGTGGAACGTCTGCTCCCAGCTCTCGGACATTCCGACGCCGCGTTCGACGCCGATGAACGCGCCGGCCGTGCCGCCGATGGCGGCGCCTGCGAGCACGAGCGCGACCGCGGCTCCGATCGGCCACCCGATGACGAGGAAGACGGCACCGACGACGGCGAACAGCGCCGCGCCGACAACCGTGCCGACGCCGATGCCCGTTCCCACCCGCCCGCCGGCGTGCAGAAGCGCCCTCTTGTCAGCCGGCTGCCGGCGACCGTTCGGCGGCGGCGGGGGCACACTGATCTCGACGCCGTCGATGCCGTGGTGCTCGAAGGCCTCGATCGCGGCGCGGGCATCCTCGGGCGAACCGAATTCGGCGATGACGTTCATCGCCAAAGAGGTACCCGATGGAGCGTCCCGACGTGCTCAGCCGAGCTCGGGGCTCACCAGGCCCACGAACGAGACCATCTCGCCCGGGTACCCGCCGAGGTTGTGGGTGAGGCCGATCGTGCGGTCGGTGGTGATCTGCCGCTCCTCGGGCGCCTCGTGACGGAGCTGCAGCCACGCCTCGAACATCATCCGTAGGCCCGACGCGCCCACGGGGTGGCCGAAGCTCTTGAGCCCCCCATCCGGGTTGACCGGGAGATCGCCGTTGAGGTCGTAGGTGCCGGCCAGCACCTCCTTCCACGCCGTCCCCCGCTCGGCGAACCCGAGGTCCTCCATGATCAGTAGCTCGGCCGGCGTGAAGCAGTCGTGCACTTCGGCCATCGCGATCTGGTTGCGAGGGTCGGTGACGCCGGCTTGCTGGTACGCGTCGGCGGCGGCCGCCTCGATCTCCGGGAACGACGTGTAGTCGTAGTCGGGATCGGCGTTGCCACTGCAGTTCCCTGCGACGAACGACAGCGCCTTGATGTAGAGCGGCGAATCCGTGTACTTGTGCGCGTCCTCGGCCCGCACGACGATCGCGGCCGCGCTGCCGTCGGCCACGCCTGAGCAGTCGTATACGCGCAGGTCGCCGGCCATAAGGGGCGACGCGCAGATCGTCTCGGTTGACACCTCGCGCCGGAACTGAGCGCGCGGGTTGCGGGCACCGTTGTAGTGGTTCTTGGCCGAAATGTGGGCGAGAACCTCGCGCATCTCCTCGGCGTCGACGCCGTACTTCTTCGCGTACGCGGGGACGCACATCGCGAACATGGCCGCAGCTGTGAGTGTGCGGTTCGTCCCGTCGGTCGGGGTCTTCCCGGCGCCGACGAGACCCTGGTAGCCGCTGTCCTTCACTTTCTCGACGCCGATCGCCATCGCCGAGTCGTACGCGCCGCTCGCCACCGCGTACGCCGCGTTGCGCAGCGCCTCGGAGCCGGTGGCGCAGAAGTTCTCGACGTGGGTGACTGCCTTGTTCTGGAGCTGGAGCGGCCGCGCCAGAGCCATGCCCGACATGCCTGACATGGCGGTGCCGAGCCAGAACGCGTCGATGTCGTCCTTGGTCACGCCGGCGGAGGCGAAGGTCTCCTCGGACGCGTCGACGAGCAGGTCGTCGGCGCCCTTGTCCCAGTGCTCACCGAAACGGGTGCATCCCATCCCGACGATCGCCACCTGGTCCTTGATGCCATGCGATGCCATGTTTTCTCCCTGCGGTCGGTCGGGTCAGCCTCACTCCGCTCGGATGGGCCTCGCCTTCCAGAAGTAGTTGTGGATGCCGTCGGCCGAGAACAGGCGACGGAACGTCATCTCGACCCGGTCGCCGATCGCCAGGTCGTCGGCCTCGACGTCGGTGAGCTCGATCGGGAGCCGGCCACCACCGTCGAAGTCGACCACCGCGAACACGATCGGCGGGCTGGGCGAGTATGCGATGCGATCGATCGTGAACGTCGCGACCGTGCCGTCGACGTCGCTCATCGGCGCCGCGTCCATCTCGTCGACGGCGCCGCCCTCGCGCGACACGCGCGCCGGCGGCAGGTGCAGCGCACCCGTCGACTCGTCCCGCGAGCCGACGAACGCGAACTTCCAGTCGTGCGTGCGCCCGGCGACGGCGGCCGAGATTCGGTCGGGCTCGGGCCGGCGCGGCGGCTCCACGGTGACGACGCGGCGCCAGGACAAGAAGCGCCCATACGGGAGCGGCCCGCCGTTCTCGACCTGCGCCGCGACCGGACGGGCGGGCGTGTACGACGCGAAGGCTTCGGTCGTCCGGAACACGAGCACGTCGGCGCCGTCGACCACCGAGACCACGGCGATCACCTGGCCGGTCGTCGCGGTCTCCAGCGCGCTCGCAAGGAGCAGCCCGAAGTGCGCCGTGCCCGTGTTGCCGACGGCGGCCGACAGGTCGTCGACGACCGCTTCCTGCGCTACCCCGAGTCGTCGCGTCAGCGAGCGCACCGCTCGTGCGTGCGTGCCCGTCACGATCAGCCGGTCGACCTGCTCCGGCGTGAGCTCGGCCGCTTTGAGCGCCGCGTTCCACGCCTGCTCGCCGAGCGGCAGGTACTTCGTCTCGCCGAAGCGCTCCTCCCACTGCTTCGCGTTCGGCTCACCGGGCGTCCGCCACCGGTCGACGAACTCCTCCGTCGCCGACGCCGCGCCCACCAGCTCGGCGATAACCGGCGCGTCCTCGTCGTCTTCGTCCACCAGGATCGCGGCGGCGCCGTCGCCGCCGGTCGCCTCGTCCGTGCTGGTCGGCAGGCCGCCGCGTGTGTCCGCCGTGACGACGAGCACCGATCCGCGGCCGTCGAGCGCGGCCCGCAACGATCCGATACCCGACCGGACAGCACCGCCGGTGTCTATCGCCGGGGTCAGCTGATCGAGGCGCAGCGCGGCGTGGATTGCGGTGGCGTTGGTCTTCTCGAGGTACGCGGGATTTGCGGTGGCGAACCACAGCGCGTCGGGCTCGGCGCCGGCCCCCGCGCTCCGGAGTGCCAATCGCGCCGCCTCGACCCCCATCGTGGTGGTGTCCTCGTCGTAGCCGGCGACCGCTCGGGTCCCGCGTCCGCCGCCGCTGCCAAAGAAGGCGGCGATCTCGGCCCGGTCGAGCCGCCGGTACGGCACGTAGCCGCCGGCGCTGATGATCCCTCGCACGGCTCGAAATTGTAGGCGGCACGTAGGCTGCACCCATGAAGGTGGGTGATGTCCGATGAAGCTCGGCGAGGTAGCGAACGCCGACGCTCAGCGGTACGGCAAGCCGCTCGACGGCGTGCGCGTGCTCGCCGCCGAGCAGATGCAGGCGCTCCCGTTCGGGACCCAGCTCATGGCCCGCCTCGGCGCCGAGGTCGTGAAGATCGAGCATCCCGTCCAGGGCGAGTCGGGTCGCGGCGCCCTGCCCGCGATGGACGACCCGCAGGGCCGGCGTGTCGGCGCGACGTTCTTGCGCAACAACCTGAACAAGCGCAGCGTCGGGCTCGACGTCAAGTCCGAGCGGGGCCGCGAGCTGTTCCTCCGCCTCGTGCCGCACTTCGACGTCGTCGCCGAGAACTTCAAGGCGGGCGCCATGGCTCGCCTCGGCCTCGGGTACGAAGACGTCGCCGCGGTCGACCCACGGATCATCTACCTGTCGATCTCGGGCTTCGGGAACACCGTCGAGACGCCCTACGACTGGCCCGCATACGCACCGATCGTCGAGGCGATGTCCGGGATCTACGAGTACAAGCGCCCCGAGGACCAGCCGCCCGTCCCCGCGCCTGCGGGCGCGCTCGGCGACATCGGCACCTCGATGTTCGGTGTCATCGGTGTCTTCGCCGCGCTCCGCCATCGCGACCGCACCGGCGAGGGGCAGTACGTCGACGTCTCGATGTTCGATGCCATGGTCTCCATGACGGACCTCGTCACCAACTTTTGGTCGATGGGCCTCCGCCCCGGCGGTCCCGGCCCGCTGCTGATCATGGACGGCTTCCGCGCCGCCGACGGCTGGTTCATTATGCAGGTCGGCCGAGAGCACCAGTTCCAGCGGCTCGCCGAGCTCGTCGGGCATCCCGAGTGGCTCGACGACCCTCGGCTCGCGACCCGTCAGGGATGGCGCGAGCACCTCGAAGGCGTGATCCGCCCCGCGGTGGAGGAGTGGGCGTCGGCGAAGTCGAAGCTCGACGCCTGCCATGAGCTCAGCGCTGCCGGAGTCGCCGCCGGGCCGAGCAACACCGCCGCCGACGTGATCTCCGACCCGCACGTGGCGGCGCGCAACATGCTCGTCGAGCACCCGCGCACCGACGACGTCGACGATCCCGTGATCATCCCTGGCAATCCGGTGAAGCTGTCGAAGATGGCCGACGGCCCCGACACGCGCGTCCCGTGGGTCGGCGAGCACACCGACGAGGTGCTGCGCAAGGAGCTCGAACTGGGCGACGCCGAGCTCGCCGACCTGCGCGACACCGGCGTCATCGGCTGACGACAGCCTTCGCCCTCGCTGTCAAGCCTCGTCGAGCTGCTGCACCAATTTCCTGGGGGCCACGGCGCGATACGCGTCCTCGACGAGCTCGGCGACCTCGTCCCAATCGACCGGCTCGTCGAGATCGAGGTAGATGCCCAACCAGCCACGTCCGCCGACGTACGGCGGGACGAAGTACCGCTGGGGATCGGACGCCACCATGGCCTGCTGCGCGCCCGGGGGCGCCGCGCACACGAACGCCAGCCGGTCGTTGTGGTGATGGTCGGCGTAGGACACGAACGTCTTCTTGCCGCGCACGAACCACGTCGGCTCGCCGTGGCTGAGGCGCTCGGCGGTCTCCGGCAGGGCCAGGCAGAGCTTGCGGAGAGCCGGCAGTGGATTGCGAGCCACGCCCGAGTTTGGTCGATCGGTTAACAGGTGTCGCCGTCGACGCCGTCGGGCACCATCCGGCCGAGGGCGGCGGTGATCCTCTTGGCATCCTCGTCGCTGAGGTAGCGGCCGAAGTGCTCGGCGACGCCCCGCACGTGGACCGGCCGGGCCTTGGCCAGCGCCCGCTTCCCTTCGGGGGTGATCGTCGCGTACATGGCCCGGCGGTCGGTGGGGCAGTGCTCCCGCTTGACGAGGCCGTCGCGCTCCATGCGGTCGACGAGCCGGGTGACTCCGCTCCTCGAGAGAAGGACAGCGTCGGCCAGCTCGCTCATGCGGAGGCGCCCCCCGGCCTGGTTGAGCTGGGCCAGGACGTCGAAGAAGGTGATGGGAAAGCCCTGCTCCGCCTCGAGCTCACGGTCCAGGACTCGGATCAGCTCGGAGTGGGCACGAAGGAAGACGCGCCAGGCGTCGAGCTGCTGGTCGTTCAGCGTGGGCTCGCGGGAGCGGGCCATCACGTCCACCCTACCTGCGCATTCGATTGCGAGGAATACTGTTGCATATACAACGGTTTCCGCTTCAAGTGACATTCCCAAGTCTCGGATGGAGGAGGAACCATGAGCCAGACAGAGACTCGCAGCATCCAGGGCGTGGAGATCCCGGAACCGGGCGACTGGCAGCTGGATCCGGCGCACACGAGCGTCACCTTCACGGCCCGCCACCTGATGGTGAGCAAGGTACGGGGCCAGTTCCACGGCGTCTCGGGCAACATCCACGTCTCCGAGGACCCGCTGGGCTCGTGGGTCGAGGTCGACGTCGACCCGGCCAGCGTGGAGACCGGCGACTCGAAGCGGGACGAGCACCTGCGCTCGCCCGATTTCTTGGACGTCGAGCGCTACCCGGAGATCACCTTCCGGAGCACCAGGCTGGAGGGGGAGCACCCGGGTGGGTTCCGCCTCGAGGGTGACCTCACCGTCCACGGTGTGACCCGGCCGGTCACGCTCGACGTCGAGTACCTCGGCTGGACGACCGACCCGTGGGGCGGCCGCCGGGCCGGCTTCTCGGCGACGACCGAGGTCGACCGCGAGGACTTCGGCCTCACCTGGAACGTGGCCCTCGAGACCGGCGGCGTGCTCGTCGGGAAGAAGGCCAAGCTCGACTTCGAGATCGAGGCCGTCAAGCAGGGCTGACCTCCCCGAGACGGGGGACAGCGACGCCTCCGGGAGTTACGGTGCGTCCCACCGGCTCCCGGAGGCGCTGCGCGTGACGGCGGATGACGCGTTCGACGACCTCGAGGCCATCTTCGGCGCCGCCCGAGAGGAGCGACGCGCCGAAGAGGAGGAATACACGAGGGCAGCACTCCGCCAGTGGGCGCGCCATCGCGACCTTCTCGACGTCGCCCGCGAGCTCCAACACCGCGGCGACACCATCTCGGTGCGCGTCGGCCACATCGCGTTCGTCGGCATGATCGACGCGATCGGACGCGATTACGTACAGCTCCGAACCGACGGCGGACGCGTCGACATCGTGCTCGCCTCGCCACCGCACGGCGGTACGGCGGTGCCCGTGCTCCTGTGCGTCCTCGGCCGCGCTCGATATGGCGGCCGTCGAGGCGAAGCCGACGCCCCGACCTTTCGCGCCCGACTCCTGGAGTACGACCGCGACGACGCCGAATGCGTGGTCGGCGTGCCGGCGATGGGCGACGAGCTCCGCGGCTGCCTCGTCGTCGGGCGTGATCACGTCATCGTGCACGATCGCGACGGCGGGGAGACGTACGTGCCGCTCGGCTGCGTGGCCTGGGTGCGGCCCTGGCGCGACTAGCAGCTACCGGCCTTCGGCGCCGCGCTTCGTCGACGTCGACTGGTCGTGGCCCGGGAGCGAGCGAAGCCACTCGAGCAGCTCCTCGCGGTCGAAGCGCATCTCCCGCCCGCCCGGGAAGCGGTGGCACGGCACCTTCCCGTCGCGCACGAGCTTGCGCAGGTACTCCACGTGCACCTGCAGGAGCTCGGCCGCGTCGGCGGTCGTGAGCACGCTCGGGAAGCCCGCTCCGGCATCGGGTGCAGGAGGCATACGGGAATTTTAGCCCTCTGGGCACGTCTCGATAGGGACTCTTGACACGGTAAGACACTCTGAGGCATTCTGACCGTCATAACCATTGTGCCGCTTGACGGCATATGAGAGACGTTTGCACTATTAGCGAATCGTTCACCTGCGGGTGACGGCGGCGGAGGGGTGGATGGCCGACCTGGCGGTGCACGGATCGCAGCGCCCCGATGCCGTTCCCAAATCCGTCGTCTCGCCCCCGCGGAGCCTGCTCAGCCGCTTTTCGACCGGCCACCTCGTCATGGTCGTTGCCGGACTCGTCGGACTGTTGCTGACGGTCGCGGTGCTCCGTCGCGCCGACGAACGGCAACCTGTCGCCGTTGCCGCCCGGGATCTCGCACCGGGCTCCGCGCTCACCGAGTCGGCCGTTCGCTACGAACGCGTGAAGATGGACGACTCGCTCCTCGGCACCGTGTTGCAGCCCGACGACGTGAAGCAGATGCGCGATTCGGTCGCCGCGTACCCGATTGCCGCCGGCGAGCTGGTGCATCGCCGCGCGCTGAGGCCGGCGGCAGCTCCCGCTGGCAAGCGCGCGATGAGCGTTGCGATCGACCCGGCGCGGGCCGTCAACGGTGAGCTCGAGGCGGGTGACCGCGTCGACGTGATCCTCGCCGGTAGCCACGAGGTTTCGATCATCGTCGCTGACGCCGAGGTTCTGAGTGTCGGCAAGCCGGATCGCAGCGGCGCCTTCGGCGGGGTCGACGACAAGTTCACCGTGACGCTCGCCGTCGACGCACGCGAGTCCCAGCTCGTCGCGGCCGGCATTGCCAGCGGCGACATCGTGATCACGCGGACAACCGGTTCACGGCCGGCGGGGGCGACGCCACCGCTGGCAGTCGACGCGTCGAGCGCGGGCGGGCGGTAGCGGATGGCCGAGCCGGAGGTCGCCCTCGTCTTCTCTCCGGAGGTGTGGGTCGAGGGCCTCCACCGCCACCTCACCGATCACGGCGGCGCCCGGGTCCGGCAAGTGATCGTGGATCCGTCGCTCGCGTTCGATGAGGAGTACGGCACCCTCGTCGTGAGCCACCGATGGCCCGGCCTCACGCGCACCTTTGTCGATGCCGTCCACCGGCGCCACCGTCGTTTGGTCGGTGTCTTTGATCCCGACGAACCCGCCGGTCGTGAGTTCCTCGTCTCGCTCGGCGTCGATCGCGCCCTTCCGTCAGATACCTCGATGGCAGAGTTCATCGACGCGTTCAACGCGCTCGCGCCGGTCGCCCTCGGAACCACTCCATCCGTGGCCGCGCTCGAAGCCGTAGTCGACGGGTATCGGCCGGCGACGCCGTCGTCGAACGGAGACCCGTCGCGACCGTGGCGACTCGTCGCCGTCGGGGGAACGCCTGGCGCCGGTGCTACCGAGCTGGCCATCGGGCTCACGGCAGCTCTGCGAGCGCAACGGGAGCGCGTGGTGCTCGTCGACGCCGACGAGGTCGTTCCGTCGGTCGCGCAACGTCTGGCATTGCCGATCGAGCCGAACCTTCGGAGCGCCATCGAGTCGGTCGAGTACGGAATGGGCGATGTCGAGGGGACCGTCGTCCGGGCCGCACGAGAGCTCGAGGTGGTGACGGGACTGCCCAACGTCGGCGCGTGGTCACAGGTGCGCCCGAGCGAGGTGCTCGACGTCGTCGAAGCTCTCGGACGCGCGCGGCGCTGCGTCGTCGCCAACTTCGCGAGTCGCCTCGAGGATGTCGGACGCGGCGGGCGAAATCGCTACGGAATCAGCCGAGCGGTCGTCTCCGAAGCGTCCGACGTGATCGGTGTGGCGCCCGCCACCCCGGTGGGGGTGACGCGCCTGCTCGGCTGGGTAGCGGACGTGCGCGCGTTGAACACGAGCGCGCCCGTCCATCTCGTGGTCAATCGGGCGCCCCGCGACGCCTTCCGGCGGGCGGAGATCGACCAGGAGCTCCGGCGGACGTTCGACCCCGAGAGTCTCGTCTTCGTGCCCCACGACCCGCGTGTCGAAAGCGCGGCCTGGGCCGGGACGATCGTTCCGTCGGGCCCATATGCGAAGGCTCTGGCCGGGCTGGCGGCCCGGGTCGCGCCGTCAGCCACAGCCGGGGCGCCACCGCGTCGGATGGCCGCGCGAGGTCGGAGGCGGGCATCGGTCGTGGCGCGATGAGCGTCCGTGTCGATGCCTACGACGGAATCCGGCGCGACGCGCTCGTCAGGATCGAGCGGCGTCGCCTCCGCCCGGAGGGCGACCTCGAAGAGGTGCAGGCTGAGGTGCACCGCGCGGTCGACGAGTATCAGCGCCGTGCGCACCTCGGAGACGAGATTCCCCTCAGCGATCCGGGAGAGATGGTCGGTCGGGTCCTGCAGTCGATCACGGACTTCGGCCCACTGACCGAGTTGATCGCCCGGCCCGACGTGGAGGAGATCTTTTTCGAAGGACCGAGAGTGTCGTATCTCGACTCGTCCGGACGGCTCCGCGGCCTGGCGGTGCCGACGGGTGAGGCAGAGAACCGCCAGATCGTCGAGCGGCTGCTCGCGCCCACCGATCGTCAACTGAACACGAAGCACCCGATCGTGCAGGCGCGCGTCCTGCAGGGAAGCGCCCGCCTCACAGCTGCGATCCCGCCCATCAGCGACCGGCTCTCGGCGACGCTCCGGCGCTACACGATCCGCAACGTCACGCTCGGCAGTCTTGTGGCTCTGGATTCGATCAGCCCGGAGGCCGCCGACTTCCTCTGGGCGATGATGCAGGTGCGCAGCCGGATCGCGATCTCGGGTGAGCCCGGAGCCGGCAAGACCACGATGGCGGCGGCGCTCATCGCCGCGGAGCCGGCGAGTCACTGCGTCCGGTGTTGCGAGGAGATCCGTGAGATCGCCGTCCCGGTCACGCACGGGTCGTACTACGAGGTCCGGCCGTCGGCACTCGACGGCACCGGTGAGATCAGCCTGCGCGATCTGGTCAAGTTCGTCCTCGCGATGCGTCCGGATCGCATCGTCGTAGGAGAGGTGCGCGGCGCCGAGGCGTTCGAGCTCAGCAGGGCCGTCAACGCCGGCTGTGGCTTCCTGTGCACGATCCACGCCAACAACGCGGCCGAGGCGCTCCACGCGCTCGTGAACGCCGCGTTGATGGCAGGCGAGAACGTCACCGAGCGCATCGTCAGCAAGGTGTTCTCCCAGTCGCTCGACCTCCTCGTCCATCTCGACCGCGACGACATCCCGCCCAACGACAGTGACGGCATACGCCGCCAGGTCATGGAGATCGTCGCCGTGGTCCCCGCGCTGAGCGAGGACTTCACCGTCGAGCCGATCTTCGCTCGAGAGGCGCTCGGGCGTCCGTTGGTCTGGACCGGTGTCCTCCCAGCCGGACTCGAGAACCGCGTCGACCGGTCGCTGCCTCGAGGCCTCACCCTGCGGTCCATCGTCGGGGGGGCCGAGGTGCCCAGATGACCCTGCTCGCGGGGCTCGCCGTCGGCGTGTTCGTGTACTTCCTCGTCGGGGTCCTGACGGGGTACACGCCCCAGATCAAGATGCGGCGCTTCCGGCGCCGCACGCAGATCAGCAACCGGCAGCTCTGGCTGAACCAGGCCGGGGTGAAAGTTGCCAATACCCACTGCAGACCTCGTGAGACTCCCCGCGCGCCATCGTTTCAGCACTACGACTCGCGGGGGAAGAGGAACAAAAGCCGCCTTGTTCGTGGGAACGAACGCGTTCGATACGAACGCGAGCGGGAAGAGAACGATGACCCCGATGGATTGCGCGGACTCGGGGCCTTTTATCGCGAGGCCGATGCAGGCGCCGAGCCAGCTCAGCGCGTAGCCGAACAAGAGTGCGATGCCGAAGCCTGCGAGCAGCCCGACCGCACCGGTTTCCGGCCGCCAGCCGACGAGCAAACCCGCGAGCGCCACGAATGCCGCGCACATGATGCTGGCGAAGAGATCGGGGGCCTCGACCGCCTCGAGGCTGCTGCGTGGATCGCCCTCCCGATCACGCACCACATGGTCCCCGCGGCTTAGCCACTATGCGAGCTCTGCCGCGGACGCTCCCGCGAGCTCGGGTCGCTGCTCGAACAGGTAGCCGAGTTGGCGGACCACGCGCGAGACCGACGACGTGTCCGACACGCGTTCACGAGCGCCGCGCGAGGTCGAGTCAGTTCATCGCATTAGTTCGCGATGCCCACGACCTGGCCGATCGATGTCGGGTCGCCGATGAGGCGGAGCATGAGGTCGGCGACGTCGGCCCGAGAGATCAGGAAGCCCCGTCGGAGGTTGTGGCCGTACGCGGTCCGGTAGCGGCCGGTGGGCGGTTTGTCGGTGAGGCGGGGCGGGCGGACAATGGTCCAGTCGAGCTGGCTGTCGCGCACGATCTCTTCCATCGCCGCCAGGTCGCCGTACTGGTTCCGGAGCGCGAGCTTGGTGAGGGGCGAGAAAAAGTGGCGCATGAAGAATCCGTCGCCAGGGTCATGGCGCGGCGGGTGGGGATGCGATGGGGACGGAACGGTGCCGATGGGGGCCGCGCTGACCAGCACCAACCGCCGGGTGCCGGTAGCTTGCATGGCCTTCACCATCGCCGCCGTGCCGGCCGAGGCGACGCCGACGTCGGAGTTCGACCGCGGGCCCAGCCCCGACAGCACCGCGTCGCGGCCGCCCACTGCGGCCTCAAGGGCGTTCCAGTCGGGGTGGACGAGGTCCACCGCGACGCTGGACACCGGGCGGGAGAGACGACTCGGGTCGCGCACGACGGCCGTGGCGTCGTGTCCGGCATCCACCGACTGCTCGAGCAGCTGACGGCCGATGCCGCCGGTTGCACCGATGATGGCAAGTTTCATGATGAGGACCCGTTCGTTGAACTTGATGATGTTCTCGAGCGGCGCTCCGTTGTCGCGAGCACCGAACTAGTACTCCGCCGCTTGTTCGTCGACGTCGAGGGGCTCGGTTTGTGGCGGACGGCGCCCGTGGTCACCTCGGCCTCGTTGCTCTACGTCTCAGGGACGGCCGCCCCGGGATCCTTGCCTCGTCTCAACCTGCGACCAGAACTCGCTCTTCGCCCGGGCCGAGTTCTTTTGCTGCGACCGTCGGGGCGATGGGCCACAGCGACCGGTGCACCCCCGACGAGTGGAACTTTGATGCATGGGCCGAGTGGTGTGGCGGCCGGCGCCGGGGTGATCGTTGGTGCGGTGGGCCGGGAGGGGAGGAGGGCGGCGGCGATCAGTGCGCCGACGAGGGCGACGGCGCCGAGGATGGGGTAGGTGCCGTGGAGGCCGTGGATGAACGCGTTACTCGCGGCTGCGCTGAGCTGGTGGGCGGGGCCGCCGAGCCCGGCGTGTTGGAGATTCTGGGCAGCGACGAGGGCGCCGCCGACCGAGCCGTCGGCGGCGTTGACGGCTTGCGCGGGGAGGTGGCGGGGGATTGTTTGGTCGAGGCGGCTCGAGTACAGCGAGGCGGCGACGCTTCCCGTCACCGCGACGCCCAGCGCAGCGCCAAATAGCCTGGTCGCGTCGTTGACCGCGGATCCGACGCCGGCCTTGGCGGTGGGGACGGCACCCATGATCGCTTCGGTCGCCGGTGCGGTGATGAGCCCGAGCCCGCCACCGCCCAGAATCATCTGTCCTGCGATGGTGAGGTAGGAGGTGCTTGCGTCGTTGGTGGCGACCCACAGCAGGGTGGCGCCCCACAAGGCGAGGCCGGCGGCGACGACGGCCTTGTTGCCGGTTCGGACCGCGAGCCTGGTGCCCATCAGGGAGGCGATGGCGATGGCGGTAGCGACGGGCAAGAGACGGACGCCCGTGCCGAGGGGCGTGTAGCCCTGGATGAACTGGAAGTACTGGGTGATCAGGAACGTGAATCCGGCGAGGGTCAAGAACGCGATGGCAATGGAGCCGCTGGCAGCCGTGAAACGGGGGTTGCGGAACAGCCGGACGTCGAGCATGGGGCACGCCATGCGGCGCTCCACGTCGATGAACACGGCCAGGATGCCAAGGCCGGCGGCGATGGCGGCGACGGTGCGGGGGGAGCCCCACCCCCAATGCGGGGCCTGGATGATGCTGAGGATGAGCGTGCCCATGCCGAGGCTCGAGAGCACCAGGCCGCGCCAGTCCAGGGGCGGGGCGGCAGGATCCCGCGAAGTCGGCACCGTCAAGGCGACGAGCGCGGCGACGAGGGCGGCGATGGGCACCATGACGAGGAAGACGCTGCCCCACCAGAACTCTTCGAGGAGCCAGCCGCCGACGATGGGGCCGGTGGCGACGCCGACCCCGGTGGTGGCACCCCACAGGCCGATGGCCTTGGCGCGCTCCTTGCGCTCGGTGAACACGTTCGAGATCAGCGAGAGCGTGGAGGGAAAGATGGCGGCGGCGCCGACG
>Ga0066904_10000022_pt1 | contig 15336 bp, 10 predicted proteins | sample PanSoiMetaPlot30_FD_133941 | JGI IMG/M metagenome (GOLD analysis project Ga0066904, IMG submission 133941) | Tropical forest soil microbial communities from Panama analyzed to predict greenhouse gas emissions - Panama Soil Plot 30 (version 2) | reverse complement strand
TCTACGTCGGCGTCGTTGCCCTGCCCGCCATCGTGATTGCCCTACACGCGCGATATAACGAACGCGCGAAGGCCGTTGCTTGGCTCGCCTGCGCATCGCTGATCGGCATCATCCTAATGCTCACACCATTGAAGGCGGTCGTTGCCCATTTTCTGCCGATCGTCAACAGCTTTGCGTTCTTCCGGGCGAGCTATTTTTGGGGTTTCTTCGCGGCGGTGCTTGTCGGCTACGCCCTACAGCAACAGACCTGGAACCCCCCTTTGGCCGCGCGTCGCCTTGCCCGTGTATTAGTCATCGCGCAACTTGCGCTAGCAAGCTTCGTCATCGTGTATTCCATTCTTACAGCGATCGCTTTCACCGAGTTTCCGGAGTGGCGATCGGCAATCGAAGAGGCTAACGCCTTTGTGCTTCCTGTAGCAGTCGCCAAGACGTTACTGATCTTCGCCGCGATCCGAGCATTCGGACTTACGTTTTGTGTTCGCTCCGGTCGCTCGCTACGCCGCACCATCGTCGGAACGTGTTTGGTGGTCGAACTTATCGCGTTTTTTGCCTTCTATCGACTTAACACGGCCGATCCGTATCCGCGCACGAGCGAGGTACAGTATCTTACCCTGAATGCCTCGCCTGATTATCGCCTCATGCAAATTGACCGCTTTGGCGGCACTAACGATGCTCTGCCTGCGCCGAATGATTGGTCGATCTGGGCACTTCACCTTAACGGGCAAGCGTGGTGGCCCGAGCTACAGAGCGCAAATACCTATAACAGCCTGGTGCCGGCGACCTATTGGTCGTTCATCCGTACCATCGGCGACCGACTCGCGCCATGGCGCGGCGCGCCGGGGAACGTGATTACGGAGAAAGGGGATTCGCCCCTTTTACCGTTGGTCGGCGTGCGTTGGCTTATCGCAAGGTCTTTCCTAGAGCCCGGCCCCTACAAATTGGTCCACCGTGGCGAGGCGTATTACGTATACGAACGGGAAGACGCGATGCCCCGCGCCTATGCAGTAACGCGCGCCATCGAAATGCCGGAAGCGGCCACGCGGCAGATCCTCGCGATGGTCGAAAACAAAATTGCACCAGCCGAGATGATTCGCCAGGTCATTTTCCTCGCAGGACCTGACTTGGGCCCTGATAGCCGGGCGGAAGACTCTGCCAAAGAGGCGCTCGCACGCTGGCAAGCACAACCACCTGGGCCGAAGTTCGTCCCGGCGCACATAACATCAGATTCTTGGAATCGCGTCACGATCGAGGTAGATATGTCAACCTCTGGCTGGCTCGTGCTAGCCGATAACGATTTTCCTGGCTGGTACGCTACCGTGAACGGCGCGCCGGCGGAAATTCGACGAGCAAATTTGTTTGCGCGAGCAGTCGCAATCCCGCCGGGCCGATCGACCGTCGTGTTCGAATACCATCCTGCATCCCTGCGCTATGGAGCGCTGACATCCGCCCTCGCCGGTAGTTTAATGCTGCTCTCACTGATATTCTATTGGTGGCGTGATCAGCGCGCGAAAGGTATGGCGGTCAATGCGCCTTGCGCCGCCATACGGCGCGATGTGACCAGTTGATCGGGCAACGCGGTGGCGGCGAGCTGACGTTCAGCGTTCGGCCTCGTTGGGTCTTCTCATGCTCGAAGCCTCTCGGACCCCGTGCATCCCGCACGGCGGTGAACTCGACGCGAAGATCCTAATTCAGCTCGATCCACGGATTAGTCGCGGATCCGGCTGTGCGCATCACAAGTGCCAAACCTGAAACCGTATCCGTCCACTTTGGCCGCCGTTCTCTTGGCCGTTCGAGCGGGTCAGCAAGCGGTGATAGGGCCAGGATCTCTCCTTTTTGCGCGACCTCCCAACCAGATGCGACATGCCGGTAACTCGCTGAATTTGAGCTTGCATTTTGAGGGAAAATATCATTGATCTAGCCTCGGAGGGCATGAATCTTGCAGTCGCTTTCGAGATTAGCTCCGGCGATTAGGCTTCGATCCAGCGCAGCCTGCGGATAAGGGTGACGGACTCATGAAGGTTCCTTTCAATGATCTCAAGGCACAGTACCTAACGATCAAGTCGGAGATTGACGCAGCTATCTTATCGGTGATTGAGCGTACCGCCTTCGTCGGTGGCTCGGACATCACCGAATTCGAGTCAATGTTCGGTCAGTTTTGTGACGGAGCGGAAGCGACTGGCGTCGCGAACGGAACTGACGGCCTTCAGCTGGCTTTGAAGGCGCTCGAGATCGGTCCGGGCGACGAGGTCATCACGACTGCACATAGTTTCGTTGCCACTGCGGAAGCCATTTTCAATGTCGGCGCACGGCCAGTCTTCGTCGACATTCAACGTAACACCTGCAATATCGATGAAACAAAAATTGAAGCAGCTATCACGCGGCGTACGAAGGCCATCATCCCGGTGCACCTCTACGGTCAGCCGTGCAACATGAAGAAGATCCGGGAAATTGCCGATTGTTACGATCTGTGGATCGTCGAAGACGCGGCACAGTCGCAAGGTGCGCGTTACGAGGGCGTCCGTACGGGTGCGTTGGGCGACATCGCGGCATTCAGCCTGTATCCGGGCAAGAATCTCGGCGCCTACGGCGATGCTGGCATTGTTGTCTCGCGCGATCCCGACCTCATTCGCACGGTACGGCAATTGAGCGACCACGGCCGCGACCGCGCGGCGAAATTCGACCATGGAATGATCGGCGTTAACAGCCGTCTCGACACGATGCAGGCCGCGATCCTTAAAGCGAAGCTGCCGCATCTCGACGGCTGGAATGCACGCCGACGCCAGATCGCCGAGTATTTCAACAGCCGGCTTTCGAACATCGTCGAAACACCGGGTGCGCTACCGAATGTCGAGCATGTTTATCACATCTACTGCATCCGCACGGCCGACCGCGATACCCTTGCCGCCAAACTCAAGGAGCGCGGGGTCGCGACTGGCATGCATTATCCGACACCGATGCACCTTCATAGCGGGGTGGTCGCAAAGCTTGGGAACAAGCGGGGCGACTTTCCTGAAGCAGAGAGAACCGCAGACACCGTTCTGTCGTTACCCATCTACGCCGAGATGACGGACGCGCAGGTGGAACACGTCGTCACATCTGTAGCCGCTTGCCTGACCTGAAGCTTCATGTGTGGGTTTGCAGGGATCCTGTCGCGGACCGAGGTTGATCGAGCGGTAGTTGCTCGTATGGGGCAGCGGCTTGTTCATCGCGGCCCCGATGATGCCGGGACGGTCTACCTCGACACCGCAACCGGCCGCTATGCGCGCAGTAATGGGAGGGATGCCAGAGAGCTCTCAGCCGATCTCGCGCTGACATTTCGCCGGCTAAAGATCATTGATCTTTCGAAACGTGGCGCGCAGCCGATGAGCAATGCAGACGGCTCCCTCTGGATCGTCTTCAACGGAGAGGTCTACAATTACATCGAACTGCGTGCTGAACTCGAAGCAGCCGGCCGTCGCTTCCGTAGCCAATCCGATACCGAGGTCTTGCTCGCGGTCTACGAGGCGTACGGCACCGCCGGCTTGCAGCGTCTGAACGGGATGTTTGCGGCGGCGATCTGGGACCAGCGGAATCGGCATCTCGTGCTGCTGCGCGACCGGCTTGGGATCAAGCCTCTATATTATTCATGGGCCGGGCAGGAACTGGTCTTCGGCTCGGAGATCAAGGCACTGCTGTGCCATCCAAAGACGCCGCGCGCGCTCGACCCATTCGCACTGTCGGAGTACCTGACCTTCCACTTTCCGTTGCAAAACCGGACGCTCTTCAAAGACATCTATATGTTGGAGCCGGGAACTTATGCCCTCTGCGATGGCGGGTGGCTGCAGACTTTCTCGTACTGGCGCATGACCTTCGGAAGCTCGCCCCATCGCTCCGTGGACGAAGCGGCGGAGGCGCTACGCCCGGTACTAAAGACCGTGCTCAACCGCCAAACGCGCAGCGACGTGCCGCTCGGCACCTATCTCAGCGGTGGCATGGATACTGGCGCGATCAGCGCGCTGGTTGCGCCGACGCTGAAGCCTTTGCACACTTTCACTTGCGGATTCAACACCGGGGGCATGGTTGGTCTCGAAACTTATTTCGACGAGCGCGCCGATGCCGCAGCGCTCGCGCAGCAGCTTGGCACCGTGCATCACGAGGAAGAGGTCGAATCGTCGGACCTGGTGACGCTAACGCCTGAGGTAGTGTGGCATCTGGAAGATCCCAGGGTAGGTATCAGCCATCAGATCTATAAGCTGGCACGGTTGGTGCGGCAGAGCGTGACGGTGATTCTATCGGGAACCGGCGGCGACGAACTCTTCGCCGGTTACCCGTGGCGCTACACGCCCATCATCGGTGTGACAGACCCGAAGGTATTCGCGAAGCGCTTCTACGACGTGTGGGCGCGTATCTGCACTGACAAGTTGAGGGAGCAACTTCTCTCCAGCCAGGTGCAACAACGACTCAGCGGCTGGACGCCGCGGCAGAGCTTTCAGCAGGAGCTGGAAATCTATATCGGCGATGGGCCGCTGCACGCTGCGCTCGCATTCGAGGCGCGCAACTTCCTGCAGGGGGTGCTACTAGTTGATGATAAGCTGACAATGGCGCACAGCGTCGAGGGGCGCGTGCCGCTGCTCGATAACGAGCTGGTGGACTTCGTCACATCACTGCCGCCGGAGATGAAATTCGACGGTAGGCAGACTAAGATCGTCTTGCGCAACGCGTTGCGCGGTATATTGCCAGACGAGGTGATCGATCGCCGCAAGCAAGGATTCACGCCACCCGAGGCTACTTGGATGCGCACCAGCTCGCGCGCCTGGATCGAAAGCGTTCTACTCTCGAACCGGAGCCTGGAGCGTGGCTTATTCGAGCGTCGCACGGTGGAGCGCATCATCGCTGACCACATGAACGGAGACGCCAACCACCGTTTTCTGCTGTGGTCGCTGCTTTGCATCGAATGGTTGCATCGGCTGTTCTTTGAAGGCGACGATCATCGCGCCAGCATGATCGATACGGCGCGCGCGCAGATGGCGGCGCACGTCTGATGGATTCGCCCGCCGAATTTCTCGGATTCCTGCGCGCCCTCTGGCTGTGTCGCCATGCTGAGGTCAAGACGAGATGGAACCGCAGCCTCCCATTGGCCGACTATATCGTCGACCGCTGGGAGAAAGCGAAGCTGCTCGGATATGGCGAGGATACCAGCGTCTACGATTCCTGCCTGATCCTCGGCGATGTCAGGGTGGGTGACCATTGCTGGATCGGGCCATTTACGGTTCTCGACGGCAGTGGGGGGACGCTCGAAATCGGGTCCTACGTCTCGATCTCGGCTGGCGTCCACATCTATACCCACGACACTGTCCGGTGGGCCATTTCCGGGGGAAAAGAACCTTACCAGAACACGCCGACCTGCATCGGTTCGCGCGTCTATATCGGCCCGCACGCTATCATTAGCCGGGGTGTGACCGTCGGCGATGGTTGCATCATTGGGGCGCACAGCTTCGTCAACAAATCAATCCCTCCCGGCAGCCGCGCCTGGGGCTGTCCAGCGATCGTTGTCGGGCCGGCGGGGCATTCTGACACGTAAACACTCACGCAATGGCTCCTCGGCCTACCAAAAAGGCGTTGACGAAACGTCCACGCCACCCGCATAGATAGCTCCCGCAATCAGGGGGTTATCGCAAGTATGGCTTCCAAAACGAGGATCGCGCAAATCGGATTCGGATATTGGGGACCGAACATCCTGCGCGCCATTTCATCGCATGGCGACGTCGAGATCGTCGCCGTTTCGGACAAGGACAAACAGCAGCTGGCCCAGGCCGGACGCGCCTTCCCGACCGCCGCACTCCTCGACGGTATCGACGAGCTAATCGCGCGCCCCGACGTCGAGGCCCTCATCGTGGCACTGCCGGCCGGGCTTCACTTCGATGTCACGAAGAAGGCGCTCGAGGCCGGCATGCACTGTTTCGTCGAGAAGCCGCTGGCGCTGACGACTGCCGACTGCGCGACGCTTGTCGAGCTTGCCGCCAAGAAGCAGCGCGTGCTTATGGTCGGCCATACCTTCGAATATCACGGCGCGGTGCGAAAGATCAAAACGCTCATCGATGCCGGCGAGATCGGCCAAATCTACAGCATCATCGCGCAGCGCATGAACCTCGGCCGCATCAGGCAGGATGTCGACGCGATGTGGAATCTAGCACCGCACGATATCTCGATCGCGCTCTACTGGCTCGACAATGCGATGCCGGTATCGATTCGGGCACAAGGTTTTTCCCACTTGCCACGCCCGAAACCGCTCGCGGACCTGACCTATTTGACTATGGAGTTCGCGAGCGGCGCAGTCGCGCACGTCATTTCGAGTTGGCTCAGCCCGGAAAAGATCCGCAAGGTGATGCTCGTCGGATCCAAAAAAATGGTGACTTACGATGACGTCAATGTCGAGACAATGGTTCAGATCCATGACAAGGGCGTCGATCTGAATGCCATGCCCACCCCAGATTATGGCGAATATCAGACGCTCGTACGGTCCGGCGATCTTATCATCCCGGCGCTTCGTCTGACTGAACCGTTGCGAGTCGAGATGCATCATTTCGTCGACTGCATCCGCCATGGAAAGGCGCCGGTCAGTGACGGCGAGAGCGGATTACGCGTGACCCGCATCCTTGAAGCTGCGTCGGAGTCGATGGCGCGCAAGGGCGTGCCGATTGAGTTGAAGTGACACGCCAGATGAACGCACCGACCATCAGCCCGTTGGCGCAAATCCTGGCGGGCGTCTCGCTGGGCCCGGGATCGATCGTGGAGGCGTTCGCCATCATCGGCGTCCCTAGCGCCGCGGCTAGCGATGCTCCGACTGTAATCGGACCCAAATGCCAATTCCGATCCCACACGATTGTTTATGCGGGAAATCGTATCGGTGCCAATTTAGCGACTGGTCACTTTGCGATGCTGCGTGAGCTCAACGAGATCGGAAACGATGTGAGCATCGGAACACACTCTACCATCGAGCATCACGTCGTGCTGCGCGACCGCGTGCGCATTCATTCGCACGCCTTTGTCCCGGAATTCTCAATCCTGGAGGAAGGCGCCTGGATCGGTCCAAGCGTTTGCATCACCAATGCGAAGCTACCAAGCTCCCCCCGCGCCAAGGACTTCCTGCAGGGGGTCCATATCGAGCCGTTTGCCCGGATCGGAGCGAATTCGACCTTATTGCCCGGCGTGCGCATCGGACGCGGGGCCATTGTAGGAGCCGGTTCGGTGGTCACCAGTGATGTTCCGGCCGGGCAGGTGTTCGTGGGAAATCCTGCTCGCCCCTTGAAAGCGGTCGCAGACTTGCGCTATCCGGGCGGTGGTGACGCACTGCCTTACCCCAACGGGTAGTACGCGTCATCATAATGCCGCACAATATTCATGCCATCCAAGCATTCCTAACATGGCGGTCCCGTTGGGCTGTCCAGGCAATCAGAGCGATCAACAGGCACGGGGTTCGGGTGCAGTGATCAATCGCGTGGCAAAATACATCTATCCTTGGCCTCCCCCGAACGCATTCAGCAAGCCAGTTTGGCAGGACTATCTCGATGGTGAATACCGCCAGCGCGAGATGCCGGAATCGGCTGAAGAAGTCGCCGCCGACAGCCGGTGGCCGGCATTTTTCTCTCAGCCGATTTGCTTAATCACCACAACCGACGGACAGCAATGTTACCTTGAGCGTGAGGTTGGCCCCTGCATTGTCAATCGCTTTCCGTATGTGATGACCATCAGCCTCTGTCGTAAGGCGCTGTCCGAGCGCCATACGCCGCGGGTGCAATTCATGGAGGCGCTAGAGAAGAGCGGCATCGCCAATGTGCAGTTTCTGCCGCTCGGCCCACCGCTCGATCGCTGTCTCGACATACTAAACACTTACCCGGAAGGGCAGGTCCAGAAACGCGTGGCGGCGACCGGGTTGCCCCACCGTCGTGCTCTTAGCAACGCGGCGCCCGTATTCGCGGACGCTTTCATGGTTTACGAGACACATTTTTGCCGGCCTATGGAAGACCTTTACGGCAACAAGATATACGAGAAGCCTTACGTGGACGTCGGCAGTCACCGAGTCTATTTTCTCGAGGTGAACTGCATCCAGCTCCGCCAAGACATCGCCGATGGGCGTACTCAAATCGCATGGAACAGCTTGGCCGAATGGACGCCCCGGCGACCTACCGTCCCCAGCGCCGACGTCGATCAATCAACGATCACCCGGATGGGCTACATCAAGCCGTTCACGCCCTATTACAAGTTTCCGGCTAGCAATACCGTCGCTTTCGAATATGAAGGGAACGCCGATGGCATGGCGTACAAGCATTTTGAAGCCTTCCAGCGGTCGCATGTCGAAGTCATCGACAACGACAAAACACGGTGGCCGTGTTTCTTTCCCTCCTCGCTCGGCATGATCACCAGCCGCTCGGCGGCGGGAAAGCCGAATTTGATGCCCTGCGGCTCGACGACTGTGATCAGCCGCAGTCCCTTGGTCATTTCTCCCGCCGTCACCTATGGCGGCATCAACGATCGTTATCGGTCACGCTACACATTGCACAATATCCGCGCGCACAGCCGGTTCGGCGTCGGCCTCGCCACGGTGAACGAGGAAATGCTCGCTGCCATCCGCTATGCCGGCAACGTGTCCGCAGCGGATGACCCCAACAAGCTTCGTAATACCGGGCTGTCGTTTGAGGACGGGGATTATTCTCCGATCCTGCGGGGTTGTCCGATCCATTTCGATTGCGAAGTCGTCGGCGAGGTGAAGCTCGGCACCCACAGCATGTTCCTCGGCGAAGTCCAGCGTATCCTGGTACGCACAGACGTGTCGGCAGAAAATCCTATCACCTGGAACCCCTGGCCCGTGGTCCTGACTGACGATGCTGCTGATCGAGGCACGTCGTCACGGCCGGAAGCTACAGATGGCTCTAGGCCCCGGCGGGTCGTCGCGGCTGGCGAATAACGGTTGGGGCCATTGATGCAGATCTCAGGCAGTCATGTTCTGGTAACAGGCGGGGGCGGTCTGATCGGCTCCTGGGTGGTCGATCAGCTGCTCGAGAAGGATGTCGGTCAGATCGTCGTCGTCGACAATTTCGACCGCGGCGACCGCTCCAATCTTACCAAAGCACTCAAATCCAACCGCGTGAAGCTGATCGAGGCCGACATCTGCGATCGCGATCTCATGCACGGCCTGCTTAAGGATAGCGATGGCTTGGTGCACATGGCGGCGATGCGCATCACCCAGTGCGAGCAGGAGCCAGAGCGCGCGCGCGACGTGATGTTCAATGCACCTTTCAACATTTTCCTGGACGCGGCAAAGCTCAAGCTCAAGCGTATCGTCGCCGCGTCCTCGTCCTCGATTTACGGCCAAGCCGAGGAATTTCCCACGACTGAGCGGCATCATCCCTACAACGACGATACGCTTTACGGCGCTTCCAAGCTCACAGTCGAAGGCATCCTGCGCGCCTTCAGCAAGACCTATGATCTGTCGTCCGTCACCATGCGCTTCTTCAACGTGTACGGGCCGCGCATGGACATCCACGGCGTGTACACCGAGGTGATGGTGCGCTGGATGGAGCGCATCATGCAAGGACAGCGACCAATCATATTCGGCGATGGCACGCAGAGCATGGATTTCACCTACGTGGCAGATGTTGCACGCTCGGTCGTCGCCGCTCTTGAATCCGACTGTCGCGATCTCGCGTTCAACGTCGGGACTGGCAAGAGCACGACGCTCAAGGAGCTGGCAACAACACTGTGTGAGGTGCTGGATTCAAAGCTGGAGCCGGAATTCCAGCCACCGCGCGGTGTGAGCCCGGTGAGTTATCGGCTGGCCGATACGGAGCTAGCCGAAAGGGTTTTGGGATTCCGCGCCGAAGTCGGAGTGCATGAAGGCTTGCGCCGCTTGGTCGAATGGTGGCGGTCACAGAAATCGTTGAATGCGGAGCTCAAGGGGTGCCATGCTCAAAGGTGATACTGTTTCAAAGCCGCGGGCCGCGACGCCTTACATGAATATTGAGTTCGCTCAACCGGATATGACCGAAGCCGACGCCGCGGCCGCGGCCGATGCCGTGCGCAGTCGATGGATCGTTGGCGGGCCCCGACTGCGCGAGCTTGAACAGGCATTCGCGAACCTCACACAAACCAAGTACGCCCTCGGCGCGACGTCATGGACAACAGCAGGGTTCATGGTACTCCGCGCATGGGAACTTGGCCCCGGGGACGAGGTGATCGTTCCGTCCCTCAGTTTCATCGCCACCTCCAACGTCGTGCGCCATTGCGGTGCGACTCCTGTATTCTGCGAAGTGGATCCAGATACCTGGAACATCGATGCCAACGACATAGAACACCGAATTACGACACGCACGAAGGCAATCATTACGGTCGACCAGCTCGGCAATCCGTGCGACATGGACCCCATCCTCGACATTGCCCGCCGTGATGGCCTCAAAGTGCTGCACGACGCCGCGTGCTCGACCGGTAGCCTCTACAAAGGCAAGGCGAGTGGGACGGGCGCGGACGCCATCGTCTACAGCCTGCATGCGCGCAAGATCGTGACTTGCGGCGAAGGCGGGATGATCTGCACCAACGACGAAAAGCTGGCGGCAATCGTCAAACTGCTTCGCCATCAGGGCATGTCGATCTCTGACGACCAGCGCCACGGCGACAGTCCAAGCAAATTCGAGACCTATCCGATCGTGGGATACAATTACCGAATGACCGACATTCAGGCTGCCGTGGCCTTGAGCCAGATGAAGCGCCTCGATCAGACGCTCGCAGGTCGGCGCAACGTGGCGGGACGCTATCTTAGTGCCCTGCAGCGAATCCGGCAGCTCCGCACCCAGACTGTGCTGCCTTGCGCCGTGACAAACTGGCAGAGTTACCAAGTGCAGCTTAAATCCGGAGCTCCGATGAGCCGCTCGGAGCTGATGGATGAACTGTGGAACCGCGGCATACCGACCCGCCGCGGCGTCATGCTCGCGCATCTCGAGCCGCCGTACCGACCGATGAATGTGAAGCTGCCAGTCTCCGAATACGTCGAATCGACCACCTTGCAACTCCCCATGCACACAGGACTGCCGGAAGACCATCAGGCGCACATCATCGAGTCTCTGCTCGAGTTGTTCTCCAACTTCGTATTCAGCGACGGTTGATCCGATAAAGCGTCAGCTCCTGGTTCCGGTAAATGGATTCAAAGTTCGCGGGAGCCGGATGCTCATTCTGCATGACCGCGAAGTAGGAGCCGTATTTGCGGGTGAGCGGTACCGATGAGGGGTCGATCTCGCCGTCTACAACTTTCTGGTTCAGGGAGAGACGTTCGGCACGGGCCGCTGGATCGATCCGAAAGCGGCGGAAGCTCGTCACCCATGAAGAAATAAACACTTGGCGTTCTCCTGCCGCGGCGTAGGAATCCCAGCCGCTCGCGACGCGAAATTCGGGTCCCGTCAAGTCAGTAAAGATCAGGGCGTCGGAGGGCGTCATCTCCCGGACCTTCCCCCAGATATCGTACATTCCCGGCGTAAGCACGTCCGCCTTGCCCTGACGCCAGCCCGAATCAACAATGGCGATTCCTGACCCAACGGCAATTAGGGAGAGCGCAACACCGACAGCGGTAACTGGACCGATCCGGTTCGTGACCCATCGCGTCAATGCATCGTGTCGGCGCCCGCCAATGATGGCGAGCCACGCAATTGGCGTGATGCACAGGAGCCAAATGATCCCCGCTTGCGCCCCGCTCCAGTCGCGCGTGAGCGGGTAGGCGAGCAATAGGACCGCACCGACCGCCAACGGGTGCGGCGCGCGGTGATACCGATCCGGCTGTATCAAGAGGCTGATTGCAACCAAGAGCACGGCGTAGATCGCGGCGGTGTGGAAAAGATAGGGGTAAGCGAAATTCGCGAGGACTGCGACCCAATATGCGATCGTCAGCCGCAGAGTGCCCATCCGGACCACGCCAACGCCCAACAGGCACCAGCCCACGTCTCGCGCTACGACGACGGTGAGCGCAGGAAGGTCCCCTCTTCCATAGTCGAACAGCCAGATCCGGCTGTCGGGACCGGGAACGAAGGTGCTCAGATAGGTGGGGGCCCATATTGCGACGGTTCGAAGCACATAAGCGGCGACGGCAAGGCACGTAATCGCCGTCAACACCGTCTGGCTACGGGTGGGCCGGTGATCCTTCAGGTGGACCGCTGCATCGACGCCCGCGAGCAACCCCAACGGCAACAGCAGGACGACCTTCGAGAGCGCCGCACCGACGGTTGCGCCAATCGCTGTCAGCAGGGAAGAGCCGACATCGCCGCTCGACTTCCACGCCAAATAGCTGATGGAAAATAGGAGCGGCAACGCGAACGCGATAGGTGGCGATTCCACAACGAAGCTTGGCGTTCGTGAGCCGGCGAGCACAAGTGCGATCACCACCGCAATCCCTAAGCCTCCCAGTTCCTCGGCCGGATCGCTTTGCACGGCGCGCCGCACGGCCACGAGTCCGAGAGCAAGCCACAGGCTGAAAAACATGGCCAAGCTCGCAGTGAGGAACAGCATCCCGTCAAATCCGGGAAACACGATCAGCGCCGCGGCGATCGCCATTGGGGCCATGTTCTCATAGGGCATAAGATCGCCTTCGCTGCCGAGATGCCAAAACGGGTACGGGTGCTCCGTTAGCATGTGTACAGACGCGTAACTGTGGACGAGATCGCCCAAAGTCGAGGCCGACAGCGTTGCCGTCGGTCCGTGCCACAGGAGCGCCATGAATGCGGCAAAACCCGCTGCCGGCGCTGCGCACCGCGCGACCGTCAACCCCATGTCGGCCAGCTCGCCCACGGCCGGGCGCCAAAAAGCTGCCGGCAGCCAAGTCATAATGAGCAGGATGGATGCCAGCCAGCGTCCGCCTGGAACAACGACGGCCACCGCCGCGAGCATCACCGTTATCGCGAGTCCAATCGGATAGCCGATGAGCGCGGCCTCTGATGGCGCCACGTCCCGTCGGCACAGGACCAGCATGGTTGCGCAAACCCCTGTAACGACCATAGCGGCAAACAAGCCCGCTCCGATCCCGATATGAAGAAGAACGCCGACCACCAGTGACCAGTCCTTCAGCGGCCCGGCATTGGCATTGATCGTAGGTAACAACCCCCACGCAACGACGGCCATTATGATACCGACTGCAGCCCCTAGGCCGGCCAGGACGACATCGCCGCGCGCGGGTAGCCACACGGCCAGGCGTTTGCGTTCCAAAAAAATGGTGAACGCGGTGACGAGTAAGATCAGTCCTTGCACGAGTGGGCGGAAAGTCACGATCGCTTCAATGCGGTAGGTGCGCCCGTTGCTCCTGGCATCACTTCCATCAGGAGTGGAGAAGATCAGCATGCCTTCCCAGTGCGAAAAGGCGCCCTGGCCCCACCTGCGAATGTCTTCATGCAGCGCATGCGCTGGACCGAGCGGTCTGCCATTCTCGGCGACGCGCAGAGACGAAACATTGGGCGCACTTAACGTGTCGCCGCGGATTCCAAACGGAAATATCGGACGCCCCGGAATAGGCGAGACGACATAGGCTACACCATTTTCAAGGCGGATATCCTTAGGATCGATGTCCGCCTCGACTGTCCAGATGCCAAGAGAAAGAGCAATGACGGAAAGGTTCAGGATTGCAAGCAAGACCGCGAACGGCGCGCGCACCAGCCCAGCAGAACCGTCCACGAACGCTCTCAATTTTTCGAAAGCGGCCGGATGAGCCTTCAGATCAGACATTCGGGCAAATCACCAGAATCCCCGCTAATCGATGGTCTGGTCAACACGATCGCTAACCATTCGCCAGTGATGCTGCGCGTGCACCTTCACCTTTGATCGCCACGGAACTCGCATCGAGGTCGTGCGGATCCATGGTCCAGGATGATGGCAGCGGCCTCACTGACACGCCCAGACGTTCTTTGATGATGTAGCGGGGTGCTTGCCGCGTCTGCTGGAATATACGCCAGACGTATTCGACGATGATCCCAAGCGAGATCATTTGTGCACTGCCGAGGAACAAGATCGTGATCGCCTGGGACGGCCAGCCATAGTCGCCAAGGCTGAAGAAAATCGAACGAAAAATGATCACTAGGGAATAAAGAAAAGCGACAATGCCAAGCAAGACTCCGATCCCACTGACCAGGCGCACCGGTACGATTGAGTAATCCACGAGACGCTCGCCCAATGCGAGAAGAATTTCTCTTCGGCTGCGCGGCTCACGACATATCTCCAACTCCGACACGTTGATTGTCGTTTGCGGAAAGCCATACGAGGCAAGTGTCGAGGGCACGTGCTCGTCACGGTGCGGCAGGCTGCGATAAAGGTCTACGACGCGCTTGCTGAAGAGGCCCACTTCCACCTCCTCGAACATCGGCAACTTCAGTTTTCTTGATATGAATGCCGCACAGCGTGCCCACCAGCCGCCATTGTCAAGACCCACTTCCCGAGGGCGCATCGCCCACACAAGTTCAAATCCCTCACGCCAGCAGTCGAGTAAGGCAGGAATGACTGACAACGGCGCCCGCGTACCCAGCATGAGAATTGTCGCGTCGCCAAGAGCATGAACAAGGGCCGCCGATGTACTGCCATGACAACCGAATGGACGGGAGAGGCGCAACACGCGCACCCGGTGATCTTCGATGGCTATTCGGCGCAAGACCTGATCCGTCCCGTCGTCGCTGCCGTCGTCCACATAGAGCATCTCAATGGCGGTCGGAAGACTCTGAACCTCGCCCGAGAGCCGTGAGTGGAATGCAGCCAATACACCGGCTTCGTTGCGGACGACACATGCAAAGGTCAAAAGCGGGTCCACCCGGCTCATCATGTCTCCTCCCCTGCCTTCAGAGAGGGAGCTGTAAAATCCCTGGTTTCTGACCATCCGATCGCCTTCGCCGGCCCCTGGACGTCCGTGCGGAGTTGCCATAAAGCTTACACGTCCCCCTGACAAGCCTCAACCGAACGACCGAATGACGCGCTCACTCCCATGAACTTAGAACGTCAACTGATCTCCATCGTGTCCCCGGCGCACAACGAGGAGAAGAATCTCGATATTTTCCACGCACAGATTAGTAAGGCGGTCGAAGGTGCCGACTTTGACATCGAGTTTGTCATTGTTGACGACGGAAGCCGCGACCGCACCGCCGACGTCCTGCGATCGCTGGTCGCCCGCGATCCGCGGATACGCGCCTTGATCCTGTCGAAGAATTTCGGTGCGATCGCAGCCTGCACCGCGGGCCTGCAACACGCCGTTGGCGACGCAGCCATCCTCATGACCTGCGACCTACAGGAGCCAGCATCCAATATCGTCAGTTTTGTCGCGCGCTGGCGGCAAGGTTATGACATCGT
>Ga0066904_10000021_pt1 | contig 15506 bp, 11 predicted proteins | sample PanSoiMetaPlot30_FD_133941 | JGI IMG/M metagenome (GOLD analysis project Ga0066904, IMG submission 133941) | Tropical forest soil microbial communities from Panama analyzed to predict greenhouse gas emissions - Panama Soil Plot 30 (version 2) | reverse complement strand
CAGAATCGCTAAACAAATGCATTACTCAATTACTCCACTACTCCATCACTCCGATGTCTGAAGTCCGCGTTCGCTTCGCCCCCTCGCCTACCGGTTATTTGCACATCGGCGGAGCGCGCACTGCGCTTTTCAACTGGCTGTTCGCGCGGCATCACGGCGGCAAGTTCGTGCTGCGCATCGAAGACACCGACATGAAACGCAACACCGAGGAAGCGATGGCCGCCATCTACGAAGGATTGGAATGGCTCGGTCTGAATTGGAATGAAGGGCCTCACGTAGGCGGCGAGTTCGGGCCATATTTGCAAAGTGAACGCACAGAACTTTACGAGCGGTACTTGAAAAAACTTCAGGACGCCGGTCACATTTTCGAAGACCAGGGCGCGTTGCGATTTCGGTCGCCGCGCGAGCACGTCATCGTCGATGACATTGTCGCGGGCAAAATCGATTTCGATCTCAGCAATCCCGCCACGCACCCCGACATGACCATCCGGCGGCCAGATGGCTCATGGATCTTTCATTTCGTCAACGTAATCGACGACTTGGAAATGAAGATCTCACACGTGATCCGGGGCGAAGATCATCTGTCAAACACGCCAAAACACATCGAGATTAATCGCGCGTTGGGCGCAACGCCGCCGCACTACGCACATATCCCGCTGATCCTCAATCGCGACGGCTCCAAGATGAGTAAGCGCGACGAAGGCGCACGCATCGAGTTTTACATCCGGCGTGGTTATCTTCCCGAGGCAGTCCGCAATTATCTGTGTCTGCTCGGCTGGTCGCCGAAAGACAACCGTGAAAAACTCGACATCGACGAGATCATTCGGATTTTTGATCTAAAGAATATCGGCCGTAGCTCGGCCACGTTCGATCCCGATAAACTGCACTGGCTAAACGGCGAATACGCGCACGAACTCAGCGATGAGAAATTCTACGAATTAGCCGTCGCGAGGCTGAAGTCGAGTGGGGTGAAGCTGGATAATTATCCGGAGCAATACGTGCGCGCCGCGCTGCAGACGTGCAAAGGAAAGATCAACACTTTCGACGAGTTGCCAGCTTATTGCGGATTCTACTTCACAGATGTTTTTAATTACGATCCTCAGAGCGCAGCAAAGCATTTCACTCCTGAAAACAAACCGCGACTCAAAGCCGTTCGCGATAGCTTGAGTTCACTTGCGAAATTCGACGCCGCAGATATCGAAGCTTCACTAAAAAGTACCGCGGGAAAGCTCGGCATAAAACTCGGTGCAATTGTTCACCCCACACGGCTAGCGGCGACTGGCAGTAATGTAGGTCCGAGTCTGTATCACTTGCTCGAAGTTCTCGGGAAAGAAAAGGTGCTTGCGCGCATCGACAGAGCGCTGGCGACTTTTTGATTGGGGGAGCGCACGCCGCTGGCGTGCACCATTCGACGGCTCGTCGAACGGCTTCGCATCGCTCGTATTGATGAGCGGGCTTTATGCGCGGGAATAATCCTTTTCGGCGAGGCCGCCGAAAACAGCACGCGAGCCGCGTGCGCTCCCCTACTTCTTCGCTTCTTTAGCCCAGGTGTCCCTTAACGTGACCGCACGGTTCCAGATTTGTTTTTGTGGCGTCGAATCTAGGTCGAGGGCGAAATAGCCGAGGCGCTCAAATTGATAGCGCCCTTCCGGATGCGCATTCGCAAGTGCGGGTTCGCATTTTGCGTTCGCTACTTCCAGCGAATTCGAATTTATGAACGATTTGAAATCGCGCGTCGGGCCTGTCGCGCCGGAGCCTTCGGCGGAGGCGGAATCCGGCTCGGGAACAGTGAAAAGCCGATCATACAAGCGGACTCCCGCATCGATTGCGTGCGCGGCGCTCACCCAATGAATCGTCCCTTTGACTTTCCGGCTCGCAGTCGGTCCACCTGATTTGCTGTCCAGATCCACACTGCACCGTAGCTCGGTCACGTTGCCGGCGTCATCTTTCACCACTTCCTCGCACTTGATGATGTAAGCGTATTTCAGCCGCACCTCGCCGCCCGGTCGAAGCCGGAAATACTTCGGCGGGGGCGTTTCCATGAAATCGTCGCGCTCGATGTAAAGCTCGCGGCCGAATGGGATCTTGCGGGTTGCAGCATTTGGATCCTCGGGATTATTGATCGCGTCGAGTTCTTCGGTTTTTCCTTCCGGATAATTTGTCAGCACAACTCTGATCGGACGCAGCACGACGAGGCGGCGAATCGCAGAGCGATTGAGTTCATCACGCTCGGTGTGCTCGAGCAGAGCCATGTCGGTCATGCTCGGATACTTCGTTACGCCGACGTTGTACGCCAGGCTGCGCAACGCAGTCGGCGTCACGCCGCGCCGGCGCAAACCGGAAATGGTCAACATGCGCGGATCATCCCAACCATTGACGAGCTTCTCGTTTACGATCTGGATCAGTTTACGCTTGCTCATCACGGTGTATGTAAGATTGAGCCTCGCGAATTCGTACTGATGCGGACGCGGCTCCGGAATTTCGAGCGCGTCGAGGATCCAGTCGTAAAGCGGCCGATGCACTTCGAACTCGAGGGTGCAAATCGAGTGTGTAATCCCTTCAATGTAATCGCTGAGCGTATGCGCCCAGTCGTACATAGGGTAAATGCACCATTTGTCGCCGGTGCGATGATGCGTTGCATGGCGGATGCGGTAGAGCACCGGGTCGCGCAGCCAGACGTTGGCCGCGTTCACGTCAATCTTTGCTCGTAATGTGCGCGCGCCATCGGGAAACTCGCCCGCCTTCATTCGCGCAAACAGATCGAGACTTTCATCGACGGAACGTTCGCGGAAGCTGCTGGCCTTTCCGAGACGGCGATACGCGTCCGTTTCCTCCGGAGTCATGTCATCAACGTACGCCTTGCCTTTGCGGATGAGTTCCACTGCACACTCGTAAAACCGATCGAAATAATCCGACGCATAGAACGGCGCGCCGCCGAGTTGCTTGTCTGCCCAGCCGTCGATCAACCAATGCACGTCAGCCATGATTGACCTGACGTATTCTGCTTCCTCCTTCGACGGATTTGTATCGTCCATCCGGATGTTGCAAATGCCACCGAACTCGCGCGCGATCCCAAAATTGAGACAGATCGATTTCGCGTGGCCGATGTGCAGATAACCATTCGGCTCGGGCGGAAAACGCGTGATGATTTTGTTGTATTTCCCAGTCCGCAAATCCTCCGCGATGATGTCACGAATAAAATCCGATGGTCTTTCCCTCTCGGTCGTCATGTACAAATAAACCTATGGGTGAACGCCCAAATCGACAACCTTCGCAGACGCGGCGGATTGGGGAGCGCATGCGTCTCGCGTGCTGGTTTCGGCGTTGCGCCGAAACGAACTTTTCTTTCAATCGCATCGCTCCTCACTGATAGAGGTTTCAGAAGAAATTCGCGAACGCGAGACGGCTTCGCCAGCACGCGCGAGTGCGCTCCCCGGATACCGTGCATTCGCGTGGGGCTGCGAGCGTAGTATCCTCAATGTTGCCAACACGCAAAAGATGCAAACTATCGAACGTTACACGCTCGCCGATCTCGAAAATTGGGCAGAGGTCTCGCGCGAAGTTAATCCGCCAATTCGCCTGGGCGTGTTCGGCGACCCGGTGGCGCACTCGCTTTCGCCGCAGGTGCAAAACGCCGCACTGCGTGCGTTCGAGATCAACACGCAATACGCGCGGTTTCATATCCGGGCGAACGAATTGCGGTCGGGACTGCGTTTTTTGCGTGAGCTCGATTTTGTTGGGATCAATCTCACCGTGCCGCATAAAATCGCGGGGTTGACGCAAATTGACCTGGCTGATGAATCGGCGAACCGCTGCGGCGCGGTGAACACGGTTCGCCTGCATGACAAAAAATTGATCGGTTCGAATACCGACGCCGAAGGATTTTGCCGCGCGATTCGCAGCGAATTCTCAATCGACTTGGGCGATCTTCGAGTGATGATCCTTGGTGCCGGTGGAGGCACGGGTCATGCCATAGCGTGGCAATGTGCGCTGGAAAATTGTGAGCGTCTGGTTCTGGTCAATCGAACGCCGGCAAAAACGAGCGCGATTGTCGACCGCTTGCGACCTTTCTTTGCCGCGCCGCGCGTGCTGGGTCCTGTCGCACGGCTTGAAGCCGTGCCGTGGGAGGAAAGCGCGGTTCGCGCGCAATTGGCAGATATCGACCTGATCGTCAACGCCACGCCGTTGGGGATGAACCCGAGCGACCCCCTGCCGGTTCCGGCACGATTGCTCGCGCCCCACCACATCGTGTTCGACTGTGTTTATGTCCCATCGAAAACTGCATTGCTTCGCGCAGCGGACGAAGCCGGCGCACGTGGTGCGAACGGCTTATCCATGTTGCTGTACCAAGGCGCGCTCTCATTTTCGATCTGGTTCAATCGAGATGCGCCGATTACCACGATGCGCTCAGCGATCGCGCTGTAATTTGTTAGCTGCTGGTTCGTTCGCAAAAAACGCGCCGTTGCCTTCGTCGAGATAGATCGTCGAGCCGACCCGCGAGATTTGAAGCGATTGCCGCCACCTCCCAGATCGGAAATGTTTTATAGCTTCGATTCTTTTGGTTTCGGGTTCTCGCGAAGGCATCGCAACGGTCATGGCTTCGGACAAGAGTCTCCCGTCCATTTTTTGTGGCGGTTTGATGCCGAGAATCTGCAAAATTGTTGGGGCTAGATCCATATTGCCACTCGGCAGATCATCCCCTTCGCTGCGCCTAAAATCCGGGCCGGCAGCGATCAACGTGTTATGCATGTCGAACCTGCTGAGGGTAGCATGGGTCCCCTTGCCTGCCGCTCGTTGCCAATCGGCGTCGATCATTCCGGGAACGCCAAATTGATTTTTCGAATCGTACCAGCGGAACGCCATCACAACGTCAGGCGCGCAATCAGTTTTAATCTGGGCTTGATCCAGCCCGAACGTGCCATCCATAGGCGCTTTTGTGAAAATCACCCCGGCGAAATCCGACTGTTGTAAAAACTCGACCAACCGACGCGTCACCGTCGCGTCGTGTCCGATAACATAGAACAGAACACTGCCGCCATTGCCGGCCAGCATGATGTCTCCCGGTTTGGGTTCACCCTTGAATTCGGTCCTCGCGGCAAAGCCTGCATCGTTCAAAATTTTTCGCATATCGATTGAGCGTCTGATCGTGGAGAAACCATGATCCGACACAACGAAGACGTCTGTTGTTCCCCGCGCTTTTCGGCCCTCTAACGCCGAAAGGACAGCGGCGAGATTTTCATCGGCTGATTTAATCGCCGCGAGAGCCGCGGGCGCTCCCGGCGCGGTTTCATGCTGGGTAAGGTCCGGCTCGCCCAGCCACAGAATCGAAAGCGGCGGCACGCCATCTTTCCAAAGAACGTCTATCAATGCTTTGGTCGTCCAGGAATCTTGCTGCAAATGGGCCGACGGAAATGGACCCAGCACTTCGATTAACCCGGCAAGCGTTGCGCTCGGCAAGCATTGTCCTGCAAAGAGCGTGACTCTGTTGGGCACTGCGCCAGCGCCTCGTCCCGCTCCAACCTGTCGATCCAACAGAAGGCCGACAGTCTTTGCAGCTGCAATCACGCTGCGAGCGCCTGCGCGTTCGACGAGATCGGCAATTGTTGGAACGGCGATGTATTTTTCACTCGAGAGTTCATCGCCCTTTGTGACGACAGGCGCGAGTTCGACGTCGACCGCGTGGTGCGGATCGATGTCTGGCCGATAAACATGGTTCGCAATGATACCGCTCGTGCTCGGATAAACACCGGTCACCATGGCCGTGCCGTTTACCATCGTGGCACTGGGATATACCGCGTGATGGTTACGAAAAGTGGTTCCTTCACCTGCGAGCTTCCAAAGCCCCGGAGTATTTTGTTCGCTCACGAAATCCGGACGCATCCCGTCCCATACAACCACAACAACATGATGCTCGGGTTTCGCAGGTACGACCGCTGTAACAGATGCGCAGACGATCCAAAGCAGCAGTGCAATTATTGGCTGCATTCGCGAATGATAGAACAAGGAGCGGCGGTCTCCAGTCCACCGTAAATGTGGGAGCGCCGCGACCCGTCGGGACACCAAGGTCCCTCTCACATCATTTCTTTGGTTTCAGTAAAGGGAAGAGGATGACGTCGCGGATGGATTCGGCGCCGGTAAGCAACATCGTGAGCCTGTCGATCCCCAGCCCGAAGCCGCCAGCCGGCGGCATGCCATGCTCCAGAGCGAGCAGAAACTCCTCGTCGATGTTTTGCCTTTCTTCGCCTGCTTGTTCGAGCAGACGCTGACGTTGTACCAGCGGATCGTTCAGCTCGCTGTAACCTGGCGCGATCTCCGCACCGTTAATGACCAGTTCAAAAACGTCGACGAGCGAGCTGTCCTCTACGTTTTGTTTAGCCAGCGGCACTAGCTCCTTCGGGCAGTGCGTTACGAACAGAGGATCGATCGTTTTGTCCTCAACGAGTTTCTCGAACACATGCTGCGTGACTTCGAAGTCAGCCAGCTGAGGCAAAATTTCCAGCTTGAACTCGTTTATCGCGCGTTGGCGCCGTTGCTCGGCTGACAACTCAAACCAATTCTTGCCCGCGACCTCGCGCATTAGATCGCGATATCGGACGCGACGCCACGGTCGTTTCAGATTAATTGTCTGAGTGATATTTCCGTCGGTATCCCGATGCTCGATGGTCAGCGAGCCGCAGATTTTTTCGGCCAGATAGCAAATCAGTTCCTCGACGAGATTCGCCACTTTTTCGAAATCGGCGTAGGCCCAATAGGCCTCAAGCATCGTGAATTCCGGATTGTGCTTTCTAGAGATGCCTTCGTTACGAAAGTTGCGATTGATCTCGAAAACTTTGTTGAACCCGCCTACGAGCAAACGTTTCAGATGAAGCTCCAGCGCAATGCGCAGATAGAGATCGATGCCAAGCGCGTTGTGATGTGTTTTGAATGGTTCGGCCGCCGCACCTCCAGCCGTCGTTTGTAAAATTGGCGTTTCCACTTCAACGAAGCCGCGTTCCTCGAAGAAGCGCCGGGTTTCGCGAACGATGGCGATTCGTTTTTCAAACACCGCGCGCGAATGTTCGTTGGTGAGAAGATCAAGGTAACGGTGGCGGTAACGCGCTTCGATATCCTGTAGTCCATGCCATTTTTCCGGGAGCGGCCGCAACGTCTTGGCGAGCAACTGGAACGTGCGTACTTTCAGCGTCGGTTCGCCGCTTTTGGTGACGAAACATGTTCCTTCCACGCCGATGAAATCACCGATGTCGAGCAGGCGAAAAAGGTCGATTAATTCCGGCCCGACCTCTTTTGCGTGGATGTAAATTTGAATGCGCCCTGTAGCGTCACGCAGGTCGAGGAAGTGGCTTTTGCCCATGTCGCGATGCGCGGTGATGCGGCCGGCGACACGACGCGCTTCACCTTCTTTAAATTGCTCGCGCACCTCCGCGATCGATCCGCTCACATCAAAACCGGTACCGAACGGCTCGACCCCTTTCGCGCGCAACGCCTCAAGCTTTTTTCGTCTGAGCGCGATCAGCTCGTTCTCTTCGTCCATCGTTGAACAGCGAATGTAAGACGCGGGACGCGCTTCGCCACGTCAAATCACGCAGTGTTCTTGAAATGATACGCTTTAACTCTGCAAACCAACATATTAGGTTTGCCAATGAAATACCGAGGATGAGATAGTCTCTCCGGCGTGCCTGTAGAGGTTCGATGGCGCGCCCATTATTCGAATGCCCGCTAATTTGCCAGAAACGACTTCGAAATTGGACGGACCGCTGGTGAAGCAGTTCTCGGTCTTCCTGCCGAACAAGGTGGGGGCGATGCTGGAAATTGTGAAGCTGCTTAGTACCCACCACACGCACGTTGTCGCGCTCAGCGTATCGGAATCCACCGACTCAGCGATTGCGCGGATCATCGCAAGCGATCCGCAGCGCGTTGAAAAATTGTTTCGAGAAAAAAATGTCGCTTTCGGAGTCAGCCAGGTGGTGGTGGTCGAGATGCGAGAAGTTGCCACGCAACTGGTCAAACTGCTGGCAGCATTGGTCATGGGAGAGGTGAATGTCCATTTCGCTTATCCTCTGCTGATCCGGCCGCGCGGCTTCTCCGCGATCGCTCTGCACGTCGACGATACGGACTGCGCGTCATCAGTGCTCACCGGCGAAGGATTCAAAATGCTCAGCCAGGACGACATTTCACGATAACTGATTGTCACCCTTCTAACTTTTTAACCTTTCAACGGTCAAATGTCCCGCAGATTGTTGACAGGCTGGCAACAGCGCGCTTAGAAAACTGACTTAATTGCTCCCCATGCGGACTCTTCTCTCACGGGCTATCCAAATTGATCCAAACTTTCACGTCGCGCTGGGACTTATCGTAATTCTGGCGATAGGCGAGATTTTTTTTGCGACGTCCTACTACGTCGGAGGGGCGCGCGCGAACCGTGTTCCGGCACAGGCGATTGCGACAACGATCGCCCATCCCGCAGCAGCTTCATCGGCTTCGGCATCAGCGCCAGCGGCGGTGCAGCCAATAGTAGCGCCTGCGGCGGTGCAGCCAACGGTCCCGCCAGCGGCAGCGGTGACTTCACCTGCTCCTCCGCTCGTTGATCAGTTGCTGCGAGAAGGCAAAGAATTCCGAGAACGAGGCGACACAACAAACGCGCTAGCCCGTTTGCAAGAAGCGTTGGACAGCGAACCAGACAACACCGGCGTGCTCGAAGAGATGGCGCAGACTTATGAATCCATGCAATTGTTCGATCGCGCGAATGATGTTTGGCGCAGAATCAAGCAAACCAGCCCGTCTGATAGCGCAACCTATGCATTGGCCGATCGTCGGTTGAAGGTCGGAGTGGCCACTCCGCCTACGGCCGAGCCCGGCGGGGCCACTGCGGAAACGGATATGCCGTCCCACAAAGATATCGGCGGGAACGCGGACGGCCCGGTTATGGGAATTTCCGAGGTCAAAACCACCGAGACACCCGACGCGGACGCCGAAACGAACCTGGCTCTGGAAATCGGGATCAAGAAACAGCAGGGCGCGGTCATCGACCATAACAAAGTGAAAATTCTCGTGTTTCTCTATGACGTCGTGAACGACAAAGACATCAAGCTGACTGATGCGGACGTGAGCAACGAGTGGCTGACACCAAAGCACGATTGGTCAGATACGAATCCAGAGGTGCTGCTCGTGCGCTACGTTCGCGCAAAAACCGGCGGCGCTTTAGACTCATCGCTTTCCGAGGCGGCGGCAAAAGTCCGGCCGGGCCAAAAAGGTCGCGGTTCAAAAGGTTCTGCAGATACCGGACCACGCAAATACCTCGGCTATATTGTGCGGGTTTATTACGGTGACGACCTGCAAGCTGTCCAGGCGGAACCCTCGCGACTTTTGCAGCAGTTTCCTCCTTCCAAAAGTCCCTCAGCCCGATGACGCGGTTTTCCATCATCCCGGCAAATGACAAAGCTCGAATGTCGAATGTCGAATTAATGACGGAGCAAGAATGACCAAGACCCGAGCCAGGATCGACATGCCATTTCGGATTTCGTCATCAGGCATTCTTTCGTCATTCGTCATTCCGATTTCGCCATTAAGCAATGTGACGAGACGCATTCTTCCAGCGTTGTGTGTTTTTCTTTTTGCCACTGTGGCAGAGGGGCAGATTCAGGTGGACCTAAAATTCAAGCGACTGCAGTACATTGCTTACGAACCGGTGGTGGCGACAGTTGCGATCACGAACCTGGCCGGACGCGATATTGAGCTTCACGACGCCGATGGCCAATCCTGGCTGGGGTTCGAGCTTACTGGCAGTGAGGAACAACCGATCGCGCCGCTCGCCGGAGCCAATCCCGAGCCGCCTTTGAAAATCGCGGCCGGGCAGCGAGTCACACGCCAAATCGATCTCACGCCGCTTTACCCGGTGCACGAATTTGGCGCCTATCACGTGCGGACGAATGTCTACTTCGCGGATCTGGCAAAGTTTTTCTACTCCGGAACCCGAGTCTTTGAAGTCACCGACGCACGGCCGATCTGGCAACAGACAGTCGGAATTCCAGACGGCAATGCCGCATCCGGCGACGTCCGCACGTACTCGTTAATGACCAATCGTTTTCCAGACCATACTTCTTTGTACGTGCGCGTGCAGGACAAAGATTCGGGGGTCGTTTATGCGACCTACTCGTTAGGCCGCACCATTGCTCTCGAGCAACCGCAGGCGGAAATCGATCGCGCGAATCAATTGCATGTTTTGCATTGCGCGGCTCCGCGCGCCTGGTCCTATGCCAGGATTGGTTTGAACGGCGAACTGCTGGCGCACTCTTCTTTTATGGAAACCAAAAGCCGACCTCGCCTTGTTCATTCCGGAAACGGCGAAATCGCCGTGCGTGGTGGTATAGTCGAGGCTCCTGCGCAAACCTCGGGCAGCAAGGCACCAAAACTTTCCGCGCGCCCAGCGGAGCCCACAAACGACCGGTGATGCGCAGGACCTTTTTCCGAATCGCCTTCTCAGTCGCCGGTCTGTTGATCACAGTTTTGGCATGCAGTTCCTACGGAGCAAAGCGCAGCAGCACCTCCGGAACCGACAGTTCGCCCATCACTGTAGTGATCGATGCAGGACACGGCGGTCATGATCGCGGTGGGATCCCCGGGCAAAGAATCGCGGAGAAAGACATGACACTGGATGTCGCGCTGCGCCTCAGGAATATCCTGTCAGCGAGTGGTTATCGGGTAGTGATGACCCGGAGCACCGATGTATTTGTTCCTTTGGCAGGGCGAGTGGCGATCGCGAATTCGTATCAAAACGCCGTCTTTGTCTGTATCCATTTTAACGCGACAAAACGAAGCGGCGCGAGCGGCATCGAAACATATTTTTACAGCCGCGACAGCCTGCCGCTCGCCTCAGCCATCCATTATTATGTCACGGGCGTCGCACCTTCGGCCAATCGCGGAGTGCGACGCCGTGGGTACTACGTCTTGCGAAAGACTGCCATTCCGGCGGTGCTCGTCGAATGCGGGTTTCTGACCAACCCGACTGAAGCTGCGTATGCGCAGACCGCTTCTTATCGGCAAAAACTTGCCGAAGAGATTGCAGCCGGAGTCCGTGGACGCAGTTCCGTCAGCAGCGGCTTTGGCACGACGCGAGTAGCCACAGCGGAGAGCATTCCGCTGCAACCGTACATTGATCAAACCAGGGTCACGAAATCTAAAAAGAGCGGCTCGAAGCGTTCGCACAAGAAAAGCGCCCGAAAAAAGAAAACCTCGTCGAAACCGCCAGGCTCAGAAGCACGCGCCGGGGCATCGGATCGGGAGGGCTGATTGGACCTGCCAATTTTGACGTCGGCACAGATGCGAGCCGCAGAAGAGGCGGCTTTTGCCAGCGGCGTGCAAGTTGAAGCGCTGATGAACAAGGCCGGCGCCGGTGTCGCTCAGGCGATCACGAAATTTTTCCAAAAACCCGGTCGATGCATCGTGTTCGCGGGCAAGGGACATAATGCGGGGGACGCCCTCTTCGCGGCGCAATGTTTAGAGCGACGCGGATGGAAGATCGAAGTCCGCCTCGCCTTCAATGAAGCCGATTGCAGCGAGCTGATGCGCAAGAAGCTTGAAGACCTGCGCCGCAGACCACCTGAGATTCTGGGCGCCACGCCATCCACGAGGGGTGATGCGAACCTCGGCATGACGATTGTCGAACTCGAGGCGGACGCAGCAGAAGCGTATCCGGGCATTACTGCGCCGCTGCTCATCCTCGATGGTCTGCTTGGCGTCGGCGCAAAGCCGCCGCTGCGCGAGCCGATACGCGCTTCTTGTCGCGCCATCAATGAATTGCGAACGACGAAGGGCGCGTACGTGTTTGCCGTCGATCTTCCAACCGGGCTGGACACCGATTCAGGCAAGACGGATCGCGACTGTGTCGTCGCGGATTTTACCGCCACGATTGGATACGCAAAGCCCGGTCTCGTGGTCGATGGCGCGCTGAATTATGTGGGGCGGCTCGAGATTGTGCCATTGGATGAATTGCGGCCGCCAGCAATGAAACCGAAGGAAATTATCGCAACTCCGTCTGCTTTTCACGGCTTGCTTCCCAGACGCAAATACAACTCGTATAAGAATCAATTCGGTCGAATCGGCGTCGTAGCCGGCTCCAAAGGATTCATCGGCGCGGCGCTAATGACGTCCCAAGGTGCACTCCGGGCCGGCGCAGGTCTGGTGGAGGTTTTTGTTCCCGAAGACATCTACGAGATTGTCGCCGGCGCGGCGTTCATGGAAGCAATGGTGAAACCGATCGTGTCGTGCCGCGACTTGCTGAAGGAGAAGGCCGACGTTTGGGCAGTGGGACCGGGTCTTGGCAAATCGCGCGCAGCTGAAATCCTCGAGTTCGTTGAAAAAGCACGGCAACCAATGGTGCTCGACGCCGACGGACTCAATATTGCGTCCGAAAAAACTTCTGTGCTCAGGCGTTGCAAAGGCGGACGGTTGATCACGCCGCATCCGGGCGAGATGAAACGGCTTTTCCCGGAAGAGAAGGAGTCGCGTGCCAAAACGGCGGCGAAATTCTGCGACCGTTTTCCGGTCACTCTCCTGCTCAAAGGCAGTCGCACCATCGTTGCTGAACGCGGTCGGCCGTTGAGCTATAACACGACCGGTAATCCCGGCATGGCCACCGGAGGAATGGGCGATGTTCTCACCGGAGTTTGCGCCGGTTTGTTAGGGCAAGGGCTCTCTTTTTACGATGCGGCACGAGTCGGCGCATGGCTATGCGGGCGCGCGGCCGAGATCGCGATTTTTAACGGCTACCAAACCGAGCAATCGCTGCTGCCGCGTGATCTTCTCGATCACCTGGGCCACGCCTTTAGGGAATTGTAGGGCATCTGCCTGCCACGACGAAGCTTCGCGAAGGCGGGTGTCAGACGCCGTGGGATCGATCGCCAGGCCACATGCGTTGTCGGCTTTTCCCGCTTTCCTGGTTTCTGATTCGTAGATTGATTCGCGCGCGCTCCGCTTCCCACGCGGCTTTGCGCTCTAGCCTTTGGCGTCCCCGCTCGCCGTGTTCTTGGGTTCATGATTAAGTCTGAACGTGGCGAAGTTTGTTCTGATTGGCAGCGGTCTGGCGGGCGGATTACTCGCCGCGTATCTCGGGCGGCGCGGGTATGACGTGGATCTGTACGAGCGCCGGGCTGATCCGCGCGAAGGGAACATTGTCGGCGGGCGCTCGATCAACTTGGCGATTTCGACGCGCGGGATTCACGCGCTGGAACAAATCGGGATCGGTGATGAAGCTTTGGAACATGCGATTCCGATGCGCGGCCGAATGATTCATCAGAAATCCGGCGCGCTGCATTTGTCTCCGTACGATGTCGACCCGAAAAAGTGCATTAATTCGATCGGGCGCGCGGCGCTCAACACAACAGTCATCGAAGCAGCACAGCGTTATCCCAACATTCGTGTGCACTTCAATCACAAGTGCAGCGGTGTTGATCTCCAGTCGGCGGTTGCCCATTTGGAAACATCGAACGGCCCGGTTAGCGCGCGGGGCGATGCAGTGATCGGCGTCGATGGGGCATTTTCCGCAGTTCGCAAATCGATGCAGAGCGAGATCGACAATTTTCAATACGACGAAAGTTATCTCGCCCACGGTTACAAGGAATTGACCATTCCACCCGGGCCGGACGGCTCGTGGCGAATGGAAAAGAACGCACTTCACATCTGGCCACGGAAAAGTTTCATGATGATTGCACTGCCGAACCCAGACGGCTCGTTCACGTGCACACTTTTTTGGGAATTCGAAGGACCGTGCAGTTTCGCCACAACGAAGACCGATAACGACGTGCGCCGGTTTTTCGAGGAAGAATTTCCGGATGCCGTGCCGCTCATGCCAACTCTGGTTGAAGATTTCTGGAACAATCCAACCGGTTCACTCGTGACGATTCGCTGCGCGCCGTGGTTTTACCGAGACAAGGTTTGTCTCGTGGGCGATGCCGCGCATGCTGTCGTGCCATTCTATGGCCAGGGCATGAACGCTGCGTTCGAAGACTGCGTGGTACTGGACGAGTGCCTGCAAAAATTTCCGCAGAACCGCGAGCGTGCATTCGCCGAATACTTTCGTCGCCGAAAAGAAAACGCCGATGCGCTCGCCAATCTTGCGATCGGAAATTTCATCGAAATGCGAGACAAGACCGCGTCGAAAACGTTTCGCGCGAAAAAGAAACTCGATCACGCCTTGGAAGCCGCGCTGCCCGGAATCTATCTGCCGCTCTACACGATGGTGACTTTCACACGAATGCCCTACGCAAAAGCGGCAAAGCGGGCGCAGATCCAGGACTCAATGGTGTATGCGGGCCTGTTCCTATTAGCAGCGATTTCGGTTGCGGCGATTCTTTGGTTATTCGCAAGCTGTAGCCACGCCCCTGTGGGGCGTTCCGCCATTTGAACCCGTGTGCCCCGGAGGACGCACAGCGCCATGGCTACAGCTTTGCTCAATGTGTGTGTGAGAGAGCGCCTCCAACGGGAGATGCTTCCGACTCTGTCGGAACTTGCAATTCGCTGATGGTGGGATTACCAAACCTGTTACTATGGCTGACACATATGTTCCATTGATCAGTTCCGGCATTGCGGGCCCACTTGGCGTTCTGCATCTCCCGCGTCTTTGGCAGAAGGTCTCGCTCGAGGAAGCGGGCAAACTTGCTGCCGGTTATCCCGGCGTCGGCAAGGGTTTCGACGCGATGACGCTCGCCGCGCTCGGACTCGCAGAGGGGGCGGTGCGCGATTACATCAAGCAAAAAAAGCCGACTTACCCGCAGTTCGAGGCGTGGGTAAAGCAGAATGCGAAATCGCTAAACCGAGAGGCGACCGAGAAACACAATGCTGCGGTGCGCGGCTACAATCATGACGATGAAACGCGGCGCGGCATTCTGGGTGCCTGCGGCATCGCCGATGATGCTTCGTGTCCAAAAGACGCCGTGAACCTGAACAATCTTGACGATTGGTACGAGTTTCACCAGGCGGTGCTGGCGTAAATTCGTTTTCGACCGATTTGGAATGAGGCGGTCGCCGCGACGACCGGCTCTACAACCGCGTTGACGCAAACATATGGCGCATACAGCTTGCAGTGTGCCAGTAACGCAAACGAAAGACGGATCGAACTTTCGCAAAACGGCTGCGACTTTTCAGCCTGGCGCGAAGACGCTGCCGCAACGCTATTTTGTTTCACCGGAGATTTTTGCTGAAGAGTTGCGGAAGATATTCGCGACCAACTGGGTGTTGGTGGGCCATCAAAGCCGGCTCGCCGAACCCGGCGACTATTTCCTTGCCGAAGTAGCCGGTGAAAGCTTGATCGTGGCGAAGGATCAACGATCGACGATTCGCGCCTTTTACAACGTTTGCCGTCACCGCGGGGCGCGACTTTGCAAAGAGCAAAGTGGACACGCCGCAGCGATTCAGTGCGCTTATCACGCGTGGACGTACGCGCTGGATGGACGATTGCTTGGCGCGCCGCACATGGATGAGACGCCAGGATTCAACAAGGCTGAATATCCATT
>Ga0066904_10000019_pt1 | contig 15925 bp, 8 predicted proteins | sample PanSoiMetaPlot30_FD_133941 | JGI IMG/M metagenome (GOLD analysis project Ga0066904, IMG submission 133941) | Tropical forest soil microbial communities from Panama analyzed to predict greenhouse gas emissions - Panama Soil Plot 30 (version 2) | reverse complement strand
GCGCCGCGCGATCTCGAGCGCGCCGCGCGTGACTGCCTTGCGCGGCTGCGCCTGCGCGAAGTGGACTTGTTGCTGCTGCATTGGCCCAATCCGCAAATTCCACTCAGCGGCACGCTCGGCGCGCTCTGCAAGGTCAAGCGCGACGGCCTGACACGCCATATCGGCGTTTCGAATTTCACAGTTAAACTCGTCGAAGAGGCCGTGCGACTGGCGAGCGAACCCCTGGTCTGCAACCAGGTCGAATGTCATCCGTTCCTGGACCAATCCAAGGTGATCGCCGCATGCCGCAGGCACGATATGGCGGTGGTCGCTTACAGTCCGATTGCGCGTGGCAGCGCGCGCAACGACAAGGTATTGGCGCGCATCGGCGCCGAGCACGACAAAACCGCGACGCAGGTCTGTTTGCGATTTTTGGTGCAGCAGGACATTGTGGTAATTCCGCGCACCAGCAAAGAACAACGGTTAGCGGAAAATGCTGCCATTTTTGATTTTTCGCTGAGTGCAGCGGAAATGACCGAAATCGCGCATTTGGCAAATCGTGACGGTCGCATCATCGATTGGGCCTATGCCGGCCGCGCGCAATGGGATTGAGCCGCAAATCGCCAAGCTGACAACAAGGATGTCAGCGGCTCGATGCTCGAAGCGCGTCTCGTTTAGATCCGAACTTAATCGCTTCCTGAAAAAGCCGTCGCGGCCGTGAACTATCAACGAACCGAGCGCTCGAACCAGGGTTCGCGTTATTCGGTCCGGCGGACCGATTTCCACCGAAATGGCCCCCAAACCCGGGATGGTGACTATAAAAAAGGGCCTGTATGCTGCGTATAATTTCGTCGATTCAGGTGGCATTTCGGAACGATAGGGGAGCACGCCGCCCCGCCTGCAGCGAAGCTTGGTCATGTCGGTAGAAGCACCTGCCATTCTTGACGTACGCGCAAGCGCCTTTGACGCGCGGTCGCGCATTGTCGCGTTGCTGCGCGGCACTGGCATACGTCAAGTTCGCCTTGCCTGCGGCCTGGTGATGTTCTCCTACATCTTTTCGCATTTCTTCAATCACGCGCTTGGTAATATTTCCTATGCCATAATGGATGGGTGGTTGGCCTGGCACATCTGGTGGTGGCGAATTCCAGTCGTCAATTCCACGCTTTACGCCGCAGCTGCGATACACTTCTCGCTCGGCCTGTGGGCGCTCTATCAGCGCCGGCATTTTCGCTACACCGCCGTGGAAATCACCCAGCTCGTGCTCGGCTTGAGCATTCCACTCTGGCTTGCCAGTCACTTCGGGGCGCAACGAGTCTCGGGATGGCTATTCGGCCGGGAGCCGGGTCACTACGCATTGACGCTGTATGCCTATTGGGCTGTCAGGCAGCACATGATTGCGGTGCAGTTCATTCTGCTCACGGTCGCGTGGACGCACGCCTGCATCGGGCTTTATTTCTGGTTGCGGATGAAGCCATTCTTCAAATGGGCTTCGCCGTTCCTGCTGGCGACCGCCGTGTTGCTGCCGCCGCTGGCGATGATTGGTGCGCACCACGGCGCGCAAGAAATCGTTACGCTGGCCAAAGACCCGCAATGGCGTGCCGAAAATCTGCATCCGTTGCCGCCGCCGCAGCGCGCAGTGATCGATACGATCACGCTGTTTTATTTTCCCATCGGCTATGCAGCCGCAATCGTTCTGGTGTTTGCGGCGCGCGGTGTGCGCGCATTGGGCGAACGGCGGCGCGGAATGGTGACGGTCTCTTATCCCAGTCGCCAAGTGAAGATTCCAAAGGGCTTGAGCGTTCTCGAGGCAAGCCTGCGGTTTAAAATCCCGCATGCCAGCGTTTGCGGCGGCCGCGCGCGCTGCTCGACTTGCCGCGTCCGGGTCGTCAGCGATCGTGGTGCGCTGCCGCGCCCCTCGGGGCGCGAAGCATTCGTGCTAGCTCGGGTCGGTGCCGGCGCCGATCCTTCGATCCGTCTCGCCTGCCAATTGCGGCCGCAGAGCGACGTCGCGGTAATTCCTGTCCTGCCGCCCAATGTCGGCGCCGATTTCGTGCGTAATCGACGCCGCGTCAATATCGGCGAGGAACGCTATGTCATCAGCATGTTCATCGATATGCGCGGCTCGACAAAGCTATCGCAGGCGCGGTTGCCATTCGATACGGTGTTCTTGATCAACAGGTTTGTCGAGGCTGCGTCGCAGGCGGTGAGCAGCGCCGGAGGGCAGCCGAACCAATTCGTCGGCGACGGCATTCTGGCGCTGTTCGGGCTGGATGCGGATCCGGCAACAGCATGTCGCCAAGCGCTGCGCGCGGCGTCCGCAGTCGCCTCCAACGTCGCTTATTTGAACCACCAATTCGCTTCGGAAGTGGTCGAGCCGATCCAGTACGGCATTGGTATCCATGCCGGCGTGGTTATTGTCGGCGATATCGGCTTTCGCGGTCACACCGTGTTCACGGCGCTGGGCGATGCGGTCAACGTCGCCTCGCGGCTGCAAGACCTGACTAAGGAGCTTGATTGCAAGGTTGTAGTCTCGGAGGAGGTTTGCAAGACGGCGGGTCTGGCGGAGGATGCGCTCACCCGCAGGGATGTTGCGATCCGCGGCCACGACGGCCCAATGGCGGTGCGAACTGCGGCCGATCCGACTGTTCTGGTGAGCCTTGTCGATCCGGTAGCCGAATCTGACGAGCCGCTCCCGACAGCGGTCGCGGCCGAGTGACGCTTTCAGCGCATTGCAGCGGCGATATTGCCGCCGTCCACGGTCGTGACATCCGCGGTGGTTTTCAATTCGAGGGCCTGGTGCAGGAAAGCCTGCGCGACGTCTTCGGCGGCGACCTCGCGGCCAAGAAGATTGCCGGTCATGTAATCTTTTTCGCTCACGCCGCGCGCTTTGGCGCGGGAAGCGATCATCTCCGGCGTGAGCAGGCCGGAGCGGATGCGATCTGCATTGACCGCGTTGGCACGAATGCCTTCTGCGCCGTAATCGAGCGCATACTGCCGCATTAAAGCGAGCGCTGCCGACTTCGGTATGCCGTAAGGGCCGAAATTAGGCCCGGGGTTCACTGCCTGTTTCGAGATATTGAACAGAAGGCATCCACCGGTCCCCTGCGCGCGCATGATCCGCACCGCCGCTTGCGCGACACGCTGATGACCATAGAAGTTCAGTTCAAAGCTTTGCTGCAAGGTTTCCTCGTCGACCTCGCCGATACGGCCCTGCCAAGCGGCGCCTGCATTGGAAACGACGATATCGACGCCGCCGAAATACTCCGCGACCTTATCGAATGCGGCGCTCACTGATCCGGCATCGGTGACATCGCAGCCAAGCGCCAGTGCGTGCCCATCGATGCCTTTCACTTGCTGACGGGCGGCGGCGCCATCGATATCAAGCAGCGCCACTTCGGCACCAGCGGCCGCGAAAGTCTTTGCGGTGGCGATGCCAATCGCGCCAGCAGCACCGGTGATCACGACAACTTGGCCGGTCAACGGCGGCTCATCGCGCGCATTGAGCTTGGCTTGTTCGAGCGGCCAATATTCGCAATCGAACATGTCAGCTTCGGATATCGATTCGAACCGCCCGACGGCTTCGGCGTCGCGTAGGCATTCTAGCCAGGCCTCGGCGATGTCGGCGGCGATGACGGCGTCTTGCTTGCGGCGGCCGAGACCGAACAGGCCCAGCCCCGGCACCAGCACGACACGGGGAAGGGGGTCGAGTGGCCGCTTGTTGCCCCCGACGCGCTTATTGTGGCGCATGAAATAATCCCGATAACGTGCTGTGAACGCTTGGGCCTCGCAGCGTGTCGCCTGCGTGAATTCGCTTAAGGCCTCGCGTGACGGGACTCTGAGAAGGAGCGGCCAGTTTTTGGTGCGGATGGTATGGTCCGGCGTGATCACGCCGGCTTCGCTCAAGCGCCGCAGGTCCTTGCTGTTGAGAAAATCGAGCGCGGCCTCGCTCGTGCGGAATTCGAGGACGAGTCGCCGCCATTCCCCTTCACTTGTTCCGTCTTGTTCGCTGCACGCGCCGCGCACGATCGGGGCCACCTGTGCCACTGGTACAGTTTTGGCGGGCGATAGGGCGACGGCGACGGATTTGCGGTTGCGCGCGATGAAATCTTCGGCGCGCGAGACAAATGCGATCATACGCTCATAGGCTTGCTGCGCCGTGTCGCCGAAGGTGACAAGTCCATGTTTGCTTAAGATCAGCCCGTCGCAATCGGGAGCGCCTTCGAATACTTCAATCGCCTTTTTCGCAAGCCCAAAGCCTGGCATGAAATATGGCACGAATCCCATACGGCCATCGAAGACCTCGGTGCAGATCTGCTTGCCATGGGCCTGGTCGATAAGGCTGAGCACGGCAGTCGCATGCGTGTGGTCGACGAATTTGTGCGGCAAAAAGGCATGCAGCATCATTTCGACTGAAGGATTTGGCGCGCGCGGGTCGATCAGATTGGCGCGCTCGATGCCGACCAGTTCGTTGTCGTCGATCGCGTCGAATCTGCGCAGCTTGCGCATCGGCTCAAGTCGCACCGCCGGCAATTCGTCGGCGGTGATGGTTGCCATGTCGGCACCGGAGGCCTTGACGCGGAGGACCGCGACCTCGTCGCCGAAATGATCGCGCATCGCGGTCTTGAGCGAAGTATTGCCGCCGCCGTGGAGAACGAGCCTGCGATCGCAGCCCAGTAGACGCGTCGTGTAGACGCGCAGCGCCAGGTCTCGCTCGATACCGATCCTCGCGCTCTCGGCCACTATGGCTTCGGCGTCGCGATCGACCCAGCCGCTCTTCATCGCGTTAGCCGCCGGCGAAACGGCGGGACCACCATCCAGTACGGCGCGGCCGTTCGCCTTTAGAAGTCTCGCCCGTCTCGGTAACGACCGGCTCCGCCGGCGAAGACGCGCCTGGCGGCGAGTTGTCGGGGGCGGTGGTGGCGACGCCCGCTCCCGGTGCCGGCTCACGCACCGTCGATCGCCGCCGCCCTGGCTCGGGCTGTTCGGCCGGTGTCGCCGACGCTTCCGGCGGCGCTGCACGCTCCGCGGGCCGGGAGTCGAGATCGGCCACGGCATGTGTCAGTTCCGATTCGGCTCCCGCCTGCTCGGTCAGCGGCTCGCTCTGAGCAACGTCGCGCTGAGCGCGTTCGCTCCATTGATCGCCGCCCGAATAGCCGCTTTCACCATTGCGCTGCCGATTGCGTCGGCCGCCGCGCCGGCCGCGTCGTCGTCGTCGGTCGTCTCGGCGCGGCTCTTTGCGTTCGCTGTGGGCTTCAGGCGCGAAGCCTACGGTGTCGTCGTCCGCTGGACTTTCCTCCCCAGTCGCGTTTTGATCTTCAGCGTTGAGCTCATTCCTCAATTCGACGATTGGAATGTGCTCGACGTGGTGGTGCTGTGGCTGGCTCTGCATATGCTCGCCACCGCCGCGCCCGCGCCGGCGGCGCCGACGACGCCGTCGCGATCCGCCCTCGCCATGTTCGGCGGGCAGCGGTTCGCCAAGCTCGGTTCCCACGTCGCTTTGAAAATCGGGTTCGTCCGCGGCGCTCCCGGCGGCATCGGCTTGTTCGAGGTCATCTTCGTCTTCAAGCGGCGTCACCGGGGCTTGCGCCCGCTCGGCGATCGCTTTGGCAGCTTCGGGGGTGTGCACCTGCTCACCGCGATCGATCACAAAAGTCTGCGGCGCGCGCACCGTTTCATCTGCGGTGACGGTAATCGTAATGGCAAACCGTTCTTCGAGGCCGCGTAGATGCGCCCGTTTTTGATTAAGCAGATAAAGAGCCACATCAGGCCGCGTGCGCGCAATCAGGTTATGCGTTGCACTCTTGATGAGGTGGTCTTCGAGCGCTCGCAGTACCTGCAGGGCGAGCGAAGAGACGGAGCGGACATGGCCGCTGCCGCCGCAATATGGGCACTTTTCGGTCGAGCTTTCCAGCACACTCGTACGGATGCGTTGCCGCGACATTTCAAGAAGGCCGAAATGCGAGATGCGGCCGACCTGAATGCGCGCGCGATCGTGTTTAAGGCACTCCTTCAGTCGCCGCTCCACCGCGCGATTGTTGCGCTTCTCATCCATGTCGATGAAGTCGATGACGATCAGTCCGGCAAGATCTCGCAAGCGCAGCTGTCGCGCGATTTCGTCGGCTGCCTCCAAATTTGTCTTCAGCGCAGTGTCCTCGATATGGTGCTCGCGCGTGGCCCGGCCGGAATTGACGTCGATCGCAACCAGCGCCTCGGCCTGGTTGAGCACGATGTAACCACCCGAGCGCAGTTGCATGACGGGCGAGAACATCGCGTCGAGCTGGTTCTCGACGCCGTATCGCGACAGCAGCGGCTGGGTGTCGCCATAAAGCTTCACATTCTTGGCATGACTCGGCATGAGCATGCGCATGAATTCCTTAGCCTCGTGATAACCCTCGCCACCAGCGACCAGGACCTCGTCAATGTCCTTGGTGTAAAGATCGCGCAGCGAGCGCTTCACCAGCGATCCTTCTTCGTAGACAAGCTTCGGCGCGGTCGATCTGAGCGTCAGATCGCGCACCGTTTCCCACATGCGCAGCAGATATTCGAAGTCACGCTTTATCTCGATCTTGGTGCGGCTCGCCCCGGCAGTGCGCAGAATGACGCCCATGCCTTCCGGCACTTCGAGTTCGCCGGCCGCTTCCTTTAATCGCGCGCGATCGTCGGGGTTGGTGATTTTGCGGCTGATGCCTCCGCCGCGGGCGGTGTTCGGCATCAGCACCGAATAACGACCGGCGAGAGACAAGTAGGTCGTCAGCGCCGCACCTTTCGTGCCCCGCTCTTCTTTGACGACCTGCACCAGCATCACCTGCCGACGCTTGATGACTTCTTGAATCTTATACTGCCGCCGATAGCGCGGGGCGCGATCCGGAACTTCTTCCAGCGCGTCAGCACCGCCGACGGATTCAACGACTTCCTCTTCCTCAACACCATTGTCGGTGGAGCGCGCCTGGGCTGCTGGTACCGCGCTTTCACCGCCTTCGCCGATTGCTGGACTTAGTGCGGCGACTTGTTCCGGTTCTAGCGGGCCAGACCCGGCTTCGATTTCAGTCTCGGCGCTCACCTCATGCACAACGGCAGGCTCGGCTTCATCGGTCGAAGCGCCGCCTGCGTCCTCCTCTGAAGATTCCGAGGCGGATATGTCAGACGGCGGCGCCAGTGACTGTTCGGCGAGCGGCCCGCTCAAGGGCTCTACCTCGGATTCTTCGCCGGTCGAAGAAGGCTGATCCGGGGCTGTCGATGGCTGTTCGGCCTCGAGCGTATCGAGCGGCGCTTCAGCCGCGTCGCCGCGCATAACTTCGTCCTCACGTGCGACGGCAGCGCGCCGGCGCTCCCGTGGACCGCGGTCAACTTCCTCAGCGGCAGCCCGTTGGGCGCGCTCTTCTTCGGCGATCAAAGCCTGCCGGTCGGCGATCGGGATCTGGTAATAGTCGGGATGGATTTCACTGAAGGCAAGAAAACCATGCCGGTTGCCGCCGTAGTCGACAAAGGCTGCCTGTAGCGACGGCTCCACGCGCGTCACTTTCGCCAGGTAGATATTGCCTCTTAATTGTTTGCGATGCGCGGATTCAAAGTCGAATTCTTCGACGCGATTGCCGCGCAGGACCACCACCCGGGTCTCCTCCGGATGGGTCGCGTCGATAAGCATTTTGTTGGCCATTGGCAAATCTCATAGGGACCGGCTTGGCCGCTTGCGCCGCGCCGTGCCGGCGCGAGACGTATCGGCGCCAGACGGGGGCACCGGTCCAATTTGTGGTTGGGACGGTCTGGAGACCGCGAGCACTGCAAGCGAAAGAGATCCGGCTGACGGCGAGCGACGGATGAGTACTGCCGAGCCTCGTTAGTTGGACCTTGACTTGCGCCTCGAACATAAACTCCAAACCGCGATGGGACGGCAGCGCTGCACGCGGCCGTGATTTCGCTAGACGCTAACGATGCGGCGCGACTCGGTTTCAGCGGTTTTCTCCACTGGCAACGCGACGACGCGCGCAGTTCCGGCCGTCCTCATCCCCATCGGCCTGGCAGAGCTTTGCGCCGCTACAAGTGCCGTGCTCGGCGAAGACAAATTGCTACGAACGTCTTCGCCACCAACACGGGGCACCGCAGCGGTCGAAAGCCGCGTTGCCCTGGCTCCCCGCCTTTCGCTCGTGGGAAACCGATCAGGCATACGCACCGGAGGCCGTCACGCGGACACCACCGGAACTTTCACCGTCAACACACTCCTTCTTAAGGCCGGCAGCGCCGAATTGGCAAGTCACCTGTGGGATTTACCCGCGGGCAGGCTGCATTTTGCCTTATTGGCAAGGCTTTTGGCCGGTTGATTAGGTAGCGGTTAACTATGCCCGCCTAATGGGGTAGGAGGGGCTAAATGAGGTCGGAGCGGATGGTCGTCCAAGCCGCGCGGTTGGCCTTTCTCGGGGTCTTGTTTGCCGCGGCGGGATTTGCGGCCAGGGCTCAGGCGGCGCCGATTGCGGGCCCGGCTGGCGACTCATTTCCGCTGGCTACCGATGTCAGACTCGGAGGTGACGAGGCGCAGACGCGGTTCGTGATGGATCTTAGCCGCAAGATCGATTTGCACGTTTTTACACTTGCCGATCCCTACCGCGTCATCGTCGATATCCCGCAGATCAGCTTTCGACTGCCGCCGAAGACGGGCGAATCGGGTCGCGGCTTGATCAAGGCCTTTCGTTTTGGCCTGGTCATGCCGGGCGGCTCGCGGATTGTAATCGATCTCGCAAAACCCGCGCGCGTTGACAAAGCCTTCGTTGTCGATCCTGCTGACGGCGCGCCCGCCCGACTGGTGGTCGAACTGGTGGCAACCGACCGCGAAAACTTTCTGCGCAAAATTGCCTTCGATCAAAGATTTGCACGCACGCAAACGCCCCCATCGCGCGAGCAGCAGACCTCTGCCGGTGACGCTCGCCCTTTGATCGTGCTCGATCCGGGACACGGCGGCATCGACACGGGCACCAAAGGGCCGAATGGCCAGATCGAGGAAAAAGACATCGTGCTCGATTTTGCCATGCGGCTGCGCGAGAAAGTCGAGAGCCTGAGCAAATATCGCGTGTTGTTGACACGCTCCGATGACACCTTCGTTCCCTTGGCGGAGCGGGTCCGGTTCGCGCGCGAAGCGGGCGCCGCCCTGTTCATCTCGATCCACGCGGACTCGCTGCCGCGCAGGGAAGGCGATGCCCAAGGAGCCACCGTGTACACGCTTTCCGAAACGGCCACCGATCCCGCGGCGGCGCGATTGGCTGAGCAGGAAAACCGCGCCGATGTGATCGCCGGCGTTGACCTCAAGGATCAGCCCGAGGACGTCGCCGGTATTCTGATCGATCTGGCGCAACGGGAGACCAAGACTTTTTCTGTCCAATTCGCCCAAAAATTGATTGGCACGATCAAGCAGACAACCCGGTTGCACAAAGAGCCGCTCAAATCGGCGGGGTTCCGGGTTTTGCGTGCACCGGATGTGCCTTCGGTGCTGGTCGAGCTCGGCTACGTCTCGAACAAGGAAGATTTGCAATCCCTGTCGTCGGACGGCTGGCGCGATCGCACCGCCAAGTCCATGGCTGCCGCGATCGATGGCTATTTTGCCACCCATTTGGCCGGCGCCCGCGCGGGTTCGAATTGACCGCTGCAAATAGGTCCGCGGATGTGGCGCAACGGCCTCAGTTTGAACAAAAAAACCGAGCAACCACAGGGACAAGACGGAACAAGCTGGCGGATGGGGACCGATGCTGGCACAGTCGGTCGGAGGGCGGCCGGTCCCCCGGATACTGCTAATGAATTTGGCTCAACCGAGGGCCGCTGAAATGGGCTGGGTGCCGCGGTGAAACTTCTTCTGCGCTTTCTCGGCTTCCTCTTTGCGGTCGGGACCATTTTCTTCGTCGTCGGCATCGCCGCGACGGCTGGCCTGCTGTGGCATTTCTCGAAGGATCTGCCCGACTATTCCCAGCTTCAGGACTACGAACCTCCGGTCATGACGCGCGTCCATGCGGCGGATGGTTCGCTGTTGGCGGAATATGCCAGGGAGAGACGCCTTTATCTCCCCATCCAGGCCATTCCGAAGCTCGTGATCAATGCGTTCATCGCTGCGGAGGACAAGAATTTCTATCAACATCCCGGCGTTGATATTTACGGCATCGGGCGCGCCGGCATGCTGTACGTCCAGAACTACGGCAGCGGCCGGCGACCGCAGGGCGCCTCGACCATTACCCAGCAGGTTGCCAAGAATTTTCTCCTGACCAACGAAGTCTCGTTCCAGCGCAAGATCAAGGAAGCCCTGTTGGCGCTGCGGATCGAACGAACCTATTCAAAGCAGAAAATCCTCGAATTGTATCTGAACGAAATCTATCTCGGTTTCGGCGCTTATGGCGTCGCCGCCGCATCGCTGTTGTACTTCGACAAATCAGTGCACGAATTGACGATCGCGGAAGCCGCTTATCTGGCGGCTCTGCCGAAGGGGCCGAACAACTACAATCCGTTCCGACGGCATGATGATGCAGTTGCGCGGCGCAATTACGTCCTCGACCGTATGGCCGAGGACGGCTACATCACCACCGCCCAGGCCGACAAATCGAAAAAAGATCCGTTGACCGTCACCGTGCGGCCCACCGGCGCCCACATCTTTGCCGCCGAATATTTCGCCGAAGAGGTGCGACGCTATCTCTACGAAAAATACGGCGAGAAAAAACTTTACGATGGCGGTCTGTCGGTACGAACGACGCTTAACCCCAAGGTGCAGGTCATGGCACGCAAGGCCATGATCAATGGGCTGGTTAATTTCGACGAGGGTCAAGGCTATCGCGGCCCTATCGCCAATATCCAGACCGGCGGGGATTGGGGCGTCAAACTGGCTGAGGTGAAATCGCTCTACGACGTCGATCCATGGCGAATGGCCGTTGTCCTTCAGGTCGACGATCAGTCGGCCCGCATCGGACTACAGCCGCCGCGCGATCCCGCGGGCGCGGTGGTCAAGGATCGTGAAGTCGCAATCGTGACGCTTGACGGAGTCAAATGGGCAAAACCGGCGAGTGGCGCGTCGAAGCCAATTCAAAAAGTCACTCAGGTGCTTTCAGTCGGCGACGTGATCTACGTGTCGCCGACGGACCAGCAAGGCCAGTACCGACTGCGCCAGATTCCGGAAATTTCCGGCGCCATGGTCGTCATGGACCCGCATACCGGCCGAGTCTTGGCAATGGTCGGCGGCTTCTCGTTCGATCAGAGCCAGTTCAATCGTGCAACGCAGGCTTTGCGGCAACCCGGCTCGTCGTTCAAGCCGATTGTCTATGCGGCGGCGCTGGACAATGGCTACACGCCCTCGACGATCGTGATGGATGCGCCGATCGAAATCGACATGGGTGCCGGCGGCGGTGTCTGGAAGCCTGAAAACTACGGCGGAAAGTTTTTCGGCCCGTCCACGTTGCGTTTCGGCCTTGAACAGTCGCGCAACGTGATGACTGTCAGGCTCGCGCAAGATCTCGGGATGCCGCTCATCGCGGAATACGCCAAGCGTTTTGGCGTCTACGATGAGTTGCCGCCGTACCTGTCTTACGCGCTCGGCGCCGGCGAGACGACCGTACTGCGGATGGTGACCGCCTATTCAATGTTCGACAATGGCGGACGCCGCGTCATTCCTACGCTGATCGACCGCATCCAGGACCGCTACGGCCATACGATCTATAAGCATGACCAGCGCGAATGCATCGGCTGCGACGCAGCGAAATGGGACAATCAGGTCGAGCCGACGCTGGTCGATCGTCGGGAGCAGGTGATCGACGCGATGACCGCCTACCAGATCACCTCGCTGATGGAAGGCGTCGTACAGCGCGGCACCGCGACGGTCGTGCGCGAAGTCGGAAAACCGATCGCGGGCAAGACCGGCACGACAAACGATGAAAAAGACGTCTGGTTTATCGGCTTTTCTCCTGACATCGTCTGCGGCGTCTATATGGGGTTCGATAAGCCGCGCCACATCGGACGGCTGGCGACCGGCGGTCACCTCGCGGCCCCGATTGTCAAGGACTTTCTCAAAGTAGCGCTCATCGACAAACCGCCGATACCGTTCAACGTGCCGCCAGGGATCAAGCTGATCCGTGTCGATGCCAAGAGCGGCATGCGCGCCGGCCCCGGCGATATCAAGGTGATCCTGGAAGCGTTCAAGCCAGGCACCGCGCCGCCTGACAGCTATTCCGTCATCGGCGCCGAAACCGCCAATGGCGTGCCGACAACAGGCGCGCCGGACGGCGGCAATGTCGTGCGCACGGGAACCGGTGGGCTGTACTGACGCCGGTATGAGGGATCAGGTATCGGGCCAGGTTTTTCGTTCCGGACGCGACCGTTGACACCTGATACCTGACACCTGATATCTGCCTCCTGATATGCGCTCCGAAATCGAGACCATCGTCGCCGAGATCAAGCAGTCGCTCGTGCTGCTGAGGAGGCATCTTTGACGTCGACAAGGCGCGCGCCCGGCTTGCCGAGCTCAATCGACAGGTGGAAGACCCCAATTTGTGGAATGATTCGCAACGGGCCAGCCGCTTGATGCAGGAGCGCACCGCGCTCGACGAACAACTTGGCGCGTTGGGCCGGATCGAGCAGGAGCTCGACGATCAGATCACGTTAATCGAGCTCGGCGAGAGCGAGAACGACTCCAAAACGATCGCCGAAGCAGAAGCCGCGCTGCACAAGCTCAAAAGCGAAGTATCGCGCCGTGAGCTGGAAGCGCTGTTATCGGGCGAAGCGGACAGCAATGATTCCTATCTTGAAGTGCATGCCGGCGCCGGCGGCACCGAAAGCCAGGACTGGGCCAATATGCTGCTGCGAATGTATGTGCGCTGGGCCGAACAGCACGGACTCAAGGTCGCTTATATCGAAGAGACGCAGGGCGAAGAAGCCGGGATCAAATCGGCGACCATCGAAATCAAGGGTCGCAATGCGTATGGGTGGCTGAAAACCGAGAACGGCGTGCATCGTCTCGTACGCATCTCGCCGTTCGATTCGAACGCTCGCCGCCACACCTCATTCGCCAGCGTCACGGTTTATCCGGTGGTCGACGATCGGATCAATATCGATATCAAGGAATCCGACGTGCGGGTCGATACCATGCGCGCAGGCGGCGCCGGCGGACAGCATGTGAACAAGACTGAATCGGCAGTGCGGCTGACGCACATGCCGACCAATATTGTCGTGGTCTGCCAGAACGATCGCTCCCAACATCGTAATCGCGCCCAAGCATGGCAGATGTTGCGTGCCAAGTTATACGAGCGCGAACTGGAAAGACGGGAAGAGAAAGCCGCCGCCGAACAGGCAGCCAAAACCGATATCGGCTGGGGCCATCAGATCCGCTCTTACGTTTTACAGCCATATCAAATGGTGAAGGATCTGCGCACCGGCGTTTCAACCTCGAACACCGCGGCGGTGCTCGATGGCGATATCGATCAGTTCACGCAAGCCGCGCTGGCGCAAAAGGCGTTCGGCACCGGCCCGAAACACGTCGAAGATGTCGAATAGTATGGCGAGATAGTACCGACACGCGGGCGGCCACAGAGTAAACTTATCCGCCGAACAGGCGCTCGCCGGCATCGAGGAATTTCTGCGGGTCGACCGCTTCGCCCTTAACGCGGACTTCGTAATGCAGATGCGGGCCGGTCGAGCGGCCGGTTGAACCGAGCTTGCCAACAATTGCGCCGCTGCGCACGATGTCGCCGACATCGACATCGATCTCCGACAGATGGCCGTAGCGCGTCAAAAGTCCGTTCCCGTGATCGATCTCGACCATCTTGCCGTAGCCGCCGCTCCAGCCAGCAACGGTGACCGTGCCACTGGCGGTGGCGCGGATTGCAACGCCAACATCGCCGCGAAAATCGATGCCGGTATGCATGGCCGCTTCGTGAACGATCGGATCGGTGCGGATGCCGAATGGCGAACTCTCGTCGACATCGCCGGTGACGGGTTTGCGGACCGGCACTTTCGATAGCGTATTGCTCATGGCGCTGGCGTCCGCCCGCGCCAGGTTGACGCGAACAAGCGCGCGTCCAAGCGCCTGATCTTCTGATGCCAATTTCACCGGAATGAATGGGCCGCCGCTCGCCGGCGCCGTGGCATCTACTTTGACTCCGAGCTGAGCGAGTGTGCTGCGAATTTGACGTGCTTTATTCTCGTAACGAACTTGCATTTGACTGAGCACGACGCCTTGTCGGTGCTCGACGCGCTCAAGCGATGCTTCAAGTCGCCCGAGAATGACGCCAAGGCTCGATTGCTTGCCGCGGTCGCCGCGGGCCGAACCGCCGGTCGGGTCGGCAGCTTTTGGCTTTATCGAACCGGTGGTTGTCGGGTCAGCGCCTCCAGCCAAAGCGTTTGCGCGGCTTTCGAGCATGCTCTGACGGCGCATCAAGTCGTCGAGCTTCTGTTCGAATTGCTCCTGGTCGAGCAATTGCCGGCTGGTCGTGCGATCGATCTGGGCGCGCAATTCGGCGATCCGATCCTCATAGGCGAATTGCTGTTCGGTTTGACGCGCGATGAGACTGCGCAGCACATCGTCACGGAACGCGAGATAGGTTGCCGAGGCAAGCGACCAGATCGCCATGATCACGACGGTGCCGACCGCGATCCAGAACGCGACCGGTCCCAGCCTGACCTGCTTGCCGGCATGCCCGATTGTGTAGGCGCTAAGCCCGCTGCTTCGCCCCGGGGCGCGGGCCTCGGTCACGCGCACGCCCTCGTGGGCGGACCGCGCGGCACGGATCTGTCCGGGATGATGAGGCGAATGCTGAGATCTTGCGGCCTGTGCCGACCGAGTCGTCCGATGCGACATTCCCGTCCCCGTGTAAGTCGGGAGCCGAGTTGAGGCCCTTATGGTTAATTTTGTGGAAACCAGGTCGCCGAAAATGCTGGCTTTTCGGAGCTTTAGGTTAATGTTTTGCGATCGCCGCGAACTTGGAGGGCTTTAGCCGCGGCAGGGACCTCTTCGGCGTGGCCGGCAACCGACACTTTAGGCCACATGAGCGCAAATACGTTGGTCCGCCCGATCAGGAAGTTGGCGCGGACGACGCAAGGTGGGGGGTGGGGAAAACGCTTTGGCGCTTGGGCCCTTTAGAACAGTGCGGGCACGCTGGGTTTTGGGCATGGACGTGCCTTTACGTGCCTTCCTTTCGACGCTTTCGCGGCCGAATTCTTGACCCACAGAACACGCCCGCCGACTGGGGTGGTCGACTGCGGGGCGTTAATCCTACTGCGATATCGTTGTGACGACGCCACGGACGAGGGGACGCCCGAGCGGGCATGGCGAGACAAGATAGGCAGATCGGAGCATCCCCGCGCTGGGGCGAGACCGCCGGGCAGCCGAGACGCCGGGCGAGCCTTAGCGCCGCCCATCGCGGCGAGCGCTGGGCCGACAGTCGCTACCTTGCGGCGTATCGCCGCTTATTGGCGCGTCATCGGCAGCTCATCAAACTCGTCGCAATCGGTTCCGGCGTGCTGGTAACGCTATTGCTGCTCGGCTGCGCCGGATTGTGGTGGAGGCTATCCAGCGGGCCCATTCAGCTCGATGCATTCAGCCCGTGGCTTGTCGCCGCCATCGAGGAGAATTTCGGCAGCCGCCAGCGGGTCGAAGTCGGCGGCACCCAAATCGAGCGCACCGCAAATGGCGGTGCGGCCGTGCGGGTCCGCGATATCGTCGTGCGCGATCCCGATGGCACGGTCGTCGCAAGTGCACCCAAAGCGGAGATTCGCGTTTCGGGCCTGAGCCTGTTGAGCGGCCATATGCGTGCCGAAAGCCTCAACCTCGTTGGCGCCGAACTGGCTGTGCGCATCGAACCTGACGGCGGTGTCACTGTATTTGCTTCGGGGGCCGATAAACACCCGATCGCAATGGCCAGCGCGCCGTCATTGGTTGCTGGGCAACAGGCATCGCAGGACAAGAAACCGCCGCCCGCGGCCGCGTTGCCAT
>Ga0066904_10000018_pt1 | contig 16019 bp, 17 predicted proteins | sample PanSoiMetaPlot30_FD_133941 | JGI IMG/M metagenome (GOLD analysis project Ga0066904, IMG submission 133941) | Tropical forest soil microbial communities from Panama analyzed to predict greenhouse gas emissions - Panama Soil Plot 30 (version 2) | reverse complement strand
TCAGTGAGCAGGTACCAGGCGAGCAAGAGCGAGGCGACGCCCAGGAACCCGAGATATGGCGACGATTGCGTGAACCACTGACGCACGCGAAATAGCGTCAATGCCAAGCTGTTGATGTCTGCCGCCTGGGTCGTCCGGCTTTGCGACGGCGTTTCGATGACGGTCACTGCGAGTGCCCCTCAAGGCGGCGCCTATGGCGCGCGCCGGCCGCATTTTGCACGCTGAACGGTCATTTGGGGGCTTGCGAAACAGCCAGTGGTTTGATCACCCCGATTGGAACGGCCTGGCTCTTGTTCTTCGCCACACTGACCGCGACTGAATCGTCAATTGCACCTTCCGGGGCCTTGTCGACGTCAATCACTTTCGCACCGTGCAAGAACGTGTAGATGGTATCGAGGTGTTGGCGCACACGCGTGTCAAAAGTGAATGGTTTTTCGTCGCGCAATGGTGATCCACCGCGTTCCGGAGGCACCGCTCCGAATAATGAAAACCAGGCCATCCTGGTCGTAATGCCTTCGGTTTGGCTGCGTACAAGGTCGGAGACTTTTTCCCAGTTCTTCGGATCGAGCAGGAAAAGCTGAGCTTCGAGTTCGGTTTCGAGCCAGGCTTTCACGATTTCCGGATTTGCTTTCATGAAGTCTTCACGCATCGCGATAAACCCGCCGTCAGGCATATTGAAGTTATGACCGGTCACTACCTCGCGTGCGATACCTTCGCCAACGAAGTCGCCAATGCGCGATACTGAAGGTTCCCACAAAGTTGCGGCATCGATCCGCTTCGCTCGGAAATTAGTGGCGATCACCTCGATCGACTGGTTGAGCACCTCCTTGGGCTTGATGCCCGCCATCTCGATAACCTGACGGAGAAACCGGTCTGCGCAGCTGCCGCGAGGAGTTGCGATCGTTTTGCCGTCGAGCCATTTGACCGCTTCTTCCGGCGTTTTGAATTCTGGCGCATCAGCCCGCACCATGATGACATTGCAGCGCTGTCCGGCGGAAAGTCCGGTCGAGGCCACAAGTTTGATCGGCGCTTGCTTGGTCTTTGTGGTCGAAACCACTGCGGGCATATCACCGAGATAACCGATCTGCTGCTTATCGGCGAGCATCGCGTTGACGATGATTGCGCCTTGAAGCGCACTCTCAAAATCGACCGTGCTGCCTGGCGGCAAGTGTTTCTTCCAGAGCTCAAGGCCGCGGATGACTACGGCAGAGTAGGAAATCGTGTCATAGGGCTGGTATCCAACTGTTAGATGAACGGACTCCGCTCCTCGCGCTAACGGTGCGGTGAGCACGACTGCCATCGCGATCGTCAATATTGATCTTTTCATGGGCTCTCTCCCTTCCTCAGACCTTTGATTCTTATTTTTAGTTACAATGTCGATAACTATAGACGCAGCAAATCGGACCTCGCAATGCATATTGGTACAACCCTCGGATACATCCGAAACGTGGCGCCAACCGAAAGCGGAACCTTTACGTTTCAAGTACAGCCAGCGCGATGACGGCATGAGCATTCGTCGACCTAGTCGCAGACGTCAAACGCATTAAGCGTTACATCGACGTTGTTCTGAACGACGATTGAAAATCGTCGCACGGCCACGGCCACGGCGGGCACCGGAAAGGACGTCACTGCCGTTTGAGCGGAACGTAGTGATCCTGGTCATCGAAAATGGGAGGCGTCGCCTTTACGCCGGTCTCAGCGCGGTCGGAATGCGCGAGCCTCCCAACAGAGTTGTCGCCTTTCGGCGGGAAGACTGCAGTAATCGCGCAAATCACAGCCTTCGCAATTAAAGCGAGAGATTTGGCGTCGCGTTACAATTGCGGCCGCAAACTTTTCAATTATCTTACGGAGCATGCTCATTTGGGCACTCCTTCCCATTCTAATTTGTATAAAGTCTACAATCGCGAGCTTGGCGCGACCTTGACTCCGATCAAACAAGCAAATTTTCGATAATATGCCTGCGGCGAATGTTCGTGACGTCAAATACGGAATAGATGGCAATTTAAGCAAAATCGAGCGCGCCTTTGGTTTGCGGAATAGGTCGGGCCCCACACAACGAAGTAGAGACGGCAATGGACTTTTTCGCCCCGGTCCGCATTACGGGAAAACGCGTCGCGCTTGAACCGTTGAGCATGCGTCACGTCGACGACTTGGCGGTGGCGGGTGCCGATGAAGCTATATGGCGCTGGTTGCCGACGGCGCATTATCAACCAGGTTCCATGCGCTCTTTTGTCGAATCTGCATTGGCGGCGCAAGAACGGCGCCTGGCGCTGCCTTTCGCGACGATCGATCTGCCGTCTGGACAGGCTGTTGGTTCAACACGCTACCACCATGTTGACCCTGAACACCGTAGACTGGAAATTGGGGTAACCTGGATCAGTCCGGCGCACCAGCGCTCGCACGTCAACACCGAAACCAAGCTTTTGCAGTTCTGGTACGCCATCGACGTCCTGAAATGCCGTCGCGTTGAGCTCAAGGCTGACGTCGATAACGCGAGGTCACGCGCTGCGATTCTAAGACTCGGTGCGATGGAAGAGGGCATTTTCCGCAAACATATGCTGTATGCCGACGGACGGAATCGCGACAACGTCTACTTTTCGGTCATTGACGATGACTGGCCGGCAGTGCGCGCGCGCCTTGAAGGGAAGCTCGGCTATGTCGTGATCCCTACTTACGTCAGAACGGCCAGTTGACTCACAATACCAGCGCCGACACGGATTATTTTTTTGTCATACGCTTTGAGTAGGCTTCAACGAAGTCGGCGGCCGCCTTGCTGCCTCTCGCAAACGATTTCATTGCTTCTTCATGCAATAAGCTGAGCGCTTGCATCTTAATGGCATTGGCCTCGTCACTCTCCGTAATGTTCTCGACTTGGCGCGGTCGCGGAAGGTTGACTTCAATAACTGCGCGGACCTGCGTCGGGATATTTGTCATGATGAGTATGCGGTCGGCGAGGTAAATGGCTTCGTCGATGTCTGTGGTCACGAAAAACGTTGTGCGACGAAATTCATGGTACAGGTTTGCGTAATATTCCTGCATCAAACGCTTAGTCATGGCATCAAGGCCGCGAAACGGTTCGTCAAGAATCATCACGTTGGGCCTGTTAATCATCGAGCGTGCCAATTCGGCCCGACGCTGCATGCCGCCAGAGAGCTGCGAAGGATATTTTCCACGGAACGCCGCAAGGCCAACCTTCTGAAGAAGAGATTCCGCGAACTCGCGCATCTCTGGTGTATCTTCGTGACGGGCGCGAGGGCCGTACATAATATTGTCGTAAGTGGTCATCCAAGGAAACAGCGCAGTCTCCTGGAAAACGACAAGCCGATCGACTCCCGGGCCATTCACCGGTTTGTCGTCAACCGTAATGGTTCCACTACTTGGACGTTCGAACCCGGCAATCAAGCGAATCAAAGTGCTCTTGCCGCAGCCGGACGGGCCGATCATCACAGTCAGTTTGCCACGCTCGATCGTGAAGGAGCAGTTGTGGACAACCTCTTTCGCAAACGCGCCGGCACCGTAGGATTTGCTCACATTAGAGACAACAACCTGGCTGCCGAAAGCCTGCGACGAGGAAGAGGGAAGAGCCGACACCTTCGCGCGAAACATTTGCATTGCCCGCTCAGCCTTCTGCGAGCCAAGGAGTGAGCAATTGTCCGATTTTGCGCAGGATTGCACTCGACATGTAACCAGCAGCGCCAATGCTGATCATGCCTGCAACGATTTGGGTGTAAGAACCCCCAACATAGGAATTCCATATAAAGAAACCCAATCCGCCGCCCGCAGCGCCTCCCATCGAGCCGGCGCTGCCTCCGCCAGAGATCATTTCCGCTGCGACAACAACTGCCCAAGTGATACCAATGCCGACGGTCGCGCCGACGACGATCGATGGTAATACGCCTGGAAGGATTATGCGTCGAAAAATATCGAACGTTGACGAGCCCATCGACCGCGCAGCCTGAAAGTAACGGACGTCAATAGACTGTGCGCCGCCAATCACGTTGATCACGATCGTAAAGAACGCACCCAGAAACGTAACGAATGCGATGGAAAGCTCTTGCGTGGGCCAGAAAATTATAGCGGCGGGGACCCAGGCAAGCGGCGGAATTGGTCGCAACACCTCAAACACCGGGAAGGTAATGCCATAGAACGTGCGACTCACTGCCATAGCGAGACCTAGCGGGATCCCGACCAGCATTGCGGCGAAGAAGCCCTCAAGGACACGACGAGTGCTCAAATATCCGCTGTGCCAGAAGCTCGGCTCCTGGATCAGGCGGTAAATCTCCTTCAGAACGGCAGAGGGTGACGGCACCTGGCCAACCCAAGGGAACGCAAAACCGAATAATGCCTCCGAGCGCGAACCGATTTCCCAAAAGATAAGGAATACAATGATCGCAACGATGCCACGCCAAAAATCCTCGCCAACGATGAAGGAGGAGACCTTGAAAGACCACTTATTTGAAGCACTCATGGTCAGCGTTCTTTCTCGCCGGCGGCGAATGCCTTGGTTGCTTCCTCGTGCACGGCCGCGGCAGTCTCATCCATGAATTCGCGAAAGCGCTTAGTGGTGAGCACGTTATAATCTCGCGGGTGCGGGATATCGATGTCGAGAATCTTCTTGGGCTTGCACGGCCGCGTAGTCATGATCACGACGCGATGTCCGAGGAAGATTGCCTCCTCAAGGTCGTGTGTGATGAAAAAAATCGTTACGCGATTCTTGTAGAAAGTCTCCAGCAACGCCTCATGCATCACTGACTTGGTCAGAGAATCGAGCGCACGATAAGGCTCGTCTAGAAGCAAGATTTTTGGATCCGTCATGAGCGCGCGTACTATCTCGACCCGGCGGCGCACACCCGAGGAAATTTCTCCCGGATAGTTGTTTTCAATGCCCCGCAGGCCTGCGTCTGCCATCATGTCGCGCGCCTTTTCGAAAGCGTCCCTTCGCGTCATGTAGCCCTGCATGATTGGGCCAAACGCAACGTTCTCGATGTTTGTCTTCCAGGGGAACAACGCGCCGTTCTGGAACACGACGATGCGATCGGGGCCCGGTTCTGCCTTGAGCCTGCCAGGACCACAAAGCATCTCATTGTCAAGATAAATGCTGCCCGACGTCAGGCTATGAAAACCCGCGATCGCATTGAGCAAGGTTGTCTTGCCGCAGCCCGATGGTCCAACGACGACCGTGATCTCGCCGGCAGGCACGTCAAAGGTACAGTGATCGACGGCGAGAACACCTGCATCTTGAGTACCGTACCTCTTTACGACATCCATGATGCGCACGCCGCCCTTGCAGACTGGCGCTGCTATGCCCGCAACCGCCGCTGAAGACCTTGTATACGCCGGCTGCGTCGTCACCGCTCCTCTCCCAACGCAAGTTCACGCGTGCGCCACTGCATCATGTAGTCACCGAGCATCCGGATCGCGGCGCTAGTGACGTAGCCGACGATGCCAAGCGTCACCATGCCGATAATGATCGTTGGGTAACGCACCATCGTGTAGGACGTGTTGATAACATATCCGAGGCCGTATTGGCCGGACACCATCTCGCCAGCGACCAGGGAGAACCAGGCGACCCCGACGGAGATCTGCAAGCCGGTGAAGATGAAAGGTAACGCGCCGGGCACAATAATATGGCGGAACACTTGCCAGCGCTTGGCGCCGAGACAGCTGGCAGCGCGAATGTAAGACACGTCAATCGACTCGACCCCGAGCATGGTGTTGAGTGCGGTTGCATAGAACGATGCCAGGAAGGTGAGAAAGATCACCGGCGTTTCAGAACCCGCAAACATCACGATCGCAAGCGGCACCCACGCCAATGGTGGGACGGGCCGGAGCAATTCGAAAACTGGAAAGACGTACTGTTTGAAGCGCTTTGACCAACCAAGGAACAGGCCGAGGGGAACGCCTATTGCGGTGGCAAGAAAGAAAGCGATCGCAATGCGGCGCGTGCTGACCCAAATATGGAGGTAATATTCCTCCATAAAAATTGACAGGCCGTAAGTCGGATTTTTGCTGAGCCATTCAGAGACCACCGTTGTCAGGCCTGGCATTTCAGCAAAGCGCGGCAGCTTCCAAACCTCCACGGCCAGATACCAGAAGCCGAGGAACAGAGAGAACCCGATGAACATCAAATATGGCCGCGGGCTCTGCAGCCAAAGCGCGGCGCGATGGAACGTCAGTGCGAGTATGGAGACGTGGCCATCTGTATTTCCCCGCGCCGCAGTGATGCCGCGAGAATGGCTCAATTCAGTTTGGCTCATCACGTGACTTTTAATTTCGAATTGCTTTGTGCGCGCCGTATGGTCTCCGCGCCCACCTCGGGGCGCGGAGACCACCTGTTGTCAATTGCCGGCGTAAGCCGAATCTGGCTGCGCCTTCACTTGACCGATTGGCGCCGTAAGTCCTCGTGCCTTAAGAATATCTGCCGTGAACTGTGGCTGCACCGCTTCTGGACGTATTTCAGATGGAATACTTTTGATTTCGACGAGGAAGGCGGAAGCCTTCTTGATCAGATCAAGTGCTTCGGGCGTGAACCCATAGGCAAGGTCTATGCGAACGTCCGTACCGCCGGCGACCTTCGGAGTAGAGCCGAACGCAGATGCCCACAGCGACTTTTCCTGAAAGCCAGTGGTTTGGCCGACAGCCATTTTGGCAATTTCCATGGCGTTTTTCGGATCCGCGAAAAATAACGAGGCGTCGAGTTCCGCTTGTAGCCACGCCTTCACCACGTCGGGTCGCTGCTCGATTAATGCTTGAGGCATGACCATGAAGCCGCCATCCCGCTCGTTGACGGAAGCACCGCTGGCTACCCTGCGGGCAAGGCCTTCTTGAACAAGGCGGGATGCCGTCGGCTCCCAAATCACCGCTGCATCCAGTTTCTTGGCTCGAAAGCCGCTGGTGATGACCTCGATGCTTTGGTTGAGATATTCGGACGGCTTAAGGTTTTTGGCCTTGAATACGGCCTGCGCAAATCGATCGGTACAACTGCCTTTCGGCACAGCCACGGTTTTGCCATCGAGCCACTTCAGCGCATCGTCAGCCGAGTTGAACGTTGGCGCGTCTGTGCGAACCAAGAAGACATTGCACTGGTCATAACCAAGGCCGAGCACCGAAACGATCCGGATATCGCGGACGTCTGGATGACTGGTCGAGACGATGCCGGGCATGTCACCGACGTAACCGATGTCAACCTTCCCGGCGAGCATACCGTTGACGATGATTGCTCCTTGGAGGCCGACCTGGAAACTGACGCTCGATCCCTTGGGAAGATATTTTTCATAAAACTTCTTGTCGCGCATGATCACGCCTGACCATGACTGGGTGTAGTAAGGCTGGTACCCGACCACCAGCTCGATCGGCTCGCCCTGTTTGCCATAGTCTTTTACGGCGGCCGCTCGCGCCACATCTGTCGAGAGGCCCGCCGCCAAAGCGGAGAAGGTGATCAGTGCGCCGAATGTCAGTGATTTGACGCGGGTTCCCGCGCGCTGTCGGTAGTGCATCGCAACCTCCCTCTGTTGATTGCTTCTATTGTTGCGGATTGGAAACTCTTCGGTTTCATTGCCGCATTCATTGCGAAGTCTTAGGGTTATTTCAGTTCTCCTAGTCTGACGCTTTCGATCGATTGTTTCGGCGCGCCCGTGAATTCCAGACGCCAGCATCCAGCATGGTTTATCTGTGAGAAAATCGTTCCTCCTAATGGATCAATAGAGGCACACTATAACTTGCCCCTTTAAGTAGTAGATGGTCTTTTTCGTCGCTTTACGCGAAACGGCCTGTTTTCGCTGCATTTTGTTGAGCGCCCGGCCGCCATTAGCCATTGCTCAATCTATCGTTAGATAAAAACCTTCGATTTTTGAGCTTCTGGCGATACTGCGTCCGGAACTGATATTATCTAATCAACCATGGACTCAACCGGGCCAATACCCTTGGGTCCGCCACCGTTTTTCCGCAGGAGCAAACCACGTGGCAGCGAAAAACTACCGTCAATGGACCGCCGAACCGCCTTTGAAACAGAACGAGTGGATCGATAGTCGGATCTATTCGGACCCGGCGATTTTTGAGGAAGAGCTGGAGAAGATTTTCAAGAAGACTTGGATTCCGGTCTGCCATGAATCCGAACTGCCTAATGCGTATGATTTCCGCACGACGTCGATTGCACGCGAGCCCATCATCATTTGCCGTGGCCCCGACAATGAAGTTCGTGCGTTTCTTAATGTTTGCCCGCACCGCGGGATGATCATCGAGCGGCGTCCGTCCGGCAGCTTCCTGGAGGGACAGCCCTCGGGAAATCCGAAACGCATGACGTGCATGTTCCATGCATGGCAGTACGACCTGCGCGGCAACTGCGTCTATATCAGCCGAGAGAAAGAGGGCTATCAGGACCGGTTGTGCAAGGAAGACGTAGGCTTGCGTCGTCTACGTTGCGAAGTGAAGTTCGGTGGGTTCGTCTGGGTCAACCTCGACGACAATCCGAAAGTGTCGCTAGAAGATTGGGCTACCCCAGCTTTCGAATGTCTGCGCAAGTCGCTCGACGCCGAGCCGCTCGAAGTCTTTCACTATCATAAGGCGATAGTGAACGCGAACTACAAGCTCTGGCATGACACCAATTGCGAATTTTATCACGACTTTATGCACTACCATAACCGGGTGACCGGTTTTAATGATGCATATTTCGCGCGTAAGAATGAAGCTTTTGAGCACGGGCACGTAGTGGTCGGCACGTTCGAAGTGAACTACGAGAAATACGAAGGTTTTGACAGTCGCGCCGCGTTGTCGTTCCCGCACCTGCCGCCAAACCAATGGTACATGATCGACATGTTCCCCGGCATGAATTTCAACCTGCGCGGTTCAGCCCTTCGTTGCGACATCGTGACGCCACTCGGTCCCGACAAAGTAATGATTGAGTTTCGTGGGCTTGGCCTCAAACGCGACACCGAGGAAGAACGCACGACTCGTGTTAATCACCACAATACGATTTGGGGCCCGTTCGGTCGCAATCTCCACGAGGACCTGATCGGCGTGCAGGGTCAGGGTACGACGACCAGGACTGGTTGTGAGCCGCGTCGCATCTTGCATGGCCGCCACGAGAACCAAACGATCCACGACGAGAATGGGATGCGCCACTACTACGAAGAGTGGGGACGCTGGATGAATCGGCTTCCGAGCAAGCCGGAGCAGCCGTTCGTCGAGCCGATCTCAGTCGCCGCGGAATAAAAATAAGAGTGGGGCCGCCGGCGGGATGCGCCGGCAGCGGCCCCGCGAGTCTGGTGAGGATCACAGTGGACACGCATTCGCTGGTTCGAGAAACGATCTATCGTTCGACGATTTCGCTGGACGCACAGGATTGGAATGGCTGGTTGGCCCATTGCGATCCCACTTTCCAATACGCGATTCGAGCCTGGAGCCCGGAAATCAACAAGGACCTGACGTATCTCGCGCTCGATCGCAAGGGGCTCGAAGGTCTGGTCAAACTTTTGCCCAAGCACAACACTGATCATTCGCCCTTAACGAGGCATACATCCGTCTACACAGTCGAGGTTGATGGCGGGGCACACGCCAAAGCGGTGAGTTCGGTTATCGTTTATCAGAATCTGCTCGATGGCATTAATTCGCACATTGACGCTGGAGAGAGCCGCCTGTTTCTAGTTGGCAAATATCACGACACGTTCAAGATCGAAGACAACAAGGCGGCGTTCTTGACTCGCGAAGTCCGTATTGAAAATCGCAGACTGGACAAGGGTTCGCACTGGCCAATCTAGTTGTCAGCCAGCGTAGGGCTAAGAAACAAAAAATGGCGTGGAAACGCATCTGCGGCGCGGACGAGGTCCCCGAGAACACCGCCAAAAAGTTCGACATTGATGGCATTCCCATCCTGCTCGTGAACTATGGCGAAGGCTATCGAGCCATTCCTCCCATCTGTCCACATATGGAGGAGCCCCTCGAACAGTCAGGTGTGATCGTGCGCTGCGTCCTCACCTGCACGAAACATCTATGGTCATGGGACCTCAAGACTCTTGAGATGAAAGGCGAGACGGAAAAACCGCTCAAGGTCTACGACGTCAAGCATGAAAATGGCTCGATCCTCGCGAATATTGAGGAAGAACTGGCCTACGAATTCGATGACGCGGAAGAAGAGGACGACGACTTCTTCAAGTAAGGCCCTTGTCACGCAATGAAGATAACGGTCGAGAGCAAAAGCGGGTCGTGCGCCTTTCAGTGTGGCGGCAACGAAACGATCCTCTATGCGGGTTTGCGCGAGGGACTCAATCTTCCGTATGAATGTGCGACTGGAACCTGTGGTACCTGTCGCGCCCGCGTCATGAGCGGGGAAGTCGAGATGCGTTGGAAGGACGCGCCTGGCGCGAAGAAGCTCAAACCTGACAAAGGCGACGTGCTCATGTGCCAGACACGTCCCATCTCAGATTGCTTGCTTCGTGTGCCGTCCGACATTGCCGCTACCGATGGCAATCGGCCTACATCGCGCCGCGGCGTTATTCGTGACATTCGCAAGTTGACGAACGACGTGGCGCATTTCGACCTGTATTTGACAGAGCCGATGGATTTCGAGGCAGGACAATTCGTTGTGCTGGAGGCAGACGACCTGCCCGGTGGCCGCGCCTATTCGATGGTCAATTTCGACAATAGCGCAGCCAAGGTTGCGTTCGTTTTGAAACGCAAACCGGGCGGTGGGTTTAGTGACTGGCTGTTTGCGCGCGGGAAAGATGAAGTCCAAGTCGAGGTGTTTGGGCCCCTCGGCAAAGCCGTATTTCGACCGGAAGAGGCCAAGAATATCGTCTGCATTGCTGGCGGTTCGGGCATAGCCGGGATGATGTCGATCCTTGAGCACGGCACCCGCTCAGGTCATTTTGAAAAATATAAGGGTGCCGTTTTTTTTGGGGTGAGGACGTTGTCGGACGCATTTTACGTTGAAACGCTGGCACGTTACGTCACGGCCTCAAATAGCAAGCTTCATGTGACAATCGCACTATCCCACGAAGAGGCCAAGACGCCGACACATCCGAATTATCCGATGCTGAGACTCGCGAGCGGCATGGTGCATGACGTCGCTGCGGAGACAATGAAAGGCCGCTATGAAAATGCGGTGGTTTATGTTGCTGGTCCGCCGGTCATGGTTGATATCACTATCCGCGCGCTAATCATGGGTGGCGTGGCGACTTCGGACATTCGTTATGACAAGTTCAGTTGAGTTTGTCGTTGATCCAACCTGGCCGGCACCTTGGTTGGAATCTCATCACGACGAAAAGGAAATTTTTATAACGGCGCGCGAGCTGACGCTTAATCTGGTCCAATGGCTTGCGCGCATTGCCAATAGTTACGTGGCAGACCGCTCGATCAAGGATCGCTTAGTACTTGATTTCCGCACCGATGGATCCTTCGTTACTAAAACCTTTGAAGACGGTCTTGCGCTTCAGTTGCGCTTGCCGAGCCTTGAAATGCAGTTTCAGGAGGGCGGCAAATCGGTACCGCACGTTTTAGACCCGGAGGAACGTTCACCGGCCGAGGTTGAAGCTTGGATACTCGTCGAATTGCTCCATCGAGGGCTGGACCGCGACAAATTCTCCAAGTCGCTGCCATACACAATTACGAACTTGATGAGCGGCGACGCCGAAGATTATTCGCCGCAAGCCTGCTCGGGAGGTCTCGCACAATTGACGGCCTGGTTTCGTGCGGCATCGGCTGTCCTTTCAACACACGGACGAGTCGTGTGCTTTCCCCAGACCTTGACGCTCGGCGTTGCTTCAGGACACGGGACACCTGCGGTCGGATTCTCGCCGGGCAGTGCGGAACGACACGAGCCCCATTTCTTCACCGGCACATACGATGACGGGAAGCGCCGGGTGCTCACGGCCTCAGAATTGGCGAATGAGAAAGATCCAGTGACCGCTGCGGCGCAATTCATCAAGGCCGGCGACGTCAGGCGCGCTTGAGCTTCTTTGTTGCGATTTCCGGTTCGAAGTCAACCTTATCGCCTGCAAGGCTCTTCCGCAGTTTGCCCGACTTATTGAGTTCCTGCACGATTGAAACGAACGCGTTGGCCATAGGCAAAACGATCTCTCCTTCCGCCCAAAACAATCCAACATCCTGACTGACGATCGGCTCTACTAGTGGCAGTGCGCGTGTACCGTGATGTAGCCCGGGGGCGTGAGCAAAGTGCGATGGAATGATTGTGCAGAGATCGGTAAATTGGACTTGGAACATTAGATGGAGAATTGACTCTGACTCCACCCGTGCTTGCGGCGAGCAGCCAACGCCATGAAAGACCTGATCGACGAAACGCCGTTCATGCATCGACGGCCGTAACATTGCGAGAGGTAGTTCTGCGGCCTCGCGCCAAGTGATCGTCTTGCGCTTTTGAAAAGGAGGGCGATCAGGTACCAGAAGACTAAGTTGTTCAGTATAAATCGGGAGCGTGTTTTTGCGACCGAGGTCTGCTTTGTCGAGATAAGTCAGCGCAACGTCAAGCGCGAAATTGTTGAGGCCAAGCTTCATAGCCTCCGGTCCGACAAACTGTACGTCGACACGCACTCCCGGATAGCGATCGCGAAAAGTTTTTAGCACCCACGGTAAAACCGGCGACATCGAAGGCATTGCGCCTAGCCGAAGATGGCCGGTCAGATTGTTTTTCATGATAGCAATTTCTTTGCGCATCGCATCACAATAAGCGAGAACTCCGCGAGACCAATTGGCGACGCGTTCACCTTCAGCCGTCAAACCATGAAAACGCTGACCGCGGCCGCGCAAAAAGATTGGCACGCCAAGTTCGAGCTCAAGTTGCTTGATGCCGCTTGATAGAGACGGCTGGGTGACGTTGCACCTCTGTGCCGCGCGGCCAAAATGTCGCTCTTCCGCTACAGCCACCAAATATCGAAACTGCCTGATAAACATGCCCAAACCGCCGACAAATCAGATAGTAATAGATCATATCTAAATAGGCGGTGCTTTGGAATAGGTGCGACAATATTGACGTCATTTTAGGTGCGGTGCGGCATAAGAATTCCCGTTGCTGCGTTCGCAAATTCGCGACAACGAAGGTTGGGGGATAATGACGTTCGTTGCAGTGGTCGGAATTGCCACCCTGGGTATCATCTCGGGACTGATGATCGGCTGCATTGGAATCGGCGGCGTCATTCTCGTTCCAGCGCTGGTCTTCCTCATCGGCATTCAAATCAAGATTGCGATCCCGGCAGCGATGTTTGCCTACATCGTTTCAGGCCTGGTCGCGAGCTTTGTGTTCGCCCGCAACAAGTCAATTCGGTGGAGCTTGGCAACCTGGCTCTGCGTCGGCGCGACTCCGACCGCTTTTGTAGGAGCCTGGGCGGTGAGCGTCGTAAATCCACGCGTGCTTGAAGTTGGATTGGGATCGCTCACGCTTCTTTCGGGCGTCAACTCTCTGCTCATGCGTCAGAAGCCAGACGAGCTTGCTCATGGCAGTGTGTCCAACGCGGCGTTATCGGGTATTGGCGCCGTCACAGGGTTTCTATCATCAGTGACTGGCACTGGCGGCCCGCTTGTGTTGGTTCCAATTCTCCTGGCCATGAAATTGCCTGTGCTCACTGCCGTAGGATTGAGCCAGGTTATTCAGTTGCCGGTGGCGCTTGCTGCCACGTTTGGCAACGTCCTCTACGGCGATCTCGATCTTGTGCTAGCTGGAATACTCGCAGCATCATTGACGCTAGGCTCGTGGTACGGCGCAAAGCTGGCGCATACTCTCCCACGCGAAGTACTGCGCCGGATCGTGGCGGTCGTTCTCGTCTTTATAGGTCTTTTTATCCTAGGGAATGCTGTCTTGAGGCTGATTCGCTGATTGGCCATGGCATTTGAGCGCTCCGAATTAAAGAATGACTTCGGCGACCCCATCGGCGAAGCGCGATCCTGTCGTGAAGATTGCGCGCTGTTCGATTTCTCGTTTCTGGAATGCGTAAGGTTGCGAGGTCCCGACGCGCTTTCCGTCGTTGAAGCCTTTGTACGACGCCCTTTAGCGACACTGACGCAAGGCGCAATCGCCTATGCCATCCGAACCGATTCTTACGGGACCGCATTAGCCGACCTGACGGTCTGGCGGACTGGCCCGGACACCTTTGAAGTGATGAGTGGCCGGCGCGAAGACGTCTGGGCGCTCATGGCCAGCGCCCCGGCGCAAGTCGAGGCAAACGATTTGGGAGAAGCCCGCGTCGTGTTTGCGGTTCAAGGGCCGGGTGCGCTTGATGCATTGCGCGAACTCGGCCGGTTGGAAACTGTTTCGGACCTCACATACTTCCGCTTCGCGGAGGTGGAGCTGGCCGGGGTGCGCTGTACGGTAGGAAGATTGGGCTATACGGGTGAGGCTGGGTTCGAAATTATTCTTCCCCGCCGTGAGTCGTCGCGTGTATGGCGCGAACTTGCTCGTCACTCGAGGCCAGCGGGCTTTGTCGCAATGGATGCGCTGCGGATCGAGGCCGGGTTTGTCTTGTTCGCCAACGAATTCAGGCTGCCTGTATCTCCGGCAGAGCTAGGGCTCCAGCAATTCCATTCCGATCGAAACCCCCGAGCAACCGGGCTTAGGCTCGTATCCTTTCAAGCCAAAGCTGATCACCTGTCTTTGCCCTGGATAGGAAGCTCCTCGGCTCAGCGTCCTCGGGAGCCCGGTATTATCGCGGTCACGTCGGCCTGCAACAGCACCGCGGCTGGCGGGATACTTGGGCTTGGTTTTATCACTGCCTCGACGGCCGACGACGCCCCTCTGCACGATCCATCTGGCGAATTTCGGGAGATCCGACGGACCCCGCGGCCGTTCTACGACGCACTCAAACGTCGGCCGCGACAGCCTTGGCGGTAGAGCGGAGGCAAAACAGCTCATAGCCGACGGCGAATATAAAATAGCCGGCGCATATTTGACTACATTTACGCCAAAGCGCCCCATGCCCGTCCCAGGAAACCCAGGGCGGGGACGAGTGGTTCGCAGTGGGCCCTTTCGAATCCCGTGTATTCAACTAAAGGTGAGGAACCCACCATGGCTGATGCCCCGGCGAGAAGAAAAGTCACTATCCCGATGCTGATGGGGAAAATGAAAAAGGGCGAGCCAATCACACAGCTCGCTGCTTACGACTATCGCACCGCGGTGGTCTCTGACCGCCTTGGCATGGACATACTCTGTGTTTCCGACACCGGCGGCATGATTTTGTTTGGACACAAGAGCACAGTCACTGTGAGTTTCGATGAAGTGATGATGATGGCGAAAGCGATCGACCGCGGGTCGAAATACGGCCTACGAATGGTCGACATGCCCTATTGGAGCTTTCACGTATCCAAGGAAAAGGCTGTCGAGAATGCCGGCCGTTTTGTCCACGAGGCCAACGCCGAGGTGATGAAATGCGAAGGCAACAAATACCATGCGCCGAACATTGAGGCGATCGTGCGCGCCGGCATTCCCGTACAGGGTCACATAGGCATCACGCCGATGCGAATGCCCCAGCTCGGCGGTTTTGTCGCACAAGGGAAAACAGCTAAGCGTGCGAAGGAAATGGTCGAGGACGCGAAAGCGATGGTCGACGCCGGCTGCTTCTCGATTCTGTGTGAAGTAACCACATCGGAAGTCGCCGAATATTTGGCACAGACATTGTCAGTTCCTGTCATCAGTCTTGGAGCGGGCAATTGCGCGCACGGCGTGCACATCATTTCCTCCGATCTCTTCCACCTTTGGGAAGAGCATGTACCCCGCCATTCGCGCATCTACACCGATCTGATCCCGATTATGGAAGACGTGATTTCGCGTTACATGAAGGACGTCGTCAGCCGCGCCTATCCGGCAGAAAAGGAAACCGTCTTCATGGCGCCCGAAGAAGCGTTGGCGTTTGCGCAAGAGATGAAATGGGAAAGCAAAATCGACGAGCTGCGTTCTGCGAAAAAGAAATCTGCGTGACGCTTTGTGCAATGACGCGGATACGACCTTTCTTGGAGGACGCCGACGAGCGCTGGGTATCATTGAAGTGATGCGACTTCCGCTCGTTTTTTGCCAGACGATC
>Ga0066904_10000017_pt1 | contig 16029 bp, 14 predicted proteins | sample PanSoiMetaPlot30_FD_133941 | JGI IMG/M metagenome (GOLD analysis project Ga0066904, IMG submission 133941) | Tropical forest soil microbial communities from Panama analyzed to predict greenhouse gas emissions - Panama Soil Plot 30 (version 2) | reverse complement strand
GCGATCTATTCGGTGATCAGTCCGGAAGCCTGTTCCGCAATTTTGTGGCGAGACCGGCGGCACGCTGCGGAAGCGGCTGAGGCGCTCAAATTGACTGCACAGAATCTTTTGAAACTGGAGGTCGTGGACGAAATCATGCCTGAGCCCGAAGGCGGCGCGCACCGGGACTATGAGTCTGCAGCCGCGAATCTCAGCGAAGCGTTGCGCCGGAACTTGGAGCGAATTTCTCAGATTCCGGTCGCGGAATTGTTGGAGAAACGATATCAGAAATTTCGGCGTCTGGGTGTGTTTTCCGAAGGAAAAACCGTCACTGCCCCTGCTCGCGTTTGATGTGATGTTCGGGACCTTGGGCAAATCAGTAGGGGCTTGGTGGCTCGGTGCTTTTGCCGCTGTCGTGTTCGCGCGCGCCGACGGCGCCACGCCGGAGTTCCGTTTTGATCGCGACACGTTCGCTTTCGCGAATCAGACGGTGTTCGAGTATCACGAGGGACACGCTTCTTTGCGAAAACGGTCAGCGACAAAGCAAGACGCATATAATCGTCACTGCTTTGTGATGTGCCGCACGGCATCCCAATTCAAGAAATTTGCGCGGTTCGAGCCGCGAAGTACTCCCTTGGATAAAGCGTCGCTGGCGGCTCGTATTCGCGCGCTGACCCGTCAGGCGGCTTGGACGGAGCCGTTACCTGAAAAACAACGAATTGTTTTCCCGGGATACAAGGACCTGAAGGAAATGAGCACGGCCCATCGCGAACTCGTGCAATTAAGTATCGGTCATGGTTGGCCGAGTTACTTTCGAATCAGCAATGCCCGGATGATGTTTCAAGACGGTACGGGCTACCAGGAACGGACTCACGCTCAACTGAATGCAGCCCTGGCGCGCGGCGAGTTATTCATCGCATTTCTTACAACTTATCCCCGGTTCAGCATCAATCACTCGGTTTTGATTTATAAGCTGAAATCTTCATCGCCGAATCCCGGGGTTGATAAGTATCTCGTGTACGACCCAAATCATCCAGAGTCGCCGCGCGAGCTTACCTGGTCTGCACACGATCGCGCTTTCTCATTTCAAAAGGATTGGGATTTTATAGGCGGCTTCGTTCGCGTTTATCAGGTTTACGGCAAACCGCTGCAGTAAAAGCGATTCTAAGGAGAGCTCCATGCCAGAGAATCCGTCTCCGCCCACACCAACTCCGCCGCCCCCTGTACCTCCACCGGAACCGTTGCCGCCGAATCCGTCGCCGCCGGTAGCGAAACTGTAGCCGTCGCTCTGTGGGCGACGCAACCTATGCGCCACATCAGCTTCACGCTTCCCACAGGGAAGCGGCTACAGTTTTATTTTGCCCGCGGAAATAAAAAGCGCAGCGCCGGTTCGACTCTCACTGCCCAGGCTGCTTCGCTGTGATCGCCGTGGTCGGCTTCCATGTATTGAAGATCCTTTCCCGGTTTCCAGCCTTTCTCGACTAGTCGCTTGCATAGTTCGCGAGTTTGTTCCCAGCCCGGCTCGGCTGTGCCGGTATCGACCCAAATTTTCAGCGGTGGCTTTCGTTCAATAGAATCGACCAGTCGGTAAATGGCGAAATCATCCCACCAGACTGACGGCGACATCACCATCAGCCGGCGGAACGCATCCGGATATAAAATCCCAATGGCGAGCGTCACAAGTCCGCCGAGGGAGGATCCGCCGAGCCCAGTGTATTCCGAGTCAGGCTTGGTCCGATATTTTCGGTCGATGTAAGGTTTGAGTTCTTCCATGAGAAAATATCCGTAGAGACGCGCCAGACCGCGGCTGCGTTTCTTGCGTCTACCTTTTGTTCCGATCACGCCTGGCGTGGGCGTATATTCGTGGACCCGGTCTTCGCCCACGTTTGCGACTGCTACGACAATGACTGGCTCAATAATTCTAGTGCGGATGAGGCGTTCGGCCGTCTCGTCGACGCCCCATTCCACGCCGGCGAATGAAGTTGCAGCGTCGAACACGTTCTGTCCGTCGTGCAAATAGAAAACGGGATAACGTTTTCGCGAAAATCGCCGATAGCCGGGCGGTAGATACACCAAGATATCGCGCCGGTTCCCGAGGATTCTGGACGGGAACGCGCGGTGCACTTTGATGTTTCCGGTCAGGGTGTGCTTTCGCATCGAACCGAAACGCTTCGTTGAAGAAGAAACATAGTGCAAGGCCCTTGATTCGCCGCTGGACGAATTCGCCGCGGGGGACTTGCGATTTGCGGCGGCGCAACCAAGATGGTCGCGCTGTTTCAAACAGCTTTCTTAAACTCGCATTCTGGACAAAGCCGTTGAAACGGCTTCATTGCGCGTGCTGCGGCAACCACTGGGCTGAAGCCCAGTGTTAATGAAATTCGGGTCTTTCTCAATTATGTCGAGGGAGGTCGAGGATCTTTGGCTGATATTCCGAAGGTCCAGAGATTTCTCGACTTCGCCTTCGGCTTCGCTCGAAATGACGGAAAGGCAAACATGAAACTGGTAATCGCGGCGACAGGTGCAAGCGGAGCGATCTATCTGCAACGCTTGCTTGAACAGATCGATTGCGCGGCGCACGAGGTGCATCTCGTCATGAGCGCGTACGCGAGGGAGGTTGTGAAACAGGAACTCGATGGTTTCAAAATTCCTGCGGCAGTTTCGCAGCACTCTGAAAGTGATATGAACGTGCCGTTTGTGAGCGGCTCGGCGCGTTTCGACGCGATGGTGATCGTCCCTTGTTCGATGGCCACGCTGGGACGAATCGCTTCCGGCTCCAGCGATAGCGTGCTGTTGCGTGCTGCCGACGTTTTCCTGAAGGAACGGCGCAAACTGATTCTCGTCCCCCGGGAGACGCCTTGGAATTTGATTCACGCCCGCAACATGGTGAGTGCGCTTGAGGCTGGCGCCATTGTTCTCCCAGCGGTTCCATCCTTCTACAGTCGTCCCAGTTCCGTCACCGCCGTCGTCGACACAGTGGTTTGGCGCATTCTGGACCAAATCGGGTTGCCCAGCCCGGGTGTATATCGTTGGGGAGGAGAAGAGGGGTCGGCGAAAACGTCGCGCAAGAAAAGTTGAAGATCGAAGGCAGGCTTGCGCGGTGGCTGATCGCGTTTGGGGTTCGTTTGTTGCGGGCCTGGGAGCGTACCCTGCGTTACGAGGTCGACGATCAGGCGGGCATCGTCGGGAAACCGGTGACGGAAAATTATATCGGCGCGCTCTGGCACAATCGGTTGCTCATCTTCCCCTTGGTCTTGCGACGCTTTTTTCCAAATCGTGCTGGTGCCGCGCTGATCAGCGCCAGTCGGGATGGCGATTTGCTGACGGATGCCATTCAGCGTTTTGGCTACGATGTGATTCGCGGCTCCAGTTCGCGACTCGGCGCGAGCGCCATTCTTCAACTTACCGAGGTGCTTGTGTCCGGGCGCGACGTTGTCATCACACCCGACGGCCCACGTGGGCCAGTTTACGAACTTGGACCGGGCATCGTTTTTCTGGCGCAGAAGTCCGGTGCACCGGTGTTGCCAATGAATCTCGAATATTCGCGCTGCTGGCGGCTGGGTAGCTGGGACCGCTTTATTATTCCGCAGCCATTTTCCAAAGTGCGCGTGCTGATCAGCCGGCCGCACCGTGTGAATCCAACCGGCACACCAGAGGCATTCGAGGCCGAACGCCTCTCGTTGCAGAACGCGATGATGACGCTTATTGAAATGCGCTGACTCTTTGTCATTCTGAGCGCAGCGGAGCGAAGTCCAAGAATCCCGCAGCGCCGAGTTAAGCTATGGCAACGGGAGTTTTCGACTACGCTCGGAATGACACACACAACCATGGCGAAATTGATCGATGGCCGCGCTATTGCCGAAAGAGTTTACGTTGATCTTGGCCGTGAAATTGTGGAACTGAAGGCAAAAGGCGTTACGCCCGGTCTTGCCGTTATTCTCATTGGAGATAATCCAGCCTCGCGGGCTTATGTGCGTTCGAAAGACAAAATGTGCCGCGAGCTTGGCTTGCACTCGGTGAAGCTGGAGCTGCCGGCTTCGACGGCGCAGGACGAACTGTTGGCGCGCGTTCAGGAATTTAACTGCGACTCGAGAATTCATGGCATTCTGGTTCAGTCGCCGCCGCCGGAGCACATCGAGGAAGCAGCGATCGTGCGCGCGCTGGACCCGCGGAAGGACGTTGACGGATTTCACCCGGACAATGTCTCCAAGCTCGTCCTTGAGGATCCGAGCGGGTTTGTGCCGTGCACGCCGCTGGGCGTGCAACGCTTGCTTCTGGAAAGCGAGGTCGACATCAGCGGCGCGCACGTCGTGATCCTTGGCCGCAGCATGATCGTTGGCAAACCGCTGGCGCTTCTTCTCATGCAGAAGAACAGAAACGGCAACGCGACGGTGACCGTCGTGCATTCGCGCAGCCGCAATCTCAGGCAGATTACGCGCTCGGCTGACATTGTCGTCGCCGCGATTGGACGAGCAGAATTTCTGAAAGGTGATCACATCCGCAAAGGCGCTGTCGTTATTGACGTCGGAATTAATCGCGTCGAAGACGCCGTGAGCGAGCGCGGCTACCGGCTCGTGGGCGACGTTGCATTTGACGAAGTCTCGAAAAAGGCGAGGACGATTACACCCGTGCCAGGTGGCGTTGGGCCAATGACGATCGCGATGCTGATGGCGAATACGGTGAAAGCAGCGAGGCAATCGCTCGCATGAGTCCTAAAACCTTAAAGCGTTCAAAGGTGACCGGGTCAGCCTGCTAAAACAATTTTTGCCGTCAGCAATTTCAGTATCGACGGATTAATTCGCGCAGTGTGAACAAAGAACGAGCCGAGTTGCGGCCGCAAGACCGCCGCGCGCGCGAGGCGATTGATCCATAAACGTCCGCGATACATTTGGGCGTAGGCGCGACCAAATTCGAGCAACGCCGAGTTCCGATTTTCGCCGCGAAGAATTTTCGCGATCGCGTTTGCGGCCAGTTCGCCGGAGCGCAGGGCGTAATAGATTCCTTCGCCTGTGAACGGCTCGACCACCCGAGCTGCGTCCCCGATGAAAAACAGATTTTCATGAGCAGCGAGAACCGGCGAACGGGTCAGCGGCGTGATCGTGCGCCAGGCTTGATTGGCAGGCAGATCAAATTGGCGTTCCGCCCATTTGCGTAGCGTGGAAACTGTCGGCGGCGTGCCGACGAGGCAGACATTCAACTGAGTCTCATTTACTGGAGCTTGGCCTGAGTAACCCTCAGGCAGAAATTGCAGAACGACGCGGTCGCCAAAATCTCGCGGCCGCGGCACGTGCGCTTGCAGCGCTACGCGTTCACGCTCCAGGGGCGGCAGCAAATTACAAAGTCGCGCCACGGTAGAGTTGCGTCCATCTGCCCCAACTAATATCCGTGCCTGAAAAAATTCACCCGAAGCAGTCTCAATGTTCCAATGGTCGTTTCTGCTCAGCCCGGTCGCAGTTGTTTGCTCGTGAATGTCCGCGCCGATCTCGCGAGCGCACCTTAAAAGCAGATCGTCAAAGAGGCTGCGTTTCACCGAAATCTCGTAATCGGTGTCCGATGGAAGCTCAACAATCACTTCCCGCCCATCGATTGCGGTGAACTCGACCGAACATAGTTTCGAATGCGGCAAATCCCGCACTCGCTCCGCGAGCTCGAGCCGCTCCAAGACGGGCCAGCACGATGGATTCAAACAGTCGCCGCACACTTTCTCACGCGGAAATTTTTCCCGGTCGAGTACCAGGGATTGCAAACCGGCCATTGCGCAAAATGCGGCGCAGCTCGATCCGGCCGGCCCGCCGCCGACGATTGCAACGTCAAAAAGCTGCATGAAGTTAATTGAACCCTGAAACAGCGCTGGCGCGCGATTTAATCACAGAGCACAATAATTCGCATGGGCTGGTCGATTCCAATCTTTCGTGTTGCCGGGATCCAACTGCGAATTCACATCACGTTTCTGCTGCTGATCGGGTGGATCGCATTTGCCTATTATACCCAGGGCGGCTCGTCTGCAGCAGTCGGCGGGGTCTTGTTCATTCTGTTGTTGTTCGCATGCGTGGTGTTGCACGAGTTTGGGCACGCTTTGGCGGGGAAAGCCTTCGGAATCAACACGCCCGACATCACGTTGCTGCCTATCGGCGGTGTGGCGCGATTGGAACGTATCCCCGACGAGCCAGTGCAGGAGCTCGTCATTGCAGCAGCAGGTCCGGCTGTGACCGCCCTGATCGCGCTCGGTGCGTTCATCGGCGGCGGTTCATGGGATTATCCGCCCACGACCAACACCAGCGTTCCCGATGTCCTATTCACGATGAACGTTGTGTTGCTTCTTTTTAATTTGCTGCCGGCGTTTCCAATGGATGGTGGCCGGGTTTTACGTGCGCTGCTCGCGACGCATATGAGCTATGCCCGCGCCACGCAGATCGCCGCGACGGTTGGACAAGGCTTCGCGTTCGTGTTCGGGTTTTGGGGTCTGCTTTCTAATCCATTCTTAATTTTCATCGCGCTATTCGTCTACATCGGGGCGTCGCAAGAGGCGGCGCTGGCGCAGATGAAAGATGTCTCGCGTCGCTTTCCAGTTTCCAGTGCAATGGTGCGCGAGTTCCGCACGCTTTCTGCCGATGCGAGCCTAGAGGAAGCCGTGGACGCGTTGTTGGCGACCTCGCAGCACGATTTTCCCGTTGTGGACGAAACCGGAAACGTCGTCGGCTTGTTGACGCGTCAGGATCTCATCTCCGCGTTGCGCAAGAATGACCCCACGCTTCGTGTCGGCGACGTGATGCGGCGCGATATTCCCACAGTAACAACCGGGACACGTTTCGAGGACGCCTTTCGCATCATGCAGGAGTGCAATTGCCCGGCCGTGCCCGTGCTGGATCGCATGAAACGCTTGGTGGGTTTGCTAACGCCGGAGAACGTCACCGAGTTGATGATGGTACAATCGGCAATGCCGCAGCGGCGAGTTTTGTAAGCTGGTAGGGCGCGGCACTCCGTGCGCGCCGCCTCCGTCGCGTTTAGCCGAGAGAATTACGAGCTGATGCGCATCGGCATCAGCACGTAGAGGAATGGCGTTTGAATTTTCAAAACCCCGGGGCTCATCTCGTCGATGAGATCGAGGAAGACCTCGTCCTCAGTGAGGGCGCGTAACGGCGCCATAAGAAATTCCGGATTAAACGCGATGGAAAACTCGCGCCCCTTGTACGGAACCGCAAGCGATTCTTTCGCTTCACCGACTTCCGGCGTATTCGCGGTTATATCGAGGTTGTTCTTGCTGAAATTCAGTTTCACCGAGTGCGACTTGTCGCTGGCCAAAAGCGCGACGCGCCGCAGCGAATTTAAAAGCATTTCCCGTTCGAGCTTTACGCGCTCTTTCGCCTCGGCTGGAATCACCTGGCGGTAATTGGGATAATTGCCTTCGATCAATTTGGAGACAAGCAGGGTCTTGTTGAGATCGAATGCGATCTGGCCATTGCTCATGCTCACCTTGACGTCGCCGTCATCGGTAAGCAGGCGCTGCAACTCTGTCACCGCTTTGGTCGGAACAATCAGCTCCGCTTCGTGGCTGCGCGGAAATTCCAGTTCGATTTCCGCCATGGCGAGGCGCCGGCCATCGGTTGCGACCAGTGTGAGCTTGTTGTCCTTCAAACTGAACAGCACGCCGTTAAGCACGTAGCGGGTCTCGTCGGTGGAAATCGCGTAGGAAGTCTTGCGCAAGCCGTCGCGCAATTCCTTCTGCCGCATGGTGACGACTTTTGCGTCTTCGAATTTGGGCAGCGGCGGAAATTCATCTTCCGGCAACCCCAGGATCTTGAAGAAACTTTGACCGCTGCGGATGGAAGCGGCGTTTTTCCCATCGACATCGACCTGAATCTCGCTCGACGGCAGTTCGCGAACGATGTTGAAAACACGACGTGCCGGGAGTGTGGTCGCCCCTGCTTTATCCACGTGCGCTTCGCAAGTGCCGCGAACACCAACGTCCAAATCGGTGGTTGTCAGGTACAGTTCGTTCTCGTTGGCCTGCAGCAAAACGTTGGAAAGGATAGGCAGCGTCGTCCGCGTGCTGACCACGTTTTGCACCTGTTGGAGGGCTTCGAGCAGTTTTTCCTTTGTAACGCTAAATTTCATGATCAATAGCGAGCGCCTTAAGATGTAAATCGTTCGAATTTATTCGGCAACCGCAATCTCTCATGTCTGCCGCTTCTAGGCTTGGACGCGCTGCGCCCTACCGCTGGAGGGAGCTGTCAATGTACGAGATCGTCTGGCGAATGTTGTCCTGCTCGGCCATTCGTTTCTTTACTAGTTTGCAGGCGTGCAGCACCGTGCCGTGGTCGCGACCGCCAAAGGCGTCGCCGATTTCATTCAAGGACGCCTTGGTAAGTTCGCGCGCCAGATACATCGCCACCTGTCGTGGAAAAGCGATGCTGGCCGGGCGCCGCTTGCTCGTCATATCGGCCAGACGCACGTCGAAGTGCTCAGCCACGCGCCGCTGAATTTGTTCGATCGTAATGGATTGCCTACCTTCTTCCTGCAAAATGTCCTTCAGCAAATGCTCCACGGTTTCCTTCGTCAGTTCCTTACCGCTGAGTGACGCAAAGGATGCGACGCGCATAAGTGCTCCTTCCAGACGGCGCACATTTGTGCGGATACGACTGGCGAGGAATTGAAAAATGTCCTCATGCAATTTGATCTGCATCGTGTCCGCTTTCTTTCGCAGGATGGCCAGGCGTGTTTCGATGTCGGGCGGCTGAAGCTCGGCGGTCAGGCCCCATTCAAACCGCGAGACGAGGCGATGCTCCAAATTCGCGATCTCCGACGCGGGCCGATCGCTGGACAGCACGATCTGTTTGTGCCCATCAAAGAGCGTGTTGAACGTATGGAAAAATTCCTCCTGCGACCGTTCCTTGCCTCCGAGAAACTGAATATCGTCGATCAAAAGAAGATCGGCCTGGCGATAACGCTTCCGGAATTTGACCAGATTACTGTGTTGGATCGCATCGATGAACTCGTTGATGAATAGCTCGCTCGAGACGTAGATCACCTTCATGTTTTTCCTTTTCGCCCAGACGAATTGGCCGATGGCTTGCATGAGATGGGTCTTGCCGAGACCGACGCCGCCGTAAATGAACAGCGGATTATACGTGCGCGCCGGCGCCTGCGCGACGGCAAGACTGGCTGCATGCGCAATTTCGTTGTTTGGACCGACGACGAAAGATTCGAACGTGTTCCGCGGATTGAGTCCGGGAACGGTTGCCCCTGGCCGCGCGTCTACGACTTGCGCCGGCAACGTTTCCTTCACCGTGGCTGCATCGTCCGAAGGCGTTTGCGCACCCGTTGCCGACGGGGCGCAAAACTTTACCGAACGGGGCGAGCCAAATGTGGTGATGATCGCATTCTGCAACGCCGGCATGTAATTACTCTCGATCCAAAGCTGATAGATGTTGTTTGGAACGGTAAGCGTGATCGATTTGTCCTTCGCCTCCACTAGCTCAACGGTGGAAAACCAGCGATTGAAACTATCCGCGCTAATCTCTGGCTTGAGCGCAGCCGACAACCGCTGCCACAGCTGCGCGCATTTTTTGTCCATAGCAAAGTTGTTAACAGTGTTACACAAATGCCACACTGCCTGGCGCCATGGGAAATCCCGGGCAGCGAGCGATTAACGCTCGAGCCGCGGGCGAGTGTGATTTTGCTACGCAAGATTCAAAAAAATTGCCAAGAACGCGAAAATACGAGGGAAAACGGCTCGACGCGTCGTCCAAAGCGTGTTCGCCAGCAACGCCGCGCGCATGCGCAGCCAATCGTTGTGTCGGGGAGCTTGCTGTCTGATTCATTCTCGCGTCTGGAAGTTTCTCAGAAATGTTCACAACTTATTCACATGCGCTCTGTGGCTGCTCTCGCCAGCGGGCTTGAGACTAGAAATCACTTTTGAAAGCGACAAGAAAAAAATGAATTTTATTTTCAATAGCGACGCAAAAATTTCTTGACTAAAAAATTGAAGCGCGCGTGTCAGAGCTAAAGTCAAACGAACATTGTGTTCGAGAAAATTTTCGCGCGAACCGAACCGCGATTGCTTCGGCGTCGCTGCGCCGAACTGATTTGGTTACTCGATTCTGTGCGGCATCCCCGAGTTGACCCGATTAGTCTGTGCGCGCAATTTCACGCCTCTGGGGGCGGGGGGAAACGCTCAACAATTGCAGATGCAGGCAACCGATACCGATATGACGGGGCGACTTTCGATGTGCATCGCCCGTTGGAATCGGCTGATAATCCGCCGAATTCTTTTGATCCTCCTGATCGCGTTGTTTTCTTGTGCGCCACGCACACGTGCCGCTGATGAACTGGTGCCGCCGTTCGGATTTCGTTGGAACGACTCAATGGCGCGTGTAGAGGCAGTGCTGCGCGGCGCGAAAGCCAAAATCACTTCGCGGGAAAAAAAACAGAACCGGGAAATCTGGACGGTGGAGGGACTGATTCATCCCGGACTCAAGCGCACTGTGTTTACCTTTAAGGAGAGGGCGCTTGTAGCGGTGGAGCTGCAGTACGAATACCCGGACTGGTCGATCGAACGTTACAACCAGCGGATGGGAGAAATTCGCAAGTACTTCGACGAAAAGTACGGGACGGGGAAACTGGTATCACGTTCTCGCGACCACGACACCGATGTCATTCAAACACTGGTCGGTTACCAATGGATGGTCGGCACGACTATGCTCGAGCTTTTCTATTTCTCAGCGCAACACGACAATCTTGTCTACCGCACGATTTCGGTCGATTACAAGGCGCTGTAAAGGGTTCGACGTCTAGCGCGCCACGAGTCGCGTTGGGCAACGAACTTTCGGCGAGGTTACTGAGGCAACATCAAGCCTTCGTACGTCTCCGCAACGATATGATCAACGACTGCTTTCATGTCGTGCGATTGTTCCCACGCAGCCAATTGCCGATCCGCGCCGGTGCCTTCGCGGATAATCTGTTCAATGTGCGCCATTTCTTTCTCGCTGCCGAGTTCTTTCGCCTCAGTCGAGACAAATTCGAGCAGCTCTTGTAACAGGCTCCGCTCCTCCACTTCGGCTTCCTTGCCGAAATCGATCAATTTTCCATCGATACCGTAGCGGGCTGCCCGCCAGCGGTTCTCATCAAGAAGACGGCGCCGATAGATTCGGAAAGTGATGTTTTGGTGAAGCAACTTATGCAATTTCGCGATAACAGCCTGAATCAGCGCCGCGATGGCAAGCGTATCGTCCACGCGCGATTGAGCGTCACACACGCGCACCTCAAGCGTGTCGAAGAACGGATGCAACCGGATGTCCCACCAGATTTTTTTGGCGTTATCGATACAACCGGTTTTCACCAGCAGCTTGCAATAATCCTCGTATTCCGAGAGTGACTCGAATGAATCCGGAATGCCAGTGCGAGGAAAACGCTCGAACACCTTCAAGCGGTAACCTTTGAGTCCGGTATTTTGACCCACCCAGAACGGTGAATTGACCGACAGCGCATAAATATGCGGCAGAAAGTAGCGGGCCTGATTCATCACGTGAATGGCCGTCTCGCGATTTGGAATGCCAACGTGCACGTGCAATCCAAAAATCAAATTCGCCCGCGCGAGCGATTGCATGTCCTTCAGAATCTCCTGGTACCGCTCGCCTTCAGTGATGAGTTGATCGCGCCAGTGGGAAAACGGATGCGTGCCCATCGAAGCGATTTTTAATCCGCTGCGCCCTGCCAGTTCGGCGAGTTTCGTCCGCAGTGCGATGACGTGATCGCGTGCGCAAGCAATCGAGTCGCAAATTTCTGTTCCGAGCTCAACCACCGACTGGTGCATCTCCGGCTTGATCTGCTCCTTGAGCGTGATTTTCCCACCTTCGAGAATTTCGTGAATATGCGAACGCAGTTCGCGCGTATCGGGATCGACGATGGCGAACTCCTCTTCAATCCCGAGGGTGAACGTGTGTTCCTTAGCGCTCATGGCGGGTCGCAAATGTTCCTCAGAAATGTGAAGATGTCATCCGGAGCGCCAATAAGGGAGTTTACAGGCCCTTATGTGTGCGCGCACGTCTGAACGCGTTTTAGAGGCTGCTTCTCGATCGTTCGAACACGTGAACCGTTCTGTGAACGGACTGTCGAAGCGCTCTGTCAAACCCTTTCGGGCTCGTGGCTTTGTTATGAAACCCGGTAGGGAATTTTCGTCTCGATCGAAGCTTGCCGCGACAACAGCTGCTCTCGTCCTCGCAATTGCTCTTGGCTACGTGGATTACGTTACCGGCCGCGAGTGGGCAATCTCGGCGTTCTACCTTCTGCCAATATCGCTTGCGGCATGGGTGGCCGGGCGGGCGTCGGGATTTATTGTGGGAGCATTGTGTGCCTGTTTGGCGTTCTTGAGTGACACGCTCAGCGGTCCCGCCTATCAGCATCCGCTCATTCCAGTATGGAATGCGGTCATGCTGTTTGTATTCTTTGTAGTCGTTTGCTGGCTACTGACTGACTTCCGCCGTTCACGTTATCAGCTGGAGCAAACCGTGGCGCATCGAACCGCCGCTCTCAAGGCGGAAATCGAAGAGAGAAAGCAACTCGAACACGTCCGGCGCACGTTAGGTCTGCACGTTGGCCCGAAAGTGGCCGAACAGATTCTGGCGCGCAATGGCAGAGTCGGAGGTACTGAACAGCGTGTGACGGTAATGTTTGTGGATATACGTTCCTTCACCGCGCGCACGGCCCATTTGAAGCCGCATGATGTAGTGCGTTTCCTGAACGGCTCTCTGCATGCGATGGTTCAAGTCGTTGAAATCGAACACGGAGGAGTGATCAACAAATTCCTTGGCGACGGGTTTATGGCGCTCTTTGGAGTGGATAGCGACCAGCATGATCACGCGGACAAGGCGCTGGCGGCGGGGCACGATTTGAAGCGGAAACTGGAACGACTCAATTCCGATCTGATCCGCCACGGCGAAAAACCGATCCGGATCGGAATCGGCATTAACAGCGGGCGTGTCATCGTCGGAAGCATCGGATCGCCGGAGCGAATGGAATTCACTGTGATCGGTAACACGGTCAATATCGCCTCACGCATCCAAGCCTTAAACAAGACGTTAGGCACAACTTTGCTTCTGAGCCGCGCGACACGAGACTCTTTACGGCAACCGTTTTCGTTGCGCGCATTGCCGCTGCAATCCATAGAGGGAGTCGAGCGACCGCTGGAGACCTTCACGCCGGATTATGCTTAATCGGAATGGGAATGTTCCTTAAACGTCTGAAGCTGCTCATGAGCATGACCGCAGGAAGGGCACTCTTAGGCGAGTTCGCCTAACGAACAGCGGTTCACGGCGGCTTGCACAAATTTGCCCCAGCTTAAATTATCCCGACCGGGAACGTGTTCACGCGCCTTACGAATGGCCATTTCGGAAATTGCTTCCACCACCCACTCGAAATTGGCCTGACCGATCCAAGCCGCTTCGCAATCCGGAGCTGGATTGCAAAAGTCGATTGCGACCGGCACGCCGTCGCGCACCGCGAACTCTACGGTGTTTAGATCGTAACCGAGAAATTGATTCAATCGCAGCACCCCCTCCTCGACCCGTTGCAGAATTTCCTTGGGCGCGTGCCACTCCGTTTGGTAACGCAAATGAAACGGATTGCGCGGTTCGTACGGCATGATCCGGACGTGGCGCTGGTCAATCGAATAACAGCGGAAATACATTTCGAACTTGATTTCCTCCTGCAGCATCATGACCAACTGTCCGGTGTCGTTATAAGCGCCGAAGAATTCCTCGCGATTATGCAATCGATAGACGTTCTTCCAACCGCCGCCGCTGAACGGTTTGAAGAACGCCGGCCAGCCGACGTAACTGAAAATCGCTTCCCAATCTAGCGGGTAGCCCAGGTTGCGAAATGATTTTTCGTTTGTATCGGGCGGCAGCTGATTTGACGGAAGCAGCACCGTGCGCGGAACAGCTACACCGATCTTCGTCGCCAATGCATTGTTGAAGAATTTGTCGTCGGCACTCCACCAGAACGGATTGTTCACGACCGCTGTGCCGGTCAGCGCGGCATTCTTGAGCCAGGCGCGATAGAACGGCACGTCCTGCGAGATCCGATCGATGACCACGTCGTAACCGCACCGTTCGCCCTGGATCACTTTGTCGATCCTTACGAACTCAGCGGCAATATCTTTGCCGCTGGTTTTTTGATTCACCCGCTCCACAAACGCGGGCGGAAAACTATGTTCCTGTCCAAAAAGGATTCCTATTTTTTTCATAAACAATGACCTGTCATTTCGAGCGAAGCCGGCTGCGAAGTCGAGAAATGTCTGGAACTTTCAACCTCAGCAATTCCGTCTTGCGGGAGACTTCGCTCAGAGGCAATCGCGTTGCCGAATCTCAGTAACGCCAGTCTTAATTCGGCGCTCCGCAAGACCCGGGACGTAAGCCGTTTTAACGGCTTTGTCCAGAATAGAGACGTTTGAAGCTATCCGCCGAGATACTAAAGTGGCCCATGGTCAAGAAACTACTGCACACGCGCTACCGCGTACACGACTTGGAGAAAACCTTATCCTTCTACAAGGACGTCCTCGGTCTTCAGGAAGTCCGGCGGCAAACCTCCGGTCGCGGATCGCAGCTCGTCTTTTTAAAAGCGCCGGGCAGCGACGAGGAAATTGAAATCTGCAAATTCGACGGGAGCGGTCCGATTGTCGTCGGCCCCGATCTGACGCATCTCGCCTTTGAGGTCGACGACCTGGACAAATTCGCCAAACACGCTGCGGCAAAGGGCTATCCGCTATCGGACGGACCTCATTCCACCAACGGCGGTAGAATAGCGTTCATTGATGCCCCCGAAGGCTACGAAGTCGAACTTATCGAGCGCGGCAAGAAATAATGTTTGGCAAGCAATCCTGTCAGGGGTCTGCACCAGACAGAATTCAAAAACGTGCAATGCATATGCAGCGCAGCCACTTGCGCAGGCAAACGTTTTGTCGCTAATTTTCGGTTCATGATTTGGCGCAATCGAATTTGGTTGCTTTGCGCACTCATTCTGAGCTCGGCGCTGAGCGCGTGGGCACAGGATGTCGTTGATTCTGATATTGCCCGGCCCAGCGGCGTTAATGGGCCTGTTCGGAAAGCAAAGGCCGTAACGCAACAAAGTGCGGACGACGACACCGAATCCGCCGCTCCGAAGGCCAAGAAATCAAAGTCGAGCCATGCTCGGTCGCACCGCGCGCGCGCAAAATCCAAAGGAGAGCCGGACACAATTCCCGCGCCTACTGAGTTTACGCCTGAGGGAATACCGAAAACGAGCGCGGCTTCAGTTATCGTCGTGGACGCTAATAACGGCAGGATTTTGTATGAAAAAAATGCGGACCAGGTACGACCGCCGGCCAGCACTCAAAAATTGATGACCGCTTTGATTGTGGCGGAGACGGGTTTTCTCGATCGAACCGTGACGGTACAATCGATCGATACAATGTGCGACCCGGTGAAGCTGGGAGTCAAACCGGGTGAGACTTATCAGCGGATGGATCTCTTGCGGGCGTTGCTGGTGAAGAGCCCGAATGATGTTGCGCGCTGTCTGGCCCGGGACAATGCCGGGAGCGTCGAGGCATTTGCCCAGATGATGAATAGACGCGCACTGCAACTTGGCGCCGTGCATTCGCACTTTGTAAATCCAAACGGTCTTCCGGTGCCGGGACAATATTCGAGCGCCCGCGATCTCGCGATCATCGCCCGCGCTGCATACGCGAACCCGACCATCCGCTCCATCGTCTGTCTTCCGCAGCTCGTCTTCCGCTACGCGAGCGGTCGCACCCGCGAACTGGAAAACACGAACAAACTTCTGCGACGGCTGCCCTATTGCAACGGAATGAAAACCGGTTACACCGACGCGGCAGGCAAATGCTTGATCGCGAGCGGAACGCGTCCCGGCAAAGATGTCATCGTGGTTGTGCTGGGCGACAGCCCCAGCCGGGTGTGGCGTGATGCGTCAGCGCTGCTTTCGTGGGGACTCTTATTGTAAAAAGCCGACGACGGGGTTCGAACCCGTGACCTACGGTTTACGAAACCGTTGCTCTACCGG
>Ga0066904_10000016_pt1 | contig 16173 bp, 14 predicted proteins | sample PanSoiMetaPlot30_FD_133941 | JGI IMG/M metagenome (GOLD analysis project Ga0066904, IMG submission 133941) | Tropical forest soil microbial communities from Panama analyzed to predict greenhouse gas emissions - Panama Soil Plot 30 (version 2) | reverse complement strand
CGAATTGATTGAGAAGAGAAGGCCAAATTCGCTTCAGATAGCCGCGGGCGAAGCCGATTGCGAAAAGCTCTGGGCGTTGCGCCGTCAATTCAGTAACTCGCTGCGCGCAACCGGCCTGACGAAATTGAACGAAGACGTCGTCGTCCCACGCAGTCGCCTCGTCGATCTGATGGAATTCGCCGAGAGGCTGCAGGCAAAACATGGATTCCCGATCGCTTGCTTCGGCCATGCCGGAGACGGTAATATTCACGTCAACATCATGGCGGACCGATACAATCGCGATGCGGCCGTGCGTGACAAAGTCGAGCGCGCGCTCGACGATCTTTTTGCGCAAGTCCTGGCCTGGGGCGGTGTAATCACAGGCGAACACGGAATCGGTCTGGCGAAAAAACGCTGGTGGCCCGACGCCACGAGCGATGTCGCACGTGACCTTCATCGTCGGCTCAAGCAGGCGCTCGATCCTGACGGAATTTTGAATCCAGGAAAGTTTGTTTGATCTTCAGGAAAACCGGCCACACGCCGGTGGTTACAGCCCTGAAATATTTTGGAGTTTTTGCTTGACCAGGCCCGGTTAGCATTAACATTGGGCCACTTTTTAGGCGCATCCTAATTCGCTGCAAGACTGAAGCGCATCCGCGTCCTCGTTTGGCGATCAACCAATAAAGACGCATGTCGTCCTTTGCGCCGCGCAACAAAACAGCAAATGAAACCCGGAAAATTTACTCACGCGATCGCGGTTCTACTTTCGTCAATCTCATCTCTGTTCGGACACGGAGCGACTTCGAAAGCGGAACCCGCGAAAACGAGTTTTAGCAAAAGATCTGAGAAACCGGCAGATGATCGTCGCCTTGATGCCACTTCAGTCGCATTCACGCCGGGCCAGTTGGCCGCAGATCGCCCTCAACCCGGGCAGCGTTACCCGTGGAAAAAAGACATCGTGACAACCATTTTTTGGATCGGCGAAAAACCGTCCGGCAACAATCCTGTTCCCAACCGGGTAAGCTCGTGGGACAAGCAATGGGCCCAAAACTACGGCGGGATCGACGAGCCTGACCCCGCTCGTCGCAGCAATTACATTCCGGTAAAGTTCACGCCACAGCTTAATCCGTTTTACTGCGCGCTGCCCTACAACGATAAAGCAAGAGAGGGCCATCGGCCCGAAGCGCCGCGTGTTGTTCCCTGGTTTAGGGCAACGTATCAGGGACCAGCGGTCTCCACTTGCAAAGACCGGTGGGTGGCGATCCGCAAAGGCAACCGCGTCGCGTATGCGCAGTGGGAAGACGCAGGACCATTCCGCACTGACCACTGGCAATACGTTTTCGGTAGCGACCGGCCGAAGCCGAATCTGAACAAAGGCGCAGGGCTCGATGTTTCGCCTGCCGTCCGCGATTACCTCGGATTAAAACCAACCGACGTCACCGACTGGCAATTTGTGGATTTTAGTGAGGTGCCCCGCGGTCCGTGGTCCACGCACGGCGAAAACAACACATTCGTGATCAACGATCGGAGAAAAGGCAAGGCACTGGCCGAACGATTGGGCACGATCGCGCACTGAAGACAGACTCCCGCCTGTTTTGCTCAGACATTAGCTGATGTAAGTCTACCAGTTCCCTGCCAGACAATCTGGTACTTCAGTGCAGTGGGCGAAATGCGTCAAGCAGTAGAAGGTTTTTCCTGCTTTCGAGATTCGATTTTACATGAGAACAGTCGCACTCTCCGACGGCAAGCGCGTTCCTGCGCTAGGCCAGGGCACGTGGGGCATGGGCGCGAGCAAGACCGTCCGTGCCAGCGAAGTTGCGGCGCTGCGTCTGGGAATCGAGCTTGGCATGAGCTTGATCGACACGGCGGAGATGTATGGCGATGGCGGAGCAGAGCAGATCGTCGCTGAAGCGATCACTGGACAACACGAACGCGTATTTATCGTTACAAAAGTTTATCCGCATAACGCGTCACGCTCGAAACTGCCAAAGGCGTGTGAGCGCAGTCTTAATCGCCTCCGCATCGACGCGATCGACCTTTATCTTCTACACTGGCGCGAACGAACGCCCCCGCTCGAAGAAACTGTTAACGCGTTCGAGAAGCTGCGCGCTGCCGGAAAGATAAAGCGCTGGGGCGTCTCAAACTTCGACGTCGATGACATGAAAGAACTGTTCTCGCTCGAACACGGTCGCGACTGTGCCGCAAATCAGGTTCTGTACAATTTCCAGAGTCGCGAAATCGAATTCGATCTTTTGCCTTTCCTTACATCAAACATCGAACCTCAAACATCGTACATTCCCGTGATGGCGTATTCGCCGGTCGGTCACAGCGGTGATTTGCTGAGAAATAGGGTCCTAAAGAAAATCGCGAAAACGCATGACGCCACTCCTGCGCAAATTGCGCTCGCCTGGGTGTTGCGCCAACCCGGGGTCATTGCAATTCCGAAAGCGAGCACGGAGGCGCATGTCCGCGACAACGTCGCCTCTCTTAGAGTGCAATTGACGAAAGAAGATCTAACAGATCTCGACCGCGAATTTCCTCCACCAAAATCAAAGAGCCAGTTGCCGGTACTCTGAGTGGCCCTCCTCGCACGGCGAAATTCCGGACCTGCTAAAACCGACAAGAGGGGGTCATCCGATTTACCTAAGGAATGGCCGCAACGTACAGGGTTGTTTCAAGCACGTTTTTCGTGGCGTGCATTGGCGTCATGAATTTCGGCTGGAGCATCGTCATTCCCGCCAGCGCCGATGTTATTACCGACTGGAACAATGCAGCCTTGGATGCAATTCGCGCCGACAGGACAGCGCCACCGATTGCCTCTCGCAGCCTGGCGATCGCTCACGTCGCGATCTTTGACGCTGTGAATGGCATCGCCCGCACCCATGAACCCTACCTGGTGCCAAGCGCCGTAGCGACCAGTGCGTCTCGCGTAGCAGCCGCAACCGCCGCTGCGCACCAGGCGCTTCTCAGTCTGTTTCCAAACCACATAGCTACCTTCGATACGCTTCACGCCGCAATTCTCGCTGGAATTCCGAATGGCCCGCAAAAAACAAATGGCATTACGTGGGGCGAATTCGTCGCGAGCCAAATCCTCGCGGCGCGGGCGAATGATGGTTCGACTGCTATCGTCCAGCCACCGGGCGGCAGTGGTGTTGGTGTTTGGATTCCTACTCCCCCGGCGTTTCTTCCTTATTTGCTGCCGCAATGGGGATTCGTCGCGCCGTTTGCAATGAGTAGCTCATCGCAATTTCGTCCGCCGGGACCGCCCGCTCTCGATAGCCAGGAGTACACTGCGGATTACGAGGAGGTCAAACAACTCGGCGCGGCTGTGGGTTCAACGCGCACAGAAGAACAGACCGAGATCGCTTTGTTTTGGGCCGACGGCGCCGGCACCGAAACGCCACCAGGTCACTGGAACAGCATTGCGCAGATTATCGGCGCAGCGCGGGGCACTACGCTGGAAGAAAACTCGAGGTTATTTGCACTCTTAAACATTGCCATGGCGGACGCTGCCATTTGTTCCTGGGACGCCAAGTACACGTACCACTTCTGGCGACCGGTTACCGCAATTGCCTTTGCCGAGCCGCAACTGAACTGGATGTCATTCATCGTAACGCCACCATTCCCGGATTACACCTCCGGGCACAGCACGTTCAGCGCCGCTGCTGCGACTGTGATTCCGTTGTTTTTCGGGACGGAAGACCTGCCTTTCACGACCAGATCAGATTTTCTTCCCGACGTCTACCGCACTTTTTCGACCTGTATGGATGCCGCGGAAGAAGCCGCAGCAAGTCGGATCTACGGCGGCATTCACTTTCGATCGGCAAGCGAGGACGGATTGCAATCTGGGAGCAGTATTGGCGAATGGACCGCTACGCATTACCTGCTGCCGAAGGGAAATCGTTCGCGATGACGCGTGAATAGCTCGATTTGCGATTCGGCACCTGTAGTTAGCGCGGCAAGCTCGCTTCGAGTGTGAACCACTCTGGATTCAGGTGCGCCATTGGTGCTTTCAGCTTTTCGAGTTCGTCCGCGGGGCCGTGCACTTCTACACGAACGAGATCGGCAACCTTGAGCAGCTGCGACAGCGGTGCAGCGACATTCGCCAAATGAGCGAGGAGACCCTCGGCGCTTCCGTACGCTTCGCGACAGAGAATTTCGTCGCCATTGACAGTGAAGCCGTAGAAAGGGTTATCTTTCTCAGTCGCGGTTCTCTCCAGGAACTGAGAAAACGCTGACCTGGCTGCTTCAAGTTTTCCCGATGCGCTCTGAATTATGGATGCAGACTCACGAAGTTCGGCTTCATGCGTCGAACGTAGTGCGGGGCGTGAACGTGTCGATTCCGTTGACCAGAAGTCAGATTCCCAGGCCGGAGAGCACCGCTGAATATTCAGTAACGAATGCGGTCAGCTCAGGATGAGACGCTTCGAACTTTTCAACGGTTTGTTTTAGTTTGTGCAAAACTCGCTCAAGACTTTCAGGTCGTTCCTTCTTGCTGGCGACTTCATGCGCTGAAGCTTCTACGAACCGGCTGATCCTCTCAGCCTCGCCCTCGTGCGTTTGCGCGACCTTCTCGATAGCTGGCTTGAGTTTCCCGAGCAGTTCCAAAAGCTCGGCCTTCTTGTCGGGCGGAATATGATCTGCCGCTTCAATCGCTGATTTGGTTTTCTCAATCTGTTCGTCATTCATGTCCAAATATCATCCCGTCGCGCAGCTATCCACCATCTACTGTGGGCGATTGGCAATCACCGTTTCAGTTGCTCTACAAATCGAGGCAGCTCAAATAATTTTTCAACCGAACAACCGGTAAGACTTGTGTTGCAGCGTCCGCTTTCCTCAGCGGGGATCTCTGAGCCCCTCGAACCCGACTGCGCCGAGAACAGTGCACGCTACAGGGCCGACTTACCTAGTCCTCGTTGTAATTGCGCGACCCGTACTCGCGGTTTGCCTGTCGATCTTCGGCGCCGTTTTCGTTATTCGAGGGACGGTGATACTTCTTCCATTTCTCTTTCCATTTCCCGTGTTTGAACTTCCTCACCGGCACCCAGGTTTCATATAGGCGGGGTGCTGGCGCCGAATACGCGAAATCCGCACCGGATGACCCAAGCGCCTCGAGCGTCTCCACGTCCAGACGTCCAGTGGGCAGAAGTCCAGCGCTCGATTGAAACGCGCCCAGGGCAAACGCCGTCTGACGTCCATACGTGCCATCAACGCGCCCGCGATAATACCCGCGGCTCATCAGCAGATACTGCGCTGCGGCAATGATCCGGCGGTTCACCCGAAGCGGCGGGGAGTGATAAAAGCTTGCTGAGTATGACGGATTGGTTTCCACCGGGCGATCTGGCTGGCTGAATGACGGCGGCGGCGAGCTTTGACTCAGACGTGCGCCGACATCAGGACGACCGGTGTTAGGGTGCGCGCCGGTAGGTTTTGAAGCCGGTTGAGATGCCGAGGCAACCGAATGCGAATTTGACTGAACTGAGCGCAATGTTTCCTCGTTGATCTCGCCGGTCACCTGCAAGCCGTTGCGAATCTGGTAACGCCGAATCGCCGCCGTGGTCTCGGCGCTCTTGTCGCCCGTAATGCTGCCGTAATAAAAACCCTGGTCCTTGAGAGTTTGTTGCAACGATCGAATCGTCTCGTCGGCGTGCACCAAGCTGACGGCGCACAACGTGACGACAAGACATAACAGCGGTCGGTTCATAGCCCTCGAATCAATATTCGATCCGCTATTGGATTCGTATGCGCGCCTGCGACTGCGCGCGTCACCGCTGTGCGGTCAGCCACTCGACTTCGCCTGCGCGACGTAACTTTTGACTCTTTCGAAATCGACGCCCACGACAGTGCCGATAAGACGGCCACTGCGATCATAAACGTTCACCTGCGGAATTGAGTGGATATTAAACTGCTGCACGACGGCGGTTCTCCAATTAACGATGTCGATTTTGCGGAGAGCGACCTCCGGATCGCTTCTCGCCATTTGCTCCAGGCTCGGCGAGAGCTGCCTGCATGGGCCGCACCAGTCCGCGTAAAAATCGACCACGGTAACACTGCCGAACGCCAGATGTTGATTGATGTCCACCTGTGTTCCGTGCGAAATCACTTCGACCGATTGGCCGCGACGCGCAGCGGCCGTCCCCGCCTGATTTACTGTTTGTTGGGCAGAATAGGCGGAGGCAATGGCCGCATTGTAATGAAAACGGTCCTGAACGTCCTTGGGTAACTCGAGGAAGTAAACTTTCGAGATTCCTGATTTGCTTTTTAGTACAATCCCGTCGGGTTCGACGCGGCTGACCGTGACGTTCTTGTATTCTTTCCCGCTAACCAGTTTGAAATCGTCAGCGAAGGTGACTGTCGTGAAACACAGAAGAAAAAAGCCGACAACCTTCATCTTTCAAATCTACCTGAGGATTTCTTGAGGGATCACGTCGTTCGACACAAGATTTTTCTTGGTTGCACTATCAGAACGGGTTAATTAAAGGCTCGGCTGTTGGCAGAAATATGATGATTGTTGTCATTGCTGCCATGAACCTGTCATCCGAACATGACACCATGAATGCACAATCAAGTACGAGAAATAGAATAGAGTTCGTTTACCAGGTAGCACGATTCGGCTTCCTGCTCGCGCTGGGTCTGTTAGCGGTCAGAGCATTTTTCGCGACAGCAGCTCCGGTCACAAGCAACGACCATTCGAATCGGAACGCAGTCGCGACCGAAACAATTTCGCTGAAGCCGCCGGCCCAGGGCCAGATTCCGGTCGCCTTTCTGATTTCCGACGGTGCGGTCGTGATCGATTTTTGCGGGCCGTGGGAAGTTTTCCAGGACGTCATGATCCCCGGTAGCAAAGAAATGCCGTTCCGTCTGTACACGGTGGCCGAAACGAAGAAACCGATCCGCACCAGCCGCGGGATGCAGATTGTTCCCGATTACACGATCCAAAACGCTCCACCGCCGAAGGTCATCGTCATTCCCGCGCAAAGTGCACCGAGCGCGGCGGTATTGGAATGGATCAGGAAATCTTCGAAAACCACTGATGTCACCATGTCGGTTTGCACAGGCGCATTCGTTCTGGCGAAAAGCGGACTGCTGAACGGCAAATCCGTAACCACCTATCACGGGGCGTTTGAACGTTTCGCCATGCAATTTCCGGACGTTCAACTCAAGCGCGGTGCGCGCTTCGTCGAGAACGGAAATCTCGCAACCGCTGGCGGTCTTTCTTCCGGGATTGATCTCGCGCTCCGTGTGGCCGAACGCTATTACGGTCGCGAGGTTGCCAAGAAGACCGCTTACGACATGGAATATCAGGGAGAAGGCTGGATGAATCCGGATTCAAATCAGACTTACGCCACGTCACCCGTCTCCACTTCCGAGCACCCGCTTTGCGTCGTGTGCGGAATGGACGTCGATCCAAAGGTCGCGCCGAAATCTGTCTTCAAGGGCGCGACTTATTATTTCTGCTCGGAAGACGACAAGAAAACTTTCGACGCGGCGCCGGATAAATTTGTCACTGCCGTTGCGCCCCAGCCAGCAGCAGCCGGCTCCTCCAATTGAAATCGAAACGCGCACTTAGCAACAACACACCGCCATTGGAACCGAGCACACGCCGGGTTGTGTTCGTCGCCGGCCCCGGCGTCGAAATTCTCGACCTCGTCGGGCCGCTTCAAGTCTTCGCACGCGCGTCGGAAATGCACGCCAGGGAGAATCCTGGATCGCCTCCGATTTATTCCGTCGAAGTGGCCACCGTTGCTTCGCGTCGATCGCTGATTGCCAACTGCAGTCTGCGCATCATCGCGGATAAAACGTTTCGCGAACTGCGCGGAAAGATCGATACGCTGCTCGTGGCCGGCGGCGACGCGATCGAGCAGAATGAGATTAATCCGGACGCGGTGCGCTGGTTAAAAAGAATTTCCCCACGAATCCGGCGAGTCGGCTCGGTCTGCACTGGTGCAATGCTCCTGGCCCGCGCCGGTTTGCTCGACGGTCGTCGCGCCACGACTCATTGGAACTGGTGTCAGACCTTGATCAAACGCGCGCCGCGCGCGGACGTCGATCCCGATCCAATATTTGTCCGTGACGAAAACGTTTATACCTCCGCCGGGGTTACAGCCGGAATGGATCTGGCGTTGGCACTGGTCGAGGAAGACCACGGTTCACGACTCGCCCTGCAGGTTGCTCGCAACCTGGTGCTCTATTTGCGCCGACCCGGCGGCCAATCGCAGTTCAGCGCTGCGTTATCACTGCAACTAACGGATCGAAAACCGTTGCGCGAATTGGAAACATGGGTGCTTGGTAACCTGTACAAACTGCTCACCGTGCCGGTGCTGGCCGAACGCGTAGCGATGAGTCCGCGCAATTTTGCGCGCGTCTTCACCAAAGAAATGAAAACTACGCCGGCAAAATTTGTCGAGCGCCTGCGCGTCGAAGCAGCTCGGCGTCGGTTGGAGGAAAGCCACAACAGCATGGAAATGATCGCAGGGGAATGCGGCTTCGGAAACGTCAACTCGATGCGCAACGTCTTTCAGCGGACCTTGAAAATCGCACCTGGCCAATACCGTCGGCCCTTTCGCCACGTGAAACACCCGCCAAAAATAAAATCAAAGGGGAACCCGCTAATCTGAATCCACGGTCAGCTCTCGTTGCATCTACAAAACAGAGATGCAAGATGTTGCAATCAGCTCCCAGACTTCGTCGAGGAGTTTCGTTCTGATCGCTGGCCCGCTCCTTTATTGCGGCGCGTTCGCGATTCTTTTGGGCAACAAAAACTTCGAGGCGGCCGGGGCAGTCGTTGTGCTCGTCGTTTTCGGAATTGTGTTGCCGCTCATCGCCTGGGTTGCGACTCGCCATGCTATTCCGCTCTCGATTTCTAGTCAGTCGGGAACGCCCGAATTGATTCTGCTTATCGCATATGTGGTTGCGGTGTCGCTTTACCTGATCGGCGGCCCGCAGTGGATTGACCAACATTTACCGAGAGAATGGACTGAGTCTCAGCAGATTAAATCCGTCATTACCTTGGCGAAGAAGCTGTTCGTCTTCGTTGCAATTCCGTTTGCGATCTTTCGATTCTGCTTCGGTTATCGACTTCGCGACTTCGGAATTCAGCGACGGGGCTTGCGTGCGCTCTGCGGAGGTCATCTGCCTGTCGTTCTTGCGGTGGGCGGAGCTTTCCTTGCTTTTCAATATTTCGTGAGCAACGGCGGCGCCGCGTTTCGGCGTGAACACTTTACCGCCTTTCAAATGCTTGTTGGTTTACCGTCTTGTTTCATTTGGCTTTTGCTTGAGGTGGGATTAGTCGAAGAGTTTTTCTTTCGTGCTTTGGTTCAGTCGCAACTCGCCGCCGCGTTCAAATCCGAGGTAAGCGGCATCGTGCTCATGTCCCTCATTTTTGGTTTGGCGCACGCTCCCGGCTTTATCTTTCGCTACGCTGGCGAACTGGAAGGACTCGGCCCGCATCCAAGTGCACTCGACGCCGTTGCCTACTCGATTGTCGTCCTGGCTGTGAGCGGAATTACCTTCGGCATAATCTGGGCGCGAACAAAAAATCTGTTCGCGCTCATGATCATCCACGCTACCGGCGATCTTCTGCCGAATTTCGGCAGCTTCATACACGCGTGGTTTTGATTGGGGACTAGCGGTCTAGAATCGAATCCAAAGGAAGATCTGGATCGAGATGATTGGAAGTGAGCCAGTCGCGATTGAAGAGGGTTGATTGATATTTCTGACCCGAGTCGCAAAGAATCGTAACGATCGTTCGCCCCGGGCCAGCTTCTCTGGCGAACCGCACGGCGCCGGCAACGTTAATGCCGCTTGATAAACCGAGAAACAAACCTTCTTCACGCAGAAGCTGGTAAACAATTGTTAGGCCGGTCTGATCCGGAATGCGATAAGCGCGATCGACCTTGATGCCTTCGATATTTTTTGTAACGCGGCCTTGTCCTATTCCTTCCGCAATAGAATCACCGTCGTTCGTGTCCAGATTGCCATTGGTAAACCAGGACCACATCGCCGCGCCATACGGATCAGCGCACACGATTTGAATGTTTGGATTCTGCTCTTTGAGATACGTGCTCACGCCGGAGAGCGTGCCGCCGGTGCCCACGGCTGCGACAAACGCCGTGATCTTCCCTTCGGTCTGTTTCCAGATTTCGGGGCCGGTGCTGCGATAATGCGCGTCGCGATTAGCGGTGTTATCGAACTGGTTTGCCCAAAACCAGTCGCGCTCCTCCGCAAGGCGACGCGCGATATGATTGTAATTTTCCGGGTCTTTGTATGGCTTTTCCGGCACCGCCTTTACCTTTGCGCCGAGCGTGCGGAGTAATTGCATTTTCTCCGGCGACTGATTATTCGGAATCACAATAACCGTGCGATACCCCCTCGCCCGCCCGATCACGACAAGCCCGATCCCGGTGTTACCAGCAGTTCCCTCAACGATCGTTGCGCCTGACTTAAGCCGGCCCGCTTTCTCCGCGTCAGTGATGATTCCGTAAGCGGCCCGATCTTTTACCGAGCCGGCCGGATTCATGAATTCCGCTTTTCCCAGAATCTCGCAACCCGTCAGTTCGGACACCCGTCGCAGTCGAATCAACGGCGTGTTCCCAACGTATCCATCAACACCCGAGTATTTCGCAGTCATGTGACTTGAATCTCTTCTCGCCGCTTTCTCGTTGCAAATGTTCGGTCTTCGCTGTCGAGAGATTTATCCGTGATGTCGACGGACTTGTTCGCGCGGGCGTTAAGTTATGCGCTTATCGCAGTGGTGACACCACGTAGACGTGATCGAGCATCTTCACGAATAAGGTATTGGCGGTCTGCTGGCCGTCGAGTGATACAGTCAGATTGCTCCAGATGATGAGCGTTAGCTGGTTGGTTGGGTCGTAGCTGATTTTCGAGTTGAAGCCGGGCATCTCGCCGCCGTGAAAATAAATCGTGTTCGGTCCCCAGCTAAATTGACTGATGCCGTAGCCGTACTTTTGGCCCTGGGGCTTGCTCGCCACCTCGGGCTGCACGCTATCGAGCCACCGGCGCTGATAGTCGGCGTTGAGCACTTTGCCACCCACCAGTGCCTGAATCCAGATGGCGAGATCGTTGGCAGTCGAGATGACGCCCCCGGCCGCGGTGGCGTAGGAAGAGTTCTGGGCTGTGCAGTCGTCGGGCTTGAGCGTTCCGGCGCTGACCGCGGCTTGGATTTCGGGCGGGTACGGCTTGTCCGTCAGGTTACGGAATGAGCAGCCGCCGTACAAGTAGCCGTGGGAGTAGGGATCGGGGAGGGTGTTCGAAATAGTGGCCGGTAACAGGGTGTTCTTCAGGCCGAGCGGTCGGAATAAACGGTCCTGGAAACAACTGGCCAGCGGCTTCCCCTCGATTTTCTCCGCAATGAGGCCAAGCAGCGCATAGTTGGTGTTGGAGTAGCGGAAATCCGTACCAGGTGGGAAGTAGGGCGGGTGCTTGAAAGCGATCGCCAGCACTTCGGCTGGGGACCAAACCTTGGTCGGGTCACGCTCGAGGATCGCCCAGAACTCAGGGTCATCGTCGTACGTGTAAAGGCCACTGCGCATGTTCAACAGTTCAGTGATGGTAATCTTGTCGCCGTCGGGCACGCCCGGGACGTACTTCGAGACTGGATCGTCGAGACTAACCTTGTTTTCCTGAGCGAGCAGCACGATCACCGCTGCCGTCATCGTCTTGGTATTCGAGGCGATCCGGAAATGAGTGTCGGCGCGGGGTGGGCTTGTAGCGCCTAGTAACGTGGTGCCGTAGCTGACCGTGAACTCACCCTGGGGTGTGCGCAAGAGAACGAGGGCTCCGGGGATCGGGAGTTCCCTGGCGCTCGTGTCCACCATGGTCTGCAGCGCAGCCTGGTCGATTTGCTTGAGTGCCGACGGTCGTTGTCTTGTGCACGATGACGAGAGTCCTATCACGCATGCGAGGGCAGCGCCCGTCATAAGAGCGACAGTACGGATTTTGAGTTTGGTTTTCATTTTACACAAAATTCTTCCGCACTTCTTATTACGCCCCCCGATGCTCCCAGCCCAAATTGTTAAGCCACTTCTCAGTTTTCGATAGTCAGTTTTTTGTGGCCCGAGGAACGCGCCCATGACAGTACCGATCTGCCGATCCGCAGCCAGGCCAGAAAATAATTAGAAAAACCGGCCCCACTTATTTTTCATCCCAAGCAAGGCCTTCGGTCATCATCTTCACCTCGCTCCCGCCGCTCTCCGGTTTCACGAAGATTGTGAGCGCAGCGTCGCCCCGTTTGCGTTTCAGTATTGCAGAGGCCGGCGTGATTAGATCGCTGCCGTCCTTGGTCCACCCCTGGGCTTTGAGGTTCGCCGACAATTCGGCACAGACGCTCTTCACATTGCCCTTGCTCTTGAATCCAAGTTGTTCAACAAGCGCTTTGTAATCGATGTCGGATGCATCTTTTGTTAGCGCCAGATCCTTCGCCTTTAGTTGATCCTTCGCCGGCTTCGGCGCACGCTTTTCGCTGAGCTCAGTCGTTGGCTCGGTGGTTGCCGGCTTCTCCGGTGTGTTCTCTTCATTCTCTGTCGAAGCCGCGGGCTGAAATTCTTTAGGGATCTCTCCAAGCGGCGCGACAAACTGCACATTCACCCCCCACGCCTCGCCGAACACTTCAGCCTCGCCATCGGTAGTCAGTTCTCCCTTCACCTGACCGTCCCCATATTCGAAGTCGTTTGTCTTGATCGTGCCGATCGAGCTAAAGTTCTTGTGCTTGAGCGAGCTGTGCGCCACCTCGCACCCAAAGATGTCGCCGTCTTCGTGGAGCGAGACGACTAATGCGCTGCCGAACTTACCGAACCCGGCGTTGAAGTCGGGCTTCTTATCTTTCGAATGATCCTTCTCGGTGAACACCAGCACCATCGACGGCTTATCGCCAAAGGGCTCGCGCCAATGTGCCGACACGTAAGCCAACTTCGCCTCCTTGCCGTTACCTTTGAATTCGCCCGTCACCGTAGGCTTCACGTTGGCGGCTGGGCCCGGTTTTTTGGAAGGCGGCAACGATTCGCCAACTCGGAGCAACCGCACATCGAAACGAACATCCAAGCCCGATGGAAACATTCCCTCGGTTTCATTCGGCTGGCTGGCTTTGCCAATCACCCGGCCATCCTGCAGTTTTAGTTCCCCAGTCGCATTACTGCTATGCCTACCAAGGGATATGTCGCTGGCACCGGCGCCCCAGCCCTTGAATTCCCCTGCCTTCGTGAACTCCAGCTTGACGTAAGGCTTTCTAAAATCAGGAATCTCACCGGCTTTTTCCGATTTCCTCGCCAAGTTTAGCTTCTCGCTTGAAATTGTTGGACCGCTCAGGACCACCGCAATTCCTTCTTCTCCATCAACCGTGGTCTCATAGGCCACAGCGTTTTTTAGCGGATAGTTTTTGCCCTTAAGCGTCAGTGTCCCCTGGCCAACATTTGCTGGCTTGGCCCCCTCTTGCGCAACGAGCGTTGCCGAACCGCCGATGACGGCGATCCCCAATAAACTCATTAATTTTTTAGCCATAATAGATGCTTTTCTTGCACGAGCAGATCCATCAAAGCGCTTTTGATGCTCGTCATTTCAGCAGCATAACGATTAAGCGCCAAGCAGGATTGCATCGAGTTTTCGGGCGCTCAGACGTTGCCCACAACGTCATCAAACCACCAGCCGAATGCATTAGACGCGTTATCGTTCGGCCATGATAATGCGCGACCGTGTTGAAAACATTCTTCCAGTTTCTTGTGGTTAGTCTCGGCAGCATGTTGATGCCGGTTGTCTGTGTTGCTGAAAGCTTCACTATCGAGCAAGTGCTGAGTGCGCCATTTCCCTACGGCCTCAGGAGCGCATCGCATGCGCCGCGCGTGGCCTGGGTGTTCGACAACAAAGGCGAGCGCAACATCTGGGTGGCAGATGCGCCGGGTTTCGTGCCGCACCAGATAACGCATTACAAAGGCGATGATGGCCAGGCGATCGCCAGCGTGCGGCTAACGCCGGACGGCAACACGATCGTTTACGCGCGCGGCAGCGAAGTCAACAAAGAGGGCACTTCGGCAAATCCGACAAGCCAGACAAAAATGCCGAAGCAGCAGGCATGGGCGGTAAGCGTAAGCGGTAGTGCGCCGCGTTTGCTCGGCGACATTGGCTGCAACGGGGAAGAGTGCGAAGACCTGCAGGTTTCACCCGACGGAAAGAATGTCGTCTGGCCGGGAAAGAAACATCTCTGGATCGCGCGGATCGACGGCAAGAAAAAGGCAGAGCAACTCGAGGAATTAGCCGGCGAAAACTACGCACCGCGCTGGTCTCCGGACGCAAAGCGAATCGCGTTTCGTTCGCATCGCAAGGACCACTCATTCGTCGCCGTGCTCGAGTTAGCGACGAAGAAGATCACTTACCTCGCGCCGACCACGAACCGCGATGCCAATCCAGTTTGGTCACCGGACAGCAAACAGGTTGTGTTTATTCGCCAGCCCGGAATCGAATTCAAACGGCCGCTCATTCCTGAGTTCCCGCGACCGTGGGCGCTTTGGATTGCAGACGCGCAAAGCGGTGAAGGTCGAGAGCTCTTTCACAGCGGTAACGCGATGGAAGATTCGCTGCCGCTGTTTGCGTTTCAATCGCTGCAATTCACCAATGCAGGCCGCATCATCTTCGCGAGCGAGAAAGACGGTTGGAACCACCTCTACTCTATCGCCGCTACCGGTGGAGCTCCTCAGCTCCTCACGCCGGGCACCTTTGATGTCGAGGAAGTGACGCTGAGCGCAGATAAGCGCAGCGTCCTCTACACTTCGAATCAAAACGACATCGATCGTCGGCACATTTGGCGCGTCGGTGCGACCGCCGGCGAACCGGAAGCGCTCACCCGCAGCGAGACAAACGAGTGGAACCCGGTCGAGACGAGCGACGGAAAAACGCTGTTGTGTCTCGGCTCGACCGCGACGTCGCCCGCCATGCCTTATCGCATCACGACCAGCGGGCGCGAATTGATCGCGAAGAACATGGTTCCGGCAAACTTCCCGGAGGCGCAGTTAGTCACGCCAAAGCAGGTCGCCTTAAAAAGCGAGGACGGCCTCGAAATTCACGGCCAGTTGTTCACCCCAAAAAACCAGAAGCAACGCGGCCCCGCTCTCATCTTTACGCACGGCGGACCGATCCGGCAGATGCTGCTCGGCTTTCATTACATCGAGTATTACCACAACGCCTATGCTATGAATCAATATCTGGCGAGCAAAGGTTACACCGTGCTCTCGGTGAATTACCGGCTCGGAGTCATGTACGGGCGCGCCTTTCGCGAGCCGCCGAAATCGATGTGGCGCGGCGCATCCGAATACCAGGATGTGGTCGCAGGCGCGAAATTTTTGCAGACGCTCGATAACGTTGATCCGCAGCGGATCGGTCTCTGGGGCGGGTCCTACGGCGGGTTTCTCACCGCCATGGGCCTGGCGCGCAACTCCGATATTTTCAAAGCTGGCGTCGATTTCCACGGTGTGCACGACTGGGCGACTTTCGCGCCAATTTGGCCTTGGCCCGATAATGCCGAGGCTCCGGACATCAAAGAAGCGCGCGAGCTCGCGTTCAAATCATCGCCAGTCGCAAGCATCGCGAACTGGCGCTCTCCCGCGCTGCTGATCCACGGCGACGACGATCGCAACGTGCCTATTCAACAGACAACTGATCTGGTCGAAAAACTGCGCGCCCAAAACGTCGCATTCGAGGAGCTAATAATCCCGGATGAAATTCACGACCTGCTTCGCTGGAGCGATTGGATCCGCGTCTACCGGGCCACTGCCGAATTCTTCGACCGCACATTGGCTGTCTCAGGCGAACGGCAATAAGCCCACTGCGGGGGAATGAAGGGTCAGTCCTCACGATTGATCTGAACCCCGTCTCGGTCTGGTCTCTCGTCCTAATACGGGCACAGTGGGGGCAATCCACCGGGGATATCCGAACGGCAACCCACATCGAGACGGGCGGCGTTTTAACTGCCCGGGTGGGTGGTGGCTGGAAGCCGTTGTTAGGCAACCACAGCGTAGATACGGTGTTCACCGCCGGCGTTCGTGCCGGAAAAGAGAAACTTGAAGTCCTGCCATCCGCCAAATCCGACGGTCACCGGGTCCGAAACATTACCGGGAGTTCCGGCGTCCCCGTAAGACAGCAGTTGCCCCTCTTGGTCCACAGCGTAGATGCGGTGTTCACCGCCAACGT